>OEIU01000534.1_pt1 | contig 34553 bp, 35 predicted proteins | sample 1539221 | NCBI WGS metagenome assembly OEIU01 (sample SAMN03792071, study PRJEB22550) | activated sludge metagenome | feature: wastewater treatment plant; material: activated sludge; isolation source: Wastewater treatment plant of a petroleum refinery complex | place: Argentina: Zarate | collected...
AGAAGATCTACTACAACTGGAAGAGCGGCAAGGCCGAGAAGTGCATCTTCTGCTACCCGCGCATCGAGTCCGGCCAGCCGACGGTGTGCAGCGAGACCTGCGTCGGCCGCATCCGCTACCTGGGCGTGATGCTGTACGACGCCGACCGCATCCAGGAGGCCGCCAGCGTCGAACGCGACCGCGACCTGTACCACGCGCAGTGCGGCATCTTCCTCGACCCCAACGACCCAACGGTGATCGAGCAGGCGCGCGCCGACGGCGTGCCCGAGGCCTGGCTGGAAGGCGCGCGCAAGAGCCCGGTGTGGAAGATGGCCATGGAGTGGAAGGTGGCGCTGCCGCTGCACCCCGAGTACCGCACGCTGCCGATGGTCTGGTACGTGCCGCCGCTGTCGCCGATCAGCGCCGCGGCCAATGCCGGGCAGCTGGGCAACAACGGCCAGATCCCCGACGTCAAGCAACTGCGCATTCCGGTCGCCTACCTGGCCAACATGCTCACCGCCGGCGACACCGCGCCGGTGGAACGCGCGCTCGAACGCATGCTGGCGATGCGCGCCTGGCAGCGCGACAAGCACGTCGAAGGCACCCGCAACGACGCGGTGCTGGCCCAGGTGGGCCTGAGCGAGGCCCAGGTCGAGGACATGTACCAGATCATGGCCATCGCCAACTACGAAGACCGCTTCGTCATCCCGACCACGCACCGCGAATACGCCGAGAACGCCTTCAACGTGCGCGGCAGCTGCGGCTTCAGCTTCGGCAACGGCTGCTCCGAAGGCATCGGCGAAACCAGCCTGTTCGGCAGCGAGAAGAAGCGCACGATCCCGATCAAGGCGGAGGTGTGAATTGACCCACCCCCTACGCGCTTCGCGCGCCCCCTCGAGGGGGGCAAGCCCGGACGCAAGAGGTCCAGCGGACCTCTTGTGCCTGGCGAGCGGCCGGGCGTCCTCGCCCGGCGCGGCCTGCAAGGCCCGCTGGCGGCCCGGCAAAGCCGGTTCCGCGGCGGCCGCTCGAAGCGCACCGGAGCCAACGACATGAAGAAACCTTTGTCCATGAGCCTGACGCTGCGCGTGCTGGCGCGGCTGCTGAGCTACCCCGACGCCGAGCAGCGCGCGCACCTCGAAGAGATGCGCCAGGCGCTGCGCGGCGAAGCGGCGCTGCAGCCGGCGCGCTTGGCCGAGCTCGAGGCGCTGATCGACAGCATCGGCGCGCAGAGCGCGCTCGACGCCGAGGCCGACTACGTGCAGCTGTTCGACAGCGGCCGGCGCACCAGCCTGCACCTGTTCGAGCACGTGCACGGCGACTCGCGCGACCGCGGCCCGGCCATGATCGACCTGGCGCAGACCTTCGAGAAGGCCGGCCTGTACCTGGCCGAGGGCGAGATGCCCGACCACCTGCCGGTGGTGCTGGAATTCGCGTCGACGCAGCCGCCGCGCGAGGCGCGCGACTTCCTCGCCGAGATGGTGCACATCCTCAACGTCGTCTTCAGCGCGCTCGAGCAGCGCCGCAGCCGCTATGCCAGCGTGCTGGGCGCGCTGATCGAGCTGGCAGGCGAGAAGGCAGCCGCCGTCGACCTGCCCGAAGAGGCGCCCGTGGACGACAGCTGGGCCGAGCCCGCGGCCTTCGACGGCTGCAGCACGGCCGGGCAGTCGCGCCCGGGCCAGCCGCAACCCATCCGCATCCAACGCAAGACCACCGGCACCGCCACAGGAGCGCGTCCATGAACAGCCTGAAAGACTTCCTCTTCAGCTTCGCCTTCAACGTCTACCCGTACTTCTGCCTGGGCTTCTTCATGATGGGCAGCCTGGCGCGCTTCGATCGCGACCAGTACACGTGGAAGAGCGATTCGTCCCAGCTGCTGCGCGCCGGGCAGTTGCGCTGGGGCAGCAACATGTTCCACGCCGGCATCCTGTTCCTGTTCTTCGGCCACCTGTTCGGCCAGCTCACGCCGCACTGGATGTACGAACCCTTCATCAGTGCGCCGCACAAGCAGGTGGTGGCCATCGTCGCCGGCGGCATCGCCGCGGTGATCTGCTTCATCGGCCTGACGCTGCTGCTGCACCGGCGCATCTTCGACCCGCGCATCCGCCTCACCAGCCACCGCACCGACCTGGCGATCCTGATCATCCTGTGGCTGCAGTTGACACTGGGCATCGTGACGCTGCCCTTCTCCTGGGCGCACCGCGCCGACGCCGGCACGATGATCGTGCTCGCCGACTATCTGCAGGGCATCGCCACCTTCCGCCCGAACGCGGCCATGCTCGCCGGCATCAGCTGGCCCTATCTGACGCACATGCTGCTGGGCATGACCATCTTCCTGCTCTTCCCGTTCAGCCGCCTGGTGCACGTCTGGAGCGGCTTCGCGTCGGTGGCCTACCTGTTCCGCCCGTATCAGCTGACGCGCTCCCGGCGCCTGAACCTGCCGCCCGGCCAGAACACGCCGCCGGTGCGCGGCTGAGCGGAGGCACGGCGGATGGACACCCGGATCGACTCCCTTGCCCGCGTCAACGGCATCGCGCTGCATGCGCCGGGCGCGGCGCCCGATGCCGAAGCGCTGCGCCAGCGCGCCTGCACCGAACTGCTGCGCCAGGCGGCACAGCGCGCCGGCCTGCTGGCGGCTGACGACGAAGCCGGCGCCGGCACCGACGGCGCCATCAGCGAAGCCGCGAGCACGGCCATCGAAGCGCTGCTGGCGCAGGAGCTGGACGTGCCCGAGCCCTCCGGCGACGCCTGCCGCCGCCACTTCGACGCCCATCCGGCGCGCTACCGCGTCGGCGACCGCGCGCAGGTCCGGCACCTGCTGTTCGCGGTAACACCGGGCGTGGACGTGCGCCGGCTGCGCGACCGTGCCGAGGCGGCACTGCTGTCGCTGCGCTGCCGCAGCGAGGGCGAGGCCGACCGCTTCCCGGCCGCAGCCGCCGAGCTGTCGAATTGCCCCTCGGCGGCGCAAGGCGGCGAGCTCGGCTGGCTGCAGCATGAGGACTGCGCGCCGGAGTTCGCGCGCGAACTCTTCGCCGGCGCCGAAGTCGGCGTGCTGCCGCGGCTGGTGCACAGCCGCTTCGGCCTGCACGTGGTCGAGGTGCTGGCGCGCGAGGCCGGCCGCATGCCCGACTTCGAATCGGTGCGTGGCGCGGTCGCACTGACCTTGCGCCAGCAGAGCTTCGTCAGCGCGCTGCGTCAGTATCTGCAACTGCTGGCCGGCGCGGCGCAGCTCGAGGGCGTGGAACTCGACAGCGCCGACACGCCGCTGGTGCAGTGAGAGCGCCGGTCGATGAATATCGAGAGCTTCGACGACCTGCTGCGCGCGGCGCGCTCGCAGGAGCAGCCGCAACGGCTGCTGTTCGTGTTCGCGGGCGCCGAGCTGCCGGCCGGTGCAACACCGGCGCAGCGCGCACAGTTCGACGCCGGCGAAGGCGGCGAGCTGGCGCCGCTGATGTGCGTGGACAAGGCAGCCGATGAATTGACGAGCTTCGAGGTCTTGTGCGCAGAGGCGGCGCAAGCCGGACCGCCCTGGGCCATCGTCTTCACCGCCGCGTTGGCCGGCCGCGGCGGCCGCGCGCCCACGGCAGCCGATGCCGACGCGGCGCTGCAGCGCATGGTCGATGCGGTCAAGTCCGGGCAGCTGCAGGGGCTGCTGCCCTTCAACCGCGCCGGCGAGCCGGTGCAGTTGGGCTGAAACTGCACCGGACCATGCCCGACGATCTGCTGGTCCGGCTGCAGCGCTTTCACGATCACACCTTCCCGGGGGTACAGGAGACCTTCGAGACGCTGGTCAAGGAAGGGCAGCATCCGACGATCCTGTTCATCGGCTGCTCGGACTCGCGGCTGGTGCCCTACCTGCTCACCGGTACCGGCCCGGGCGAGCTGTTCCTGGTGCGCAACGTCGGCGCCTTCGTGCCGCCGTGGGACGGGTCGGCGGGGTTTCACGGCACCGCCGCGGCAATCGAGTTCGCGGTGCTGAACCTGCAGGTGTCGCGCATCATCGTCTGCGGCCACAGCCATTGCGGCGGCATCCGTGCGCTGTACGAAGGCGCACCGCCGCAGGCCACGAACCTGATCGCCTGGCTCGAGCTCGGCCGCGAGGCGGTGCTGCCGGTGCGGCTGGGGCCGGAGGCGCTGCGCCGCACCGAGCAGCGCGCGGTGGTGCTGCAGCTGGAGCGGCTGATGGGCTACCCGATGGTGCGCGAGCGCGTCGAGGCCGGCGCACTGACGCTGCACGGCTGGCACTACGTGATCGAGGATGGCGAGGTGCACGTCTTCGACGTGCACAGCGGCGCCTTCGTCGCCGCGTCGCAGGCCGAACACAGCGGCACCGGGCCCTATCTGCTCTACGACGACGGCGGCGATTGAGGGGCGCACCGCCGGCGCGGCTTCAGTGCGGCTTCAGTGCGGCTTCTTCGCGGCATCCGGGCGGCCGCGCCGCGGGCTCAGGCCCAGCGCCTCGACGTTGCGGTTGCGGCGCTCGGCCTTGATGCGCTCCATCTTGTCCATCGCGCGGCGCTGCGTCAGCCCGCTGGAATCGGCAAAGATCCACCAGGCCAGCGCCAACCCGAAAGGCGACAGCACCAGCCACCACGACCAGGCGGCAACCGGGCCGAATTCGGCCAGCTTCATGGCAAACAACAGGATGCCGAGTATCAGGAAGGCCATACCCACTCCGACTTCAGGCTGCGCCTCGACCCCCGGGGCGCGGCCGGCGTGCATGCGCTTTTACAATGCGGCGCGTCACTGTAGTCGAACGAGGGCGCTTCGGGCGTCAAGGAAATCATGAAAGCACCGCGTGCGGCAATCATGAACGCAGCGCGTGCGTCGGGCGTGCTGACCGCACTGCTCGCCGCCCAGGCCGCCTGGGCCAGCCCCGAGCTGGCGCAGCAGAAGACCTGCATGGCCTGTCATGCGATCGACCGCAAGGTCGTCGGTCCGTCATACAAGGACGTGGCCGCCAAATATGCCGGCCACAAGGACGCCGCGGCACAGCTGGCCGACAAGATCGTCAAGGGCGGCGTCGGCGTCTGGGGACCCGTGCCGATGCCGGCGAACCCGAAGGTCAGCGCGGCCGAGGCGCGCCAGCTGGCGAACTGGATCCTGGCGATCAAGTAGCGCTGCCGGCGCAGTTCCGCTCAGTTGGTCTGCGTCAACCGATCCAGGATGGCCGGATTCTGGTGCTCACCCACATCGCTGACGCGATACGAGTGAGCCCCGAAGCCCCCGTCGCGGCTGACGCCGCGCGGCGCCTTGCAGCACCGCCTCGATCAATTGGTCTGCGTCAATTGATCGAGGATCGCGGGGTTCTCGAGCGTCGAGGTGTCCTGCGTGATCTGCTCGCCCTTGGCCAGCGAGCGCAGCAGCCGGCGCATGATCTTGCCCGAGCGCGTCTTCGGCAGGTTGTCGCCGAAGCGGATGTCCTTCGGCTTGGCGATCGGGCCGATCTCCTTGCCGACCCAGTCGCGCAGTTCCTTGGCGATGCGCTTGGCCTCCTCGCCGGTCGGGCGCGGACGCTTGAGCACGACGAAGGCGCAGATCGCCTCGCCGGTGGTCTCGTCCGGGCGGCCGACCACCGCGGCCTCGGCCACCAGCTCGGTGCAGCTGACCAGCGCGCTCTCGATCTCCATCGTGCCCATGCGGTGGCCGCTGACGTTGAGCACGTCGTCGATGCGGCCGGTGATGGTGAAGTAGCCGGTCGCCGCGTCGCGCACCGCGCCGTCGCCGGCCAGGTAGAGGCGGCCCTGGAAGTCGTCGGGGTAATAGCTCTTCTTGTAGCGCTCGGGGTCGCCGTAGATGGTGCGGATCATCCCCGGCCAGGGCTTCTTGACGACCAGGATGCCGCCCTGACCGTTGGGCACCTCGTTGCCGGTCTCGTCGACCACCGCGGCCATGATGCCCGGGAAGGGCAGCGTGCACGAACCCGGCACCAGCGGCGTCGCGCCCGGCAGCGGCGTGATCATGTGGCCGCCGGTCTCCGTCTGCCACCACGTGTCGACGATCGGGCAGCGGCCTGCGCCGACGTTTTCGTAGTACCACTCCCAGGCGGCGGGGTTGATCGGCTCGCCGACCGAGCCCAGGATGCGCAGGCTCGCGAGGTCGTAGCTTTTCGGGTGCACCTTGGCGTTGCTCTCGGCGGCCTTGATCAGGCTGCGGATCGCCGTGGGCGCGGTGTAGAAGACGGTCACCTTGTGGTCCTGGATCATCTTCCAGAAGCGGCCCGCATCCGGATAGGTGGGCACGCCCTCGAACACGATCTCGGTGCCGCCCAGCGCCAGCGGGCCATAGGTGATGTAGGTATGGCCGGTGACCCAGCCGATGTCTGCCGTGCACCAGAAGACGTCGTCGTCCTTCAGGTCGAAGGTCCACTTCGTGGTCAGCGCCGCATGCAGCAGGTAGCCGCCGGTCGAGTGCTGCACGCCCTTGGGCTTGCCGGTCGAGCCGCTGGTGTAGAGCAGGAACAGCGGATGCTCGGCGCCGACCCATTCCGGCTCGCAGCTGGCGCTCTGCGTGGCGGTCAGTTCGTGCAGCCAGAGGTCGCGCGACGGCTCCCAGGCGATCTTGCCGCCGGTGCGCTGGTAGACGATGACGTGCTTCAGGCTCTCGCAGCCGCCGAGCGCGATGGCTTCGTCGACGATGGCCTTCAGCGGCAGCGCCTTGCCGCCGCGCATCTGCTCGTCGGCGGTGATGATGGCCACCGCGCCGGCATCGTGCACGCGGTCGTGCACCGATTGCGCCGAGAAGCCGCCGAAGACCACCGAGTGGATCGCGCCGATGCGGGCGCAGGCCTGCATCGCCACCACGCCCTCGATGCCCATCGAGATGTAGATGACGACGCGGTCGCCTCGTCTGATGCCCAGCGACTTCAGGCCGTTGGCCATCTTGCAGGTGCGCTCGAGCAGCTCGCGGTAGCTGACGCGCGTGACCTTGCCGTCGTCGGCCTCGAAGATGATCGCCGTCTTGTCGCCCTTGCCGGCTTCCACGTTGCGGTCCAGGCAGTTGTAGGACACGTTCAGCGTGCCGTCCTCGAACCACTTGAAGAACGGCGCGTTGCTTTCGTCGAGCACCTTGGTGAACGGCGTCTTCCAGCTGAGCAGCTCGCGCGCGAGGCCGCCCCAGTAGCCGTCGTAGTCGGCCGCGGCCTTGTCGCACAAGGCCTGGTAGGCGCCCATGCCGGATATGTACGCGCCCTTCATCGACGCCGCGCTCGGCGGATAAACCTTCAATGCGGTGGGGGCCTGGGCTTCGGACATGCAAGTCTCCTGAGGGTGCGTGTGTGCAATGTGATGTGCTGAGAGCCGCGAAGTTAAGGCGCCGCTCTGACTGAGGCCTTACTTTCCGCCAACTACAATTTGCCGCAATCGGGCGTTGCCCGGGCCTTTCTCCCCTACGGCATCCATGGTCTCACCGCAGAATTCCGCCAGTTCCCGACTGCCGCCCCTTCCCAACCTCATCTTCGCCAGCCGCTGGCTGCAACTGCCGCTGTACCTGGGGCTGATCCTCGCACAGGCGGTCTACGTCTTCCACTTCTGGGTCGAACTGACGCACCTGATCGAAGCCGCCTTCGGCAGCGACGAAGCGCTGGCCAAGCTGGTCGGCAGCATCGGCTACAAGAGCACGGCCGCCGTCACCAGCCTGAACGAGACGATCATCATGCTCGTCGTGCTGGCGCTGATCGACGTGGTGATGATCAGCAATCTGCTGATCATGGTCATCGTCGGCGGCTACGAGACCTTCGTCTCGCGCATGCGGCTGGAAAGCCACCCCGACCAGCCCGAATGGCTGAGCCACGTCAACGCCTCGGTGCTGAAGGTCAAGCTGGCGACGGCGATCATCGGCATCAGCTCGATCCACCTGCTGAAGACCTTCATCAACGCCGAAAACTACACCGAGAAGGTGCTGCTGTGGCAGACGCTGATCCACCTCACCTTCCTGGCCTCGGCGCTGGCCATCGCCGGCGCCGACCGGCTGATGCCGCACACGCGCCGCAGCGAGCACTGACCGGCCACGCCGCGGCGATGCGCCTCGCACCCCTGCTCCGCGGCGGCTTCGCCCTGTTCCTGCTGACGGCCGCCCACGCGGCGCGCGCCGCCGATCTGGACGGCGCCGCGCTGTCGGCGCTGTGGGGCCTGCCCTTCGCCGGCATGCTGCTGTCGATCGCGATCCTGCCGTTGCTGATGCCGAAGGTCTGGCATCACCACTTCGGCAAGATCACCGCCGGCTGGGCAGCGCTGCTGCTGCTGCCCTTGGGCCTGAGCCACGGCGCCGCCGCCACCGGCGCGATGCTGCTGCACGTGCTGCTGGCCGAGTACATCCCCTTCATCATCCTGCTCGGCGCGCTGTTCACCGTGGCCGGCGGCATCCACGTGCGCGGCAACCTGCACGGCAGCCCGGCGCTGAACACCGGCCTGATGGCCATCGGCGCGCTGCTGGCCAGCCTGATGGGCACCACGGGCGCATCGATGCTGCTGATCCGCCCGCTGATCCGCGCCAACGACAACCGCAGGCACTCGGCGCACGTGGTGGTGTTCTTCATCTTCATCGTCGCCAACATCGGCGGCTCGCTGACGCCGCTGGGCGACCCGCCGCTGTTCCTGGGCTTCCTGAAGGGCGTGGACTTCTTCTGGACCGCGGTGCACCTGTGGCCCGAGACGCTGTTCATGGTGGCTTCGCTGTTGGCGATCTTCTATGGGGTCGACCGCTGGTTCTACCGCCAGGAAGGCGTGAGCCGCGTCGACCCGACGCCCGACGACGACCGTTTCGGCATCGACGGCGGCGTCAACTTCGTGCTGCTGGCTGCGGTGGTCGCGCTGGTGCTGATGAGCGGCACCTGGCAACCCGGCATCAGCTTCGACATCGCCGGCACCGAACTCGGCCTGCCGCAACTGGTGCGCGACGGCGCGCTGCTCGGGGTGATCGGCCTGGCGCTGGCGCTGACGCCCAAACGCGTGCACGACGCCAACCAGTTCTCGTGGGCGCCGATGGCCGAAGTGGCCAAGCTCTTCGTCGGCATCTTCGTGACCATGGTGCCGGTGCTGGCGATGCTGAAGGCCGGCGAAGCCGGCGCCTTCGGGGCGGTGACGCGCGCCGTCACCGGCGAAGACGGCCAGCCCTTGCCGTGGGCCTACTTCTGGCTCACCGGCGCGCTCAGCTCCTTCCTCGACAACGCGCCGACCTACCTGGTGTTCTTCAACCTCGCCGGCGGCGACGCGCAGACGCTGATGACGACGCTGGCGCCGACACTGGCCGCCATCTCGGCCGGCGCCGTCTTCATGGGCGCCACCACCTACATCGGCAATGCGCCGAACTTCATGGTCAAGGCCATCGCCGAAGAGCGCGGCGTGCGCATGCCCAGCTTCTTCGGCTACATGGCTTGGTCCGGCGCAGTGCTGCTGCCGCTGTTTGCGCTGCTGACGCTGATCTGGTTCCGCTGACTACACTGTCACCGTCCCACCCTGCCCACCCCGCACGGAGCTCGCGCCATGCCCACTTCCATTCGTCAGGACGATCTGATCGAGTCGATCGCCGCTGCGCTGCAGTACATCAGCTACTACCATCCTGCTGACTACATCGCCCATCTGGCGCGCGCCTACGAAGGCGAGGCCAGCGCCGCGGCCAAGGACGCGATCGCGCAGATCCTGACCAACTCGCGCCTGTGCGCCGAGGGCAAGCGACCGATCTGTCAGGACACCGGCATCGTCAACGTGTTCCTGAAGGCCGGCATGGACGTGCGCTTCGAAGGCTTTGCCGGCAGCCTGGAAGACGCCGTCAACGAAGGCGTGCGCCGCGGCTACAACCACCACGACAACCTGCTGCGCGCGTCGGTCGTCGCCGACCCGCACTTCGAGCGCAAGAACACCAAGGACAACACCCCCGCCGTGGTGCACATGAGCCTGGTGCCCGGCAACACCGTGGACGTGCAGGTCGCGGCCAAGGGCGGCGGCAGCGAGAACAAGAGCAAGTTCGTCATGCTCAACCCCAGCGACAGCGTCGTCGACTGGGTGCTGAAGACCGTGCCGACGATGGGCGCCGGCTGGTGTCCGCCGGGCATGCTCGGCATCGGCATCGGCGGCACGGCCGAGAAGGCCATGCTGATGGCCAAGGAAGTGTTGATGGACCCGATCGACATGTTCGAGCTGAAGGCGCGCGGTCCGCAGAACAAGACCGAAGAGCTGCGCATCGAACTGTGCGACAAGATCAACGCGCTGGGCATCGGCGCGCAGGGCCTGGGCGGTCTGACCACGGTGCTGGACGTGAAGATCGCCATGTACCCGACGCACGCCGCCAGCAAGCCGGTGGCGATGATCCCCAACTGCGCCGCCACGCGCCACGCGCACTTCGTGCTCGACGGCAGCGGCCCGGCCTACATCGACCCGCCGAGCCTGGACTTGTGGCCCGACGTGCACTGGCAGCCCGACTACAACAAGAGCCGCAAGGTCGACCTCGACACCTTGACCAAGGAAGAAGTCGCGAGCTGGAAACCGGGCGACACGCTGCTGCTCAACGGCCGCATGCTCACCGGCCGCGACGCCGCGCACAAGCGCATCCAGGACATGCTGGCCAAGGGCGAGAAGCTGCCGGTGGACTTCACCAACCGCGTCATCTACTACGTCGGCCCGGTCGACCCGGTGCGCGACGAGGTGGTCGGCCCGGCCGGCCCGACCACGGCGACACGCATGGACAAGTTCACCGAGATGATGCTGTCGCAGACCGGGCTGATCAGCATGATCGGCAAGGCCGAGCGCGGCCCGGTGGCGATCGAGGCGATCCGCAAGCACCGATCAGCCTACCTGATGGCCGTGGGCGGCGCCGCCTACCTGGTGGCCAAGGCGATCCGGCAGGCCAAGGTGGTGGGCTTCGCCGACTTGGGCATGGAGGCGATCTACGAATTCGAGGTCAAGGACATGCCGGTGACGGTGGCCGTCGATTCGACCGGCACCAGCGTGCACGACACCGGGCCGAAGGAATGGCAGACGAAGATCGGCAAGATCCCGGTGGCCGTCGCCTGAGCCGGCGATGGCGCCGCGCATCCGCGTGGCTGTCCGCGTTGGGATAGGCGGCTGGACCTACGAGCCCTGGCGTGACAACTTCTATCCGGCCGGCTGGCCCCAGACGCGCGAACTGGAATACGCCAGCCGCCGCTTGAGCGCGATCGAGGTCAACGGCACCTACTACAGCACGCAGTCGCCGGCCACCTTCGCCAAATGGCGCGACAGCACGCCGGAGGATTTCGTGTTCTCGCTGAAGGCCTCGCGCTTCGCCACGAACCGGCGCGTGCTGGCCGAGGCCGGCGAGTCGGTGGCCCGCTTCGTCGCCAGCGGCATCACCGAACTCGGCCCCAAGCTCGGGCCGATCGTCTGGCAGTTCGCGCCGACCAAGCGCTTCGACGCGGCAGATTTCGAGGCCTTCCTGAAGCTGCTGCCGGCACGGGCCGACGGCCTGCCGCTGCGCCACGTGATGGACGTGCGCCACGTCAGCTTCCGCACGCCCGAGTACCTGGCGCTCGCGCGCCGCTACGGCGTGGCCACGGTGCTGACCGAATCCGACGACTACCCGGCGCTGTTCGACGCGCACAGCGCGCTGGTCTACGCGCGCATCATGCGCACCACCGCGGCGCAGCGGGACGGCTGCGCGCCAGCCACGCTGGACGCGCTGGCCGCGTGCGCGCGGCTGCTGCAAAGCGGCGGGCTGCCGTCGGGCATGCCGCGGCTCGACGCGGCCACGCCGGATCACTCGGCATCGCGCGACGTATTCGTGTTCTTCATCAGCGGCGCCAAGGAACGCGCGCCCGCCGCGGCGATGGCCTTGCTGCAACGGCTGGCTTGAAGCCCGAGGCGGCGCTGAAGGCCTCGCCTCTCGAACCACCGCCTCGACCGGGCGACGCCTCGAGCGCGGCAGCGTCGGTCCACGGCCGAAGCGCAGCACCGGATCCGGCCGCTGCCCCTGCAGGCTGAGCACGGCCGCGAGACCCGGGCGCAGCACCGCCATGCCCCAATTTGTTTGCCCCGCGAGGCGGCTCTGGAGACCAGACCGGCTCTCGCCACAGAACGCCAGCGCTGAATATGATCCGCGCAGGATCCGTGTGCTGCGCATCGAACATTTCGAATGCCCGCACGCCATCGAAGCTCCCCATACGTTCCGTATCGGGACAAGCGGTCAGCGGCCACCAACCAAACTCGCAGCACGTTTGCGAGTCTCTCGACGGTGACCGCCTCGCGGGCTCTTCAAGAGAAGAGTGACGAACAGCACGTCGGCTCAAGAACTCGGGCACCGGTCATGCCAGCGGACGGCTTCGGACAACGCCGGAAGGTTTGGTGATGCGCGTCATCCACCAGAAGCATACGAGCGCCATCGCAACGATGACTGCCGCAGCTGCACCGATGGCGCCGTAGCCCGCCAGCTTGGCGAGCGTGCCGCCGAGCACCGGACCGATGGCCGAGCCGATGATCACCATCGCGGGCGTCGCCGCGACGACACGGCCGGTGACGTCCAGCCGGGCCAGGTCGCCGAAGGCGAAGGTGTGCGTGAACAGCATCACCGCCACGAACACCGACGCCGTCAGCGCGAACGGTGGCAGGACGCGGCTGGAGGCGATCACCACCGCCAGCCCGCCTTGCACGAGCGGCCCCGTTCGCAGGAACCGTCGCCGAGCTCACGCGGCGTTCCAGCAGCGCAGCCACGCGGCTCGGGAACATGTTGATGAACCCGGTCGCCACGAGGATCGACGTCACCGCCGCGACGCCGAACCCCCGGTCGGCGCCCATGCGCTCGACGAAGCTGTAGACCATCGCCTGCACGAGTGCCATCGCACCCACACCGAGGACGCCGAACCACACACCCGGTGGCAGCCGCTGCGCCGTCTCGCGGAACTCGCGCGACACCTCGCTCTCCGCGTCGGCCAGCGGGAAGCCCCACGCGGCCAGCGCAGCGGCCACGACCATCGCGATGCCGAGCGCGAGGAACAGCGCTGGTCCGCCGACGTGTGCGATGAACAACGGCACCGTTCCCATGAAGGTCACCGAGAAGACGCCGAGCGCCGCGCCCGCCAGGCCGAAGAGCCGATGCGGATTGGCACTGCGTCCGATCGTGCCGTGCGTGACCAACAGCCCGATGCCGGCCGCGACGCCGCCGACTACGTGCAGCGCAGCCAGTAGCTCGGAACGCCGCGTCTGCGCAGCCGCAAAGAATCAGCCAGCTACGGCGGCCCCGAGTCATGCGCGCACATTCTTGAGGGCGTGGGCGAAGCGTTGACAGGGGAAAAGGCAGGCCAGGTATTGAGCTGCGAAATACATGCCCTGCGCAAAGAGGTGCAGGTGGTTCGGGATGCCGAGGCAGACGCTCCTGCGGCAACAGTTCGCCGGCCAGGGTGGCGACGCGCAGCCGTTCGAAGGCAATGGAGGTAAGGCTCCTCGCGGGAGCGCTGAGCGAAAGGGAGTCCATGCGCGGCGATTCGCAGTCGGTGGGCTGGCAACGCCGCGATTCAGCCCGAGCCGCTCGTCGTGCGCATCGTTCATTTGTACCAATCAATTCCACCGTGGTTTATCCATGAATCCATCCCTACGATGCGCTGGCCCGATTCGTCGATGTTCTGGCCGAGCGTTGCAAAGCCTTTCGATGCCGGACGAGACGCCGCCAAGCACTGGAGACAACCAACATGGACAAGAGATCACCACCGCGCCGCGCCTGGTGGTGCCTGTGCCCGATCGCCGCCGCATCCGCGGCGCTACTGGGCGCTGCCAACGCCAACGCCGTCGAGATCGACGTCGGCAATCCGGACGTCGCGCTGCGCTGGGACAACGCCGTCAAGTACAGCGCCGCCGCGCGGTTGAAGACTGCCGATCCGGTGCTGCTGAGCAATCCGAACAACGACGAAAGCGACCGCAACTTCGAGAAGGAGCTGATCTCCAGCCGGCTCGACTGGCTCACCGAGGCGGACCTCTTCACCGGCAAGGTGGTGATGCTGACCGGCTTCACGCTGGCCATCGGCGGCGTGACCTGGGTGGCCGGCCCGATCAAGTTCCAGGCCGACATGGACCTGCTGCTGGCTTTCATGTTCCTCTGGAACATGCTCGGCGCGCTCATGTTGCTGCCGGCGCTCGCGCACTTTCTTCTTCAACCCCGTCCGCCGCGGAAGTCCGCGACACGACGACTCACGGGAGAGCTTGCATGAGGCCCATCCAGGACATCGCCTTCGTACGCTACCAAGTCACCGACCTCGACAGCCTGCAAAGATTCCTCGCGGACTTCGGCCTGCCGGCTCGCTGATGCCACGCCAACCCATCTGCTGATCGTCAAGACGCAACCAATGAAGCGCATTCTGCTCAAGACGACACTGGCTGCCATCCCGGTGTTCATTCGACTGACAGCCCGTCGAAGCGCGTCGTTTCGGCGGGTCCTCGGGCGACACGACGCCATCGTGCAGTTTCAGCTCAAGGACGGCAGCCTTGGGCGCCATCTCACCTTCCGCAAGGGCTCGGTCGCCTCCGCTGCGGGGATTCATCCTCAAGCCGACGTGCGTCTGATCTTCAAGGACGTCGCCACGGCGAGCGAGTTCCTGAAGCCGCCGGGCAGGCAGGACATGGCGGCCATCGTGCACGCCGCCAAGAATTTCAAGGTGATCGTTGCCGGACGTGACGACCTCTGCGTCTGGGCAATGCAACTTCTGAACATGATCGCGTGGGCGAACACGGAGTTCGGCACTGCGATGCGCGACGGAACGCGCCGATACACGACCACGACCAACGGCGGCCCGCTCTTCGTCCATGTGAAGGACGGGCGAATCGTCCGAACGACTCCCATCGACCTCACCCCCGACGACGCGCCGAGCTGGGAGCTCCGGGCGCGGGGAAAAGTCTTCAGGCCGAGGAGGCAGGCTATGGTCGGCCCTCACGCGCTCTCGATGAAGTCGCTCGTGTATTCGGACAAGCGTCTTCTCTATCCGATGAAGCGCGTCGACTTCGACCCGCGGGGAGAGCGCAACACCCACAACCGCGGCAAGAGCGCCTACGTGCGGATCTCGTGGGACGAAGCACTGGACATCGTTTGTGCCGAAATCAATCGGATGAAGCGCGAGCATGGCCCTGGTGCGATCGCCGTGTACAACAGCTCGCACCACCAGTGGGGCAACGTCGGCTACTACCTCAGTGCGCTGGCCCGCTTCGCCAACCTGATCGGGTTCACGCGCGTGCATCAGAACCCCGACAGTTGGGAGGGTTGGTACTGGGGCGCGATTCATCACTATGGCAACAGCATGCGCGTCGGCGCCGCGTCGTCATACAGCACGGTCGAGGACTGCCTCAAGGAATGCGAAATGATCGTGTTCTGGTCAGGCGACCCGGAGTCTGTACCCGGCGCCTATGGCGGCGCCGAAGGCACCCAGCGGCGGGCGTGGGCGCGCGAGTTGGGCATCAAGTTCGTGCATATCGCTCCCAACCTGACGTCGACAGCCCAGCTCTTCGGCGGCAAGTGGGTTCCCGTCCGCCCGGGGACCGATGCGGCGCTGGCCATCGCGATCATGTACGTCTGGATCGAGGAAGACCTCTACGACAAGGACTACGTCGCCAGCCGCACCACGGGATTCGATCAGTGGCGCGACTACGTGATGGGCGACAGCGACGGCGAACCGAAGACGCCCGAGTGGCAGGAGGCGGAAACCGGCGTGCCGGCCTACGAAGTGCGCGCGCTCGCCCGGGCCTGGGGCGGGCGCAAGGTCTACCTCGCGCCCGGCAGCGGCGGCACTGGCTTCGGGGGTGCGTGCCGTGGCGCAGGCGGAACCCAGTGGGCGCGCAACATGATCATGATGATGGCCATGCAGGGTTGGGGCAAGCCGGGCGTCAACTTCGGGAACCTGCAGCAGGGTACGCCGGTCGACCTCAACTTCTACTTCCCCGGCTATGCCGAAGGCGGCATCTCCGGCGAACTGCAGTGGTCTGCTTCGGCGGTCAACAACTACCTGCGCATGCCGCACATCATGACCATGAACCCCGTGCGGCAGATGGTCCCTAGGCAGCGCTTGCCGGAGGCAATCATCGAAGGGCAGGCGACGGGCTATCTTTGGGACGGCACGTCGATGGAGGCCCAGTTCGCGCCTTTCCAGTATCCGATGCCGGGGTTCTCCAGGATCCACATGCTCTATCGGTACGGCGGGTCGTCGTTCGGAACGATAGTGGATTCGTCTCGCTTCGAAGAGATGTACCGACATCCGTCGCTCGAGTTCGTGGTGAATCAATCGATCTGGCACGAAGGAGAGTCGCAATACGCCGACATCATCCTACCCGCGTGCACGGCGCTCGAACGCTGGGACATCGGTGAATGGGCCAACTGTGCAGGCTACGTTCAGCACCTGCAGTGGCAGCTCAACCACCGGATCGCCGTCATGCAGCACAAGTGCATCGAGCCACTGGGCGAGTCCAAGTCCGACTACCAGATCTTCCTGGACATCCTCACGCGCCTTGGGCTCGGCGCCGTCTTCTCGGAGGGCTGCAGCGAACTCGACTGGTGCAAGCGTGTCTTCGACTCGAGTGATCTGCCGCAGCACATCAGCTGGGGCGAGTTTCTCAAGCGCGGCTACTTCGTGATTCCTCCCGAGCGCGAGGCGACCCGCGACCCGGTCAATTTTCGGTGGTACGCGGAAGGCCGCCGCAAGGACGTGCCGGAGACGATGCCGCTGCCCTCGCAGTATGCCGAGGAGTTCGGGAAGGGGCTCGAGACGGCGAGCGGCAAGATCGAGTTTGTTCCCGAGAGTCTGCGCCGCAACGATCCAGGCAACCCTGAGCGCGGACCGTTGAACTGCTACGTCTCGTCGTGGGAAGGGCCGGCAACGACGGAACTGCTGAAGTCGTACCCGCTGCAGTTGATCTCTCCGCATTCACGCTACAGCTTCCACACCTACAACGACGGCAAGGGAAGCACGTGCGACATCGAGGAGCACCGCATTCGCGTCGGCGATCGCTACTACCTGCTCGCGCGGATCCATCCGGAGGACGCCGCAAAGCGGGGAATCAAGCAGCACGAGCTCGTGCGGCTCTACAACGATCGCGGCTCGACGATCTGCGCTGCCGACGTCTCGCAAATCGTTCTTCCAGGCGTGGTCATGGCCTATCAAGCCAGCGCCGTGTACGAGGCCGTACAGGATGGCGACCGCGTCGTCGACGTGGGCGGGTGCGTCAACGTGCTGACTCCGAAACGCCCTCAAGTGCGGCACACCGAAGGCATGGCCGCGAACTCCTGCCTGATCAACCTCGAAGCCTGGACGCCTGCCGGGCGAGCTGCCTAGGTCATCGATCATGAGAGCCGTGCAACTCGGGGACTACGGGCCGGCAGACAACCTGGCGGCGGTGGACGTGCCGCGGCCGAGCCCCGGCACAGGCGAGGTGCTGATCCGGGTCGGTGCCGCCGGCGTCGTCTTCGCGGACACCCAGATGCGACGCGGCGACTACGTGAACCTCCCGCGAGTCCTTCCCTTCATTCCGGGGCGGGAGGTTGGCGGCGTCATCGAAGCGGTGGGACCGGGTGTCGACGCCTGGCGTACCGGTCAGCGTGTCGTGGCCAACATGCACATGGGCGGTTATGCGGAATACGCCGTGGCCAGCACGAGCGAACTCATCGAACTCCCTGATCGTGCCGACTTCCTGCAGGGCATCGCCTGCAACATCAACCTGAAGGTCGCGTACCTCTACTACTACTTTTTCGGACAGGTGCTGCCCGATGAAACGCTGCTCGTGCATGCCGCGGCCGGCGGTGTAGGAAGCAACCTGATCCAGATCGCCAAGCGGCGCGGCCGAAACACCGTCATCGCTCTCGCGAGTTCCGACGAGAAAGTCGACTTCTGCCGGAGCCTGGGTGCGGACCACTGCATCAACACGCGCAGTACCGACTATGTCGCCGAGGTTCTGAAGATCACCTCGGGTCGCGGCGTCGACATTTCGTTCAACAGCGTTGCAGGACCCACGCTGCGCACCGATCCCGATGCGATCCGGGTATTCGGGCGTTGGATGATCAACGGCTATGCCGGCGGGCGCGACCTTATCGATCCTGCGCGCGTCATGCATCGTTCCCTCACGTTGAAGATCTTCTCGATCTACAACACCTTCGGCACACCGGTCGATCAGGCGGCGACGGAGTTCCTCCGGAACTGGCTCGCCGGGGAGGCGCTCATTGGCTGCTCACGCACCTTTGCCCTCGAGCAGGCCGCCGCAGCGCATCGGTGGCTCGAAGGCAGGCACGCCCTGGGCAAGATCGCCCTCGTTCCGTAGAGCCAGGCTGCAATGAACAACTACAACGCCCCGCTCTCGGACATCTGGTTCGTGCTGCGCGAAATCGCAGGCATCGACGAGATCGTGAAGCTGCCGGGTTTCGAGGACAGCGAAACCGACACGATCGAAACGGTTCTTTCGGGAGCGGCGAGGTTCGCCGGCGAGGTCCCGGCGCCCCAGAACCGCACCGGTGACGTCGAGGGCGCCGTGTGGACAGGCGGCAAGGTGCGGATGCCCGCAGGGTTCGGATCGGCCTATGCGGCCTTCGCCGCCAACGGCTGGGCGGGACTCGGCTGCGAACCGGAGTTCGGCGGCACCGCCATGCCACGCGTCGTCGTGGCGGCCGTGCGCGAGATGTGGCACAGCGCCAATCTCGCTTTCGGGCTCTGCCTCGTCCTCAGCACCGGTGCCGTCGAGGCCCTGAGTCTGTCCGCCTCGGAGGATCTCAAGCAGCGCTTTCTGCCGAAACTGGTCAGCGGCGAGTGGACGGGCACGATGAACCTCACCGAACCGCATGCGGGCTCGGACTTGGCAGCGATTCGCACACGAGCCGCGCCTCGTCCCGATGGCTCCTTTCTGATCACCGGGCACAAGATCTTCATCACCTATGGCGAGCACGACATGGCGCCGAACATCGTGCACCTCGTGCTTGCGCGACTCCCCGACGCGCCCGCCGGCACGAAGGGGATCTCGATGTTCGTGGTTCCCAAGTTCCTGGTCGATGCCGGCGGGGAACTGGGCGCGCGCAACGACGTCACGTGCACCTCCATCGAGCTCAAGCTCGGCATTCATGCGAGTCCCACCTGCGTCATCAACTTCGGTGACCGTGGAGGCGCCGTCGGCCATCTCGTCGGCGAGGCCAATCGTGGCCTCGAATACATGTTCGTGATGATGAACGACGCACGCCTGATCAGCGGCATCCAGGGCCTGGCGGTTGCCGAGCGTGCGTTCCAGCAAGCGAGAACGTACGCGCAGGAGCGGGTCCTGGGGCGGGACATCGCCGGCAGCAAAGGGGCGGTGCGGATCATCGAGCACCCCGATGTCCGGCGCATGCTGATGCTGATGAAGTGCCAGACGGAGGCGATGCGTGCGCTGGCGTACTTCATCGCGGCTGCGCGCGATCGGGCTGACGTGCATCCAGACGCCGCCATGCGCGAGCGCAGTGCGGCGCTGGTCGGACTCCTGACGCCGATTGCGAAAGGCTGGTGCACCGAAACCGGCATCGAGGTGGCGTCCACCGGCATTCAGGTGCACGGCGGCGTCGGCTACATCGAGGAGACCGGCGCGGCGCAGCATCTGCGCGACGTGCGGATCACGGCGATCTACGAGGGCACGACGGGCATCCAGGCCAACGACCTCATGAGCCGAAAGATTGCGCACGAAGGCGGCGCAACGCTGCGGCGCCTGATCGCTGACATCCGTTCGACTGCCGTCCGACTGAGTGCAGAAGGCGACGCGGATCTGTCCGCCATCGGTCGGCCGCTCGCAAGCGGCGTAACTGCACTGGAGACGGCGGTGTCCTACGTGATCGAAAACTTCAATGCCCACCCGAGGCAGACGGCGGTCGGGGCCGTGCCGCTTTTTAAGCTCGCGGGCTTCGTGACCGGCGGCTGGCTCATGGGCGCAGCGGCCGAAGCAGCCACGGCGAGGTCTAGAGACGGTGATGGCGACCCCACGATGTACCAGGCCAAGCGCGCGACGGCGCGGTTCTTTGCGGATCAGGTGTTGAGTCACGCGCCCGGTCTTGCGCACACGGTGATCCATGGCGCCGGCAGAGTCATGGAACTCGCGGAGGGTCAACTGTGAATCACATTCCCCTCTGGCCTGACTACGCGGCGATCCGCAACGTCATGGGTTCGATCGATGGCCGCGGTGTCATCGCTGCCAGATCCGATTTTCGTTTGAAGAGGTAAAGGGCCATCATGGCGAAGGGCTGGAATCTCATCATCGACGTGGCCAAGTGCAGCGGTTGCTACAACTGCGCGTTGGCCACCAAGGACGAGCACATCGGCAATGACTTCCCGGGCTATTGCGCCCCGGAACCGGCTCAGGGGCATCACTGGATTCGCATCGAGCGGAAGGTGCGCGGAAGCGCTCCGGTCGTCGACGTGGCCTACCTCCCCACGATGTGCAATCACTGTGACGCCGCGCCGTGTGTTCAGGCGGCCAAGGGACCTGCCATCGTCAAGCGGGACGACGGCATCGTCCTGATCTCCCCGGAGCACGCAAAAGGTCGGCGGGACCTCGTCGGCTCCTGTCCGTACGGAGCGATCTGGTGGAACGATGAACTGCAACTCCCCCAGAAATGGACATTCGATGCCCACCTGCTCGACAACGGCTGGCGCACGACGCGGGCGGCGCAGGCCTGCCCGAACGACGTGATGCGGGTTATTTCGCTCGAGCAGTCCGATATGAAGACTCTGGCGGCAAACGAAGGCCTCGAAGTCCTAAAGCCCGAGGCGCGCACTTTGCCGCGCGTCTACTACAAGAACCTGCACCGGTTTCAAGGCGCATTCATCGCGGGCAAGGTCTTGCATCTCGCGGCCGGCAAGGTCGATTGCACCGACCGCGCACACGTCGTGTTGTCCCAAGGGTCCAAAGACATTGCGGCCGGCGAGACGGATGCTTTCGGCGAGTTCAAGTTCGATGGCCTTGCGTGTGACGGTGGAAGCTACGTCGTCCGCGCGTCGCGCGAGGACCAGGGCAGCGCGCAGTGCACCGTGCAGCTTGGCCGGAGTGTCTACCTCGGGACGATGCTGTTGAACTCGGGCACGCCCGAGGCGCGAGCCGACAGCCACGAACCGGCGCCGACCAATCGCATGACTGAAACCAGGAGCAGCAAGACGTGAAAGTCGCATTCATCGGCCTCGGAAACATGGGATCCGGAATGGCCAATCGCATTCTTCACGCGGGGCACGCGCTGACCGTATGGAACCGGACTGCCGAGAAGGCGGCAGCACTCGTCGCGGCGGGTGCACGCTGCGCTCCTTCCCCTGCCGACGCGGTTCGCGAGGCCGAGGTCGTCGCCACGAGCCTGATGGACGATCAATCGGTGCTCGACATGGTGCAAGGACCCGCGGGGATCCTTGCCGCGATGCCGCGCGGCACCGTTCACCTCTGCGTGACGACCATATCGTCGGAATGCGCGAACCAGCTCGGAACGCTGCACGAGGCGCACGGCAGCCGCTTCGTCTCCGGCCCGGTGGCCGGTCGGCCCGACAGCGCGGCCGCCGGCCAGTTGCTGACCTTTCTGGGCGGCAGCGCCGACGCGATTGCAGCGGCGATGCCCGTTTGCACCGCCTATGCCCGCAAAGCCTACCCGCTCGTCGGGAAGCCCGGACTGGCGAATCAAATGAAGCTCTGCGTCAACTACATGGCCGTGTCGATCATCGAGCTGATGGGGGAGATCTACACGTTCGGCGAGAAGACCGGGATCGATGCCGACGTCATCCGGGAGGTGTTTCTCGACGCCTTCGCCCATCCGGCTCTCAAGGCCTATGCCAACAAGATCCGGGACAAGCAGTTCTCGAGCACGGGAGGCTTTTCACTGACGGCGGGCCTCAAGGACGTCAACCTGATGCTCGAGGCGTCCGCAAGCGCCGGGGTGGACTTCCCGATCGCGAAGGTGGTCGAGCAGAAGATGATCGCGGCCATCGCCATGGGGCTTGGACACGGGGACTGGAGCGGCATCACGGCCATCACGCGTCGAGACGCTGGTGTCGCCGTCGGAGGGTGAGCGGATGGATCCGGTGCTGACCGCGTTCGGTCTGTGTTGGATGTGTGCCGCGGCGCTGTTTGGCCTTTCGCTGGGCGTCCGGCACGACGCATGGCTCGCCAGGCTTGCCGCGCTCGCCGAGGGCGGCCGGCTTGAGGAGTACCACCGCGAGTTCATCGATTATCGAAGCCGCGTCACGGTGCATGCGCACGCGTTCCTCTTCTCGGTCGTCTGCGTCGCCGTGTCGGTAGTGCCCAAGGGGCCGGCGTTCGGGCCTCGCCTCGCCGACGCGCTGGCGTGGGCGTTCATCGCCGCGACCGCGATCTGGTCCATCGGGGCGATGGCCAGGTTCCGTCCGTTGATGGCGTTGGGCGATCTGGTCTTCCTTGCGGCGCTGCTCTCGACCGCCTTCGGCCTCTTGCGGGCTTTGCCCTAGTCAACGGGCCGCGAGAGGCTCCCCGTCAACCGAGACACCGAACGATCAAGACACTCTCAGCCAAGGAGAAAGCATGTCACTGCAGCCTTTCGTCCCGACCCCCGAATTCGACGAGTACAAGGAACGCTTCCAAGACCACTATCGGCTCAACCGCCGTGCCGACGGCGTGATCCTGGCCGAAGCTCACACCAAGGGCGGCCCGGTGCAGTTGAGCGTCGAGAACCACCGCTCGGTTGGCCAGCTGTTCAAGACGATCGCAGCCGATCCGAAGAACGAGGTACTGATATTCACGGGCACCGGCGCGAACTTCATGATGAACGTGGATCCGAAGGGTTTCGAACTCGAGAAGCAGGATCTGCAGCACTGGTCCTACGAGTACGCCTACAAGGATGGGCGCAACAACGTCGCGGCCCTCGTCAACGAACTCGAGATCCCGACGATCGGCGTGCTCAACGGACCCGGCTTCCACACCGAGCTGTGCCTGATGTGCGACCTGACCATCTGCAGCGAGGACGCGGTCATCTTCGACCTGCACTATCCGCTGGGCGCGGTCCCCGGGGACGGCATCCACTGCGCCTTCCAGGAGGTGCTGGGCACCAAGCGAGCCGCGTACGCGCTGCTCACCGGCGAACTCATCGACGCCAAGAAGGCGCTCGAGTACGGCATGGTCAACGAAGTGCTCCCCCGCGATCGGCTGCTCGATCGGGCCTGGGAGATCGCGGACTTGCTGATGAAGCAGGCACGCACGACGCGGCGAATCACGACCCAGATCATCCGGCGCCCGTGGAAGGAGCGGATCCTCGATGGCCTGGACTCCGGATTCGGCCTGCAGATGTTCTCGCATCTGACGCAGAAGGAGGCCATTCACGGCGACACCGCCGCGTCGGTGGTGCTCGACCGCGTGCCCGGCAATCGCAAGGAAGGCCTCGAGTCCTGAGCCGACGGGCAATCGAACGACGGGCACTGCGCAAAATGAGCATGCAGTTGAATTGCAAGAACTACGTCGACGGCCAGTGGCGTGATTCCAAGTCCGGCCGCAGCTTTGCTGTTCAGGACCCGGCGGACTTGCGCCGGGAAGTACGACGTTATCCCCTGAGCACGCGCGACGACGTCGCGCAAGCCATCGAAGGTGCCGCCGCTGCGTTTGGGCACTGGCGGCGGGTGTCGCTGGCGGAACGTACCCGCATCCTGCGCCGCGCCGCGGCGCTGATCCGCGACCGCCGCGAAGAGATCGCGGCGATCGTCACCGCCGAGAACGGCAAGCTGTTGTCGGAGTCGCTCGCCGAGATCGACGCGGCAGCGCTCGAGCTGGAGTTCCAGATCGGGGAGGGGGAGCGCCAGTTCGGCCGATCCGGCGACTGCTACCGCGACCAGTTCATGGCCTACTCGCGCAAGGAGCCGCTGGGCGTGGTTTCGGTGATCGTGCCGTGGAACTTCCCGTTCAACGTTCCTTGGCGCAAGCTGGGGCCCGCCCTGATGGCGGGCAACACGGCCGTCTTCAAGCCGGCGAGCCAGACACCGGGGGTCGGCGAGGCCGTGGTGCAGATCCTGATCGAAGCGGGTCTGCCGCCGGGGGTCGTTCAGTTCGTGACAGGCTCGGGCGGTGATCTGTCCGAGGCCCTCGTCGCTCACCCGCAGATCCGGGCCGTCACCTTCACGGGATCGACCGACGTGGGGCGCCGCATTGCGGAGCAGGCCGCGCGCGATTTCACGCGCACGCAGCTCGAGATGGGCGGGAAGAACCCAATGGTCGTGCTGCGCGACGCGGATCTGGGGCTTGCGTGCCAGGATGCCGTCATCGGTGCCTTTTCGTGCGCGGGCCAGTGGTGCACGGCGACCAGCCGCCTGATCGTCGAGGAGCCTGTGGCCGATGAACTCGTCGACGCGGTCCTCGAGCGAATGCACGCCATTCGGCTCGGTCCGGGAGCGGATCGGGCAAGCACGATGGGGCCGGTCGCTGGGGAGCACCAGCTGCGGTCGGTGCTCGAGCACGTTGCCCGCGCGCGGGAGCAGGGTGCGCACTTCGCCCTCGGCGGCGGCCGCAGCGACGTCGGGGCGTTGGCCCACGGCTGCTTTGTCGAGCCGTCGCTGATCGTGAACGCGAATGAGGAACTCGACGCGGCTCGCGAGGAGATCTTCGGACCGGTGCTGACCGTGTTTCGCGTGCCCGACTATGCGGGTGCTCTGCGCCTTGCCAACGCCGTGCCCTACGGTCTTTCGTCGTCGATCTACACGCGCGACGTCGAGCGTGCCCTGCATTTCGTGGAGCACTCCGAGGTCGGGCTCACCCACGTGAATGTTCATTCCGCCTACAAGGAGCCGCAGCAATGCTTCGGGGGCGTCAAGGCTTCCGGCTTCGGGCTTGCCGAGGCCGGCAGTACCGGCATCCAGTTCTTCCAGGACGAAAAGTCGATCTACATCCGAAAGGGTGCGATCGCGGCAGGATTTTGACCTGTACCGACACGAGGACCTTATGGCTTTGACCAAACAGCAGAAGACAACGCTCTACACGAACTTGGTGCGGGCGGTGGCCCTCGACCAGTTGATGATGCGGCTGATCCGCTCGGGGAAGATGGTGGGCTTCTACCACGAGGGCGGCATCGCGCTGGCGCCCGGCGTGGCGGCCGGTTCGTTCCTCCGGCGTGACGACGCGATGAACCCGCACTACCGCGCCCACGGTCTGGCGCACATGGTGTCCAAGGGCATCGACGTGCGAACCTACGTCGCCGAGCACATGGGACGGGTGGACGGCTGTGCCAAGGGTCGTTCGAGCTTTCACGTCTCGTACCCCGAGGACCACGTCTTCGGGTGGTCGGCCAACATCGGTGCTAACTTCCCGCCTTCTATCGGCTACGGTTTTGCCGCGCGCTACAAGGGGACGGATCAGGTCGTCATGAACTGCTCCGGCGACGGCTCGTACCAGGAGGGTCGTGCGCACGAGGGCATGCTGATGTGCGCGAACTGGAAGCTCCCCGTGATCTTCTGGTGCGAGAACAACGGAATTGCGCAGCACAGCCTGCTCGAAGATCTGTTCCCGCTGAGCGATATCTCGCGGCTCGCTGCGGGATACGAAATTCCCTCCGTGATCATCGACGGCCAGGATGTGTTTGCCTGCGGCGAGGCGGCGCTCAAGGCGATCGCGCATGCCCGCGCCGGCAAGGGACCGTTCTTCGTCGAGCTCAAGACGCTGCGCGTGCAGGAGCACAACGTCGGCGGGCTCAACAACGATGGTGCCCGGCCGCGAGACCCGAAGCAGATGCAGCAGTGGCGCGAGACGCACGACCCGGTCAAGCTCGCGGCGGCTCGGCTGCTGAAGGAGAAAACGATGAACCAAGCCGAACTCGACGCGATCCAGGTCGCCGCGCAACGGGAGGCCGACGAGATCGAGTCCTGGGCAGACAACAGCCCGAAGGCCACGCCGCCGATTTCCGAGTTGCTGGAAGGTGTCTATGCGCGCTGATCAGGTGTCCACGATGAGCAATACCCAAAGAGAGCTGACCTTGGGCGAGGCCATGCGCGAGGCGCTGGCCGAGGAAATGCGGCGCGACGAGCGCGTGTTCACGCTCGGCGTCAGCCTGCGGGCCGGCACGTTCCCGCACACCAAGGGACTTTTCGACGAGTTCGGCGCCAAGCGTGTGCTGGACGCTCCGCTGGCGGAGCCGGGGGCCGTCGGCACGGCCTTCGGAGCCGCGCAGGAAGGCCTGCGCCCGGTGCTCGACTTCATGTACGCCGGGTTTGCCTACTACGCAGGATCAGAGGTCTTCATCCAGGCGAGCCAGTACCACTTCCTGCATGGCAGCAAGCACCCGCTGCCGATGACGATGATTGGCACCTGTGGGGTCGGAAGGCGAGTGGCCAACGAGCACGCGATTCTTCCCTACGGCGCGCTGATCCACCATCCGGGCATCAAGGTCTGCATGCCCTCGACGCCGTACGACGCAAAGGGTCTGCTCAAGGCGGCGATACGCGACAACAACCCCGTCTTCTTTCTCTGGCACGCGTCGATGATGGGCAACAAGGGGCCCGTACCGACGGACGACTACGTCGTGCCGCTGGGTGTGGCCGACGTCAAACGCCAGGGGTCGGATGTCACGGTGCTGGCCAGTGGCCTGCAGGTGCAAAACGCGCTCAAGGTGGCCGAATCGCTGGCATCGGAGATCAGCGTGGAGGTCGTCGACGCACGCAGCTTCGAGCCCTTCGACGTGGACTGCCTGCTGAAGTCAGTGGCGAAGACCACGCGCCTGGTCGTCGTCGACGAAGACTACGAGCGCGGGGGCTTCGCGGCAGAGGTGTGCGCCCAGATGATGGAGCGGGGCTACGACCTTCTTGACGCGCCCGTCAAGCGCGTCTGCCATCCGCACATCCCGGTCCCGGGCGGCTACATCGATGCCTACACCATGCCGACCCTCGAGCGAATCGAGGCCGGCATCCGCGAAGTCTGCCGCTGAGGAGGACCCATGATCCGTGACGTGATCATGCCGCAGCTCGCGATGGGAATGTCGGAAGGCACCATCGTCGAGTGGGCGGTGGAAGAAGGCCAGCAGGTCGCCCGCGAGGCCGTCCTGCTGTCGATCGAAACCGAGAAGGTCGTGACCGACCTGCCCGCGCCCTACGCGGGATGGCTGCACCGCATCGGCGAGCCGGGCAAGCCGATCCCGGTGGAAACGGTGATCGCGAAGATCGCCGATACCGAGGCCGAGTACCGGGCGTTGGCGCAAGAGCCGGCGCCGCCCGAGACCGCGCCTGCGACGCCGCCCGGCGCATCGTCTGACGCGCCGGGCCCGGCACCGATGGACGCGGTCCCGACGATGCCGCGTCGCGTGCGGGCGTCGGGCCTCGCGAAGAAGCTCGCCCAGACCGGGGGGCTCGAGATTGCGTCGGTCTCCGGGTCGGGGCCTGGCGGCCGCATCGTGCGTCGGGACGTGGTCGCGGTGCTCGAATCGCAAAAGCCCGCAACGGCAGCGGTGCCGTCGGAATCTCCGGGCACCGTGGCCGAACGGGGAATGCGCTTGCGTGCGCGGGTGCCTGTGTCGGGCATGCGCAAGGCGATCGCCGATCGGATGCTGCGGTCGAAGACCACTTCCGCGCATACCTACGTCTTCTTCGAGGTCGACGCCACCAAGCTCGTCGCAGCGCGCAATACCATTCTCGAGCGCGAGAAGGAACTGCAGACGCGGGTTTCAATGACGGCGTTCTACGCCAAGGCGCTGGCGATCGCGCTGCGCCGCGTGCCGAACTGCAATGCAACGCTCGCGGGCGACGAGATCGCGATCTGGGACAACGTCAACATCGGGGTGGCGGTGGCGCTGCCCGGACGTACGGAGTTCGAATCCGGCTTGGTGGTGCCGGTCGTGCGCAACGTCGAAGCCAAGGGCGTGCTCGAGATAGACCGCGAGATCAAGACGCTCGTCGAGAAGGCGAAGGCCGGGCGGCTCAATGCCGCCGACACGTCAGACGGCACGGTGACGCTGTCGAGCAGCGCCGGGTTCATGCCAGGGCAGTGGTGCGTGGCCACGCCTTTGCTAAACCAGCCGCAGGTCCTCAACTTCCAGCCGGGCTCGCCGATCGAGAAGCCGGTCGTGATCGACGGCCAGATCGCCATCCGCACGATCCTGCCGTGCGGGTTGAGCTTCGATCACCGCGCCGTGGACGGCGAGCCTGTCGCGCGCTTCAACCGCGCGATCTCCGATTTGCTGGCCAACCCGGAGCTCGCGCTCCTCAACCCGGAGCTCGCGCTCCTGTAAGACCCGTGAGCAATACCAGGACCTACGACGTCGCCATCATCGGCGCCGGGCCGGGCGGATACGTCGCCGGGATCTGCGCCGCCCAGCGCGGGCTCTCGGCATGCGTGATCGAGAAGGACACGCCCGGCGGCGTGTGCTTGAACTGGGGGTGCATTCCATCGAAGAGCCTGATTCACCAGGCGACAGGATTCCTGGCCCTGAAGCAGGCCGAGCAGATCGGCGTACGCGTCGACCGGTCCGGTTTCGACTACGCACGGGTGCAGGCCAAGTCGCGTCAGGCAGCAACCAGGCTGGCCGCCGGAATCAGGGCGCTGCTGCGCAAGAACGGGGTGCATTTGCTGCAAGCCACGGCGGCGCTCGCGGGCCCCAACACGCTGGCGCTGACCGGCGGCGAAGACGCCGGTACCGCCGTTACCGCGCGACACCTGATCATCGCCACCGGTTCGCGGCCGCTGAATCTCGAGGGGTTCGAGATCGACGAGCGGGACGTGCTCTCCTCCACGGGCCTTCTTGCCCTCGAGGCGCTGCCGAAATCGATCGTCATCCTCGGGGCCGGCGCGATCGGCTGTGAATTCGCGTACGTACTGCGTGCATTCGGCGTCACCGTCACGCTGGTGGAGATGGCTCCCCGGATTCTGCCGGCCGAGGATGGCGAAGCCGCGGCGGTCGTCGACGCATCGTTCCGGACGGCGGGCATCGACGTCAGGACGGCTTGTCGAGCGATGTCGCTCGCGCGGACGGCGGCGGGTCTGGAGGTGAGGCTGCAGGATCCCGACGGGACTACGAAGGTGACGGCGCAGAAGATCTTGGCGGCCTTCGGCCGACTGCCCAACACCCAGGGCCTCGGCCTCGCCAATGTGGGCATCCACTGCGACGAGCGCGGGCGAATCGTGACCGGCGCCTACGGCGAGACGTCGGTGCGCGGCATCTATGCGATCGGCGACGTCACCTGCAGCCCGGCCCTGGCGCATGTCGCCTCCCGGGAGGCGGAGATTGCCATCGATCACATCGTGCGCGGTGAGCAGGCTTGGCCGCAAACGGTGGAGGCGGACCTCGTCCCCTCGGCCGTCTACTGCGAGCCTCAGTTGGCGAGCTTCGGCTTGCGGGAGGAGGAGGCGAAAGCGAAAGGCGTTGCGTTCAAGAAGAGCGTCTTCCCCTACCGCGGAGCAGGAAAGAGCGTCGCTCTGGAGCGGACCGACGGATTCGTGAAGATTCTCGCGGCTCCCGAGACGGGAGAGATCCTCGGCGCCCACATCGTGGGGGCCGAGGCCACGGAGCTCGTTCATGAGTTGCTGCTCGCGCGGCAGGCAGAACTCCTGCCGGAAGACGTCGCATCCGTGATCCATGCCCATCCCACGCTGTCGGAGGCCGTAATGGAAGCGGCGCGCAGCGTCCATGGGCGGCCCATTCATCTGTAAGGCCGGCACGATGCATTCGCCTCGTACGGGTCGCCGGGCGACGCAGGGGTGCCGCTCACTTCAGTTGAGCAGATCCTCGGGTTCACACCACTGCGTCCGCGGCCTCTTCGTCGCACCAGATCAGCAAGATGTTTCAGCCGCACGAACCGTGCGCAGCGGGATTGGCCCGGCCTGAAGACCGAGAGGAGACAGCAGACATGAACACCACCGAAACCCTGCGAGGCCGGGTCACACTTTGTATTGCCCATGTGGCAGGCATGATCGACATGGTGGCGCTGCCGGTATGGGTCGGTACCCTCATCGCCCGCTACCAGTTTACCCCGCAGCAGTCCGGCGGGCTGGCGACCTTGTTCCTTGCGGGCGTGGTGACGTCAAGCCTCGTTTGCGCCCCACGCTTCAGCCGTTTTCCGGCGCGCCTGGTCGTACCGGTCGGATTCGGCCTCGCCGCACTCGCGTTCATCCTGGCCACTCTGTCCGCGCGGTATGAGGTTCTGGCAGTGGCTCACGTGTCGGGAGGAATCGCAACGGGCGCAAGCCTGTCCTTCACGCACGGCACGATGGGGCGCAGCCGCAATCCTCATCGTATATTCGCTGCGGCTCAATTCTCGCTCGGGGTCTTTTCCATCGCGTATTTCGGCTCAGTGCCGCTGCTGGTTGAGCGATGGGGAGGGCAGGCGCTGTTCATGGTCTTTGGCGCGGTCATGGCGATCGCAGCCGTCGCAACCGCGCTGTTCTTTCCGCGGCCGGCCATGCTGTCTGCCGAGCGGCCGGCGCACACGCGAACCCACGGCCGGATACCCGCCGCCGTCTGGGCCGGCATCGTCGGCGTGAGCTTGATGGCGACCGTGCAGGCCATGGTGTTCAGTTTTGTCGAGCGGGCAGGCGTGGACCGCGGTTTCAGTGTCGAGCAGGTGGCATCCGTCCTGGTGGCGGTAGGCTTCGTCGCGCTGTTTCCGGCGGTGCTGGCGGCCATGCTGCAGCACCGCTGGCCTGCCCCCCGCGTGATGATGGCGGGGCCGGTCGCACAGGCAGCACTGGCCTTGATCATTTTCAACGCAGCCACGTTTTTTCCTTACGCGGTAGCGGCCAGCGTTTTCAGCTTCGTGATGATCTTCACCCATACCTTTGCCTTCGGCCATTTCGCCCGTAGCGATCCGAGCGGTAGGGCGGTGGCGGCGACGCCGGCGATGAACATGATCGGCTCGGGCATCGGGCCATTCATAGGCGGCACCCTGGTACAGCAGTTCGGCTATCCCGCCCTTAGCCACGCCGCGGTCGCGCTGGCCGGTTTTGCGGTGCTCGCTTTTGCGCTGTCGGCATTGCGCCCGGCGGCCCTCATCCAGGACTGAGAGGCAGGCATTGTGCGCATCCCATGCTCGATCGCTACTCCATCGGAACCAAGCTCCTGATCACCCCGCTCGTGGTCGCCGTGCTGCTCATCATCGTTGCCGCGGCTGCGAATCTTGGAATACAGGCGCAGCAATCGGCTTTGAAGACGAGTTACGAGGTCCACCTGCTTCGCCTGCTGGAAACAACGGAGGGGCTCAACCGGGTGTGTTCGCTCAATGAAGCGATCGCATTGACGCTCTTGGAGCATCGTGCAGCGGAAGACGGCGCCGAAGCCGCCCGCATGTTGGACGAACCGCTACAGACGATCGCGCATGAGTTGGGCGCGAGGATCGCCGCCTTCGAGGCGACCTCGCGGAACGCTAACTGTGGAGAAATCACGTGGGTAAGACCTTGAGTGGGAGCGTGGTCCTGATCACCGGCGGAGGTTCAGGGATTGGCGCTGGCGTGGCAGAGCGCTTTGTTGAGGAAGGCGCTCGCGTGTGCATTACCGGAAGGCGACAATCGGTTCTGGAGGCATTCGTAGCAAGGCTTCCCCGAGGGTCCACTTCCTACTGCGTAGGCGATGTGGCCAACATCCAAGACGCGAAACGCATGGTCGAGGCCGCGATCGACCTGGGTGGCCGCATTGACGTGCTCGTCAACAGCGCAGGGATCACGGGGCCGACTCCGGTAGCAGAGGTGGATCCGGTCGCATGGCGACAAATGATCGATACCAATCTGCAGGGAACCTTCATGACGATGCATGTGGCGCTTCCACTCATGATGGCGCAGGGAGGAGGCTCGATCATCAACGTTGCTTCGGTTGGCGGGCTGCGGACGATACCGGCCGCTTCAGCCTACTGTGCATCGAAAGCGGCCGTGATTCATCTGACCAAGCAGGTCTCATCGGACTACGCCGGCAAAGGAATCCGCTGCAATGTCGTCTGCCCCGGCTTCGTACTGACGGACATGGTCGAGCACGAGCTGGATGTTCTCCGCTTGATGCTGGGGATAGACCGGGAAGGCGCGATGTCCATCCTCACGAAAAACATCCCCGTAGGAAGGATGGCCACTATTAGAGACATCACGGGCATTTTCGTGTACCTCGCGAGCGATGACTCCCAATTCATGACCGGGGCAGAGCTGGTTATCGACGGGGGAGCAGCGCCGCTGGATCCCGGAACACTCCCCTTTCGGCGTCTCTAGACGAAACGCCCAAAAAGCGAACACTTCACGGAATGGAGGATACGTCATGTTCAAAGTGAGAGCGACTCTCGTCGCCTTCCTCGGAGATGAAGAAAAGTACCCCTGCCACATGCAGCACCAAATCGGCGACCAGATCGTCTTCGATGGAGAACGGTATACCGGAAGACTGTGCCCCGACGTGTGGCCTCTCCTTACAACCAAGGTGAGCGCCTTGCATCAAGCTGGGCCCCGGTACGTGGAACCTCACTATTACTATCCGTTCTGGTACGCGCCCCCCAGCCTGCGCGACCCGGCGAAGAAGAAATTCGATGGGCTCGGATTCAGGAACGTTCTGGCTACTTACGATGAGCCCCAGCATCACATGGCCACTATCGCTCCTCCTAATGCCTTCAAGTGGCCCCCGCATCCTGAAAGAACTGTTGCCCGAGAAATCACGATCACCTGTCCGGACTTGAGAACGGCCGCGGTGTTTGCGCTCGAGGCCTTCGATTTGTCCGACAGGGGTTTCGCCGTGCCCTTCTTCAGAAGGCAGATGATGATGTTGGCTAGAGCCCTCAAGTACCCCGGCATTGACGAGGCAAGGGTTCTGGAGCTTTTCACCCAAGAGGAGCGGGAAGAAATCTATCCTCCGTTGACCCCTGAGTTGTTGGTTCCCCTGACGGAGGAACTCGAGCTAATGGGTTACATCACCCGCAGCGATCGCAAGATTTGCGTCACGGACTCGGGAGAAAGAAAGCTGAAGGCGTTTGCGGACAGCCTTACGAGCGAAGAAAGACTGTCATTGCAGTTGTGACAGCCGGGGCGCGAAGGAAAGTCGCCAGCTTTGCCGTCGCAAATGCCCGATTCACCGAACAGGGACCGCCCACAGATGTGAGTGAACCCAAGGATGTCGAACGTCGGCGGCTTGGGCATCGTCAGGAAATTACTTTTACAACTTTGCTCGCAGCTTGCGAGGTTGCTTCTTGCCCGGGCTCGGTCGGCTCGGGGCGATCCCATAGTTCCAATCACCGTGGAAGTCGTCCGGCGTCAGGTGCAGCGCGGCCATCGTGGCGGCGTCCACTTTGACGCCCGTCGGGTATTCGCCGGTGTGTCCAGCGCCGCGCGCACGCGCAGCCCTTTCGTCGTGGTCGTGCTCGCGATGAGGTTGACCACGACCTCGAGGCTCTCGAGCGGCCGTCCGCGCCAGTTGCGGGTGATGTGGCAGAACATCCGGTGTTCGATCTTGTTCCACTTGCTCGTGCCCGGCGGCAGGTGGCACACGCTGATCTTCAGCCCCGCGGCATCGGCCATGCGCTGCAGGGCCACCTTCCACAGCCGCGTGCGCGATCCGTTGCTGCCGCCGCCGTCGGCGGTGATGAGCAACTCGCGCGCCTGCGGGTACGTCCTGCGACCCATCTGACGCCACCAGCAGTAGATCGACTCGACGGCGAACTCCGGCGTATCGTGATCGGTCCCGACGCTGACCCAGCCCGCGTTGGCGCCGAGGTCGTAGACGCCGTAGGGGATGGCCTTGCCCAGTTCGTCGTCCTGGAAGTCGTGCACCCGCACGGCAGGAGGCTGCCCCTGGGGATGCCACTGCCGCCCGGCGTTCTTGAAATCCCCCACCAATTCCTTCTTCTTGGTGTCCACCGAGATCACCGGCTGGCCTCGTTGCTGGAACTCCTTGGCACGCCGGGCGATGTGCTCGAACTGCGCGTTGCGGTCCGCATGCTCGGCCCCTTCGCGCGTCTTGCGGTTGGCCTGCAGGCTGTAGCCCAGCGCGTGCAGCGCTTCGCCGACGGTTTGGTGGCTCACCGCGTGGCCTTGGCGCGTCAGCTCGGCGGCCAGCGTGCGCACGCTCTTGCAGGTCCAGCGCAGCGGCGACATCGGGTGGCCGCGGGTGGCTGGCTCCACCAGTTCCTCCAGCGCCGGGCGCAGCCCCGCGTCGAGGTCGATCACGCGGGGGCGGCCGGCGCCGGGGCGCCGCACGCGATGCTTCGGCGCCAGCGACACCAGTTGCCTCGCGTCGCCCAGCTCCTTCATTCCCGCCGTGATCGTCGGACGCGTCAAGCCGACCGCACGCGCGACGGTGCTGACGCCGCCATACCCCAGCGCACGAGCCTCTGTGGCCGCCCAGAGCCGGCGCATCTGCTCGTCCATCACGCCGCGCAGCGCCTCGTACTTCTCGGCGATCCTGGATTCGTCATCATCCACACCTCCATGGTATCGGGCCGGACATCACTTGTAAAAGTAATTTGCTGACGCTGCCTTGGGCAGCCGTGCTGACCGCGCGCCTGGGCCGCGAAGCGACCGAACTGCAGCACGCGCGTCTTGTCCTCGTTCAGCGTCAGCCCGAACTGGGCGAGCCCCACCTCCAGATCCTTGAGAAATCGGTCCGCATAGGCGGGGACCGCCAACATTGCCGGTCGGGGCGGATTGCCTGGTGGCCCGGGCCTCTTCTGCCGCCGCCCCCGCGTTGTCCGCCGGCGCCACGAG
>OEIU01000535.1_pt1 | contig 34452 bp, 28 predicted proteins | sample 1539221 | NCBI WGS metagenome assembly OEIU01 (sample SAMN03792071, study PRJEB22550) | activated sludge metagenome | feature: wastewater treatment plant; material: activated sludge; isolation source: Wastewater treatment plant of a petroleum refinery complex | place: Argentina: Zarate | collected...
GTGCATTCGCGGCGGCGGCACCAGCGCTGCAAGCCGCGCCATCAGCTCCAGCGGTTCCAGCACGATGTGCGTGGTGCCGTCGCGATACGGCGTCTTCAGCGTGTAACGCACCTGACCCGAAGCCGTGAGCGACAGGCGCTGCGTCGATACGGACGGACGGCTCACGTAGCGGCATAACCGTTCCAGCCTGGCGCGCTGGTGCGGTTCGATCGCCACCCCGGCGTGCAATGAGAATCCGCCCGCGGTGGCAACGGAGCGATGATCGTCCGTCTCCGGCCTCGCCGGCAGGGTCTGCAACGTGAACAGCTTCTGTCCCGCCCGCGGGCCGAGTGCGATCCGATACGTGATGGAGGGGCCGATCAGATCATCCAGCACGCCGGCCTCCCCATCGCGGGTCAGCCAGGCATGCTCCGTGTCCCGCTCCACCACGCCGCGCTTCTCCAATAACCGCCCGACGCGCGCGGCGATCTGCTCCACCAGCGCCTGCAACTCCGTGCGCCTCGGCGCCGGCAGCGAACGGAATACCGCTGACGCTGACGTCCCCGCCGGCAAGTACACACCATCGAGGAAGATCATGTGGAAGTCCGGAGATCGTGCGGTAGACGGTGCGCAAGACTTGCGTGAGTGACTCAGGGTCCGTGGCCAGCAGGAATCGCAGTGCATCTGGCAGCGACAACACCCACTGTCGCAGGGGTCGTTCCGGCAGCACTTCATCGGCCAGCAGCGCCGCGCTCTCAACCATCCGTCGCGCACCGCACGACGGACAGAAGCCGCGCTTCTTGCAACTGAACGCCACCAGCTTCCCGGCGTGGCAGTGCTCACAGCGCAGGCGCAGGAATCCTTCTTCCAGCCGGCCGCACTTCAGATAGGCGTCGAACTCCTCCTGCACGTAGCCCGGCAACGCGCGGCCTTGCTGCACGCGCAGTTCGCGCAATGCTGGATAGTGCTGCTCGACGAGGCGATACAGCAGCGTGCTTTCAGGCCGATGCCGCGCATAGCCGGGCGGCTCGATGAAAGAAGGCGGGCGCGTCCGCCGCGCGCAGGCGGCAGACATGAGAGGCGTCCCCGAATCCCGCGAGGACCAAGGAGGCTATGCCATGCAGATGTTATGCAGTGGGCAAGAATTTGCCGGCTTCACGGAGAAATGCACATCTTCCGGCGCGTGCAGATGTGACATCGGGCAGGGGGCGGGTTTACACCCGCCGCCCTCCCACATCCCCGTAGGTGCGGTTCCGCATACAGCGGCTCGGATCAGCAGAATCTCGCGACGTAACTGGCAGGATCAAGTCGGCAGTTATCGCTGATCGCCCCAGGCAGTTCGAACATGCGTGGTCCTTGCCGGAACTGAAACAGGCGACAGAGAACGAAATGTGCCGGTTCGGTTTGCGATAGAGCCAGTTCCGACCTGGAGACGAAGAAAGGCGCTTCGCGTCCGAACGCAGTCGTCTTTACCTCGATAAGTCTCTCGCGACCGCTGGGTTCGAATGACAGCACGTCGTAACCCAGCCCATCACCCTTCGACACCGAGACACGATCGACACGATCTGCCAGATGCTTCGCGCCCAATGCATGCAGCCGATGCTGCTCGTAAGCAACGATGAAATCTTCACCTGCGGCGCCGAGCGTGCGATTCCGCGTCTCCAGCGCCAAGTAGTCGCGCTTGATACCCTGCTGCCGTCGTTCGTATCGGGCGGGCTCTTCACGTACGAGTCCCGGCACGGGCGCAGGCACGAGCAGGCTGGCATAGTCCACCACCGTTGGCGTCACTGCCGGCTGTTCTACGGACTGGAGAGCCAGCGTATCGAGGCGCGCGTCCTGCGCCATCCGCTCCACGACAACGTCGTAGAGCAGATCCTGGTAGTTTCCGAGCGGCTTGTAACCCGGTATCCAGGGCACACGGAGTTCAAGCAGGATGGCGCTGATGTTCTGGTGCTTGCGCTCTATCGAGCCATCCGTTCTGGCATCGAGTTTGGAGCGAAGCGCGACCCGATGAGCCGTCTTGTTGTACGCCTGCCCGGCCAGCTGCATTGCCAACATCTGGAGGTAGTCCGCGACGATGGTTTCCACCTCTTCGCGTGACCATGCCGTACCCCTGTTTGCCATTGCTGGGTTCAACGATTGTTCTTTGTAGTCACGTGCCTGCGCCTGAGACCTGTGCGACCTGCTCGTCGACAAACGACTTGAGGGAATCCGGAAGCGAAATGTTCATCGTGCCCATGCGCCTGATCGTAGGAAGCTCGGCAAAATTCGGCAAGGCAATGGCGCGATCAGCCGTGGTCGGCGACGAAGGGGCTGCATGGGGGAAGTGTCAGGCTGAAGCCTGACCTACATGAAGAGACGTGGCGGAAGGGGTGGGATTCGAACCCACGGTCCTCGTGAGAGGACGCCGGTTTTCAAGACCGGTGCGTTCAACCGCTCCGCCACCCTTCCGTATGCAATGAAACTGACAATCGGCTGACAGTCCGCTGGCATTCTTCGGCGCCAGCGGATCGTCGCTGCGTCGCGGGGCGCGCATTGTCACTATTCCGCCCCGGATGAACAAGCCTAACTGTTGATTTTGCGGGGATTACCCCGAGATCGAACGAACGTGGACATCGCGTCGCGCGCTATGGTTAGAATCGGCCGCTGACGCGAACTCGCTACAGCGATCCGGGTCGAATGGATCAGTTTCCGACTCTGACAGGAGTGATATCGAATGCAGACTTATCCCGCCCAAGTTGGCAGCGCAACGCAAAGCTCGGCGCTGAGCACCAACAAGGTTCTCCGCAACACCTACCTGCTGCTGGGCGCGACACTCGCATTCAGCGCGGCGATGGCCGGCGTTTCGATGGCGCTCAATCTGCCCTCCTTCGGGCTGCTCACGATCCTCGTCTACTTCGGCCTGCTGTTCGCCGTGACCAAGACCCAGAACAGCTCGTGGGGCATTCTCTGGACGTTCGCGCTCACCGGCTTCCTCGGCCTGACGCTCGGACCCATCCTGAACATGTATCTGAAGTTCCTGCCGAACGGCGGACAGATCATCATGCTGTCGCTCGGTACGACGGCGGCGGCGTTCGTCGGCCTGTCGGCGTACGCGGTGAAGTCGGGCCGCGACTTCAGCTTCATGGGCGGCTTCCTGATGATCGGTGCGATCGGCGCCTTCGTCCTCGGCCTCGTCGCCTACTTCTTCAACCTGCCGACGCTGTCGCTGGTCGTTTCCGCGATGTTCCTGATCGTGAGCGGCGGCCTGATGCTGTGGCAGACCAGCGAGATCGTGCGCGGCGGCGAGACGAACTACATCAGCGCGACCATCACGCTGTACGTCAGCATCTACAACATGTTCCTGAGCCTGCTGAACCTGTTCGGCGCCGCGAGCGGCGACGACTGATCGGCGACGGTCGAGGCTGAAATGCCAAGGGCGCTGCGAAAGCAGCGCCCTTTTTGTTTGTGGCGCCGGCTTGGGTCCAATGGCACGGAATTGAGGATTTGCTCTGCCTGTGGGGCCGGCTTCAGCCGGCCTTCTCGAAGTCAGGCTAAAGCCTGACCTACAGTCGGAGGCCGGCTGAAGCCGGCCCCACAGGAAGAACGAGGCTCAGGCCTTCGCGATGACCGTCAGGCCACCCATGTACGGCTGCAGTACCTGCGGCACCGCGACGCTGCCGTCGGCCTGCTGATAGTTCTCGATGATCGCGACGAGCGCGCGCCCCGCGGCGACGCCCGAACCGTTCAACGTGTGCAGCGGTTCGGGTTTGCCCGTGTCCGGATTGCGCCAGCGCGCCTGCATGCGGCGCGCCTGGAAGGCTTCGAAATTGGAGCAGGAGGAAATCTCGCGATAGGCCTGCTGGCCCGGCAGCCAGACTTCGAGATCGTAGGTCTTGGCCGAGCCGAAGCCGATGTCGCCCGCGCAGAGCTGCACGACCCGATAAGGCAGGTCGAGCCGCTTCAGCACTTCTTCTGCATTGCGCGTCAGCAGTTCGTGCTCCGCATAGGAATCCTGCGGTCGCACCATGTGCACGAGTTCGACCTTCTCGAACTGATGCTGGCGGATCATGCCGCGGGTGTCCTTGCCGTGAGAGCCGGCTTCGGAACGAAAGCACGGCGTGTGCGCGGTGTAGCGCAATGGCAGATCGGCCGCTTCGACGATCGTGTCGCGAACCAGGTTGGTGACGGGCACTTCGGCGGTCGGAATGAGATAGAGCTTCTGCTCGCCCTTGAGCGCGAACAGGTCCGCTTCGAACTTCGGCAGGTTGCCGGTACCCGTGAGCGAATCGGCATTGACGAGGTAGGGAACATAGACCTCGCGATATCCATGCTCGCCCGTATGCAGATCGAGCATGAACTGGACGATCGCGCGCTGCAGTCGTGCGAGTCCGCCGCTCAGCACGCTGAAGCGTGCACCGGAAATTTTTGCCGCCGCAGCGAAATCGAGCTGTCCCAGCTTCTCGCCGAGTTCGACGTGATCGCGCGGCTTGAACTCGAACTGGCGCGGTTCGCCCCAGCGACGGATCTCGACGTTGCCGGTTTCGTCGCGGCCGTCCGGCACGCTCTCGTGCAGCAGGTTCGGCATGCCGAGCGCGATCTGGTCCAGTTCGCCCTGCACGGCAGTCAGTTCGACTTCGGCCTTCGCGAGTTCCTCGCCCAGACTTTCGACCTGCTTGAGCAGCGGCGCGATGTCCTGGCCCTGCGCCTTCGCCTTGCCCACAGACCTGGCGTGCGTATTGCGCTCGTTGCGCAGTTCGTCGACCCGCAGCTGCCATTTGCGGCGCGCCTCTTCCAGCGATCCCAATCGCGCGACGTCCAGCGTGAAGCCGCGACGGGCGAGATTGGCCGCGACGGCGGCCGGATCGGAACGCAACAGTTTCGGGTCGAGCATGACGGGGTGACGGGGTGACGGGGTGACGGGGTGACGGGGTGACGGGGTGACGGGGCAAGAAGGTAGCAGACGCGTGACGAATTCCAAACGGCTCGCCGCCGTCACTTCCTCTTCCGGCGCTCCAGCGCTTCGGCGATCTTGATTTCCAGCCCGCGCGGCACGGGGCGGTAGTACTGGGCCGGTGCCATTTCGTCCGGGAAGTACTTCTCTCCGGCCGCATAGGCATCCGGTTCGTCGTGCGCGTAGCGATAGCCCTTGCCGTAGCCCAGGTTCTTCATCAGGCGGGTGGGCGCGTTGCGCAGATGCAGCGGGACATCGAGCGAACCGCGTTGCTTCGCATCTTCCATGGCCTCACCGAACCCGCGGTAGACCGCGTTGCTCTTCGCCGCGCAGGCGAGGAACACGACGGCCTGTGCGATGGCGAGTTCCCCTTCCGGACTGCCGAGCCGCTCGTAGACCTCGCAGGCTTCGAGCGCCATCGTCAGCGCGCGCGGATCGGCATTGCCGATGTCTTCGGAAGCCATGCGCAGCACGCGGCGCGCGATATAGCGCGGATCGCAGCCGCCATCGAGCATCCGACACAACCAGTACAGCGCCGCGTCGGGATCGGAGCCGCGCACGGATTTATGCAGTGCGGAGATCTGGTCGTAGAACGCCTCGCCCTGCTTGTCGAAGCGACGCAGGCTGCCCGACGCCACTTCGCGGGCAATCGCCTGCGTGATGCGCGGCGGTTCGGCCGCGCCGGCCAGGTCGATCGCCAGCTCCAGCATGTTGAGCGCGCGACGCGCGTCGCCGTCGGCGGAAACCGTCATTGCCTCCAGCGCGCCCTCCTCGACTTCGATAGCCGACTGTTTGCGCAATGCGCGCTGCAACACCTGCAGCAGATCCGCTTCGGTGAGGGAACGCAGCACATAGACACGGGCGCGCGAGAGCAACGCGTTGTTGAGTTCGAACGACGGGTTCTCGGTGGTCGCACCGATGAAGACCAGCGTGCCATCCTCGACCCACGGCAGGAAGGCATCCTGCTGTGCCTTGTTGAATCGATGAACTTCGTCCAGGAACAGAACGGTTCGACGTCCGGACTCGCGACGCGCAGCCGATGCCGCTTCTGCTGCCGCGCGAATGTCCTTCACGCCGGCCATCACGGCGGACAGCGCAATGAAATCGGCGTTGCAGTGATGCGCAACGAGTCGCGCGAGCGTCGTCTTGCCCGTGCCCGGCGGTCCCCACAGGATCATCGAATGCAGATGGCCGCCTTCGAGCATGCGCCGCAGCGGCTTGCCCGGGCCCAACAGGTGCGCCTGGCCTACGTAGTCGTCGAGCGACGCCGGGCGCAGGCGATCGGCCAGCGGCCGCGCGCCATCGTCACTCGGAACAGGGTCACTCGGGTCGGGCGGGCGCACGAATACCTGCCAGCGATTCGATCCATTGCGTCCAGCGACCGACGCCAGCGAGGGACAGGATCAGGCCGATCGCGACGCCGACGGTGTTCGCCATCACATCGCGAACGTCGCCCATGCGTCCCAGATGCATCGCGTTCTGCGCGAACTCGATGGCGATGCCCAGGAGGATCAGGCCGGTCGCGATCACCCAGTAGCGCGAGCGCGGATACAGGCCGGCGAAGTAGCACGTCAAGGTGGCGTAGCAGAGAAAGTGTTCGGTCTTGTCGCTCATGCCGGTGCTCGGCAATTCGTTGCCGGGCACGAGACAGACGATCACCGCGGCGGCGATGCCGAGCCAGCCGATGACGAGCCAGAAACGCGGATAGCGGACCTGCAGCATCAAGGCGCACTCGCCGCAGTGCCGGCATCGCCGATGACGTCTGCGCCTTCCGGTACTTCGAAGACGAACAGCGAGGCATCGAGCGACGGATTCTTCTGCACGTTGTCGAATTCCAGCGTCGTGATCTGTCCGAGCTTGTCGGCGAGCTGCATGTACTTGAGAACGTCGCTGGCGAAGCCGAGCCGCACCCATTTGAAGTCCGTGTCGTTGCGCTTCGGCTCCATCATCACCCACTGCGCCGCCGCATCCTGACTCGTCTTCGTTACCGTGAAATTGTCCGCCAGCTTGCCGTCGCCGCTCAGCAGCATCGCCGGCGTTGCAGACAGTGAATCACCCATGCGACGCACCGTGACCTGCTCCAGATCCGGATCGAACAGCCAGATGCGCGTGCCGTCAGCCACCATCAATTGCTCGTGCGGCAGCCGATATTCCCAGCGGAAGCGGTTCGGACGGCGAATCGCGATCGTGCCGCTCGACTGCTCCGTCACCTCGCCCTTGCTGTCGGTGAGCGTCTGTTTGAAGTCGGCCTGCAGGCTCTGCAGGTTGCCGAGCAGGCGATCGACGCGCTGGTAACCGTCGTCGGCAGCCTGCGCATTGGCGATGGCAAGAGACAGAAAAAGCGCAGCGATCGTGCGCCGTGCGAAGGATTGGATGGTCATGAATTCCTGAAGGGGGCGGGACTATTCCTCCGGCGGTGCCGGAGCGAGAACTTCGCGCGAACCGTTCGACTGCAACGGCCCGACCAGGCCGGCGGTTTCCATGGTTTCGATCATTCGCGCGGCGCGGTTGTAGCCGATCTTGAGACGACGCTGCACGCCGGAGATCGAGGCCTTGCGACTTTCGAGCACGATGCGCACCGCCTGGTCGTAGAGCGGATCCTGTTCGCCGTCGCCGCCTTCGCCACCCTCACCTTCGCCGCCTTCACCCGGCAAGCCGGGAATCGGCGTCGACGGTCCGCTCAGGATTTCATCGACGTAGGTCGGCGGGCCGGAGCCCTTGAGTCCGCCGACGACGCGATGCACTTCGGCATCGGAAACGAACGCGCCGTGCACGCGCACCGGCACGGAAGTGCCGGGCTGCAGGAACAGCATGTCGCCGTGGCCGAGCAGCTGTTCGGCGCCCATCTGGTCGAGAATCGTGCGCGAATCCACTTTTGCAGAAACCTGGAACGCGATACGCGTCGGAATGTTGGCCTTGATCAGGCCGGTGATGACGTCGACCGACGGACGCTGCGTGGCAAGGATCAGGTGAATGCCCGAGGCACGCGCCTTCTGGGCGAGTCGTGCGATCAGCTCTTCCACCTTCTTGCCGACGATCATCATCATGTCGGCGAGCTCATCGACAATGACCACGATGAACGGCAACGGTTCCAACAGCGGGATGTCTTCCGGCCTGCCTTCGGGGCCGAGGTGCTTCATCAGCAGCGGATCGCGGATCGGCCGGCCGGCCTCCTGCTCTTCCTTGATCTTGCGATTGAAGCCCGCGAGGTTGCGCACGCCGAGCGCGGCCATGAGCTGATAGCGACGTTCCATCTCCGCGACACACCAGCGCAGCGCGTTGGCGGCTTCCTTCATGTCGGTGACGACGGGCGCCAGCAGATGCGGAATGCCCTCGTACACGGACAGTTCCAGCATCTTCGGATCGATCATGATCATGCGGACATGCTCGGCCGTCGCCTTGTACAGCAGCGACAGCACCATCGCATTCACCGCCGTCGATTTACCGGAGCCCGTCGTGCCGCCGACCAGCAGGTGCGGCATGCGCGCCAGATCGGCGACGACCGGGTGACCGGCGATGTCCTTGCCCAGCACGAGCGCCAGCGACGACGTCATCTCGTCGTAGGTCCTGGACTTGATGATTTCGCCGAGCGTCACGAGTTCGCGCTTCTCGTTCGGGATCTCCAGGCCGACCGTCGACTTGCCCGGAATCACTTCCACGACACGCACGCTGATCGCGGACAGCGCACGCGCGAGATCCTTCGCGAGATTGGTGATCTGGCTGACCTTCACGCCGGGCGCAAGACGCAGTTCGAAGCGCGTGATCACCGGCCCCGGATGCACTTCCACAACTTCAGCTTCGACACCGAAGTCGCGCAGCTTGAGTTCGACCAGGCGCGACATGGCTTCGAGCGCTTCCGCCGAGTAACCGGCCGTCTGCGGCGGCGCATCGTCGAGCAGCGACAGCGGGGGCAGTTCCTTCGACGTCGGCTTGTCGAACAATGGAACCTGCTTTTCCTTCTCGACGCGCTCGCTCTTCTCGACCTTGGGCACGACGGGCTCGATCTTGGGCGGCGGACGATTCGCCACCCGCTTCTTCTCTTCGCGGATGACTTCGGAGCGCGCTTCCTTCACGTCGCGGCCCTGCTTGATCTCGCGGGCATCGCTGATCCTGCCGCTGGCCCATTCGACCAGTCGCAAGGTCGCGCGACCGAGGCGGTCCATGATCTCGATCCAGGAAACGCCGGCGAACAGGGACACGCCGGCGAGCCACAGCGCCAGCAGCAGCAGCGTTGCGCCGAGGAAACTCAGGCTGCCCTGTAATCCGGTTCCCGCGAACTCGCCGAGCACGCCGCCGGCCGAACTCGGATAGTCGCTGGCGCTGAAATGCAGCGTGGCCAGTCCGCAGCTCGTGATCAGCGTCAGGAAGAAACCGGTCGCACGGAACGCCAGCGTCGCGCGCGAAGGAGCATCTTCCTTGCTGCGATCCTGGTAGAGCAGCCAGCCCGCGAAGCCGATCATGATCGGGAACAGGAACGACGGCGCGCCGAACAGCATCACCAGCAGGCCGGCCAGATGCGCGCCGAACGGACCGATGACATTGGAGATCGGCCCGGGCTCACCGGTGGTCGCGAAGGAAGGATCGTTGCGGTCGTAGCTGAGCAGGGCCGCGAGCACGATCAACGCCAGCGCACCGAACACCCACAGCGCACCCTCGCGCAGGGATCGCACGACCGTCGATCCGAGACGCGTGTTGCCGCGTGCGTTGCTGCTGCGGGCGGGAGCTGTACTTGCCAATGCGGGTGCCTTCTTGCGATCGTCCGATAACCGACTTCAGACTATACCTGTAACTGGATGATCTATATGAATCTTCCGACGACACGACCGGCTCGTCGGTGGCCTCAGCTGTCGGGAATTTCAGTGATTCCCGCGGGTGCCTCGATCCGGGCCATCGAAGCAGTCTATTTTGCCGCCACGTAAGTCATTACTTACCATGGCGCCGACTCGCCGCAGCCTGCCTCCCCTCGCCAGCCGTCGAACCGACGCTGCTCGAGACCCGAGCGGACAATGCGTGCCTGACATGAAACGAACGTCTGAAATTCGAGGTGGATGATACATGAGCACTCCCCGTCACTCCCGCGTCCTGATCCTGGGCTCCGGCCCGGCGGGTTACGCCGCTGCGGTGTATGCAGCGCGCGCCAACCGCAAGCCGCTGCTCATCACGGGACTGGAAGAAGGCGGCCAGCTCATGACCACCACCGAAGTCGACAACTGGCCCGGCGATCCGCACGGCCTGACCGGCCCCGGACTGATGGAGCGCATGCGCAAACACGCCGAGCGCTTCAATACCGAAGTGGTGAACGATCACATCAACAAGGTCGATCTGAAACAGCGTCCGTTCCGGCTCGAAGGCGACCGCGGCGTCTACACCTGCGACGCACTGATCATCGCCACGGGCGCGACCGCCAAGTATCTGGGACTGCCTTCGGAAGAGGCATTCCGCGGTCGCGGCGTATCCGCGTGTGCGACCTGCGACGGCTTCTTTTTCAAGAACCAGAAGGTCGCGGTGGTGGGCGGCGGCAATACGGCGGTCGAGGAAGCGCTGTATCTCTCCAACATCGCCTCGCACGTCACGCTGGTGCATCGCCGCGATTCGCTGCGCTCGGAAAAGATCCTGCAGGACCACCTGTTCGAGCGCGAGCGCGAAGGCAAGGTGAAGATCCTGTGGAATCACACGGTCGACGAAGTGCTCGGCGACGACAGCGGCGTCACGGGCCTGCGCATCGCCGGAACGACCAGCAAGCTCAAGAACGATCTCGACGTGTCGGGAGTCTTCATCGCCGTGGGCCACGCGCCGAACACGCAGCTGTTCGTCGATCAGCTCGAAATGAAGAACGGCTACCTGGTCGTGCAGTCGGGCATCAACGGCAACGCCACGCAGACCAGCATTCCCGGCGTATTCGCCGCCGGTGACGTCGCCGATCACGTCTATCGCCAGGCGATCACGTCCGCCGGTACGGGCTGCATGGCGGCGCTCGATGCCGACAAGTATCTCGACCAGTTCGATGCCGCGAAGAAGCACTGACGGTCGATTCGCGGCGACATGCGAACGCGGTTCCTGAAGTCGATCGACCGCGTTCCGGCAGCGCAATGGAATGCGCTGAATACGACGCAGGCGCCCTTCCTGCGTCACGAATTTCTCGCAGCACTCGAAACGACGGGCTGCGTCGGCGAGGCCACCGGCTGGATCCCCCATCACCTGCTGCTGGAAGACGACGCCGGCGCACTGACCGGGACTGCACCGCTGTTTCTGAAAACGCACTCCTGGGGCGAATTCGTCTTCGACTGGAGCTGGGCGCGCGCCTATACGCAGGCCGGGCTCGACTACTACCCCAAACTCGTCAGCATGCCGCCGTTCACGCCGGCGACGGGGCAGCGATTGCTGGTCGCACCGGGCGTCGACGCGTCGACAACGCGACAGGCGCTGGCGCGAGCCATCGTCGACCATGCCCGCGAGCATTCGCTGTCGTCGGCTCATGCCGTATTCGTTACCGAAACCGATCGCGATGTCCTGCGCGAGAACGGCTTTCTGCTGCGACAGGACTGCCAGTTTCACTGGCATAACCGCGGCTACGGCAGCTTCGAGGAAGTCCTCGCCACGTTCCGCGCAGACAAGCGCAAGAAGGCGCTGCGCGAACGACGTCGCGTGCGCGAAGGCGGCGTCACCTACCGGACGCTGTCCGGCGGCGAGATTTCAGATCCGCTGTGGGACATCGTTTTCGCCTTCTCGGCCCGCACCTTCGCGATGCACGGCCACGAGCATTATCTGAATGCTGCCTTCTTCAAGACCCTGTCGCGCACGCTGCCCGAGGCGATAGTGGTCAAGCTGGCGATGCTGCAGGACACACCGATCGCCGCCGCCATCTGCTTCCGCAGTCACGACACGCTCTATGGTCGTTACTGGGGTGCGGCCGCCAATTTCGACAGCCTGCATTTCGAAACCTGCTACTTCCAGGGCATCGAATACTGCATCGAGCATGGACTGCAGCACTTCGAACCCGGTACCCAGGGCGAACACAAGGTCGCCCGCGGTTTCGAGCCGACCGCCACCTGGTCGGCGCACTGGATCGCGGACCCGCGGTTCCGTCGCGCCATCGACGACTACCTGACCGAAGAGCGCGAGGCCGTCGATCAGTATGCGGAGAACGTTCGCGAGCACGTGCCGTTCAAGAGGCCCGACTCCCTGTAGGTCAGGCTTCAGCCTGACTCTTGACAGGAAGTCAGGCTGAAGCCTGACCTACAGGAAGATGAGGATTTCCCGTCTCCCGCACGCCTGTGCAACACTCCGCTCACCACCTGCTTTCTGACGGAGTTCATCGTGAGAGGCTCCATCGTCTGGCTGTCGGAGCGCGATTCGCCGGATACGTTTCCGCCGGTGGATCGTGCCCTGCGCGAACCCGACGGCCTGCTGGCCGCGGGCGGCGATCTTTCCCCCCATCGCCTCATCGCCGCCTACCGCCGCGGCATTTTTCCCTGGTATTCGCAGGGCCAGCCCATCCTGTGGTGGTGCCCCGACCCGCGGGCCGTGCTCTTCCCGGGTGAATTCAAGCTGTCGCGAAGCCTGGCGAAAACCCTGCGGAACAAGGGGTTCGAAACCCGTCTGGACACGGCTTTCACGTCCGTGATCCAGGCCTGCGGAAGCGTCGCGGTGCGTCCGGGCGGCACCTGGCTGTCGCCGGAAATGCAGGCGGCGTACGTCTCATTGCATGAACAGGGCTACGCCCATTCGGTCGAGACCTGGTACGAGGGACGGCTGGTCGGCGGACTGTACGGCGTGGCCGTCGGTCGCATGTTCTTCGGCGAGTCCATGTTCAGTCTCGAACGCGATGCCTCCAAGGTCGCCATGAGCCGTCTGTGCGGCGAACTCGTTGCGCGCGACTTCCACATGATCGACTGCCAGATGGCCACACCGCACCTGATGAGTCTTGGTGCACAGCTGATCCCCCGCAACCGGTTCATCCAGCAACTGGCCGAACACACGACGAGCGATCGACCGGCGGGACTCTGGGACTCACGTTGTCTCGCTGCAACGACCTGAAACCGGTGTCAGACACTTCCCGCGCGGTTCGTGCCGCGCGTCTGCGCTCGCTGTGGCTTCATTGCAATGGGGTCGCCCTTTATGCACAATTCGCGCGCTTCCGGGCCCCGCCCCGGGTAATTTCACAGAGAGTGCATGGCCAAAGAGGATGCAATTCAGATGGAAGGTCGTGTCGTCGACACGCTTCCGAACACCACTTTCCGGGTGCAGCTCACCAATGGCCACACGGTGACGGCGCATATCTCGGGAAAGATGCGCAAGAACTACATCCGCATCCTCACCGGCGACCAGGTCACTGTCGAGCTGACGCCTTACGATCTCACCAAGGGACGTATCGTCTACCGCGGACGCTGAAACGCGACGAACATGATGAAAAAGGCCGGCAATGCCGGCCTTTTTCTTTATCTTGTGTAGGTCAGGCTTTCCCATGGGATTCCCTTCGGTCACAGCCTGACTTCCGGAAAGCCGGCTGAAGCCGGCCCCACAGCAAGACAAGAGAGGATCAGCTGCCTTCCAGCAGCGGCTGCTCGCTGTCCGCCCGCACTTCGACCTTCAGCTTGTCGTCTGCGCCTACGGTCACGAAGGCATGGCCGCCGTTGGCAAGCTTGCCGAACAGCAGTTCCTCGGCGAGCGGGCGCTTGATGCTTTCCTGGAGCACGCGCGCCATGGGCCGCGCACCCATCTTCACGTCATAGCCATTGCGGGTCAGCCATTCGCGCGCCGAATCGTCGACATGGAGCTGCACGCCCTTCTGTTCCAGCTGGGCTTCGACTTCGACCAGCAGCTTGTCGACGACGCGCTGGATGGTGCGCGGATCGAGCGCGCTGAACTGGATGACGGCATCGAGACGGTTGCGGAACTCCGGCGAGAACATGCGGCGGATCGCCTCCATGCCGTCGGTGGTGTGATCCTGCTGCGTGAAGCCGATCGAAGGCCGGTTCATTTCGAACGCGCCGGCGTTGGTCGTCATCACGATCACGACGTGGCGGAAATCCGCCTTGCGGCCGTTGTTGTCCGTGAGCGTGCCGTGGTCCATCACCTGCAGCAGCAGGTTGAACACGTCCGGATGCGCCTTCTCGATTTCATCCAGCAGCAGCACCGAATGCGGATGCTTGTTGATGGCTTCGGTGAGCAGGCCGCCCTGGTCGAAACCGACGTAGCCCGGCGGTGCGCCGATCAGCCGCGACACGGTGTGACGCTCCATGTATTCGGACATGTCGAAGCGGATCAGTTCGACACCGAGCGCAATGGCGAGCTGCCGCGTGACCTCGGTCTTGCCGACGCCCGTCGGCCCTGCGAACAGGAACGAACCGACCGGCTTGCGCTGGTCGCCCAGACCCGAGCGCGACATCTTGATCGACGCAGCCAACGTGTCGATCGCCGGATCCTGGCCATAGATGACCAGCTTCAGGTTGCGCTCCAGATTGCGCAGCACGTCGCGATCGGATTTCGACACGTTCTTGGCGGGAATCCGCGCGATGCGGGCGACGACGTCTTCGATCATCTGCGTCGTCACCGTGGTTTCACGTTCGCCTTCCGGCTTCAGGCGCAGGCGCGCACCGGCTTCGTCGATGACGTCGATGGCCTTGTCGGGCAACTGGCGATCGTTGATGTGACGCGCCGCGAGTTCGGCGGCTGCGATGAGCGCGTCATCGGCATATTGCACGCCGTGATGCTCCTCGAAGCGCGAGCGCAGGCCGCGCAGGATCTCGATGGTCTCGGTCACCGACGGCTCGACGATGTCGATCTTCTGGAAACGGCGCGCCAGCGCGTGATCCTTCTCGAAGATGCCACGGTACTCGGCATAGGTGGTCGAACCGATGCAGCGCAGTTCGCCGTTGGCGAGCGCCGGCTTGATCAGGTTGGAGGCGTCCATCACGCCGCCGGAAGCCGCGCCGGCGCCGATGACGGTGTGGATCTCGTCGATGAACAGGATCGAGCCCGGCGTTTTCTTCAGCTCCGCGAGCACGCTTTTCAGGCGCTTCTCGAAATCGCCGCGGTACTTGGTGCCGGCGATGAGCGAGCCCATGTCGAGCGAAAACACCGTGCAGTCGGCCAGCACGTCGGGAACCTTCTCTTCCACGATCAGGCGGGCGAGACCTTCGACGATGGCCGTCTTGCCGACGCCGGCTTCGCCGACATACAGCGGATTGTTCTTGCGACGGCGGCACAGGATCTCGATGGTGCGTTCGATCTCGACCCGACGGCCGATGAGCGGATCGATGCGGCCTTCCTGCGCCAGCTTGTTCAGATTGGTCGCGTACTTTTCCAGGGCCGTGCCGCCCTCGCCTTCACGCTCGGTTTCGGCCGCGGCCACCGACTCGTCCTTCTCCGGGCGATCCTCGGCGATCTTCGACAGGCCGTGCGCGATGTAGTTGACGACGTCCAGGCGCGCCACATCCTGCATCGACAGCAGGTAGGCCGCGTGCGAGTGCTTCTCGCTGAAGATCGCGACCAGCACGTTGGCGGTGGTCACTTCCTTCTTGCCGCTCGACTGCACATGGAACACGGCCCGCTGCAGCACGCGCTGGAAGCCGAGCGTCGGCTGGACTTCGCGGTCGTCGTCTTCCTTCAGTCGGGGCGTGGTCTGGTCGATGAATTCCTTCAGATCCTTGCGCAGCCGCACGACGTCGGCGCCGCAGGCACGGAGGATTTCGCGGACCTTGGTGGTATCGACGATGGCGAGCAGCAGATGCTCGACGGTCATGAATTCATGACGCGCTTCGCGGGCTGCCTGGAAGGCCTCGTTGAGACAGATTTCAAGTTCGCTGCTTAACACTTCGGTGTCTCAGTTCTCTTCCATCGTGCACAACAACGGATGTTGGTGCTGCTGGGAATACGTAGTGACCTGTGCCACCTTCGTTTCGGCGATCTCGAAGGTGAACACTCCGCAAACGCCCTTGCCGCGCGTGTGCACTTCGAGCATCACGCGGGTGGCCGTGGTGCGATCCATGCCGAAGAAACTCTCGAGCACGTCGACGACGAACTCCATCGGCGTGTAGTCGTCATTCAGCAGAATGACCCGGAACAGCGGCGGTCGCTTGAGGCGCGGCTCGGCCTCTTCAGTGACCAGACCACGTTCATGCTGTGTACCTTCGTCCGCCATCGTCGCCGCAGTGACTGGAATGTTCGTTGCCGAAAATCGGTTCCGACTCTTTATAGGGGGGAACGTGGGACATTACAAGGCAGCAGCCCGCGCAACTAAGTTACGGTTCCTGCAAGCGAAAAGCGCTCGCGAAGCGACGACGATCGGCGTGGATCTCTTCCCTGTGGGGCCGGCTTCAGCCGGCTTCCTGGCTGAGGTGCCAGGCTGTGACCGAAGGGAATCCCACGGGGAAGCCTGACCTAACAAAAGCTGGCCCACCGACGAGGCGACATCGCCCGCGACGCACCATGAAACCGACACGAACGCCCGCTAGTCTTGCCGGCCGCTGCGCGCGGTGACGCCAAACACATACGGTCCGCAAAGCGTTTTCATCAATGGGAACAATCTCTTGTGACTCCCCAGTGCGACTCCGTATGATGGCGCGCCATTGCGGCGTGACACACGCGGCCATGATTACAACGACGCCGGAACGACGATCGATACCCGAATGCCGATTTCATCCAGCCTGCGCGCCCTCGAACAACTGACGCCACAGCAATTGCTGGATCGGGCGTCGCGCACGCTGCCACAGATACTGACCGTCCTCCTCGTCGTCGCCATCGCGTGGCAGCTCGTGCAGCTCACCTGGATGCTGCTCGACCGCCAGGAGCCGGTCGCGATTCCATTGCCTGCGCCGGCCGTCGGCACGGCCGCTGTCGCAGCACGCGGCAACGATGTTCAGAAAATCGCCGACGCCAGTCTCTTCGGACAGGAAGAAGCGGCGGCGCCGGTGGACCCCGCGAGCGCCGCGCCCACCCAGATGAATCTGGTGCTCTCGGCCGTCTTCGCCACCAACGATCCGGCGAAGGGACTGGCGATCATCGGCGAGTCGGCCGCGGCGGCGAATGTGTTTTCGGTCGGCGAAGCGGTGCGGCCCGGCACCAAGCTGCACGCCGTGTATCCGGATCGCGTCATTCTGGATCGCGGCGGCAACCTGGAAGCGCTGGCGCTGCCCACGCAGAGCCTGGCCGGCCTGCAGATGTCGCGGCCTGCGACGCCGCCGCGTGCCCAGTCGCAATTCCAGGAGAACCTGCGGCGCGTCGCCGAGTCCAATCCCGGCGCCTTCGCCGAGGTCGTGCGGCCGCAACCGGTCTTCGCGAACGGCGTGCAGCGCGGCTATCGCGTGTATCCGGGCCGCAATCGCCAGCAGTTCGCCCGCCTCGGCCTGCAGCCCGGCGACCTGGTGCTGGCCATCAACGGCACCGCGCTCGATGATCCGCAGCGCGGCATGGAAATCTTCAACACCATGGGATCGTCCGATCGCGTCACAGTCACCGTGGAGCGCAACGGGCAATCTCAGGACCTGAGCCTGAACACGGCGCAGATGATGTTGCCGGACGCAGCGGCACCGCAGGCCGCACCGACGAATCGCGGCATACCGCCACCGCCGATCAACCAGAACGGCGGACCGGAATCACAATGAGCGCAGCAGTGACCAGCAAGGACTGTGCATGACGAGAGCAATGACAAGACCGCCGCGGGACACGTCGCGCGCGACCCGCAAGGCCGGCCCGCTGCTGTGCGCGATCGCCATGACCCTGACGTGGTCGTCGGCGCAGACGCAGCAGCAGGCGCAGACCATCACGCCGAACTTCAAGGATGCCGATCTCGCGCTGGTCGTTCAGGCCGTGCAGTCCATCACGGGCAAGACCTTCATCATCGACCCGCGCGTGCGCGCGCAGGTCACGATTCTTTCGTCCACGCCCATGAGCGCCGACGCGTTCTACGACGCATTCCTGTCCGTGCTGCAGGTGCATGACTTCGTGGCCGTGCCGTCCGGCAATGTCGTGAAGATCGTGCCGGCCCAGAACTCGCGCTGGATGCCGGGCAACGATCTGCCGAACCAGGTCAGCCCGTCGTCGGACGAAATCGTGACCCAGGTCATCCAGGTCAAGAACATCAACGCGGCGAACCTGGTGCCGGCGCTGCGGCCCCTGCTGCCGCAGGGCGCGCACTTCGTGGCGCACCAGAGTTCCAACACGCTGATCATTTCCGACCGCGCCGCGAACGTGAACCGCATGATCCGCATCATCCAGCGCATCGATCAGGCGGGCGACGAGGAAGTCGAGATCATCCGCCTGGAGAACGCGAGCGCCGCCGAGATCGTGCGGGTGGTCAACACTTTATATACGGCCGCGGGGCCGCAGCAGGAGGGCGGCGTGGCCGCCACCAAGGTCGTGGCCGACGACCGCACCAACAGCGTCCTGCTGTCGGGCGAAAAGAACCGGCGGCTGCAGCTTCGTGCGCTGATCGCCCACCTCGACACCCCGCTCGAATCCGGCGGCGATACCCAGGTCCGCTATCTGCGTTACGCGGATGCGGAACAGCTCGCCGGCAAACTGAAGGAGCAGATCACGGGCATCATGCAGGCGACGCCGGGCGCACCGCCGGTTCCCGGAGGCGGCGGCAGCGGCGCAGCCGAGAAGGGAATCACGATCTGGTCGGACACGCAGAACAACGCGCTGATCGTGACGGCGCCGCCGAAGATCATGCGTTCGATCATGTCGGTGGTCGACAAGCTCGACATCCGCCGCCCGCAGGTCCTCATCGAGGCCATCCTGGTCGAAATCTCCACCACGAAGGCCTCGGAACTGGGCGTGAACTGGGCCATCGGCAACACCGATTCGGACAGCACGGTGCCGATCGGCACCTGGAACCAGCCGGTCGGCAACGCGAGCATCGGCAGCATCGCCGCAGCGATCGACAATCCTGAACTGCTCGCCACCACCGGCCTGCCGACGGGTCTGACCCTCGGCGCCGGACGCTTCCTCGACAACGGCACCAACTTCGCCGTGATCCTGCGCGCGCTGCGCGGCGACGGCAGCTCGAACATTCTGCAGACGCCGTCGATCACCACGCTCGACAACGAAGAGGCCGAGATCAAGGTGGCGCAGGAAGTGCCGTTCGTCACCGGCCAGTACAGCAGCACCGGCACCGGCGGCAACAACGGTTCGGTGAACCCGTTCCAGACCATCCAGCGCGAGGAAGTGGGCACGATCCTCAAGATCACGCCGCAGATCAACGAAGGCGACGCGGTCACGCTGAAGATCGAACAGGAATCGTCCGATCTCGCTCCCTCGGCCACCGCCTCGTCGGGCGCCGTCGACCTGATCACCAACAAGCGCACCATCAATACCAAGGTGATGGTGGAAGACGGCGGCGTCATCGTGCTGGGCGGCCTGATCCGCGATGCCGCCATCGAAAACGAAAGCCGCGTGCCGGTACTGGGCGCGATCCCGATCATAGGCGAACTGTTCAAGACCCGCTCCGGCAGCAAGGAAAAGCGCAACCTGATGGTCTTCATCCGGCCGACCATCCTGCGCGACGGCGTGAAGGCGGCCATCGAGACGAACGCGAAGTACAACGTGATGCGCAACCAGCAGTTGCAGCGTCGCGGCGGCAAGGTCAACCTGCTCCCGGGCGAGCGTCAGCCGCTGCTGCCGCCGATCGAGGAACTCTCGCGTTATGCGGATCCGACGGCGGGAGCGACGCCGCCGGCGGCCGACACCGATGAGACGCTGATCCAGCCGCCGGTGCAGACCGCACCTCTACCTGCGCAGCCGGTTCCGGAAACGGCGCCGCCACCGCCCAATCCCTGAGATCGAGAGGGAGGCGGCCGAGCCGCTTCCGTCCGCAGGAGATCCGTCATGAGTGCAGACGTCGAATTGTCGCTAGCTGCGGAGCCTGCTGCAGCAGCCCCGAGCGCGCCGGCGACCAACAGCGTGCTTTCGTTCGCATTCTGCAAGCGTCATGGCGTGCTGGTGCAGAAGATCGAAGGCGGCGTCGCCGACGCCGTCTATCGCGCCGGCGCACAGCCGGCGAGCATCGCCGAGGTACGCCGCGTGCTCGGCATTCCGTTGCAGTTGCGGCGCGTCGACAGCGATCAGTTCGACGAACTGCTGCGCAAGCACTACGAAGGCGGCACCAACACGGCCATGCAGATGGTCGAGGGCTTCGAGGACAACACCGATCTCGCCCACCTGGCGCAGGATCTTCCCGAACCGTCCGACCTGCTGGAAAGCGACGATCACGCGCCGATCATCAAGCTGATCAACGCCATCCTCACGCAGGCGGTGAAGGACAACGCCTCCGACATCCACATCGAGCCGTTCGAGAACCGGCTGGTCGTGCGCTTCCGCGTCGATGGCGTGCTGCGCGAGGCGCTGCAGTCGCGTCGCGCCGTCGCGCCGCTCGTGGTGTCGCGCATCAAGGTCATGTCGAAGCTCGACATCGCCGAGAAACGCCTGCCGCAGGACGGCCGCATTTCCCTGCGCATCGCCGGCCGCGCCGTCGACGTTCGCGTCTCCACCATTCCTGCAGGTCACGGCGAACGGGTCGTGCTGCGTCTGCTGGACAAACAGGCGGGACGGCTGGAACTGAATTCGCTGGGCATGGAGCCGCGCACCCAGAAGCTGATGGATGAACTCATCCACAAGCCGCACGGCATCCTGCTGGTGACCGGCCCGACCGGCTCCGGCAAAACGACGACGCTGTATTCCGCGCTCGAGCGCATCAACGACAACACCCGCAACATCATGACGGTCGAGGATCCCATCGAGTACTACATCGATGGGATCGGCCAGACGCAGGTGAATACCAAGGTCGAAATGACCTTCGCGCGCGGCCTGCGCGCGATTCTCCGGCAGGATCCCGACGTCGTGATGGTCGGCGAAATCCGCGACCTGGAAACCGCCCACATCGCGGTGCAGGCCTCGCTCACCGGCCACCTCGTGCTCTCGACCCTGCACACCAACACCGCCGTCGGCGCCGTCACGCGACTGCGCGACATGGGCGTCGAGCCCTTCCTGCTCTCATCGAGCCTGGTGGGCGTGCTGGCACAGCGGCTGGTGCGCGTGCTGAATCCCGACACCAAGGAAGCCTACGAGGCCGGCGAATACGAGCGGCGACTGCTGAACATTCCCGAAGGCGCGCCCTCCCCCACGCTCTATCGCCCGGGCGTCGAAACGGCGCAGGGCTTCAAGGGCCGCACCGGCATCTACGAACTCGTCATGATCGATGACGCGATGCGCACCATGATTCACGACGGCGCGAGCGAACAGGAAATGGAACGCCACGCCCGCACGCTGACGCCGAGCATCCGCGACGACGGCCGCGCCAGGATCACCTCGGGCGTCACGACGATCGAGGAAGTGTTGCGCGTAACACGGGAAGACTAAGAGTCGGACTGAAAGAAATGGCCGCAAAGAGGCACAAAAGACTCAGAATGTTCCGGATCCCGAATTTGCGTAACTTGCGCCTTTTTGCGGCTATTTCTTCTTCCGCTGGTCACTGATGCCCGCCTTCGAATACACAGCCGTCGATACCTCGGGCCGGGAACGCAAGGGCACTCTCGAAGGCGACACTGCGCGCCAGGTTCGCCAGTTGCTGCGGGACCAGGCCCTGCTGCCGCTGACGGTCACGGAAGTCGCGCAGCAGGAACGCAAGCAGCAACGCGCCAAGCTCGGGACCGTGCGCCGCGGCGTGTCGGCCAGCGACCTGTCGTTGCTGACCCGACAGCTCGCGACGCTGGTCCAGTCCGGCCTGCCGCTGGACGAAGCCTTGCAGGCCGTCGGTGAACAGACCGAGAAGCCACGTATCCGCAGCGTCATCCTCGGTGTCCGGGCCAAGGTTCTGGAGGGTCACTCGCTTGCCGACGGCCTGGCCGACTTCCCGCGCGTGTTTCCCGAGATCTATCGCGCCACCGTCGCAGCGGGCGAGCAGTCCGGCCATCTCGACACGGTGCTCGAACGGTTGTCCGACTACACCGAGAGCCGCGAGCAGCTGCGCAGCCGCACGCTGAACGCGATGCTCTATCCGGTGCTGCTGTTCGTGGTCTGCACCAGCATCGTGTTCCTGCTGCTGACGTTCGTCGTGCCGAAGATCGTCAAGCAGTTCGAGAATTCCAAGGCGCAACTGCCGGTACTGACGGAAATTCTGATCACGATTTCCGATTTCGCACGCAACTGGGGCTGGCTGGTGATCCTGTGCATCGGCGCGGGTGCATGGCTGTTCAATCGCTGGCTCAGGAATCCTGCGGCCCGTCAGCGCTATCACGCCTTCCTGCTGCGGTTGCCGCTCATCGGCAAGGTCGTTCGCGGCACGAATACGGCCCGTTTCTCCCGCACGCTGGCGACGCTGACTTCGAGCGCAGTCCCGGTCCTGGAAGCCTTGCGGATTTCCGGCGAGGTCGTCACCAATCTGCCGATGCGTAATGCGGTGCAGGAGGCGGCAGCGCGGGTTCGCGAAGGCGCGGCGATCGGCCGCTCGCTCGGTGCGACGAAAATGTTTCCGCCGATGATGATCCACCTGATCGCAAGCGGCGAGACGAGCGGCGAACTCGAAACCATGCTCGACCGCGCCGCCACGAATCAGGAGCGCGAGATGGAAGCCATCCTGGGGACGTTCGTCGGCCTGCTCGGTCCGCTGATGATCCTGGTCATGGGCGGCTTCGTGCTGCTGATCGTGCTGGCGATGCTGCTGCCGATTTTCGAGCTCAATCAGCTCATTGCCTGAAACGTTTCCGGGGCGACGTCGCCGCTGCAGCGCTCGCCGAGTGTTGCTTGGAAATCACTCTTGCAGGCCCAACGCATTCCTTCTATATATTTCGCGCCTTCACATTCGCCCGCGGTTCTGACATCGACTTGTATCGGTGCTGAGAATGATCGAGAAGCCGGAAGAAGATTTCGACGGCGATGAGGACGACGCCGTCACCGATGCGGATGATCCGGGGCTAGATCATCTGCTCGACGATTTCGACAACAAGCGCAAGAAAGGCGCGCCGCGCGCCGGCGAGCCCGCGCTGCGCCGCCTCGAACGGCGGCGCGAGGAACAGGAAACGGCCGCCCTGCTTTCCGACATCGACGACTACGACATCGACGAACCCGGCGCGGCGCGCCGGCGGCGACGCTGAGCCACGGCGCTGCATTGACGCTGGTTGTGCTGCCTTCTTCCTGTAGGTCAGGCTTGTAGGTCAGGCTTCAGCCTGACTCTTCAGAGGCCGGCTGTGACCGAAGGAAATCCCCGTGGGAAAGCCGGCCCCACAGGGGTGGCCGCTGGGCCGGCCTACTTCTTCAGCGCCTTCGCGAACGCCTCGGCCATCAGGCCGTTGCCGGCCGGCGCCTGCTCGCGCTGTGCCTGCGGTCGCGCCGGTGCCGGGCGGAAGTTCGGACGGCCGCCTGCTGCAGTGGATTCGCCAGCGCGCGGACGCGGTGCGGATTCGTCCAGCCGCATGGTCAGCGCGACGCGCTTGCGCGCCACGTCGACCTCCAGCACCTTGACCTTCACGACGTCGCCCGCCTTCACCACTTCGCGCGGATCCTTGATGAACTTGGTCGACATCATCGAGATGTGCACCAGTCCGTCCTGGTGAACGCCGATGTCGACGAAGGCGCCGAAGTTCGTGACATTGGTGACGACGCCTTCGAGCAGCATGCCCGGCTGCAGGTCCTTGAGTTCTTCGACGCCTTCCTTGAAGGCGGCCGTCTTGAACTCCGGGCGGGGGTCGCGACCCGGCTTCTCCAGTTCGCGCAGGATGTCGCGGACGGTCGGCAGGCCGAATTTCTCGTCGGTGTACTTCGCCGCATCCAGTTTCCGTACCAGCGACGCATCGCTCAGCACTTCCTTCATGGGGCGCTTGAGATCGGCCAGGATGCGCTCGACCACCGGATAGGCCTCGGGATGCACCGAGGACGCATCGAGCGCATTGTCGCCGCCGACGATGCGCAGGAAGCCCGCGGCCTGTTCGAACGCCTTCGGTCCGAGCCGCGGCACTTTCTTCAGTTCGTTGCGGGTGGCGAAAGCGCCATGTTCGTTGCGATGTTTCACCACGTTTTCCGCCAGCGAAGCCGTCAGGCCCGACACGCGTGCCAGCAGCGCCGGCGATGCGGTGTTGACGTCGACACCCACGGCATTCACGCAGTCCTCGACCACGCCGTCCAGCGAACGCGCCAGGCGCGTCTGGTTCACGTCGTGCTGGTACTGGCCGACGCCGATGGATTTCGGATCGATCTTCACCAGTTCCGCCAGCGGGTCCTGCAGGCGGCGCGCGATCGACACGGCGCCGCGCAGGCTCACATCCAGCTCGGGCAGTTCCTTCGACGCCAGTTCGGACGCTGAGTAAACAGAAGCGCCCGCTTCCGACACGACCACCTTGGTCACCCGGCTGTCCGGGAGACGCTTGATGAGTTCGGCCGTCAGGCGATCGGTTTCGCGCGAGGCCGTGCCGTTGCCGATACCGATCAGCTCGACCTTGTGCTTCTTCACCAGCGCCGCCAGCGTGTGCAGCGCGCCTTCCAGATCGTTGCGCGGCGGGAAGGGATAGACGGTCGCCGTTTCCAGCACCTTGCCGGTCTGGTCGACCAGCGCGACCTTCACGCCGGTACGGATGCCGGGATCGAGTCCCATCGTGATACGCGCGCCGGCGGGCGCGGCGAGCAACAGATCCTTGAGATTGCTGCCGAAGACGCGGATCGCTTCTTCTTCCGCCTGTTCGCGCAGCGCCGTGAACAGTTCCGCTTCCAGCTGCCACGCGACCTTGACCTGCCAGGTCCAGCGCACGGTTTCCTTCAGCCACGTATCGGCGGGACGGCCCTGATCCGCGATCCGATACCGCGCAGCGATCTTCAGTTCGCATGCATTGGGCGTCGCCACCGCAGGCGCCTTGTCCTCCGCTTCCAGCTCTTCCGGCAGCTTCAGCGCCACACGCAACACTTCCTCGGTGCGACCGCGGAACAGCGCGAGCGCGCGATGCGACGGAATCGACTGCAGCGGCTCCTTGTAGTCGAAGTAGTCGCGGAACTTGGCGCCCGCCTCTTCCTTGCCCTCGGCCACCTTCGACACCATGACGGCGTTGTCCTGCAGCCAGGTACGCACTGACCCGATCAGCTCCGCGTCTTCCGCGAACTTCTCGATCAGGATCTGGCGTGCGCCGTCGAGCGCGGCTTTCGCATCCGGCACGCCCGGGTTGTCGCCGTTCTCGGTCTTGAAGGCTTCCTTCAGGTATTTCACCGCTTCGACGGCCGGCGTCAGCGTGGGATCTGCCAGCAGCGCCTCGGCCAGCGGCTCGAGCCCCGCCTCGCGCGCGATCTGCGCCTTGGTGCGCCGCTTCGGCTTGTACGGCAGGTAGAGATCTTCCAGGCGCTGCTTGCTGTCGGCCGCTTCGATGCTCGCCCGCAGTTCCGGCGTCAGCTTCTTCTGTTCGTCGATGCTCTTCAGGATCGTGGCCCGCCGCTCTTCCAGTTCGCGCAGGTAGGTCAGGCGCTCATTCAGCGTGCGCAGCTGCGCGTCGTCGAGTCCACCGGTCGCTTCCTTGCGGTAGCGCGCGATGAACGGCACGGTCGCGCCTTCGTCGATCAGCGCGACGGCGGCGGCCACCTGGACGGGTTTGACGGAGAGTTCGGCGGCGATGCGCGATTCGATGGGCGGCAGCATGAAGCGTCAGTCGGCACGGTCGTTGCGAGGGACGCGAACTATGCAGAACGCCTTCCCGGGCAACAAGACTTGCCAAATGCGATTCTTCCTGTGGGTCAGGCTTCAGCCTGACTCGGAGGCCGGCTAAAGCCGGCCCCACAGTAAGAAAGACACAAGACCAGACTCACGGCGCCAGCTCCGCAATCGCCTGCAGCAACGCCTCGGTATCGACGGGCTTGCTGAGAAAGCGGCAGCGCGGAATCGGGGATTTCAGTACCCGCATCACCGACGGCAGATCGCCGCTCAGCACGACGGCCGGAATGTCGGTGCCCTGGCGCTGCCGCGCCGCATGCACGAGTTCCAGCCCGGTCTGACCGCCGTCGAGGTGGTAGTCGACGATCATCAGTTCATCGCCCTGCAGCGATTCCACCAGCCGCTGCGCCTCGCGCGCCGATCCCGCGGTCGTCACCTCGTAGCCTTCGAGCTGCAGGAAGAGCTGCGTGGCCACCCGCACGCCCTCGTTGTCCTCGATGAGGACCAGACGCGTGCGTCCAGGCCGGCGCGCCGAACGAACCGCGACCTGCGTATCGACGACCGCGTCGCGCATCGCCAGATGGATGCGGGGAATGGTGATGCGAACCCAGGTGCCGACGCCGACCTGCGATTTCACTTCCGCCGCATAGCCGAGCAGGCGCGACACTTCGCGAACGATCGCCAGCCCCAGCCCGACGCCGGCGCGGCGGGTGTCGGCTGTGACGGGCTGTTAAATGAAGTGTTCAAAATGTGCGATGTTGTTGCTCCGGGGGACGGTACCAGTCGGTTCGATATCGATGTGCAGCGCTTCGGCGGTCAGTTCACAGGTGAGTGCGATGTTGCCGCTGTCGGTGTATTTCACGGCATTGCCGAGCAGGTTCTCCAGCAGCTGCGTGAACAGCGTGCGATCCGTGTGCAGCACGACATCCGCCGTCGTCACCTGCAGCGACAGTCCGCGCGCACGCACCAGCGGCTCGAACTGCGCGCGCAGTTCGTTCAGCACCTGTTCCAGACGCACATCGCCGAGTTGCGGATCGATGGCACCCGACTCCAGCCGGCTGACATCGAGCAGGCCGTTCAGCAGGCGCGTCATGCTGTCGATCGCCTGCTCCTGACGCTTCAGCAATGCCCCCACGTCGGGATCGCTGACCATGCGCAGCATCGAGGCGTTCAGGAGCCGCACCGTCTGCAACGGCTGCCGCAGATCGTGACTGGCGGAGGCGAGGAAGCGGCTCTTGGCGCGATTGGCGCGATCGGCCTCCTCGCGCGCCGAGACCAGCGCCTCGTTGATGCGACGGCGGTCCGTCATGTCGCGGATCGCGGCTGCGACGAACGGTTCGGTGCCGACGTGAAAATGCGCCAGACGAATGGCCGCAGGAAACTCGGTACCGTCCGCCCGCAACGCGGCGAGGTCGGCGATGCTCACCCCCATCTCGCGATTGCGCGGCGCCCGCATGTAGCCCGCCACGTGCGTGCGATGCCGGTCGCGCAGGCGCTCGGGCACGACCGTCTCGATCGACTTGCCGATGAGATCCGCCGGCTCGTATCCCAGCAGGTCGCGCACCGTCTCGTTGGCAAAACGGATGACGCCGCCGGCATCGACCACGATCATGGCGTCCGGCGAATAGCGCAGCAGCTGCCGGGTGATTTCATCGGCTGGATTCATGACATACATTGTTGCATGGCGACGCTGCGGTCGCCGTCTGCGCATTAAGGGGCAGGCGCAACCGGATGAGGGGATCTCGCGGTGTGCCGTCCGTGCGCCCTCCGGCAGGCTAATCCCTCAATCATTCTGCGCCCATGGACCAACGCATGAACCGGTTACCCCTCCCCGTCCGCCGCGGGGACAACGTCGCCAGGCCGATGTTCGAACGCCTGCTGGAAATCACGCGCGCCTCAGCACTCGAGGAAATGGCGAGCGGCATGGCGCATGAGATCAACCAGCCGCTGGGCGCCATCACCACGTTCGCGCAGGCGGGCCAGCGCATGCTCGATCGCGCCGATCCCATGCTGCCGCAGGCCATCGACGTGCTGCAGCAGATCAGCGCGCAGGCCATGACCGCGGCCGAAGGCATCCGCCGCATGCGCCTGCTGGTGAATCGGGAGGCGCGGCAGAAGACGCCCCACGCCATCGGCGATCTGATCTACGAGCTGTTTCCCCTGCTCGACACGCTCGCCACGCGCACCGGGGTGCAGCTCGATCTGCATGTCGCGCATGGACTGCCCTGCATCGAGATCGATGCCCTGCGCATCCAGCACGTCATCTTCACGCTGGCGCAGAACGCCATCGAGGCGGCGAGCCTCGGCGGCGGCAAGCCACGGGCCAGCGTCGACATCGACGTGACATCGACCCGTTACGGCATCGAAATATCGGTCACCGACTCCGGCCCCGGCATACCTGCCACCGCCCGCGAACAGATCTTCCGCCCGTTCTTCACGACCAAGACCTCCGGCACCGGGCTGGGCCTCGCATCGAGCCGGGCCATCGTCGAGGCGCACGAGGGAACGATCGGCTTCGACGATGTTCCCGCCGGCGGCACGCGCTTCTGGATCCGTCTGCCGGCCCCCGCCGCCCCGTAGAAAACGCGCCCGGGGTTTCTGTCCGCTGCAGATCTGCGATTCTTCGTCCATGAAAGTCGACAAGAAGAACGGACCGCTCATCTGCGTGGTGGATGACGATGACGGCATGCGCCGCGCCATCGAAGCGCTCCTGAGCACCATCGGTCATGCGACGGCCGCGTATGCGCGCCCCACGGAGTTCCTGAAGCAGTTCGATCCGGCGCGTCCCGGCTGCCTGATCCTGGACATTCGCATGCCGGAAATGAGCGGCCTGGAAGTGCAGCAGCAGCTCAACAGCCGCGGCTCGATGCTGCCCGTCATCATGATCACCGGGCATGGCGACGTGCCGATGGCCGTGCAGGCGATGAAGCACGGCGCTTTCGATTTTCTGCAGAAGCCGTTCCGCGATCAGGATCTGATCGACCGCATCAACGCCGCGCTGAAGCTCGATGCCGAAAACCGCGAACTGATCGAACGCCACGCCGACATCCGCCGCCGCTTCGAATCGCTGACGCCGCGCGAGCAGGACGTCATCAAGCTCGTCGTCGACGGCCGCGCCAACAAGGTCATCGCCATCGACCTGGGACTGAGCGAACGCACCGTGGAAATCCATCGCGCCAACGTCATGGAAAAGATGGGCGCGCGGTCCATCGCACATCTGGTGAAGATGCACATGATGCTGACGGGCGAGAACACCTGATTTTTCTTCCTGTGGGGCCGGCTTCAGCCGGCCTTTGGGATTCAAGGAGTCAGGCTGAAGCCTGACCTACAGCCTGACCTACAGCCTGACCTGCAGCCTGACCTGCAAGCCTGACCCGCAGGTGTGACCTGCAGCACGCGCTTCTGCGTGCTTACCCGCAGCAATTCTCGGACTTTCCTTAATGGGCGCCGCGCGTGCGCGCGGTACCTTGCTGCTGCCGCGCAAAAACACTTCGAAGCCATGCCGAAATCGGAAACGTACAACGATCACATCGTTCGCCTGTTCCTGCTGGGTGCCGCCGTCTGGGGCATCGTCGGGATGTTCATCGGAGTACTCGCCGCCGCGCAGCTTGCATGGCCGGCGCTCAACTTCGATGTGTCGTGGCTGACGTTCAGCCGCATCCGCGCCAATCACACCTTCGGCGTGATCTTCGCCTTCGGCGGCTCGGCGTTGATGGGCACCTGCTACTACGTGGTGCAGCGCACCGGCCACACGCGCCTGGCACTCGGCAAGCTCGCGATGTTCACGTTCTGGGGCTGGCAGCTCGCCTGCTTCCTCGCCATGGCGACGATGCCGTTCGGCATCACGCAGTCCAAGGAATACGCCGAACCCGAATGGTTCATCGATCTGCTGGTCGCAGTCGTGTGGGTCTCGTTCGGCGTGGTGTTCTTCGCGACCTTGGCACGCCGACGCATCCGTCACATCTATGTCGCCAACTGGTACTACGGCGCGTTCATCATCGCGGTCGGCCTGCTGCACGTCGTCAACAATCTGGCGGTGCCGGTGTCGCTGACCAAGTCCTATCCGATCTACTCGGGCGTGGTCGATGCGATGGTGCAATGGTGGTACGGCCATAACGCGGTGGCGTTCTTCCTCACGGCCGGCTTCCTCGGAATGATGTACTACTTCGTGCCGCGCCAGGCCCAGCAGCCGTTGTGGAGCTATCGCTTCTCGATCGTGAATTTCTGGGCGCTGATCTCCGTGTACATGTGGGCGGGTTCGCATCACCTGCTCTACAGCGCGCTGCCCGACTGGGTGCAGTCGGTCGGCATGGCGTTCTCGCTGATCCTCCTGATGCCGAGTCTCGGCTCGGCCGCCAACGGCCTGCTCACGTTCAATGGATCGTGGGACAAGCTCAAGACCGATCCGGCCGCCAAGTTCATGGTGCTGTCGCTGGTGTTCTACGCCGCGTCGACCTTCGAAGGCTCGATGCTGGCGATCAAGTCGGTCAATTCGATCTCGCACTACACCGACTGGACCGTCGCCCACGTGCACTCGGGCGCCATCGGCTGGGTGGCGATGATCACGATGGGCTCGCTGTATGCGATGGCGCCGCGGGCGCTCGATCGCCCGGCGATGCATTCGCGCAAGGCGATGGAACTGCACTTCTGGATGCACACCACCGGCCTCGTGCTGTACGTGCTCGCGATGTGGGCGGCCGGTGTCACCGAAGGCGTGATGTGGCGCGCCACCAATCCCGATGGCTCGCTGACCTACAGCTTCCTCGCCAGCCTCATCGCCGTGAAGCCGTACTACGCGATCCGGTTCCTGGGCGGCCTGCTGGTGCTCGGCGGCATGGTGGTGATGGCGTGGAACCTCTGGCACACGGCCGCCGCTGCGCGCGCCAACAAGATCAAGCCGATCCTGGTGCCGATCCCCGAAGAAATTCCCGAACCCGTCGAAGACCAGGTGCCGGCGCCGCTGCCGGCCCGTGGGTAAGCCATCATGCCGCTGCAGTACAAGTACCTGGAAAAGATCGAGAAGAACGCCGGCCTGCTCGGCGCGCTGATCGCCCTCATGGTGTCGATCGGCGGCCTCGCCGAAATCACGCCGCTGTTCATCAAGGCGCACACCGTCGAGCCGGCGCCGGGCTTCAAGCCCTACGATCCGCTGCGGCTCGCCGGCAAGGACGTCTACGTGCGCGAAGGCTGCTACGCCTGTCACTCGCAGATGGTGCGCACGCTGCGTTTCGAAACGCAGCGCTACGGCGACTACTCCGCCGCGAGCGAATCGGTGTACGACCGTCCGTTCCAGTGGGGCTCGAAACGCACCGGCCCCGATCTCGCGCGTATCGGCGGCAAGTACTCGGACGACTGGCATCGACTGCACCTGCTGACGCCGCGCCAGGTCGTGCCCGAATCGAACATGCCGAACTACCCATGGCTCGCCGAACGCGAACTCGACGGCGAAGACATCCAGGCCCGCATGCGCGTGCTGAAGTTCCTCGGCGATCCGTACAGCGACGACGAAATCGCCGCCGCGCCGGCAGCGGTCAAGGACAAGACCGAACTCGACGCGCTCGTCGCCTACCTGCAGGGACTCGGCGTGTACAACGTCGCAGCGAAGGAAGCCGGCCATGAATGAGCTGTGGGGTCACGTCATCGGCGTGTTCATCGTCGTGCTCACGCTGACGTTCATCGGCATCTGGGTCTGGGCGTGGTTGCCCCATCACCGCAAGAACTTCGACGCATTGGCGCACCTGCCCATGCATGATGAGGATGAATCGCGATGAGCCGCTTCTGGTCCGGCTGGGTCATGTTCCTGGTGGTGCTGAACCTCGGCATCACGCTGTTCCTGTTCGTGTGGGCGCAGCGCCTCAAGATTCCGACCCGCTCCGATGGCACGACCGGCCACGTCTGGGCGCACGGCGTATTGCGCGAGGGCGTGCGCAGATTGCCGCTGTGGTGGGTGCTGTTCTCGGCGGGCATGTTCATCGTCGGCTTCGCGTACCTGGCGCTGTATCCGGGATTCGGCAGCTACCAGGGGCGACTCGGCTGGACGTCGGCCAGCGAGTGGCTGCAGGACACGCAGGTCAACGATGCGAAGCTCGCAGCGACGCTGCAGCCGCTGAGTTCGCTGAGCGTCGAGGAACTCGCGCGCAACGACAATGCACGCGCGCTCGGCGAACGACTGTTCCTCGACAACTGTGCGGCATGTCATGGCACGCGCGCACTCGGCAATCCGTCGATCGGCGCGCCGAACCTGGTCGACGACGACTGGCTGTACGGCGAAGGCACGCTGATGGCCAGCGTTCTCGATGGCCGCACCGGCGCCATGCCGCCGTGGGGTCCGGCGCTCGGCCATGAAGGAGTGAAGGAGGTCGCCTCCTACGTGCTGAGCCTGAGCGGAGTGAAAGCGCCGGCCGACTGGGTCGCCGCCGGCAAGACGCGCTACGAAGCGATCTGCGTGGCGTGTCATGGCGCCGACGGCCGCGGCAATCCTGCGCTGGGCGCGCCGAATCTCACGGACAGCGTCTGGCTCTACGGCAACGACTTCGCCAGCGTCGCCGCCAGCATCGAGCACGGCCGCAGCGGCGTGATGCCCGCGTGGCGTCATCGACTCGGCGAGGAACAGGTGCGCATGATCGCTGCGTGGTTGCACTCGCAGGGATCGACATGAACAAATCGATGCGCTGGTATCGCGTGCCGGTGCTGTGGCTCGGCATCGTGCTGTTCGGCGCCTCGCTCGCCGGCTGCATCGGCATGATCGTGCTGGCGTCGCAGTATTCCGACGAACCGATGCCGGTCGGCAGCGAGCGGCTGCTGAAGATGCCGACGACACGCGATCCCGCTTCGTCATGACGATCCGCGACAACGCCTGCTGGCATTGCGGCGAACCGGTGCCCGCAGACGTCGTCATACACACGCGCATCGGCGGCGAGACACGCACGATGTGCTGCCAGGGATGTCGCGCCGCTGCGGAGTGGATCCAGCAGATCGGCCTCGGCGACTACTACCGTCTGCGTACCCAGTCGGCGCCGCGGCCCGAAGTCGCCGCCAGCACGGCTGACTGGCAGCGCGCCGAGATCGCCCGTCATGTCGTGCGCGATCTCGGCGACGGCCGTCGCGAAACCATGCTGCTGGTCGAAGGCATACGCTGCTCGGCCTGCGTGTGGCTGATCGAACGCGCGCTGGGCGGTCTCCCCGGCATGATGTCGGTGCAGGTCAACGCCGTTGCACAGCGGGCTCGCGTGGTCTGGAACGACGCACGCATCGGACTGCCGCAGATCCTCGACCATCTCGCACGAACCGGTTATCGCGCCCAGCCGCTGGATGCGCGGGCACTGGACGACGTACGCCGGCGCGAATCGCGCGCGGCCATGAAACGCCTGCTGGTGGCCGGATTCGGCAGCATGCAGTCCATGATGTACGCCGCCGTCCTCTACTTCGGCGGCGACGATACGGCGGCCGGCACGCACGAACTGTTTCGCTGGCTCGGTTTTCTCGTCGCGACGCCGGTGGTCTTCTATTCGGCGCGCCCCTTCTTCGCCGGAGCGACGCGCTCGCTCGCCGCGCGCCAGCTCGGCATGGACGTGCCGGTGGCCGCCGCCATCGCTATCATCTATGCGGCCAGCCTGATCGAGGCGCTGCAGGGCGGCGTGCACGTGTACTTCGATTCGGTATCGATGTTCGTGTTCTTCCTGCTCACCGGCCGCTACATCGAAATGCGCGCACGGCATCGCGCCGGCGATCTGACGGACGCGCTCGCCCGACTCACTCCACCGTTCGCGGAACGTCGGCGCGCCGATGCCGCGCTGGAACGCGTCGGCATTCACGAACTGCGGGTCGACGATGTCGTGCACGTCGTCGATGGCGGCATCGTACCTGCCGACGGCACGCTGCTGGACGAACGCTGCCGGGTCGACGAATCGCTGCTGAGCGGCGAATCGCTGCCGGTCGTCCGCCAACGCGGCGCGATGCTGATTGCAGGCAGCCTGCTGATCGATGGCCCGGTCGATCTGCGCGTTGCGCGGGTCGGTGCCGATACGACACTCGCCGGCATCGCCGCGCTGGTGGAACGCGCACGGACGCAGCGTCCGCGGCTCGCACGCGCTGGTGAACGCGCTGCGGCGCGGCTGGTCGCGCGCATCCTCGCCGTGACCGCACTCACCGCCGCGGCATGGAGTTTCTTCGATCCTTCGCGTGCCTTTGCAGCGTCGCTTGCGGTGCTGGTGGTTTCGTGTCCCTGCGCATTCGCGCTGGCCGTACCGGCAGCCATCACTCGCGTCCTGGCAGTGCTGGCGCGGCGCGGCGTACTGGTCGTCAAGCCCGATGCGATCGAAGCGCTCGCGGGCGCCACGCATGTGGTGTTCGACAAGACCGGTACGTTGACCGAACCGCAGCTGGCGCTCGCAGCCGTGCAGACTTTCGGCGTCTCGCGCGAACAAGCGCTGTGCCTGGCCGCATCGCTGGCGCGCGAAAGCCGTCATCCCTCGGCACGCGCCATTGCCGCTGCCTGGGACTCTCCTCTTTCCCCTCCTCCGCTTGCGGGGGAGGGCCAGGGAGGGGGCGAAGCAGGCACCGCTGCCAGCGGTTTACCCCCATCCCGACCTTCCCACCCGCAAAGCCTCCTCCACGCAAGCGGGGGAAGGGGTCAGAACTGCAATGTGATCGCGCATGCCGGCCTGGGCATCAGCGCCTGCATCGCCGGACGCACGCTGCGGCTGGGCCGTCCTGATTTCGCGTTATCCGGCAATGCCGGCGGCATCGATGACGACTGCGTCGTACTCGCCGACGATCACGGCCCGATCGCCGCCTTCCGCCTCGACGAGCGGTTACGAGCGAACGCGCGGGCGACCGTCGACGCACTGAAGGCGCAGGGATTGACCGTCCTCATCGCCAGCGGCGACGCCGAAGCCAAGGTGACGAAAGTCGCCGC
>OEIU01000536.1_pt1 | contig 34363 bp, 25 predicted proteins | sample 1539221 | NCBI WGS metagenome assembly OEIU01 (sample SAMN03792071, study PRJEB22550) | activated sludge metagenome | feature: wastewater treatment plant; material: activated sludge; isolation source: Wastewater treatment plant of a petroleum refinery complex | place: Argentina: Zarate | collected...
CATCGCGGGCCTTCGTGCGGAGGTCTCGGCGCTGGGTCGTGAGCTGGCCGAGGGCTGTCTGGGGTTGGCTGCTGAGGATGCGTTCGCGGTGGCAGGTGAGGCGCAGCACCTGGCGAACGCGGCGGACGGTGTGGTGGCGGTGGCGGCGTCGTTGGGGGCTCGGGTGGAGGTGCGGCTGTCCGGGCCGGGTCCGGTGCAGCGGGTACACCCGGTCGGGTTCGTCGACCCGATGTCGGCCACGATGTTCTGCCTCGAGGCCGGCCTGACCGAGGGCGTGGCGGGTCGGAAGGTGGTGCTCGGGGCGGACCTGGGTGAACGCTTCCCGCAGGTGCGCATGTTGCTGGTCGAGGGCGCGGTGACGGCGGTGTCGGCGCAGAAGGTCGTCGACGCCTGCGCCGGCCTCGACGTTGCGGCGTGCCTGCGGGTGGATGCCGAGCTGGCCGGACGCTTGGGGTCGATGGATCCTGCCCGGGTGATGTCCGAGGCGCGGCGGGTCGCCGCCCGGGTGGCCGCCGACCAGGTCGCCGCCCACACCTTGAAGACCAAGCGTGGTCGCTGTGTGGAGGTCCGGGCCGGGGTCGACGGGTTGACCGACTGGTTCGGGTCGCTCCCGACGGCCACGTCGGCGGCGATGTGGTCGGCCGTGGAGGAGCTGGCCGGCGAGTACCGCGGTCTCGACACCGACCTGTCGGTTCCCGAGTCCCGCGCGGATGCGCTGGCCGACCTGGTGCTGCGCAACGTCACCGTCTCGGCGCAGGTGACGCTCGGGGTGCCGGTCGTCACCGACCAGTCCACTCCGGAACCCGTGACCGGGGAGCGGTTCCGGGTCGAGTGGGACGACGAGGACACCATCATCGACGCCGTCACCGGCGTCGAGACCCGGTACGGCGACCTCGACCCCGCCTCCCGCGAGGAGCTCTCCTGGCGGGAGGAGCCGCCCGAGCTGAGCGGCGACCTCACCTCCACCATGGCCCCGCTCGGTCCGGGATCCTGGGTCTCCGGAGCGCAGCTGCCCGGCGTCGGCTGGGTCGACGCGGCGACGATGGCCAACCTGCTCAAGACCCTCCCGCTGGAGGTGGCCCGGGCCGTCCTCGACGCCCCGACCGGCACCCTGGCCTCCCTGACCACCGCCGCCTACCGGCCCACTAAGGCCATCAGCGACTTCGTCAGGACCCGCGACGGCACCTGCCGGATGTGGGGCTGCACCCGACCCGCCGACCGCTGCGACCTCGACCACGCCAGGCCCTGGCCCAACGGCCAGACCACCCCCACCGAGCTCGAAGCCCTCTGCCGCCACCACCACCGGTTCAAGCAGACCGGCCGATGGCGACCCGTCCTGCAGCCCGACGGCACCGTCACCTGGCACGGCCCGAACGCCGCGACCCGCACCACCGAACCCCAGCACCGCCTGCCGGACTGGTCGCGGGCCGCGCGCGGAGCGCCATCGGCGTTCTTCCCAGCTTCGGGGTAGCCGTCGCCGCACGCCGAGTCAGGCGCCCCCCTCCCCTCAACGATCCGCTCTGCTCCCTTCGCGGGCTCAAGCGACGAGTTGGGTAGTGAACTCAAGTCAAAGGATGACCCTCGGCCGCCAATCGGATGTCCAGGGCCTTGTGCAACATTCGGTGGACGTGGAAATGCTCGGTTCGCAGGAGAGCCGCCTCGGAGTCCATCAACAGCCGGTCTTGCCCATAGAATGTCGGCGCCGCACTTGGGCGCTGCGCACATCCAATCACACCGAGGCGGTAGAGGGTGGAGGCGAGGGGCTGGTACATCGAGAACCAAGATGCATCGGGGCCGCTCTCCCACATAGTTGCGGTCATCGCGCTCATCCAGCGCACACCGGGAAACCCTGGGTCCGACAAAAGCAACATGCATTCATCCAGCCTGTCTTGGAACTCCCGCTTAGTCATGCGAGCAGGTGCACCGCGAAACTTCTCGAAAACGCGGTCAATACCTGGGTAGGTTGGCTTCCATTCATCTCGCAGGGCAAGGAGACGCTTACTCGAATATTCCCGCTCCGCCCCCTGAATGTCCTCCCAAGTCAATCGACTTTTTCCTACGCCTTTTAGAAGGCACTCGTTCAGGAAGGCGATGGCATCCCGGGGACGCAGAAGTGTCCGGTCCAGGACATAATCAACAGGGTTCCCGCGCGCCCGATTCGCGTGCGGCAACAGTGAAGAAACTGTGTCAACTTCCAGACCACCCCGGTGGCCGGAGATAGCGACTCTCGCATCGAGGAGTTCAATCAGGGACGCCCGGCTCCATTCCACTTGAAGTACCAGCGCTCGGAACTTCTCCTCTTGTCCACCCGTTCGGTCGCCGAAGTCAAGCTCCTGAAATATGTTCGTCCTAAGAGCCACCAAGACCTTCAAATTGCGAACGCGCTGCATATCCAACACGGTCCGGAATAGGCAACGGATTAAGTCGTTCGCCACCCTCTCATCCACCCAGTCCCTATCTAGGTCGTCAACGAGTACATAGGTGAAATGGACGTCGTCTAGGATTTCATCGTCCAAGATGGAGAACATCTTGTTCAGTTTTGCCAGCTGCGTCTCATTGACAATGCGCTGAAATCGGTCCGCCAACTCTCGGCGGGTTTCCACGCTCCCTTCCTTATCGGCGCGCCCGCCGACGTTCGCGCTCAGGGGCCCGGCGCCAGCCTTGACGAACGCACTCTCGCCAATTCTCTCCGTGAATTTGTCGGTTATTTGTCGAACTCTCTCGTCGGTATCGCACCAGAAACGCCCTTCAAATTCCTCCAGGTATTCTAGTGCGGCAGCCTTTGCGGGTTCGCGCACGAACTTTTCGCGCAACGTCGACATAAATCGCTGCTTTGCATCCGGGGAATTTACACCGTAGCGGTGTTTGAGCAGTTCCACGAGCAGTACGTGCTTCCAAAGCGCGATCCAGAACAAGTCCAACTTGACGTCTAACGAATCCAGATAGCGAATAACATCCAAGTCTGTGATATATGGTAGCGACAAGTCCTCAGGCGATATGCGGATCACATGTTCACTGTTGACCTCTTCCAAGTGTTGAAGTGTGGCCGATTTGCCCGCACCAGTTCTTCCAATGACAAAGCAGCGCATGTCCCGTTGGTCAGCAACAACTTCGTAAAGGGGCGTCTCAACGAAAGCCTCCTCCGCCAGCGGATCGGCCTCTGCCTGTTCGCCACCCAGCGTGAACCCGGTTCTAATCCTTGGTCGCTTGGCCAAAGGGACCACCTCCTCGCCACACCCTAGGGTCAGTGGAAGCACCGCGACAGGGGTCCACCTACAACTAGTTGGGTTGGCGGACCCAGTGCCTCCGCAGGTCCCCGATGCACGGGTCGGACGCGTCAGGCGGGGTGGTGGACTGCGTGGTGCAGGTGGACGACACCACTGTCGAACCGGTGGGTGTCGAGGAGCTCGAGGTCGAGCCGCACCCCCCGGGGCAGGGCCGGCTTCCCGCCGCCGACGACGACGGGGTACAGCAGCAGCACGCATTCGTCGACGAGCCCGTGGCGGAAGGCCTCGGCGGCGATGAGCGCACCGCCGATGCTCAGGTCCGCGTCGGTGGACTCCTTGAGCCGCCGGACCTCCTCGGGGTCGAACCGCCGCTGGATCCGGGTGCGGGCCGTGGAGACCTCGGTGAGCGTGGTCGAGTAGACGACCTTGTCGGTGTCCCGCCAGATGTCGGCGTACTCCCGCACGACCGGCGGTTCGTCGGCCAGCCAGTCGTCGTCCTCCCAGACGCGCATCGTCTCGTACATGCGTCGCCCGTAGAGCGACGTCCCGACGCGGCGCTCGTGCTCGTTCCAGAACGCGTGCACTGACTCGTCCGGCTGGGACCAGTCGAACGCACCGGACTCGTCCTCGAGGAAGCCGTCGAGCGAGACGTTCGCGGCGTAGACCAACCGACCCATGGGTTCCTCCTGGTGAGCAGCCGCCCTACGGCCGGCGGGACTTCGGCAGCTTGGCGACGACGAGGTCGTAGGAGGTGTCGACCGCCTCGACGAGGACGGACTCCGGGATCGCGCCGCCGACGACGAGGGTGTTCCAGCCGTTGCGGCCGATGTAGGGCATCACCGAGGCGTCGTCCGGGTACTCGGCGAGCCACTCGTCGGCCTCGGCCCGGGTGCCGCACTTGACGCCGAGAGAGCCCGTCCCGAGGAAGGCGAAGATCTTGTCGGCGACCTTCGCGACGTGGTCGCCGTCCCACGGCTGGTCGGCCCAGGCGCCGGGCTTGTCGAGGGCGTGCGCCGCGAGGCGCTCCGCCACCGAACCGCCGGAACCGGAGCCGGGGCTCACCGCGCGTCCCCGTTCACCGGGTGGCCTCGCTCATCTGGCGCAGCTCCTTCTTGAGGTCGCCGATCTCGTCACGGAGCCGGGCCGCGAGCTCGAAGTGCAGGTCCCCGGCGGCTTGGTGCATCTGCGTCGAGAGCTCCTGGATGAGGTTGGCGAGCTCGCTCGCCGGCAGGTTCTCACCACGCCGGGTGCCCATCGCCGCGTCCGCGTCGGCCGCGACCGTGCCGCGGCCACCCCGGCCGCCGTCGGCCTTGCCGCGCGAGCGTGCGCGCCCGGAGCCGAGCAGCGACTCTGTGTCGGCGTCCTCGCGCTGGAGCATGTCGGTGATGTCGGCGATCCGCTTGCGCAGGGGCTGCGGGTCGACGCCGTGCTCCCGGTTGTACGCGATCTGCTTGTCCCGGCGCCGCTGGGTCTCCTCGATCGCCTGCGCCATCGACGGGGTGATCTTGTCGGCGTACATGTGCACCTGGCCGGAGACGTTGCGCGCCGCACGGCCGATGGTCTGGATCAGGCTGCGCCCGGAGCGGAGGAAGCCCTCCTTGTCGGCGTCGAGGATGGCGACGAGCGAGACCTCGGGCAGGTCGAGGCCCTCGCGGAGCAGGTTGATGCCGACGAGGACGTCGTACTCGCCCAGCCGCAGCTCGCGCAGCAGCTCGACGCGGCGCAGGGTGTCGATGTCGGAGTGCAGGTAGCGGACCCGCACGCCCTTGTCGAGGAGGTAGTCGGTGAGGTCCTCGGCCATCTTCTTCGTCAGCGTCGTGACGAGGACGCGCTCGTTGCGCTCGGTGCGGACGTTGATCTCGTGGAGGAGGTCGTCGATCTGCCCCTTGGTCGGCTTCATGACGACCTCGGGGTCGACGAGGCCGGTGGGCCGGATGACCTGCTCGACGAAGCCGTCGCTCTTGGCCAGCTCGTAGTCGCCGGGCGTCGCCGAGAGGTAGACGGTCTGGCCGATCCGCTCGAGGAACTCCTCCCACTTGAGCGGCCGGTTGTCCATCGCCGACGGCAGCCGGAACCCGTGCTCGACGAGCGTGCGTTTGCGCGACATGTCGCCCTCGTACATCGCACCGATCTGCGGCACCGTCTGGTGCGACTCGTCGATGACGAGCAGGAAGTCGTCGGGGAAGTAGTCGAGGAGGCAGTTCGGGGCCGAACCGGGCGAGCGACCGTCGATGTGCATCGAGTAGTTCTCGATGCCCGAGCACGACCCGACCTGGCGCATCATCTCGATGTCGTAGGTCGTGCGCATCCGCAGGCGCTGCGCCTCGAGCAGCTTGCCCTGCCGCTCGAACAGGGCGAGCTGCTCCTCGAGCTCGTGCTCGATGCCGGCGATGGCCCGCTCCATCCGCGCCGGGCCGGCGACGTAGTGCGTGGCCGGGAAGACGTACATCTCGTCCTCCTCGCGGACCACCTCGCCGGTGACCGGGTGCAGCGTGTAGAGCCGCTCGACCTCGTCGCCGAAGAACTCGATGCGCAGCGCGTGCTCCTCGTAGACCGGGATGATCTCGACCGTGTCTCCGCGGACGCGGAAGGTGCCGCGGGTGAACGCGAGGTCGTTGCGGGTGTACTGCATCTGGACGAACTTGCGCAGCAGGTCGTCGCGGTTGACCTCGTCGCCGACGCGGAGCGGCACCATGCGGTCGACGTACTCCTGCGGGGTGCCGAGGCCGTAGATGCACGACACGGAGGCGACGACGATGACGTCGCGCCGGGTGAGCAGGCTGTTGGTCGCGCTGTGCCGCAGCCGCTCGACCTCGTCGTTGATCGACGAGTCCTTCTCGATGTAAGTGTCCGTCTGCGGGACGTAGGCCTCGGGCTGGTAGTAGTCGTAGTAGCTGACGAAGTACTCGACCGCGTTGTTGGGGAGGAGCTCGCGGAACTCGTTGGCCAGCTGCGCGGCGAGCGTCTTGTTCGGGGCCATGACGAGCGTGGGGCGCTGCACCTGCTCGACGAGCCAGGCCGTCGTGGCCGACTTGCCGGTGCCGGTGGCGCCGAGGAGGACGACGTCCTGCTCGCCGGCCTTGACCCGCCGCGCGAGCTCCTCGATGGCCTTCGGCTGGTCGCCGGCCGGGGAGAACTCGGAGACGACCTCGAACGGCGCGACGCGGCGCTGGAGCTCGGTGGTGGGGCGCATGTCACTACGGTATGCCGCGGCACCGACACCGGGCCCCGCCGAGGTCCGGTCGAGGCGCTGGCGGCCACCACCCGCCCCGACGTCTCCCCCGGCTCCCGGCCACCTCACAGCAGACTCGCAGGCCGCTCGCGGGGCGCGTCGAGCAACGGGGAGTCACATCGGACCCGTGGCACTGCCCGTCGCGTCGCTCCGGATCGGAGCAGCCCTCTCCCTCGTGGTCCTCCTCACGGCGTGCACCGGCTCCGCCCCGACCATCCCGGTCAGCGGTTCCGCCACGATGGGGACCCGTGTCGGCGCCGTCGAGCCGGTGGCGCCACGAGACCTCGGGTTCGCACCGACCCTGCCCGGCGTCGTCACCCCCCGGTGCGTCAACGCACCCGCCGGGTGGCTCGCCGCCGAGCAGTCCCGTCGCGCGGGCGTCGCCGACCTGCCCGACACCGTGAGGGCCGTCCGAGCCAGCCGCCTCGCCGGGGTCCAGGGGTACCTGGACCGAGGCTACGCCGCCTGTGGCGAGCGCATCGGCCTACACCTGTCCGCGCCGCACCCGACCTCCGTGGTCGTCGAGGCCCTGCGGGTCGGCTCCTACGGCGGTCACTCGCTGCGACTCGTCTGGCGCTCACCCCGGCTCCTGGTGCGCCAGCAGCCCAGGCTGCCCGCCACCCCCCATGCGACCGTCGACAACGCCTGGCCGGTCGCCGTCGACCTGCGCCCGACCGGCGCGTGGGCTCCCGGTCTCTACCTCCTCGAGCTCCACCCACAGGTCGGGGTCCGCGGGTTGCGGCTCCCGACGACCTACCAATCGCTCGTCGTCCTCTCGAGCGGCACGCCGGCGACCTACCTCGCCGTCGAGTCGGACCTGACCCAGCTCGCCTACGACGACGCCGGCGGCTCGAGTCTCTACCTCGGCCCGGGGCTGACCGGCCGCCAGCAGGTCGCCTCCCGGCGGTGGTTCGCCTCCCCGCACCGTGGGCTCGCCGGGGCCGGTGTCACCCAGCTGCTCGCGCGGGACGTGCCGCTCGCGGTCGTGCTCGGGCACCTCGGGGTCACCGCCGACTGGACGACCGACACCTCGCTCGATGCCGACCCGGCCCAGCTCCGCGGACGAGTCACGGTCCTCCTGCCGGGGCACAGCGAGTACTGGACGCGACGGGCCTACGACGCGCTGCGCGCGGCCGTGCGGAGCGGCACCAACCTGGCCAACCTCGGGGGCAACGAGATCTACTGGCAGGCCCGGGTGCTCCGGGACGCCGCCGGGGCGGTCTCCGAGATGGTCGTCTACCGCGAGGCGGCCCTGGACCCGGTCCGCGACCGAGCCAGCACCACGTCCGAGTGGCGGGACGCGCCCCTGCTGCGCGACCCCGCCGACCTCACCGGCCTCGGCAAGGGCGGGGTCGGCATCACCGGCTCCGGTGTCGTCGTCGGAGCAGGGACGGCGGTGCTGGCGGGGACCGGTCTCCACCAGGGCCAGGTGCTCGCGTCGGTCTACGGCAACGAGGGCGACACCCTGTCCGACGCCCACGTGCCGCGCGACGACGTCGTCCTCCTGCGCTCCGACGCGCGCACCCGATCAGGGTCCGTGGCCCCCCTCGCGACGGTGGTCCACCGGGACGTCGGAGGGGCGGGCGTCTTCGACGCCGGGACCACGGAGTGGTTGTGCGCCATCACCGGGTCGTGCAGCGACGGGGCGCGCACGCCGGCCGTGCGCCGCGCCCTCGACACGATCACGGCGAACGTGCTGCACGCGCTCGACCACCTGCGCGCGGGGTCGGCGTTGGTGGCCTGAGCGGGGCCCGGTCCGGGACGATCTCGCGGCCCGGCCCACCGGGTGGTCGACGGCCTGGCGGACGGCCTCGGGCACCGTCGCGAGGAGCCGGGCCTCGGCGCCGGGGCCGTCACCACCAACCCTGCCGCCGGGCCCAGCGCAGGAGGACCATCGTCCCCGTCGAGCAGGGTCGACCAGGCGGTCGACGGGGTGCACGGTGACCGCGCCGTCCGGCCCGATGCCCCGCACCGAGGTCATGCCGTGACTCTAGCCACCACCGCCGGACCGGGGCGTGGGAGCGCGCCATCCGGTGCGCCCGGCCCAGTCGCGCGCGCGGCCCCACGCGTCGTCGAACCAGGGCTCCTTGGCGTCGGCGTACTCCTCGGTCGAGGCGAGCCGGGCCGCGAGCTCGGCCTTGAGGGCCGCGTACCCGTCCCGCTCCTCGGCCCTCTCGCGAAGCCAGTCGCGGAACAGCAGGGCGAACTCCCATCCGGGAGAACCCACCTCGCGGACGTGGACGTGAGCCACCCGGCCGGGGTCGGCGCTGCCGTGGAACCGCTTGGGCCACGGGGAGCCGTCCTTGCCGTGGTCCTCGGTGACCCCGTCGACCCGCGGGAACCCCGCCCGGGCCAGTACCTCGACGACGCGCGGGTCGTCGGCCTCGGCCAAGGAACGCACCCCGACCTGGAGGTCGACGACGTCCTTCGCGGGGAGGCCGGGCACCGAGGTCGAGCCCACGTGGTCGAAGGTCACCGCGGTCTCGCCGAGGGCGTGGCGCAGGCGGGCGAGCAGGCGGTCGGCCTGCGCCGGCCACGTGGGGTCGGGTGGGCTCAGGACCAGGGCCGGGAGCCGGCTGCGGGTCCCGGTGCGCAGGTTGGCCTCGAAGGGCTCGAGCCGCTCGTGCCAGAGCCGCCGCACCGCCGTGGCGAGCGCCTCGCGCGTGCCCTCGTTGCCGAGCCAGACGTCGGCGGCGGCGCGGCGGTCGGCGTCGTCGGCCTGGGCGGCGATCCGGGCCCGCGCGTCGTCCTCGCCCATCCCGCGGTCGTGGACCAGCCGCTCGAGGCGAACCTCCTCGGGGGCACCGACGACGAGGACGAGGTGGTACTCCCCCGTCATCCCCTTCTCGACGAGGAGCGGCATGTCGTGGACGACGACGGCCTCCTCCGGGGCGGCCGCGACGAGCTCGGCGGTGCGCTCCCAGATCGCGGGGTGGGTGATCGCCTCGAGGTCGCGCAGCGCGGCGGGGTCGGCGAACACGACCCGTCCGAGGGCCGCCCGGTCGAGGGCACCGTCATCCCCGACGAGGTCGGCCCCGAACCTCTCGGCGATGGCGGCCAGCGCCGGACGACCCGGCTGGACGACCTCCCGCGCCACGGCGTCGGCGTCGACGACGACGGCACCGAGGTCGGCCAGCGTCGCTGCCGCGGTGGACTTCCCGGACCCGATGCCCCCCGTGAGGCCGACGCGCAGCATGCCGCCGACCCTACTGAGCCGGCCGGCGGCTCACCCGTCGGCCAGGCGGGCGGGAAAGCCACCGGTGGCGACCGGGGACCAGCGGGTCGGGGTGATCCGCAGCAGCGACTTGCCCTGGTCGACCATGGCCTGCCGGTACTCGTCCCAGTCGGGGTGCTCGCCGGAGATGTTCCGGAAGTACTCGACGAACGGCTCGACGTCGTCGACCGCGTCGACCACGTCGGCCTCGCCGTCGACCTGCACCCAGGCGCCGCCGAAGTCGTCGGAGAGCACGAGGACGCTGCAGTGCGGGTCACGGCGGGCGTTGCGGACCTTGGCGCGCTCCGGGTAGCTGGTGACGACGATCCGCCCGGAGTCGTCGACGCCCCCGGTGACCGGCGAGGCCTGCGGACGGCCGTCCGAACCGCGCGTCGTGAGCAGCACCATGTGGTGGCGGGGGCGGACGAACTCGAGGAGCCCCTCGAGGTCGACGGTCGTGGTCGTGGCGATCGTTCGGGCCATGCCCTCACCCTTCCACGAGCGGCACGCCGAGCGGGGCCCAGGCGACGTAGTCGGTCCGGCCCATCGGACGGTCGAGCAGCTGCCCGCTCCCGTCCGGCACCGGGATGTCCTGCCCGTCGAGGACGAGGCGCACCGAGGCCGCGCTCGTGTGGGTCGTCACCGTCCACACGATCTGCGCCATGGCCCCGACCTGGTCGTGCAGCGGCAGGCGGTCGAAGCCCTTGGGCATCGTCACGCGGGCCACGGACCCCTCGACCGACCCGGTCGGGGGCGACGCGGCGGCCGGCAGCGCGGTCCGCAACCCCTGGTCGGCCTCGGCGCTCGACAGCGGCTGGGACAGCGCGACGAGCGAGGCCTGGATCCCGACGGCGGAGCGCACCGGCCGGGTGACCCGCACGAGGTGGTCCCCGCGCAGGAGGAAGACGTCGACCGTGATGACCCGCAGGTCGGGGCGCGCGGTCGGCGCCCCGCCGCCACCGGCGTCCGCCCCGACGACGACCGGGTGCGCCTCGGGGCCCAGCCCGCAGCCCGCCAGCACGAGGAGCCCCACGAGGGCCGGGAGGACGGCCGCCAGGGGACGGCCGCGGGGCTCAGCGGACCGGCGCGAACGGGAGCTCGACGACAAAGCGGGCACCTCCTCCCGGGCGCGGGCCGACGGTGACCGTGCCGCCGTGGAGGGCGACGTGCCGCTGGACGATGGCCAGCCCGAGGCCGACGCCGGTGGAGGTCGTGCCCTGACCACGGGCGAACCGGTCGAAGATCCGGCGGGCCTGCTCCTCGGGCACCCCGGGCCCGGCGTCCTCGACGACGACCCGCAGCACGTCGCCGTCGCGCTCCACCCGGACCCCGGTGCAGCCGCCGCCGTGGCCCTCGGCGTTGCGCACGAGGTTCGCGACGACCCGCTCGAGCCGCCGCTTGTCGACCTCGAGGACGGCCTCCGCGGCCCCCGGGTCGACCTCGGTCACCGCCCGGCCGGCCTCGCCGTCGGCGGCGCGGCGCACGAGGTCGGCGAGCCGCACCGGCTCGAGGACTAGCTGGTCGCCGGCCTCGTGGCGGGCGATCTCGAGCAGGTCGGTCACGAGGTGGCGGAAGCGGGTCAGCTCCTCGGCGAGGAGCGCGACCGGCTCGCGCAGGTCCTCCGGGAGCCGGTCCTCGCGGTGGAGGATGACCTGCATCGAGTTGAGCATCGTCGTCAGCGGCGTGCGCAGCTCGTGGCTGACGTCGGTGGCGAAGCGCGCGTCGGCCACGACCCGCCGGTCGAGGTCGGCGGCGGTGCGGTTGAAGGAGTCGGTGAGGGGGGCGAGGTCGGGGTCGTCCTCGTCGTCCAGCCGCACCCCGAGCCGTCCGGAGGCCACCGCCGCCGCCGCCGTGTTGAGCCGCTCGAGCGGGCGGAGGGCCACCCGCCCGGCCACCCGGCCGAGCGCCACACCAAGCAGCACGGTGACGACCGTGGCCGCGGCGAGCCCGGCCGAGAGCGCCCGCGCCGCCTGCGACGTCCCGGACATCGGGTAGACCTCGAAGAAGGAGGCGTCGCGTCCCGGGACCGGCATCCCGACGACGAGGTAGAGGGTGTCCCCCACCTCGACCCGCTGGGTCGCGACCTGCTGCTCGAGCACCGCCCGGCGCAGCTCGCCGGGCAGGACCGTCGGCCCGAGCGTGGGCGCCGAGGCGTACCAGCGGTCGGCGACGAGGGCGAGGGCGGCCACGGCCTGCGTGCGCGGCAGGTCCTCGAGCGAGACGGCGGCGGCGTTCCCCTGGGCGGCCATCCGTGCCTCGAGCTGGCCCGCGTCGACCGAGGTCGCCGCGAGGGCGGTCGCCCGGGCCTCCCGGACCACCGCCTGGGTGACCAGCACCCAGGCCAGCGAGGCGAGGACGAGCGAGAGGAGGAGCGAGACGAGGGCGAAGCCGACGGTGACCCGTCGCCGCATCCCCCACCGGCCGACCCACCGGGTCGACCGGGCGAGGAGCGCGCGCAGCACTAGCCGGCCAGCCGGTAGCCGAGGCCGCGGACCGTGACGACGTGCCGCGGGCTCGACGGGTCGCGCTCGACCTTCGTGCGCAGCCGGCGCACGTGCACGTCGACGATGCGGGAGTCGCCGAAGTAGCCGTAGCCCCAGACCCGCTCGAGGAGCTCCTCCCGCGAGCAGATCTTCCCCTCGGCCAGCGCGAGCTCGACGAGCAGCCGGAACTCGGTGCGGGTCAACGAGACCGGCTGGTCCCCGAGCGTGACGATGCCGTCGTCGAGACCGATCGCGAGGTCCCCCGCCTGGACCCGGCGCGGATGGGTGTCGGCGGCCGGCTCGACCCGGCGCAGCAGCGCCCGGATGCGCGCGGACAGCTCCTTGGCGACCAGCGGCTTGGTGACGTAGTCGTCCGCCCCCGCCTCGAGCCCGGCGACGACGTCGTGGCTGTCGGTCCGCGCGGTGACCATGATGACCGGCACCCGGCTGTCGTGGCGGATCCGCCGGCACACCGAGAAGCCGTCGAGCCCCGGCAGGTTGAGGTCGAGGAGCACGACGTCGGGGTCGTCGCGGTGCATCGCCTCGAGGCCCTGCTCGCCGTCGGCGGCCTCGGTCACCTCGTACCCCTCGTCCTGGAGGGCGAGGCGCAGCGTCCGGCGCACCCGGGCGTCGTCCTCGATGAGCAGCACACGCTTGGCCACCGGCGCATCATGCCACCGGCACGGGGTGCGCGGCACGGGGTGCGCCGGGCATGTCACGACCGAGACCCGCCCGACACCGTTCCGTCACACGACCGTTTCCCTCTGTGACGGAACCGTGTCGGTCGCGTGTCGTTCCGCCCGTGCCCCTCCCCGGGGGTGCACCGCCGATCCTACGGTGCCGCCACGTGCGACCCACGCACCGCCGGCACGCCCGGCACCCACTCGTCAGGGAGATGCCATGAGACCACGACCGTCCCGTCTCGCCACCCTCGCCGTCCTCTGCGTCGCCGGCCTCGCCGCCGCCGGCTGCAGCACCTCGGGACCGAGCGCGGGAGGCTCCACCGCGGAGGGCCAGCCGGTCAGCGGGGGGACCCTCAACCTCCTCGGCAGCGGCGACGTCGACTACATGGACCCGAACATCAGCTACTACTCGAACGGCTACACCGCGCTGCGGATGTGGAGCCGGCAGCTGTTCACCTACCCCGCCGTCGAGGGCAAGGCGACGACGGCGGTGCCCGACCTCGCCGAGTCGATCCCCACCGAGGGCAAGGGCATCAGCGACGGTGGGAAGACGTACACGTTCACGCTGCGGCAGGGCGTCATGTGGGACACGACGCCGGCCCGCGCGGTGACCGCCGAGGACTTCGTCCGGGGCGTCAAGCGCACGTGCAACCCGGCGCAGCCGTTCGGCGGGCTGCCTGACTACGAGAGCCTCATCGTCGGGTTCAGCGCCTTCTGCGACGGCTTCGCCAAGGTGGCGCCGACCGCCTCGGCCATCGCGGACTACCTCAACGGCCACGACGTCGAGGGCCTCCAGGCCCCCGATCCCAGCACCGTCGTCATGCACCTCACCAAGCCGGCGAGCTACCTCGTCGACATGCTGACGCTGCCGGCGTTCAGCGCGGCGCCGGCCGAGTGGGACGCGTACGTCCCCGCCAGCGCGGAGCTGGCGCAGCACACCATCTCCGACGGGCCGTACCGCATCACCGCGTACACGCCGACCAAGAGCATCACCTTCGAGCGCAACCCCGCGTGGAAGGCCGCCAGCGACCCGGTCCGCAAGGCCTACGTCGACAAGATCCTCGTCAACGAGACGGTGAGCCAGGACTCGACGCAGCAGCAGCTCGAGACGGGCACGCCGAGTGCCGACATGCAGTTCGACAACCTCACCCCGGCCTCCCGGGTGCCGGCGCTCGTGGCGAAGAAGGACCCGAACCTGCACATCGGCGACACGGCGTCGAGCAACCCCTACCTCGTCTACAACACGAAGTCCCCGAACAACGGCGGGGCCCTCGGCAAGGTCGAGGTGCGCCGGGCCCTCTCGACGGCGATCAACCGGGCGAACATCGTCCAGGTCCTCGGCGGCGACCTGCTCAACAGCCCGCTGACCCACGTCCTGCCCTCGAGCATCGTCGGCGGCGAGAACTCCTTCGACGACTACCCGTTCGACGCGGCGAAGGCCAAGCAGATGCTCGCCGCCGCCGGCTACCCGAACGGGCTGACCGTCAAGGTGCTCTACCGCAACGCCTCCGAGGGGGCGACGAAGACCTTCCAGACCCTCCAGCAGGACCTCGGCAAGGCCGGTGTCACGGTCGTCGGGGTCGCCTCGCCGAACGCGGACTTCTACACGAAGTACCTCCAGGTGCCGACGGTCGCCCAGCGCGGCGTCTGGGACGTCGCGATCTCCGGGTGGGGCCCGGACTGGTACGGCAACGCCGCCCTGTCCTACTTCGGCCCGCTCTTCAACGGCAAGGCCGCCTACCCGCCGGCCGGCAGCAACTTCGGCTTCTACGAGAACCCCGCCGTCGACGCCCTCGTCGCGAAGGCCTCCGAGGCGGCCACCCCGCAGGACGCCGCGCCGCTGTGGGCCCAGGCCGACCACCTCGTGATGCAGGACGCGGCCTTCTTCCCGATCACCGAGCCGCGCACCCCGAACTACCACGCGGCGCAGGTGCACGGGGCGGTCTACATCCCGGCCTTCCAGAACTTCGACCCGACCAACGTCTGGCTGGCGCCGGGGATGCAGGGCGGCTGACGGACCGCGGGACAGACACGAGGAGCAGTGAGATGGCCCTACTCGAGGTCCGCGACCTGCACGTCGAGTTCGACACCCCGGACGGCGTGGTCCACGCCGTCCGGGGGCTGTCCTTCGACGTCGAGCGCGGCTCCACCCTCGCCGTCGTCGGCGAGTCCGGCTCCGGCAAGTCGGTCGCGACCCAGACCATCACCGGCCTGACCCGCGGCGCCCGTGTCACCGGCTCGGCGGTCTTCGACGGCACCGAGCTGCTCGGCGCCTCCGAGGAGACCCTGCGTGCCGTGCGCGGCGCCCGGATCGGGATGATCTTCCAGGACCCCCTCTCCAGCCTCCACCCGTACTACACGGTCGGCTGGCAGGTGGCGGAGATGATCCGGGCGCACGACCGCACCGTCACCCGGGCCATGGCCCGGGAGCGGGCGGCCGAGCTGCTCTCGCTCGTCGGCATCCCGCGGGCCCGGCGGCGGGTCGACGACTACCCGCACCAGTTCTCCGGCGGGATGCGCCAGCGGGTGATGATCGCGATGGCCGTGGCGCTCGACCCGGACCTGCTCATCGCCGACGAGCCGACGACCGCGCTCGACGTCACCGTCCAGGCGCAGGTCCTCGAGGTGATGCAGCAGCTCCAGGACCGGTTCGGCACGGCCATCGTCCTCATCACCCACGACCTGGGCGTCGTCGCCGAGATGGCCGACGAGGTCGTCGTCATGTACGCGGGGCGGGCGATGGAGGTCGCGCCGCGCCGCGAGCTCTTCTACCACCCGCACCACCCCTACTCCGAGGGACTGCTCCGCTCGCTGCCCTCGCGGGGCGAGCCGGGCAGCCGGCTCGTCCCGGTACCCGGCGCGCCGCCGTCGCTCCTCGACCCGCCGCAGGGGTGCCCGTTCCGGCCCCGCTGCCCGCACGCCTTCGCCGACTGCCACGACCAGCCGCCGCTGCGGCCCGTCGGCGGGTCACCCGACCACCTCTCGGCGTGCTGGCTGCCCCCGTCGCGTGGTACCACGACCGGCGAGGTGCCCGCTCCGGCGGCCCGCGAGCTCCAGGAGGCACCGTGACCGAGCCCCTGCTCTCCCTCGAGCACCTGACCAAGACCTTCCCGGTGACCAGCGCGGGCCTGTTCCGCCGCCGGACCGACCGCGTCCACGCCGTCGACGACGTCTCGCTCGAGGTGATGCCCGGCGAGACCCTCGGCCTCGTCGGTGAGACCGGCTGCGGCAAGTCGACCCTCGCCCGGTGCATCACCCGGCTGCACGACGTCGACGACGGACGGATCGTCTTCGCCGGCGAGGACATCACCCACCACTCCCGGGCCCGGATGCGCGGTGTCCGGCGGGACGTGCAGATGGTCTTCCAGGACCCCTACGGGTCGCTCAACCCGCGGCGCCGGGTCGGCTCGATCATCGGGGACCCGTTCGTCATCCACGACGTCGGCACCCCGGCCGAGCGGAAGCGCTCGGTCCAGGAGCTGATGGAGCGGGTCGGCCTCAACCCCGAGCACTACAACCGCTTCCCGGCGGAGTTCTCCGGCGGCCAGCGGCAGCGGATCGGTGTCGCCCGGGCCCTCGCGCTGCGACCCCGGCTGATGATCTGCGACGAGCCCGTCTCCGCCCTCGACGTCTCGATCCAGGCGCAGGTGCTCAACCTCCTCCTGGACCTCCAGGACGAGTTCGGGCTGACCTACGTCTTCATCTCGCACGACCTGTCCGTCGTGCGCCACGTCAGCGACCGGATCGCGGTGATGTACCTCGGCAAGGTCGTCGAGGTGGCGCCGTCGGCCGAGCTGTTCACCCAGCCCCGCCACCCCTACACCCGGGCGCTGCTCTCGGCCCTGCCGGTCGCCGACCCGGACGTCTCGGACAGCCGGCGCCGCATCGTCCTCGCCGGCGACCTGCCGACGCCGACCAACCCGCCGGCCGGCTGCCGGTTCCACACCCGGTGCCCACGAGCCCGCGAGGACTGCGCGAGCACCGTCCCGCCGGTCGAGCCCGTGCTCGGCGACCGGCCCGAGCACCGCACCGCCTGCCTGCACCCGCTCGGCGACGGCGACGACCTCGCCGCGGACCGGCCCGCCGTCGGGGACAGCGAGATCACCGCGACCGAGGAGGAGCTGTCGGCATGACCATCGACCAGGACCCCCGTACCGTCCCCGACGACGTCGAGCCGACGTCGTCCCCGCCGGGCACCGGCCGCCGCATCGAGGGCCGCTCGCCGTGGGCCCTCGCCTGGCAGCGGCTGCGTCGCGACCGGGTCGCGATGGCCTCGCTCGGCGTCATCGTCCTCGTCGTCCTCGTCGCGGTGTTCGCCCCCGTGGTCGCCGCCGTGACCGGGCACCCGCCGAACGAGCAGTTCCGCGAGACCGGCCTGTCGCCGCAGGGCCTGCCGGTCGCCCCGAACGGCGAGTTCTGGTTCGGCACCGACGACCTCGGCCGCGACGTGCTCGTCCGGATCGCGTACGGCGCGCGGGTGTCGCTGCTCGTCGGCGTCGTCGCCACCGCCCTCACCGTCGCCATCGGGGTCGTCGTCGGCATCGTCGCCGGGTTCGTCGGCGGCGTCGTCGACACCGTCCTCGCCCGGCTCGTCGACATCGTCCTGTCGATGCCGTTCCTCCTCGTCGCCCTCGCCCTCGTGTCGATCACCGGGCCGAGCCTCACGGTGACCATCGTCGTCATCGGCTTCTTCAGCTGGGCGGCGGTCGCGCGCATCGTCCGCGGCCAGGTGATCTCGCTGCGCGAGCGCGAGTTCGTCGAGGCGGCACGTTCACTCGGCGCGAGCGACCGGCGGATCATGTTCGTCGACGTGCTGCCCAACGTGCTCGCGCCGGTCATCGTCTACACCTCGCTGCTCGTGCCGATCGTCATCCTCACCGAGGCCTCCCTCTCCTTCCTCGGGCTCGGCCTCGCCCCCCCGACGCCGGACTGGGGCGGGATGATCAACGAGGCGACGAACTACTACACGACCTCCTGGTGGTTCGTCTTCTTCCCCGGGCTCGCCCTCCTCGTGACGACCCTCGCCTTCAACCTGTTCGGGGACGGGGTGCGCGACGCCTTCGACCCGCGCAGCGACCGCCTCATCGGGCACTGAGGAGGACACCGTGGTCAGGTTCCTCCTCCGCCGGGTCCTCCAGGGCGTCGTCGTCCTGTGGCTCATCACGATGGCCGTCTTCGCCCTCTTCTACATCGCGCCGAACGACGTCGCGCGCACCCTCGCGGGGCGCCAGGCGTCCCCCGAGACGATCGCGCTCATCTCGCACCGGCTCGGGCTCGACCAGCCGATCTGGAAGCAGTACGTCGACTTCGTGTGGCGGGCCCTGCACGGCGACCTGGGGTACGACTACTACCACCAGGTGCCGGTGACCACGATCATGGGCGCGGCGCTGCCGGTCACCGCCTCGCTCGTGCTCGGCGCGGCGGTCATCTGGGTCGGGCTCGGCGTGACCAACGGCGTGCTCTCGGCCGTGCGACCCCGCTCGGTGACCGACCGCTCGCTCACCGTCTTCTCGCTCTTCTTCTACTCGATGCCGAGCTTCCTCCTCGGCCTCGTCCTCCTGTACTTCCTCTACTACCAGCTGACCCTCCACGGGCTCGCGGTGCTGCCGGCCGGCGGCTACTCGCCCCTCGCCGGTGGCCTGGGGACGTGGCTGCAGCACCTGCTCCTGCCGTGGTTCACGCTCGCGCTCGTCCAGGCCGCGACCTACACCCGGCTGACCCGCGGCTCGATGCTCGACGTCCTCGGCGAGGACTACGTCCGCACCGCGCGCTCGAAGGGCGTCAGCGAGCGACGGGTCGTCGTCCGGCACGCCCTGCGCAGCGCCCTGACCCCGGTCGTCACCCAGTTCGGCATCGACGTCGCCGGGCTGCTCGGCGGCGCGATCGTCACCGAGCAGGTGTTCAGCCTGCCGGGCCTGGGCAAGACCGCGGTCGACGCCATCAACCAGCAGGACCTGCCGGTGATCATCGGCATCGTCCTCTTCGCCTCGACCGCGGTCGTCGTCGCGAACATCGCGGTCGACGCCGTCTACGCCGTCCTCGACCCCCGGGTCCGGCTGCACTGACCCGCACCCGGTCGGCGGCTCCCCTCCCCTGTCAGCCGCCGGCCGGGTGCGACCCGGGGCGACTCGCTCAGCCGGCGAGCCGCTCCCCCGAGGCGGCGTCGAAGACGTGCGCCTCGCCGTCGACCGGACGGACACGCACGGTCTCGCCGACCTCCACGCCGGCCCGCTTCTCGGTCTTGATGGTGACCCGCTCGTCGTCGCCCTCCCCCGCGCCCGGGCGGCGGCCGTAGACGAACGACTCCGACCCGAGCGCCTCGACGAGCTCGACGGTCAGCTCCAGCGCGTCGGGCTCGTCGGCGCCGACGAGCCGCCACGACTCCGGCCGCAGCCCGACGACGACCCGGTCGCCCGCACCGGCGGCCACCTCCCGGTCGAGGGCGACGGGGACCCCGTGGACGTCGGCACGCCCCTCGCGGACCGGTGCCTCGACGAGGGTGATGGCCGGCGACCCGATGAACGCGGCGACGAAGGTGTTGACCGGGCGGTCGTAGAGCTCCTCCGGGCTCGCCACCTGCTGGAGCCGGCCGTCGCGCAGCACGGCGACCCGGTGGCCCATCGTCATCGCCTCGACCTGGTCGTGGGTGACGTAGACCGTGGTCACCCCGAGCCGCCGCTGCAGCCCGGCGATCTGGCTGCGGGTCGAGACGCGCAGCTTGGCGTCGAGGTTGGAGAGCGGCTCGTCCATGCAGAACACCTTGGGCTGGCGGACGATCGCCCGCCCCATCGCGACCCGCTGCCGCTGGCCGCCGGAGAGCTGCCCCGGCTTGCGGTCGAGGAGGTCGCCGAGCTCGAGGATGCGAGCGGCCTCCTCGACCCGCGAGCGCGTCTCCGCCTTCGGCACCCCGGAGTTGTCGAGGGCGAAGGCCATGTTCTGCGCGGCCGTCATGTTCGGGTAGAGCGCGTAGCTCTGGAAGACCATCGCGATGTCACGGTCCCTCGGGCGCACGCCCTTCTGGTCGTGCCCGTCGACGAGGATGCGCCCGTCGTCGACCGGCTCGAGCCCGGCGAGCATCCGCAGGGTCGTCGACTTGCCGCACCCCGACGGGCCGACGAGGACGAGGAACTCGCCGTCGTCGATGTCGAGGGTGACGGCGTCGACCGCCGGCGGGCCGTCCTTGGTGTACCGGCGGGTCGCCGCGTCGAAGTAGACCGTTGCCATCGGGTGGCTCTCCTCAGAGCTTGGACTTGATCTGGTTGTCGAACACCTGCTGGCTCTCCTTGTCGAGGCCGGCGAAGACGCTCGTGACGTCCTGGCCCTGGGCGACCTGGTCGAGCGCCTTGCCGATGCGGGCGCCGCCGCCGGGCAGGAGGACGCGGGCGTTGTCCTGGGAGCGGGTGTGCGGCAGCTGGTCGATCGCCGTCTTGGCGTTCGGGTTCTTCTCGAGGTACGCCTTCTCCTCGGCGGTGTCGACGGCCGACTTGCGCACCGGCATGTACCCCGTCGCCTGGGTGAAGGTGACCGTGTTCTTCGCGTTCGTGAGGAACTCGGCGAACTTCACCGCGTTGGCCTTGCGCTCGTCGGAGATCTTGGCCGGGATGCCGACGCCGGCGCCACCGGTCGGGCAGTTGTCGGTGCCCGGCAGGAAGGCGGTGCCGACCTCGAACTTCGCGTCCTTGGAGATGCCGCCGAGCGAGCCGGTGGACTGCAGGATGCAGCCGGCGAGCCCCGCGGAGAAGTCGGCCTCGGGGGTCGCGTTGAACTTGACGACGCCGCTCTTCGCGAGGTCCTGGAGGTACTGGCCGGCCTTGACGGTGTTCGGGTCGGAGAAGGTCGGGGTCCACTCCTTGGAGTACGCGCCGCCGAAGTCCCAGACCATGTTCTGGAAGTACCAGTCGAGGTAGTTCGAGCCGTCCGCCAGCTCCATCGCGTGCTTGCCCGAGCCGACGGCCCCCTTGAGGGCGTCCGACCACTGCTTGAACTCGTCCCAGTCCTTGGGGCCGCGGTCCTCGAGACCGGCCTTCGACCACAGCTCCTTGTTGTAGTAGAAGAGCGGGGTCGACCGGGCGTACGGCAGGGCGAAGTGCCCGTCGGCGTACTTGTAGTCGTTGAAGAGGGCGTCGACGTAGTCGGAGGTGTCGACCTTCGCGCTCGAGAGCAGGTCGTCCATGGGGGCGAGCTGCTTGTTGAGGGCGAAGTTGAACCAGGTGACGTCGGAGACGACGACGAGGTCGGGCAGCTGGCCGCCGACGAGGGCCGCGTTGAGCTTCTGCGCCACCTCCTCGTAGTTCTTGCCGGCGTCGACCAGCTTGACGGTGAGGTCCGGGTTCTCCTTCTGGAAGGCCTGGATGATCTGCTGCTCGACCGGCTTGCTGTTGCCGGGGTGGTTGCTCCAGAACTCGATGGTGTTGCTCGAGCCGCCCTTGTCGGACGTCGCGCTCGTGCCGGTGCCGGCGCAGGCGCTGAGCCCGGTGACGCCGGCGGCTCCGGCGAGGCCGAGGAAGCCGCGGCGGGTGAGGTTGTTCATCGGTGGTGCCCTCCCTGGTGGACCGGGCGCTGTGCCCGGGGTCGGTGGTGTGGGTGGTCGGTGCGGGTCAGCTCTTGACGGCCCCGGCGGTGAGGCCCTTGATCATCTGGCGCTGGAGGACGAGGAAGAGGACGAGGACCGGGAGCATCGCGAGGACCGTGCCGGCCATCACCGGCCCCCAGTTCGTCACGCCGTCGTTGTTCTGCAGCAGGGTCAGGCCGACCGGCAGTGGCGCCGTGCGCTCGTCGTCGGACATGAGGAACGGCCAGAGGTACTCGTTCCACTCGTTGACCACGGTGATGAGCGAGAAGGCGACGAGGGTGGGCCACGACATCGGGAGGACCACCCGCCAGAGCAGCTTGAGCGGGCCGGCGCCGTCGAGCCGGGCGGCCTCGATGATCTCGCCCGGCAGGCTGAGGAACTGGTTGCGCATGAGGAAGGTGCCGAAGGCGACCCCGGCGAGCGGGACGATGATGCCCTGGAAGGTGTTGCGCCAGCCGAGCTGCGCGACGAGGGCGTAGTTGCTGATCACCGTGATCTGGTTCGGCACCATGAGCGCCGCGATGACGACGAGGAAGACGAGACCCCGCCCCGGGAAGCGCAGCAGCGAGAGGGCGTAGGCGCTGATCACCCCGAGGACGATCTTCGACGCCGAGAGCACGAGGGTGATGACCAGCGAGTTGCGGAAGTAGTCGAGGAACGGGATGCGCGTCGTCACGTCGTGGTAGTTCGCGGTCGTGCCCGGCTGGGGGAACCACTGCGCCGGACGGACGTAGATGTCCTGGCGCTCCTTGAGCGAGGTGATGACGATCCAGAACAACGGCACGGCGACGACGAGCAGGACGAGGACCATCGCCACGTAGCCGGCGACGGTCATCCCCCGCGACCGGTGCGAGGCGGCCTCGGCCCCGTGCGCCAACCCGCTCACGAGCGCTGCCCCCGGTCCATGACGCGGACCTGGACGATGGTCACGACGAGGAGGATGAGGAACATGACCGTCGCCACGGTGGCTCCGTAGCCGGCCCGCTGGTTGACGAAGGTCTCGCGGTACACCTGGTAGACGAGGGTCATCGTGCCGTTGCCGACCGGCCCGCCCCGGGTCATCACGTTGATGATGTCGAAGACCTGGACCGAGCTGAGCAGCACGGTGATCGAGAGGAAGAACGTCGTCGGGCGCAGCTGCGGGAGGAGCACCCTGTGGAAGTGCGTCCACGGCGAGGCGCCGTCGATCTCGGCCGCCTCGTCGAGGTCGGCGCGCCGGCCCTGCAGGGCCGCGAGGTAGATGACGAAGGTGTAGCCGAGGTTCTTCCAGATGTAGGTGAAGGTCACCATGAACAGCGCCCAGCCCGAGCGCTGGTAGAAGTCCGGGGACTCGACCCCGATCCGGGCCAGGAGGTCGCGCACGAGGCCGAAGCTGGGGTCGAAGACGAACTGGAACGCGACCCCGACCGCGGCACCCGAGATGACGAACGGCGCGAAGACGGCCGAGCGCACGAGGTTGCGGCCGCGCAGCCGCTGGTCGAGCAGCATCGCCAGGGCGAGGCCGAGGCCCATCGAGATGCCGACCGTCGCGACCGTGAAGACCAGCGTGTTGAACAGGACCGTGCGGGTGTCGTCGCGGCCGAACCACTCGACGTAGTTCGCGAAGCCCACCGGGTTGGCGATCGGGGCCGAGATGTTCCAGTCCGTGAAGGACAGCCGGATGTTGTCCAGGAGCGGCCGGTAGGTGAACACTGCGAGGAGGACGAGGTTCGGGGCGAGGAGCAGGCCCGCGAGGGTCCACTCCCACGCACGACCGGAGGACCGCCGCGGCGGGGGGCCCACCGGCTCCGGCGGACCGGACCTCCCCCCCACTGCGACGTCGGGCTCGGGGGTCGACGTCGACTGCACGCCGCCGACCCTAACGGCGGCGGTTACCCCGTGGGGGCTTGCGTGTGAACGAGTTCCGTCGCGCGGTGGAACACCGGGAACTGGGCACACCCGCAGGTCGTGGGCACGCACGAGGGGCCCGGACCGTGGTGGTCCGGGCCCCTCGTGGCGAGCCGGTGCGCCGGGCGGCGCGGTGGCTCAGTTGCCGGTGAGCTTCTCGCGGAGCGCGGCGAGGGCCTCGTCGGAGGCCAGCGTGCCCTCGGACGCCGGAGCGGCCGGGCGGGCCGACGGGCTCTCGTCGGCGCTCTCCGAGGAGTACGACGTGGCGGCGGACTCGCCCGCGGCCTCGGCGTCGGCCTTGACCGCGGCCTCGACCTGGGCGCGGTGCGCCTCCCAGCGCGCGTGCGCCTCGGCGTACTGCTTCTCCCAGGCCTCGCGCTGGGTCTCGAAGCCCTCGAGCCACTCCTGGGTCTCCGGGTCGAAGCCCTGGGGGTACTTGTAGTTGCCGTTCTCGTCGTACTCCGCGGCCATGCCGTAGAGGGTCGGGTCGAACTCGACCTGGTTGGCGCCGTCCTCGTTGGCCTGCTTGAGGCTCAGCGAGATGCGGCGACGCTCGAGGTCGATGTCGATGACCTTGACGAAGATCTCCTGGCCGACCTGCACGACCTGCTCGGGCAGCTCGACGTGGCGCTCGGCGAGCTCGGAGATGTGGACCAGGCCCTCGATGCCGTCGTCGACGCGGACGAACGCACCGAACGGGACGAGCTTGGTGACCTTGCCCGGGACGACCTGGCCGATCGCGTGGGTCCGGGCGAAGTGCTGCCACGGGTCCTCCTGGGTCGCCTTGAGCGACAGGGAGACACGCTCGCGGTCCATGTCGACGTCGAGCACCTCGACGGTGACCTCGTCGCCGACCTCGACGACCTCGGACGGGTGGTCGATGTGCTTCCAGGACAGCTCGGAGACGTGGACGAGGCCGTCGACCCCGCCGAGGTCGACGAACGCACCGAAGTTGACGATCGAGGACACGACACCCGTGCGGACCTGGCCCTTGCCGAGCTCCTTGAGGAAGGTCGTGCGGACCTCGGACTGGGTCTGCTCGAGCCAGGCACGGCGCGACAGGACCACGTTGTTGCGGTTCTTGTCGAGCTCGATGATCTTGGCCTCGATCTCCTTGCCGACGTACGGCTGGAGGTCGCGGACGCGGCGCATCTCCACGAGGGAGGCCGGGAGGAAGCCGCGCAGGCCGATGTCGAGGATGAGGCCGCCCTTGACGACCTCGATGACGGTGCCGGTGACGACGCCGTCCTCCTCCTTGATCTTCTCGATCGTGCCCCAGGCGCGCTCGTACTGGGCGCGCTTCTTGGACAGGATCAGCCGACCCTCCTTGTCCTCCTTCTGGAGGACCAGGGCCTCGACCTCGTCGCCCACGGCGACGACCTCGTTGGGGTCGACGTCGTGCTTGATGGACAGCTCGCGCGAGGGGATGACGCCCTCGGTCTTGTAGCCGATGTCGAGGAGGACCTCGTCGCGGTCCACCTTGACGATGCGACCCTCGACGATGTCGCCGTCGTTGAAGTGCTTGATCGTCGCGTCGATCGCGGCGAGGAGGTCTTCCTCGGTGCCGATGTCGTTGATGGCAACCTGAGGGGCGGTCGTGTCGACCGTGCTGGCAGTCATGTAGTAGGAACTCCGATGTGGACAGATGGACTCGGTGGGATGGTTCGCGCGCACGCGTGACCCACGACGGGCACACGAGTGCTCGCTCAGCCTACTCGGGTCGGCGGGTGCCGGGCAAAACGCCCGGGCCGGGGGTCCGGCGGTGACGGCGGGGGTCGGCCGGCGCGGGGCCGACGACGCGGAGACCCGCTCGGCCAACCGCTCGTGGTGGGACGGCGAGGCGGACGACTACCACGCCGAGCACGGCGCCTTCCTCGGCGAGGCCGGCTTCGTCTGGGGGCCGGAGGGCTGGACCGAGGCCGAGCTCGACCTCCTCGGCGTGCGCGACGGGATGACCGTGCTCGAGATCGGCGCCGGCGGCGCGCAGTGCTCGCGCTGGCTGGCCGGCGCCCACGACGTGCGGGTCGTCGCGAGCGACCTCTCCGCGGGGATGCTCCGCACCGCCCGCCGCCTCGACGCCTCGGCCGGCGGTGCGGCGTTGCCGTTGCTGCAGTGCGACGGCACGGCGCTCCCCCTGGCCGACGCCTCGGTCGACCGGGTCTTCACCGCCTACGGCGTCGTGCCGTTCGTGGCCGACAGCGGCGCGGTCCTGCGCGAGGCGGCCCGCGTGCTGCGTCCGGGGGGCCGGTTCGTCTTCTCCACCTCGCACCCGGTGCGCTGGGCGTTCCCGGACGTGCCCGGGCCGGCCGGGCTCACCGTGTCGCAGTCGTACTTCGACCGCACGCCCTACGTCGAGACCGAGGCCGGGGTCGCGACGTACGTCGAGCACCACCGCACCCTCGGCGACCTGGTCCGCCAGGTCGTCGCCGCCGGTCTCGTGCTGCTCGACCTCGTCGAGCCGGAGTGGCCCGAGCGGAACACCGAGGAGTGGGGCGGCTGGTCGCCGCTGCGCGGCCGGCTGCTGCCCGGGACGGCGATCCTCGTCACCGAGAAGCCGGCCTGAGCGCCGGTCGTCCGCTGCGGGGTCAGGCCCGCGCGCGCACCCTCGTGTCGGCCCGCGGCCCGGCCGCCGGTCGGGCCGGGGACCCCGCCAGCACGAGGAACCCACCGAGGGCGAGCAGGAGGATCCCGATGACCACGCCGACGAGCAGGACCCAGTGGTCGATGAAGGACAGGAGCTTGGCCTTCGCGCCCCAGTCCTTGGCGTTCGCCGAGACGGTCTGCTCGTTGAAGCCGATCGTGCCGACGGTCTTGGCCACCGGGTCGTAGCCCTCCGCCTGGTAGACGTCGTTGATCTGCTCCCTGCCGTCGATGAGGACACCGGTGACCGGCTCGACCCACAGGGTGCGGGTGTTCGAGTACATCTCGGTCGCCGTGACGTCGCCCGAGGCGCCGTCACTGAACAGGCTCGCCGGGGCGTCGATGGTCTGGACCGCCTCGGGCCCGAGCTTCTGCTCGAAGACGTAGACCGGCGTGCCGTCGATCGAGTCCTGCTTGACGAACTTGATGGGCTCGGCACGCTTCAACGTCGTGTCGTACCACTGGTAGTCACGCTGCTGGACGTCGAACGGGAACTTGAAGTACAGGCCCTCGTAGGTGGCGTTCTCGGTCTTCGTGGGGTCGGTGAGGTCGCCGACCGAGCGGTAGTCGCCGCAGCAGTTCGACGCCTCGGCGCTGACGCGGTCGAGGGACACCCCGGCATCGCTGTAGCTGAGGTCGACGGGCGCGCCGTCGACCATCGCCTGCGAGCGAACGGTCGTCTGCCAGAAGACGTTCTTGTCGCGCTTGTCGGCGGGGACCCGACCGGGGATGCCCCGGATCTCGCGCGTGCTCTTGACGTCGACGTCCGTCAGCTTGTCGACGGCCGGCGCTCCGTCGGCGACGTGGGCGTACAGCACCGACATCCCCCGCCCCTCCGAGACGGACGTCGAGTCCTGGTTGAGCGGGACCGTGGCCAGACCCTTGTAGAGGTACGGCTTGGCGAGAATGCCGAGCCCCAGGAACAGGGCCCCCAGGCCGATGAGGACGAACCCCAGAACCCGACGCATGGTCACGCTCCTTTGCATGAATGGTGGCTGGACCCTACCAGTGAGTAGCGCAGCGTGTCCGCACCCCGCCGAGGGTAGGCTGCAGCCGCTTCGCCCCCTCGACGTCCGAAGGTGTTCGTGACCAGCCCAGCCACTCCCACCGATGACCACTTCGACGAGCCGTGGGCCGAGCCCGACCCCCTCCGGTCGCGCGAGCGCGCGGACCGTCAGTGGCTCCTCAGGGATCCCCTGCGCACGGTGTTCGTCCTCGTCACGGTCATCGCCCTGGCGGTGCGGTTCAACGTCCTGCGGGACAGCTTCTTCATCACCGACGACTTCATGCTGTCCTCCCGCGCGGTCGAGTCGCCGTTCGGGTGGGACTATCTCGGACGGGTCCACACCGGCCACTTCGAGCCCGTCGGCTTCGCGGTCATGTGGGTGCTCGCCCATGTAGCCCCGTGGAACTGGGGTGCCGCCGTCGCCGTCATGCTCGCCGGCCTCCTCGTCGTCTTCCTCCTCGTCTGGTCCCTCCTCGTCGAGCTGTTCGGTCGCCGGTGGACCGTCCTCGTGCCGTACGGGCTGTTCTGCTTCACGCCCCTGACCCTTCCCGCCACGACGTGGCTCTCGGCCGCGATCCTCTGGGTGCCGCTCATGGCATCGGTTGCCGGCACCACGAAATGGCACGTGCGCTATCTGCGGACGGGTCGGGTCCGCGACGCCGTCGTGGCCGTGCTGTTCCTCGCGCTGGGGCTCCTCTCCTTCGAGAAGACGCTCGTCGTCCTGCCCTACCTCGTCGTCCTGACATTCGCGGTGTTGCCCCGCTCCCGGGTATCGCTCTCCGGGGTGCGTCGCGTGGTCCGGAGTCGCCCTACGGTCTGGGTCCTGTACGCCGTCCTCACCGGGGCCTACCTCGTGGCCTACGCCGTCTCGCTGGCGCGGGACGAGGGCGCGGAATCGCTCTACGTGCCCACGGCCGGGCAGGTGTGGGACTTCACCTATCTCAGCGTCTTCCGCACCTTCGTGCCCTCTTCCTTCGGCGGCCCGTGGAGTTGGGCCCCCGTCGGCTACGGCGGGGCGATCGTCGACTCACCGCGCCTGTTCGACTGGGTCGCCCTCGTGGTGGCGGCCCTGGTCATCACAGTCACGGTTGCGCTCCGGCGACGGATGGCTCGTCATTGGGCGGCGCTCGGCACCTACGTCGTCTTCGGCCTCGCCGCCCTAGCGGCGGGCCGTGTGGCTCTCGGGGGGGCGATCATGGCGCTCGAAACGCGCTACCTCGCGGACGCGGCCGTCCCGCTCGCCGTCGCGCTGGGGGCCGCCCTCTCGCCCCTGCGTGGCGAGCCCGACGCGTGGTACCCCGTACCCCGCCCCCTGCTCGAACTGCGCCGCTCGGCCCGCCGCGTCGGCGCCCTGTCCCTCGTCGCGGTCCTCGCGCTGTCGCTGTACTCCATGAACGCCTATGCCTCCATCAGCTCGGCGAACCCCTACCGGCCGTTCGTCGAGTCGACGGCGGCGTCGATGCGGACACTCCCCCGGGACGCGCAGCTGTACGACACCGCCTTGCCTGTCGACATCGTGGGCCCCATCTTTCAGGAGTACAACCTCGTCAGCCGCTTCATCGAACCTCAGATCACTTCCGCCAACCGCCGCAACCTCACCCCCCGCCCCGAGCTGACCAAGCCGTACATCCTCGACGCGTCCGGACACTTCGTCCCGATGAAGGTCGACGGTGCCGCCTCGCCCGCTCCCCTCCCCGGAGCTTGCGGCTGGGTGGCCCGCAACGGCACGGTGACTGTCCCGCTGGGGAGCGACGTCTTCGCCTGGGGATGGGCCGTCCGGATCGGTTACCTCGCCGACGGGGACACCACCGCCACGGTGCGGCTCGGGACGGGCACCGGCACTGTGCACCTCCGCGAGGGGCTCGGCGAGGTATATCTCCCCCTCGTCGGGTCGGGGCCGCAGGTCGAGCTCCAGGGGATGGATCCCCGGGTGAACGTCTGTGTCGGCGACGTCCAGGTCGGGAATCCGGTCGGTAAGTGAGCACGACGCGGCCCGTACGGTCCCGACGCCGCTTCCCGGCCTTCGACGGGTTGCGCGCGGTCGGTGCCCTGTTCGTCGTCACGACGCACGTGGGCTTCCACAGCGGGGCCTCGCTCAACACCGAGTTCCGCGGGCTGCTGTCTCGGATGGACTCCGGCGTCGCCATCTTCTTCGTCCTGTCCGGCTTCCTGCTCTTTCGGCCGCACGTCGTCGCATGGCTGGAGGGCACTCCGGGCCCCCGGCTCATGACCTATCTCAGGCACCGAGCCCTGCGCATCCTGCCGGCCCTGTGGCTCGCCGTGCTCGGCTCGGCACTCCTCCTCGAGCAGCGGGACGTGCCGCTGGCCGCCTACCTGCGGACGGCCACGCTCACCCAGATCTACACGGGGGGCAACGAGGCCCAGGGCCTGACGCAGATGTGGAGCCTCGCGACCGAGGGCGCCTTCTATGTACTCCTGCCTCTTGCCGCCTACGTCGTCACCCGGGGGCGGCCGACGCCGCGCGCCGTCGGGGCCAGGCTGCTCGTCCTGCTCGCCACACCCCTAGCGGGCGCGGCCTGGATGGCGTTCTCGTCCACCGCGGGTCATCCGCTCATGGCCGTCTGGTTGCCGGGGTTCGTCGGCTGGTTCGGCGTCGGGATGGCACTGGCTCTCTGGCAGGCTGCACGGGAGGCCGGGCTCCTGCGGGGTGGCCGCCTCGACCTGCTGGCCGGCAGCCCGTCCACCGCCTGGGCGCTCGCCGCGACCCTCTTCCTCGTCCTCGCCTCGCCGGTCGCCGGTCCGTACTCGCTGGCTCCTCCGACGCCGTTCGAGGCGGGTTCGAAGAGCCTGCTCTATGCCGTCTTCGCGCTCCTCGTCGTCCTCCCTGCGACGGCGACGGCCGAGTCGGTGCCTCCCCTGGTGCGTCCGCTCGGCGGACGGGTCGCACGATGGTTGGGCGACGTCTCCTACGGCGTGTTCTGCTACCACCTGATCGTCCTCGGCCTGCTCGAACAGGCCATGGACTACAGGATCTTCTCGGGTGGCTTCCTCCGGTTGTGGGTGCCCACGGTGGTCCTCACCCTCGTCGTCGCTGCGGCGAGCCACTACCTCCTCGAGCGGCCCGTGATGAGGCGCGGCCGCCGGACGCGGCGGATCCGGGTCTCCCCCCAGGCGACGGTCGCGACCGCCACCAACGCGAGCGCCTGAGGCGCGAGGCCGTCGACACCTGCCAGGCCCCGTGTCCAGGGGTTCAATGCCGCGACGAGCCCCGCGAGCAGCCCCACCGTCCCGACGACGGCCGCCCGGCTGCGCGGCAGTAGGAGCGCGGCAAGCGCGGCGACTCCGACGGACCCGAGTCCCCACCCTCCGGCCAGGACGAACAGGAGGCCGACGACCGCCAGGGTCCAGCCGGTGCCGCGGGGCCGCCGTGACGGGAGGACAGGCTCCGTGCCACGGCGACCGAGCCACGCCAGGCCCACCGGCACCACCAGCGCCAGGACTCCGCCGCCGAGCAGGCCGGCGCGGTAGGCCCCGTCCGGAGCGAAGGTGGCGGTCAGGGTCGTCGCATCCCCTGGTGGCACCAGCCATCCCTGCTGCCAGCCACCGACCCGTACCGGCGTCAGGGTGCGTCCTGTGGCGTCCCTTGCGGTCCAGCCGCGGTTGTCGTTCTGGTGGATGACGAACAGCCCCCACGTGTCGCGCGCGGTCAGGTTGGCCTGGACCGTCGCCGGATCCTTCCGGTGGAGGACGACGCTGCGCGGGGCCCGATCCGGACGGGGGACCGCCGGAGCAACCACGACCTCGCTCGGGTCGAACTCGGCCGAGGGGGCGACGACGAGGTCGGAGCGTCCAGCGGGAACGGTGACCATCCCCGCGCCGCACGTGCTCCACCGCAGGCGCCGGCCACCGAGGAGGTCGCCCACCGTCCCCGTCACACGGGTGGCGTACGAGGTGGCCCCGACGACGAGGTCGGGCCCGAAACCGCAGGGCGCCCCCGTGGGGATGGAGACCGGTACTGCGCGGGGCGGCGGAGCCCCCTGGACCACGAGCTCGGAGACGCCGACCGGCAGGGTGTCGACGAAACCGGACACCGAGTCGGTCGATCGGAGGGGCGTCGTCGAGACGACGCGGACCTCCAGGACCCTGAAGGTCGTGGCCGGCCATCGGACGAAGCCCTCGTCGTCAACGCGCAGCTGGCGGGTGCCGCGACCGTCGAAGGTCACTGCCACCTCGCGCGCGGCCGAGCCGGCGAGGCTCGCGTCTCGTTGCAGCTGCAGGCCGTCCGAGGTCACGGCCGAGGGATAGGTGATGGTGAGCCGGGGCTCTTGGTCGTCTCGACCGGCCACCCACCCGGTCCCGAGGTCTCCGTCGACCGCGGCGCCGGGCCGGCCGGCTGGGTCGGCGACCGCCCGGCTGGAGGCCGTCACCGAGACCCTCTGGAATCCGTCGAGGAGACGGTCCAGCGCGGCGCCCGGTCGCGGGGTCACGGTGCCGCTCGCGTCGCCGGTCACGGCAGCGCGGAGGTCGAGGACACGGCGGAGGCCTCCCTCGGTCTCCGGCTGTCGTCCGGTGCCCGCGAGGCACAGCGGACGCGGCCCGACCAGGGGGCAGGCCGAGCGACCATCTGCGGCGCGGCGCAGCACGAGCGCCGTGGGACGACTCCCCACCGCCGGAGGGACGACGAGCGCGGACCCGACCTGCACGCCCGGCACCGTGACCTCGGTCAGGGCGACGCCGGCACCCCCGAGCCCCGCATCCGTCCCGAGCACCGTCACTCGGATCCGCTTCGTCGTCCCGGGGGCAGTCGCCAAGACGACGGTCCTCACCCCGGGGGGTACGGCGGTGGTCCGCGAGCCCCGGTCCGTGTCGACCCGAAGGCGGGTCGGGCGCTGGGCCAGGCGTACGGCACCCTCGAGCCCGACGGAGAGACCTGCGGGGTCGACCGGGGTGCGCATCGTGAGCTGGGCCCACTGCCCGACCGACGCACCGAAATCACCCGAGACCCACGCAGTCGCGGGGTCCCCGTCGACGAGGGCTTGCGCCCCGTAACCCGGCCCCAGTCGGAGCGAGGCGTTCGCGTCCGAGGCTGCGGACGACACCGACATGGAGGCGAGGTCACCGGTCCACGCCCGCTCCGTCAGCGGCGCCGGGGGGTCGACCACGTAGCTGCTGACTCGAGCAGGCGTCCGACGCGCCTCCCCCGGCGTGCGCACGGCGGAGGTGTTGTCGGCGGCCCGGCCGAAGAACACCTCGCGGTCCAGGTCGCCGTCGGTGAGGACCTCCGGCACGGCACCCAGCGGACCGGCATCCCTCGCGAGGACGGCGACCCGGTCACCACCGAGGGCGGCCACGACGTCCGCCGCGTCCTCGGGGCCGCCCCGGACGACCGCGACGCCACCGCCGTCGACGAACGTCGCGTCGGCGCCGGTCCCGGTGGCGTACACCTCGACTGCGGGATAAGGCAGGAGGGATCGCTGGTCGGTCGTCGTGTCCGGCGACTCCGGCACCCCCTTGGGAACCCCGACCGGGGCGCCGAAGGACGCGACGCGCTGCAGGCCGGCCACCGCGAGCGACTGGTGGAGGCGCAGCAGGGTGCCGCTCGAGCGATCAGCTGCGTCGGGGCGGATGTCGTTGCGGACGAGGACGAACCGAACTCCGGCCGACGCCAGTTCGGCATTCAGGGTGTCCCCCGGACGGCCGGACCTCAGTCGGCTCTCGATGTCGTCGAGCCATCGGGTGCCGCCGGCGCTGCCGAGCGGAACCGCGTCGCGGACCGCGAACGCCGCCGAGCCCAGCGCCTGCAGGGGATCGTCCTTCGTCGAGCCCCAGACGAAGTCAGCGAAGCCGGCCGCCGGGACGACGAGTGTCGTGCCCGGCTCCGCCCGCTCATCGAGCCAGTCCGCGGCCTGGTGCCAGTACGTCGGGACTGCGCGATATCCCTCCGGCTTGGCCATGCCCCCGACGACGGCTGGCGCGCAGACAATGAGGACGAGTGCGGTGGTGACGACGGGAGCGAGCCAGCGCGCAAGTCCGGTGCGCCGGACCGCCGCGCTCATCGACCCCCCAGCCACTGCGAGGCCGAGGGCGAGTGGGACGCGCAGGACGAGCTCGAACTTGTGGGTGTTGCGCAGAGGCGCCAGCGCACCGTCGAGCAGGGCCTGCAGCGACGGTGCGAGCGGTGACGCGGCAGGCCCGGTGTGTCCGAGGCCGACGAGGACGAGACCGACGAGCACGGCGCTGACCAGGAACGCACGGTGCCGTTCCGGCACCCGGGCGATGCCAACCAGCCCTGCGACGGCGACGAGGGCGGTGGCGAGGACCAGGGCAGGGACCGTGACGTACTGCCACCCGGCCGGCCAGGCCGGGCCCCCGGAGCCGCTGAGGTAGGACAGCCAGGTCGTCGTCCCCCGCAGCGACTCGAAGGGGCTCGCGAAGCGCGTGGTGACCGGTGCGTTCTCGATCCAGTCGAGGAACGGTGGACTGTAGCGCCCGAGCAGCAGCAGGGGGACGAGCCACCACAGGCTGACGGCGACGACGACCGTCAACCACTGCGCGAGGCGTCGGAGGGCGAGTCCGGCGGGACGGCGGGTCACGAACCACACCGTGGGCAGCACGAGGGCCGCGCCCGTGGCGACCGCGTTGACGCCCCCGAGCAGCGCCACCGCGGCCCCCGACCGTGCCAGCCGGGCGGGCCAGCTGCGCGGCGTCGGGTCCACGAGCGGGAGGAGCACCCACGGGGCCAGCGCCATCGGCCAGACCTCGACCGAGGTGACGGCCACCTCCGAGACGAACCGTGGTGACAGGGCGAACAGCAGCGCCGCGACGTACCGGCTCCAGGGGGTCCCCAGCCGCAGCGCGCCGGCGAGCCGCCACAACCCGACGAACGCCGTCGCGAGCACCACGGTCCACCAGAGCCGTTGGACGATCCACGCGGGTGTTCCCACCACGCCGAGGGCCCAGTGCAGCGGGCCGACCGGGAACAGGTACCCGTACGCCTGGTTCTGGAGCTGGCCGAAGGCGCCCGAGGGGTCCCACATGTGCAGGGCGCGCGCGAGAAAGGGCCCGGGGTCGGCGGTCAGGTCGAGCTTGGTATCCGGGACGACGCGCCCCCCGGACTGGTTGAACGACAGGGCGGCCAGCAGCAGGACCCCCGCCCCGAGGCGAAACCGCCACAGGGTCTGCTGGTCGGCGCGCAGCTCCACGTCGTCGGGGCTCGTGCGATCGCCGAGCTGGGGCTTCACTCCGCCCGAGCCCGCAGGACGATGACGGCGTTCCAGCTGACGACCTCCCGCAGTCCGGGGACCCGGATCACCCACTGCGCCCACGACGGGCGGTAGCGCGGGAGGACGGCGAGCAGCTCGGCGCGGCCGTCGTCCGCGACCCCGCGGGCCCAGCGGACCATCGGCCCGACCGGGCAGGCGAAGAGGGTGCGGCCGAGGTCGTTCTTGGGCCGGTGGC
>OEIU01000537.1_pt1 | contig 34363 bp, 30 predicted proteins | sample 1539221 | NCBI WGS metagenome assembly OEIU01 (sample SAMN03792071, study PRJEB22550) | activated sludge metagenome | feature: wastewater treatment plant; material: activated sludge; isolation source: Wastewater treatment plant of a petroleum refinery complex | place: Argentina: Zarate | collected...
GAAGGTGGCGGTGAGCGGCGCGCGCATGGTGCCGCCCATGGTCGCGGCCATTGCGAGCAACGACCAAAAGCCGGCGGGCGCCTCGGGCAGGATGCCGGCAAGCGCCGCGCCCATCGCGCCGCCCATGATCAGGAGCGGCGCCAGCACCCCGCCGGATGTCCCGGACCCCAAAGCCACCGACCAGATGATAGCCTTCACGGCCAGCAGCGCGAGCGCAGCGGTCGAGACGAGACGACCGTCCAGCATATTGGCGATGTTGTCATAGCCAACGCCGAGCGCATGGGGCTCGATCAACCCGCCGACGCCGACCACCAGGCCCCCGATCATCGGCCACCACATCCAGTGGATCGGCAGTTTCTGGAAGGCGTCCTCGCAGGCATAGACCATCTGCGTCAGCAGGCCAGACAGAAGGCCGCCGGCGATGCCGACGACGACCCAGCCGCCCAATCCCGCGACCGACGCCTCCATGCTGCCCGCGAACGGGAAAATCGGGCCTGGCAGATGCAGCAAGGTTCGCTCGACCTCGGCGATGACGGCGGCCACCGCAACTGGAATGAAGCTGCGCGGCGTCCATTCGAACAGCAGCAGCTCGACCGCGAGCATGATGGCGGCGATGGGGGTTCCGAAGACGGTCGTCATGCCGGCCGCCGCGCCCGCCACCAGCAATGTCTTGCGTTCGTTGTCGCTGACCGGAAGCGCCTGCGCGATCAGCGACCCGATCGCGCCGCCGGTCATGATGATCGGGCCCTCGGCTCCGAACGGGCCGCCGGAACCGATCGATATCGCCGATGACAGCGGCTTCAGGATCGCGACCTTGGCGTCGAGCCTGGAGCGGCCGAGCAGGATCGCCTCGATGGCTTCGGGAATGCCGTGGCCGCGAATCTTCTCGCTGCCGAAGCGCGCCATCAGGCCAATGATCAGCGCGCCGATCACCGGGACGACGACCGAGGCATAGCCGAGCGGCGTGTTTTCGAGCTTCAGCTCCGCCAACGTGAACTGACCGAAATAGGCGATGTTGGTGACCAACCGGATGAGGTTGAGAAGGACGATGCCGGCGAACAACCCGCCGGTCGCCACCACGACCGCCACCGCGGCGATGAACAGCACGCGCGCATCCGTGGTGAAGTCGCGAAGTTCGCCGTTTCCGGCTTGAGCAGATTTCATCGGTGGCGAGGTCCGGCTTTTGGGAGGGCGAGCATGCCGTCTAATTCGCCGCAGACATATCGTATCACGATATAATATTTCAAGACGATTTTCAGCCGAGGCTTCGCGCCGCCCGAACAGCTGGAGCGTCGATCGGGGCGTTGAGCTTTTTCGGAAAAGGACCGTAAGCTGAATCATGACGTCTGCTCGAAAGCCACGCCTCGCTGTCAGCCTGGCCGACTACCAGCGGCTATCGGAGTTCCGGTACCTGATCCGCCGCTTTCTGGAATTCAGCCAGCTTCGAGCGAATGAAGCCGGCCTCACGCCCCGCCAGCATCAAGCGCTGCTGGCGATCAAAGGGTATCCGGACGGCCGCCCGGTGACGGTCGGCGATCTGGCCGAACGGCTGCGTATCCGCCATCACAGCGCGGTCGAATTGGTGAACCGACTTTGCGAGGCAGGGTTGGTCACAAGGGATCAGGACAAGGCCGACCATCGCCGTGTGCTGATCCAGCTTACCCCGTTCGCCGACGACCGCCTCGCCGAATTATCGGCCGCTCACCTCGACGAGCTTTCGCGAATCGAGCCGATGCTCCGGCGTCTGCTTTTTCGACAGGAGGCGACGTAACCGCGTCGCGAGGATCGAAAGCAGCGCAGCAGTCGTGCGGGCCCGTTGGCCGTAGCGATCTTCATCGCATGTTCCACGAAGTTGCGCGGACACGGTCCCATCGCCTTCTCTTTGGGACACGGCTTCCGCTTATCCGGTCGAAGGTCCCGTTTGAAAGTGAAGTCCAGTTCCTAAAACAAACCCAACGCCCGCGCTCCCAAGGCGAAACAGCCGATGGCGATCAGAAGCGTCAGGATATGGAAACGCGACTCGAGCGGCATCGGCTTATTGCCGGCGATCGAGGCGGAAGCCGGATTCTCGGGATCGTAGCTGACGGTCACCTCTCGACCCACCGGCCATGACAAAAGCTGCGCCTTTGCCGCCTCGAAAGTGTTCTGGTCCAAGGTCTCGTCGGGGATCGCCCTCCTGATCGCGTAGCGCAGTCCGCTTACCTTGTAGGCGACCTCGATGGTCGGCTGATAGACGAGTTGGGAAAACCTGCCCCCGGAATCCCGGTTGCTTCCCAGTGAGATTGTCTCGACCTCGGAAACGACCACCTTTCCCGCGGTTTCCGAGGCGTCAGTGCGCGCCGAGACCTGGCGGACCAGGTTCCAAACGAAAAGCAGAAGCAGAAACAGCCCGATGCCGAAGGCAAGCACGGCATGCGGCGCGTCGGCGTCGGGAAAACACTGCGCGATCTGGTGTGTGACGAACTGCGGGCCATAGTAGAGGACAAGCCCGGCGCCGCCGATCATCGCGGCGAATTTGGCGCCGTCGAGCAGGATGCCCTTGTTGGCATAGGGATCGAGCAGGCAGTCGATGGGATTTTTCGGATTGTAGGCGACCTGCACCACGGCGCCGACCGGATATTTCGCCACCAGCGCTCCGACATCGACGCCGGCATATTCCGTATTCAGGCCGATGCGCGTGCCGACGTAATGGCGTCCCGCGACCGTGAACCGGTATTCGACGGCCGGGATATTGTCGAGCCGCGCGCGCTCGTACCGGAATTTACGCACCCGCGCCTGCAGGTCCGATTTGGTAATCACGCCGGCGGCGGTCGGCCAGCGGCGAACCTGGACTTCGCGCAGCGCCTTGACGCCGATCAGGATGAGAAGCGCGATAGCGAGGCAGGCGACGAGCAGAGAACCCGATTGCAGGAAATAGAGCTGCCCTATTCCCACTCCGATGAAGCCGCCAGCCCAGGTCATCGTCGACATCGAGAAAGTCTCTGCGCCGGTCAGCGCCCTGTCCGTGGCGCGCGCGCCGGCCGCTGTCCATTGCTCTCGCCAGAGAAGGCCGCCCCTGAGGAAATCGCCCAGGATGGACTTCGCCTGATCGGGCGTGATGGGCTCGTCCGCGACGTGCCGCAGGCCCTGCTCCTGATTGCCGTTGGCAAGCTGCAGCATGTCGCTGGAGCCGATGTCGGACGGCGTGACTTCGAGATAGAAGCCGTCTGGCCGCGTCAGATTGAGATACCAGCTCTTTTGGCCGTCGCGGCCGTCGATGCCCCTTGCGACATCGTTCGCAGTTGGCGCAGCGACGATCTCGCCGTTGATGTCCAGCTTCATGCCCCGCCCCCGTCAAGCAGAACCACCGAGAATACGGGAGAATAACGGCAAGTCTTCGCACCATACAAAGAGTGTGCGCTTTCTTCTTCTATACGTTGTTCTTGAGCGCCTGGCGGTCGATCGACTGAACGCCGAACGCCATCTGCGGCTGCTGATCGATGAAGATGAGCTGGCTGTTCTGAGGGGTCAGCACTTCAAGATACCCGGACATGATCGGCTCCGTTGCTGGTGTTGACGGGGAATTCCACGGAGCGACGCCAGTTCCGCGTCGCGTGGGTTTCAGGCGCCCATGTCGAAGAGAAGGACCTCGGCGTCGTCGGCCCCTTTGAGACGGAGCGGGCCGGAAGCGGAGACGGCTACGCCGTCGCCTTCCTTCAACGTTTCGCCATTGAGCGTGACGGAGCCGCGCGCCACCTGCACCCAGGCTCCCCGCCCCGCCGCGATCTCGTGTGCGACCTCGTCTCCACGAGCAAGCAGAGCGGCGTAGAGATCGACGTCCTGATGAATGGTGATCGAGCCGTCGCGGCCGTCGCGCGAGCCGACGAGCCGCAACCGTCCGCGTTTCTCGGCGTCGGAGAACGTCTTCTGCTCATAGCTCGGCGGCAGGCCCCGCTTCTCGGGGATGACCCAGATCTGAAGGAAATGGACGGGTTCGCTTTTCGAGGCGTTGAATTCGGAATGGCGGACGCCGGTTCCAGCCGACATGCGCTGAACGTCGCCGGGACGGATGACGGAGCCGGTGCCCAGACTGTCCTTGTGCTCGAGTGCGCCCTCCAGAACGTAGGAGATGATCTCCATGTCGCTGTGCGGATGGGTCGGAAACCCGCCCGCCGGCGCGACGCGATCGTCGTTGATGACCCGCAGCGGGCCAAATCCCATATGGTTGGGATCGTAGTAATGGCCGAACGAGAAGCTGTGCTTGCTGTCGAGCCAGCCGAAATTGGCCTGGCCACGTTCCTCGGCTTTCCGGATGGTCAGTGTCATGTCCGATCTCCCTTGCGAGATGCGCATTCGATGTCTGCAAGGAAGCTAGACTTGGTCTAATTTGCGGGCAATATACTCAATTTTAGGCAATCTGCATCCAAAACGGATACAATCATTCGATGGACAAGCTCGAAGCCATGAACGCATTCGTGAAAGTGGTCGCCCTCGCCAGCTATGCCGAGGCCGGTCGCACGCTCGGGATCACCCGCTCGGCGGTCAGCAAGGCGGTGATGGAGCTCGAGCAACTTCTCGGCGCGCGGCTGCTCGATCGCACGACGCGGCGCGTCAGCGCGACCGAGGCCGGCCTTGCGTATTATGAGCAGTGCATCGACATACTGGCGCGCGTCGAGGAGACCGAGATGCAGATCTCGCGCCTTCATGACGAGCCGCGGGGCGTCCTCAGGATCAATGCGCCGATGTCGTTCGGCGCGCTCTATCTCGGCCCTGCCATCGCCGATTTCATGGCGAGTTATCCCGATCTCAAGATCGAGCTGATGCTCAACGATCGATTCATCGACCCCATCGAGGAAGGCGTCGACGTGACGGTGCGGATCGGCATCCTTCGGGATTCGAGCCTGATTGCGCGCAAGCTTGCGCCGGCCCGGCGCGTTCTCGTCGCTGCGCCGCAATATTTGAAAAAGTTCGGCGCGCCGGCGACCCCGGATGATCTGATGCGGCATCGCTGCCTCAGCTATGGCCACACGACGACCCTGCAGCGCTGGCAATTGACGCATGGAGGACAGATCCATTACGCCGCCCTCAACTCGACGCTCTGCACCAACAACGGCGACGTGCTGCGCGCGGCGGCGCTCAAGGGACAGGGTATCGCCCTTTTGCCGACGTTCCTGGTGGGGTCCGACATCAACGCGCGCCGGCTCAAATGCGTGCTTGGCGACTACCCGCCGACGGAGCTCGGCATTTACGCGCTGTATGCGCCGAACCGCTATCTCGCCGCCAAGACCCGGCTGTTCATCGATTTTCTCGTCGACCGCTTTGGCGACGAACCACGCTGGGATAATTTCTGAGGAGCCGCACACGCGCGCCGCCATGATATTCGTCGTGGCGGACGGCGCGCGCCCACGGCGCAAGCCGGCGTCCTGCCGTGGAACGACAATTTCACCGCAGCGACGGCATTTGGAGTCGGCGCCTATCAGCTCATCTTGCGCGGCTGCTGGCGCGAAAGCGGCGCGACGGCTTCCCTATTCCGCATCGGGTTGATTTGCAGGCGCGGCGGCCTGAAACGCGTCGAGGGCGTTGCAGGCGGCCTCGATTTGCAGCAGTCGCGGAAAAGCGGAAACGTCTACGCCGAACCGCCGGGCGTTGGCGAGTTGCGGGATCAGGCAAATGTCGGCCAACGTCGGGCCGGCGCCAAAGCAAAACGGGCCCGCCTCGTTGGCGACCAGTTTTTCACATGCGGCCAATCCCTCAGCGTTTGCCCATGCCGCCCATTCTGTGACTTGTTTTTCGTCAATCCCGAGAGTCCGCAGGCGCGACAGCACCTTCAGGTTCTGGACCGGATGGATGTCGCAGGCGATCGCGAGCGCAAAAGCCCGAATTCGAGCCCGAACGAGCGCCGTCTTCGCTTGCAGCGGCGGATCGGGATAAGTCTCGTCGATCCATTCGATAATCGCAAGCGACTGCGTCAGGACGACGCCATCATCGAGAACGAGCGCCGGCACGAGGCCTTGAGGGTTTATGGCGAGGTAGTCGGGAGCGCGTTGTTCATTCCTGCGCAAATGATGCGGCAGATGCTCGACCTTCAGCCCTTTTATATTGAGCGCGATCCGCACGCGGTAAGCGGCGGAACTCCTGAAATATCCGTGCAACTGCATGACCATCCATTCCTTTCCAGCAGCGCCGATCTCTGTAGGGACGCCCGGAGCTGCGGCATCTTCGTCGCTTCGCTTGCGGCGCTTTGCAACCATGCCCGCCCGCCGTTTGCAGACGCCGACGCCGCGCTTCTGGGCCAGCCCGGGGTCGCCGTGGTTGATCGACGCATAAAAGGTCGGTGGGCGAGATTGCGACGATGGCCGCAGGCGCATCGGCTGTTCCAACGACCAGGCGCGACATGGAGGCGCGCGACCGCCAGCGAAGGGCGATCCCGCGCCGCCCATGCTTCATTGCGCGCAGGCGGGGCTCGCGGGCAGGAACGCTTCCGACGCCTTGATCGCGCGCACGGGCGCGTAATAGTCCCACGCTCCCTTGCTTTCCTCGGGCTTCTTCACCCGGTAGAGCATGAGATCGTAGAGAACGCGGCCGTCGGCGCGCAGCGTGGCGGGTTTGCCGAAATAATCGACGGGCGCGGCCCGCATCGCCTTGTTTACGGCCACGGCCTCGTCCGTGCCCGCTACGTCGATCGCGCGCAGATAATGCGTGACCGCCGTGTAGATTTCGGCGTGGTTCTTCGACGGCATCATTTTGCGCTTCTCGAAGAATCGCTTGGCGAAAGCGCGCGCGGAATCGCTCTGGTCCCAGTAGAAACCGCTGGTGACGTTCAGGCCCTGCGCGGTGTTGAGGCCAAGCGCATGGATGTCCTGGATGTAGACGAGGAAGGCGATGAGCGCCTGCTTGCCGTCCTGGCCGATCTTGAACTCGTGCGCCTGCTTGATCTCGTTGACGAGATCGCCGCCGACGCTGGCCAGACCGATCTCCTGCGCGCCGGACGATTGCGCCTGCAGCAGGAGCGACGAAAAATCGGGCGCATTGACGGGATGCTTCGCCGCGCCCAGGACCTTGCCGCCGGAAGCCTCGATCACTTCGGTCGCATCGCGCTGCAGGGCCGCGCCGAAGGCGATGTCGACGGTGACGAAAAACCAGTTCTTGGCGCCATCGGCGGAAATGGCCTTCGCCGTACCGGCCGCCAGCGCGTGGCTGTCGTCGGCCCAATGCGTCGAAACCGGCGAACACCATTTGGAGGTGAAGTCGCTGGTCGCCGAGGCCGTGATCATCACGGTCCGGCTCTTTTCCTTCGCCAGTTGCTGCACGGCCGCGGCGATCGGCGTGACCGGCAGGTCGACGATGGCGCTGACATTCTCGGTGTCGAACCAGCGCCGCGCGATGGTGGAAGCCACGTCGGGCTTGTTTTGCGTGTCGGCGTGGACGATCTCGATCTTGCGCCCCTTCACCGATCCGCCAAAATCGGCAACCGCCATTTCGGCCGCCAGGACGGAGCCGGGACCGGCGGAATCCGCGTATGGGCCGGATTCGTCCGTCAGCACGCCGATACGCAGGGGCGCGGCGGTCTGCGCCGGCGCAGGCGCGGCGGCCGAGAGCGCGGCGAGCGCGACGAACGTGGATAATGTCTTGCGAACCGGCATGGTTCCTCCCCGAGGTTGCTGACGCCGCCTTTGACCGGCGGTCTCGTCGGCACTATAGCGCGCGTTTTCGTGCGCGCACTATTTCGATGCGCCGGGCTTCCTCGCGGCCGCGGCGATCGCCTGGCGCAGCACGTCGCGGTCGCCGATGTGGTTGGCGAGTATGAGGATGAGCTTGCAGTTCATCATCTCGGCCTCCGCGTCGTTCATGTCGCGCTGGCTGTCGATGAGCTCCTGATAGAACCCGTCGGGATCCGGAATATTGGGGGAGAGGTTGAGCATGTTTTCCCTCCTCACGCCGCGCAGGCGCGCGCGATCGCCTGCGCGATCTTCTTTTCGTCGAACGAGCGCCAGCGCGCGGCGACGTGCTGGTCCGGGCGGATGAGATAGACCGCGCCGGGGCGCCCGTCGTAACGCTCGGCGAGCACGCCTTTCTCGTCCGCGAAATCCGCGCCGACCGTTTTCACGCGGGCGCGGACCTTGTTCCAGACGATTTCGGCCGCGGCCGGCTTGTCGCCGAAGACGACGATCGTGAAACCGTCTCCCACCTGCCGCAGGAACCAGTCGGGCTTGCCGTTCACGGTCACGGGCGCGTCGGCGCAATTGACGCCCGGCGCCATCCGGCCCGCAAACGCGGCTTCGTCGGGCGTGTTGAGCGAGGAATGGAGATAGGGTGTCGGCGTCGAGAGCCGGCCGGAATTCACCAGGGGGCGCGCGAAAGGATAGTCTTCCGAAAGCTCCAAGACCGCGTCGCGAAAGCGGCGGCTGACCTTGGTCTTCGGCGTGATGAAATCGGTCGAGCGCGTGGAGTTGAGGAGGTTGTCGTCGGCGGCGTAGGCGCGCTCCTCGTCGTAGGAATCGATCAGCGCAACGGGCGCCGCGCCATCCATCGCCAATTTCAGCTTCCAGCCGAGATTGTCGATGTCCTGCACGCCCGTATTGGCGCCGCGCGCGCCGAAAGGCGAGACCTGATGCGCGGCGTCGCCGGCAAACAGCACGCGGCCATAGCGGAACTTGTCGATGCGGCGGCAGGCGAACTGGTAGACCGAAACCCATTCGAGCTCGAAGTCGGCGTCGTCGCCGAGCATGGCGCGCACCCGCGGAATGACTTTCTCGGGCTTCTTCTCCTCCTCGGGATCGGCGTTCCAGCCGAGCTGGAAATCGAGCCGCCAGACGTCGTCCGCCTGCTTGTGCAGCAGCGCGGACTGGTTGCGATGGAAGGGCGGGTCGAACCAGAACCAGCGTTCGGTCGGAAATTCCGCCTTCATCACAATATCGGCGATGAGAAACCGGTCCTGAAAGAAATGGCCGGTGAATTCGGCGCCGACCATCTTGCGCGTATCGGAATTGGCGCCGTCGCAGGCCACCACCCAGTCGGCTTCCATCATGAATACGCCGTCGGGCGTCTCCACGGTCAGGACAGCGTGATCGTCCGCCTGCCGGATGCTGACGACCTTGTGCTTCCAGCGCAGCTCGACCTCCGGCAGCGCCTTGCATCCCTCGATCATGAATTCTTCGAGGTAATATTGTTGCAGGTTGATCATGGCCGGCATCTTGTGGTCGGCCTCGGGCAGCAGATTGAACGTGTAGCGGAGATCGTCGCCGAAAAAGACCTTGCCGACATTCCAGCTCACGCCCTTTTCCACCATGCGCTCGCCGCAGCCGAGCCGGTCCCAGATTTCGAGCGGTCGCTTGGCGTAGCATACGGCGCGCGAACCGACGGACACGGTGTCGTTGTCATCCAACACGAGAGTGGGGATGCCGCGCTTGCCGAAATCGAGCGCGGCGGTGAGTCCGATCGGGCCCGCGCCGATCACGACGACGGGATGGCGGACGATGCGGCCTTCCTGCTGCTCCTTCGACTGGACATAGGGAAATCTGGGATATGTATAGGTCTGCAACATCGCTGGCGCTCCTCCCCGAAGCGTCGTGCCTCACAGCCGGGTCAGTCTAGTCCGGGCTATCGCGTCCTTCACCCTGAGGCGCGACGCGCAGCATCGCGTCTCGAAGAGGGCCGAACCAAGCTTGCCTTGCCATTCTTCGAGACGGCGCTTTCGGCGCCTCCTCGAAGCCTGGCCCGTAATTCGCCGCGAACCCGCGTCCCTCATGCTGAGGAGGCGGCGAAGCCGCCGTCTCGAAGCATGGTCCCGTGTCTGGCGCCTCGGCCACCCTTCGAGACGCGCCTTGCAGGCGCTCCTCAGGGTGAAGGGTTGAGTCATGGGTCAGATTTTCAGGACGAAGGTTTTGAATTTCGAGCCGGCCTCTCAGGAAAAGGTCCTTGAAGGACTTCTCCGTCCTTTACGCCTTGCCGAATTCCTTTTCGTGCAGCCAGGCGGTGTGGCGCGGCGGCCTCTTGGTGGCCGCCCATTCGTCGACCATGTCATGGGCGACCGACTTCATGCGCGCCATTTCTTCCGCATTGGTCGTCCAGGCCGCGACTTCGAGACGGTGGCCGGAGGGGTCGAAGAAATAGATCGACTTGAAGATCGTGTGGTCGGTCGGGCCGACGACGTCGAGACCGGCCTTCACGGCGCGGTCGCGGATGTCCTCGAGCTCGGCCACTTCCTTCACCTGGAAGGCGATGTGCTGCGTCCATTCCGGCGTGTTGGGATCGCGGCCCATCGGCGGAGAATTGGGCAGCTCGAAGAAGGCGAGGATATTGCCCATGCCGGCGTCGAGAAAGATGTGCATGTAGGGATCAGGCGCCTTGGTCGAGGGAACGTGGTCCTCCGCGATGGCGCCGATCAGGTCCATGCCCAGCACGGAGCGATAGAATTCGACCGTCTCCTTGGCGTCGCGGCAGCGATAGGCGACGTGATGGATTTTCTCGATTGACATGGCGATCCTCCTTGGCGATCCTCAATTAGTAACATATGTTACTAATAATGCAAGTCGGCCCGGCGATAAATTTTCACGACCATTGTTTTGCGATGCAGCAGAAAACATGCATTCTGAGCGTGACGGGTAAGGGAATCGATCGTCGTCGGCAGGGAGCGATTCGGTAACAGATGACGGGAAACGCCGAAATCGAGATCGCGGTCGTCGCGCCTGGGACGGCGAGCGGTGAGGAGTCCGAACTCGCGCGTTCGCTCGCCTATCGTCTGGTGGTGTTGGCCGAGCGCGTGTCGCGCGCCATCGCGGACACTTACGAACAGACGTTCGAGCTGACGCGGCCGGAATGGCGGGTGCTGGCGGCGCTGGCCGCCAATGGCGCGATGACCGCCAAGGACCTCGGCCCCTATTCGACTCTTGACAAGATGCAGGTGAGCCGCGCGATCCAGGGGCTGGAAGCCGCAGGCTATGTCGAGCGGCGGCAGGACGAGAACGACAAGCGGTCGAACATTCTGCGTCTGACGCCGGGCGGCGAGGCGCTGTACAGGCAGATCCGGCCGCGCGTTTCGGCGCGCGAGGCGGACATTCTCGCCGCGCTCGGCCCGCAGGAGCGTATCGCGCTCGGCGACATGATCGGCCGGCTGCGCGATCGCGTCGACACGTTGATGGAGACGCGTTGAGACGCGGGAAGGATTGGCTATGGCGACGGAAAGCCGGGGCGTGCAATCGATCGAGGTCGGCGGGCGCATTCTCTCCGCGCTCGCCTCCTCCGGCCGGCCGCTGATGCTGCGCGACGTGGCCGCCCTCGCCGAGGTCGCGCCCGCGCAGGCGCACGCCTATCTCGTCAGTTTCCGCAAGATCGGGCTCGTGGAGCAGGACGCGCAATCGGGCCTCTATCGCGTCGGCCCGTTCGCGCTGCAGCTCGGCCTGGCCCGGCTTCGCGCCGTCGACGCGCTGAGGCTCGCCGGCGCGGCCGTGCCTGGGTTTGCCGACGAGATCAATCTGATGGTGACCGTCACCGTCTGGGGCTCGTTCGGGCCGACGATCGTGCAGGTTCTGGAAGGCACCCGGCAGGTGCATGTCAATCTCCGCGCGGGGGCCGTGTATTCGCTGACGGGAACGGCGACAGGCGTCGTGTTCGGGGCCTTTCTTCCGAAAGCGACCGTGCAGTCGCATATCGACGGCGTGCGCGGCGAGGATCACACCGGCCGCATCGGCGCCGAAGTGGACGATGCGGCCTTCGGGCAGGCGATCGTCGAGGTGCGGCGGCGCGGCTATGCGGTGGCGAAGGGCTCGCCGATCCCCGGCGTGAACGCGCTGAGCGCGCCGGTATTCGACCACAACGGACAATTGCAGCTCGTTGTCACGGTCATCGGCCCGGCGGTCTCGGTCGACATCGCGCCCGAAAGCGCGCTGGCGCGACGCCTTCTCGCCTTCACCGGCGGCCTGTCCCGCCAGCTCGGCTACGACGTCCAGACGGACGGCTCGCCGTTCCTGCGGGATGTTAAGGCCTGATTGGCAAAGCGATTTGCGAAGTCGCGCCCTTACCGCGCCGCCTGCATCAAAATCGCATAAGACAAATTACTTCGCTATTTGCAAATTTGACTTGAGTTCGGGAGGTTCTCACGCTATGACTTCCATGCGGGCGAACGCCTACGCCATTTGCGTAGACGCGCGCGCGACAAGAATTCGAGCCGGCGGCGCCTGAGCCGCACGACCCAGGGAGAACAGGCCATGACCGGCTTCGCCAGCACCAAGGACCTCGCCGACAAGATCGTCAGCTTCGACGAACTCGGCGAAGGCCTCTACGGCTACACCGCCGAAGGCGATCCGAATTCCGGCGTGGTGATCGGGCCCGACAGCGCGCTTGTGATCGACGCGCAGGCGACGCCCGACATGGCGAAGGACGTGATCGCGCGCATCGCCAAGGTCACCGACAAGCCGGTGAACCATGTCGTGCTGACGCACTATCACGCCGTGCGCGTGCTGGGCGCGTCCGGCTATGCCGGCGCGGAGATCATCGCCTCCGACGTCACGCGCGGCCTGATCGTCGAGCGCGGCCGGCAGGACATGGACAGCGAGATCGGCCGCTTTCCGCGCCTGTTCCGCGGCAAGGAGAGCATTCCGGGCCTCACCTGGCCGCATGTTGTCTTCCACAACCGCATGACGCTCTGGATGGGCGAGCGCGAGGTGCAGATCATTCATGTCGGGCGCTCGCATACGGCGGGCGATACGGTCGTATGGCTGCCGAAGGAGCGCGTGCTGTTCGCCGGCGACACCGTCGAATTCGGCGCGACGCCCTATTGCGGCGATGCGCATTTCAAGGACTGGCCGGCGACGCTCGCCGTCATCCGCGCGCTGAAGCCGGAAAAGCTCGTTCCCGGCCGCGGCCGATGCCTCGTCGGCGAGAAGGAAGTGGAAGAGGCGATCGCCGGCACCGCGAGCTTCACCGCCGACCTTTACGCGATTGCGCGCAAGGCGGTCGCCGACGGCAAGGACCTCAACGCGACCTACAAGCTCGCCATGAACGAGATGCGCCCCAAATACGGTCACTGGGTGATCTTCGAACATTGCATGCCGTTCAATGTCTCCCGCGCCTTCGACGAGGCGAACGGGCTCGATCATCCGAGGATATGGACCGCCGAGCGCGATCTCGAAATGTGGCGCGCGCTCGAGGGCGCGCAGCCGGTGAAATCCGCCGAAGTGCATTCCTGACACGGGAGGGAGCGCCATGACGAAACCCTTCAAGACCGAAACGACGCGGCCTTCGACCGCGACGCCGGAAGGCTACATGCCGGGCTTCGGCAACGGGTTCGAGACCGAGGCGCTGCCGGGCGCGCTGCCGATCGGCCGTAACTCGCCGCAGCGCTGCGCCTATGGGCTCTACGCCGAGCAATTGTCGGGCTCGCCCTTCACGGCGCCGCGCGCCAGCAACGAGCGCTCCTGGCTCTACCGTATTCGCCCCACCGTCGCGCACTGGGGCCAGTTCAGGAAGATCGACGCGGGCCTGTGGCGCACCGCGCCCTGCGCGGAGGTCGAGCTTGCGCCGGCGCCCCTGCGCTGGGACCCGATACCGCTGCCCGAAAAGCCGCTGTCGTTTCTCGAAGGCGTGCACACGATCACGACCGCGGGCGACGCCGGCGCGCAATCCGGCATGGCCGCGCATGTCTATCTCGTCACGCGCTCGATGCAGGACGAGTATTTCTACAATGCCGACGCCGAGATGATGTTCGTGCCGCAGGCGGGCGGCCTTCGCCTGCGCACGGAATTCGGGATCATCGACATCGAGCCCGGCGAAATCTCCGTCATTCCGCGCGGCGTGAAAATCTGCGTGGAATTGCGCGACGGGCCTTCGCGCGGCTATCTCTGCGAAAATTACGGCGGCGCCTTCACTTTGCCCGAGCGCGGGCCGATCGGCGCCAATTGTCTCGCCAACCAGCGCGACTTCTATACGCCGGTCGCGGCCTACGAGGATCGCGACGCGCCCTCGCGTCTCGTCGTCAAATGGGGCGGCGCGCTGTGGCGCGCCGACATCGGCCATTGCCCGCTCGACGTCGTCGCCTGGCACGGCAATTACGCGCCCTATAAATACGATCTGCACCGCTTCTCGCCGGTGGGGCCGATCCTCTACGACCACGCCGATCCAAGCATCTTCACGGTGCTGACCTCGCCCTCGGAGACGCCGGGCACGGCGAACATCGATTTCGTGATCTTTCCCGAGCGCTGGCTCGTGGCCGAAAACACATTCCGCCCGCCGTGGTACCACATGAACGTGATGAGCGAATTCATGGGACTGATCTACGGCGTCTACGACGCCAAGACCGGCGGCGGCTTCGCGCCGGGAGGCGTCAGCCTGCACAACACGATGCTACCGCACGGGCCGGATCTGCGCGCCTTCGAGGACGCCAGCGCTGTCGAGTTGAAGCCGCACAAGCTCGAAGGCACGATGGCCTTCATGTTCGAGACGCGCTTCATGCAGCGCGTGACGAAATTCGCCGCCGAGGCGCCGCAGTTGCAGAAGAGCTACCAATCCTACGGCGGCGCGCTGACGAAGCATTTCGATCCCGCCAGGCCCTGAGCCGCAGGGCGCGCAGCTTGCGCGCCCCTTTTTCTCGCAAAGGACATCATGCCGCACATCGACGCCACGCATGCGCGCGATCTCGAAAGCTGGGTCGCGAGCGCAAACGGCCACGCGAGCTTTCCGATCCAGAACCTTCCCCTCGGCGTCTTCGCGCCGCGCGGCGGCGACTTTCGCTGCGGCGTGGCGATTGGCGACGAGATCCTCGATCTGCGCGCGCTTGCCGACGCAAAGCTGCTGCAGGGCGCGGCGCAAGAAGCGTGCATGGCCTGCCGCGGCGCGACGCTCAACGCCTTCCTGGCGCTCGAGCCGGCTGCGCGCAAGGCGCTGCGCGCGAGCCTGAGCGCGTTGCTCGCCAAAGGCGTCGCGCCGCATCCCGAACTGCTGCATCGCGCGAGCGACTGCGCGCTGGCCTTGCCGGCGCATATCGGCGATTACACCGATCTCTACGCCGGCATTCATCACGCGACCAAGGTCGGCCTCCTGTTCCGGCCGGACAGCCCGCTGATGCCGAACTACAAATGGGTGCCGATCGGCTATCACGGCCGCGCGTCCTCCGTGCGGCCGAGCGGAGAGAGCGTGCGCAGGCCGAACGGCCAGCGCAAGGCGCCCGATGCGCCCGCCCCGACCTTCGGTCCCTGCGAGCGGCTCGATTTCGAGCTGGAAATGGGCGTGTGGATCGGCGGCGAGAATGCGCTCGGCGCCCCTGTGCCGATCGCCGAAGCCGCCGATCGCATCGCGGGCTTCTGCCTGCTGAACGACTGGTCGGCGCGCGACGTGCAGGCGTGGGAATACCAGCCGCTCGGGCCGTTCCTCGCCAAGTCCTTCCACACGACGATTTCGCCCTGGATCGTGACGGCGGAAGCGCTCGCCCCCTTCCGCGCGCCGGCGATGGCGCGCGCGGCCGACGATCCGAAGCCCCTGCCGTATCTCGACGATGCGGCCGACCGGAAAGAAGGCGGTCTCGCGCTCGAACTCGAGGTTTTTCTGACGACCACGCAAATGCGCGAAAAGGGCCTGGCGCCGCATCGCCTGTGCCGCGGCGATGCGCGCAATCTCTACTGGACGCCGGCGCAGATGGTCGCCCATCACACGTCGAACGGGTGCAATCTCGGCGCAGGCGACCTGCTCGGCACCGGCACGATCTCCGCGCCGCAGAAAGGCGCTTTCGGGTCGCTGCTGGAGGAAACCAACGGCGGGCGCGAACCGATCACGCTCGAAAGCGGCGAAACGCGCACATTCCTGCAGGACGGCGATGAGATCGTCATGCGCGCCTTCGGCAGACGCGAGGGTTTCGCGTCCATCGGCTTCGGCGAATGCCGGGGCGCGATCACGCCGGCGCCGGCGATCTGACCAGAATGACGAAAACGAAGGGGCGCGCAGCCGTCCCGCGATGAAATGGAGGAAACGATGAAGAAGACGATTCTCGCCTGCGCCTTGTCCGCATTGATGGCGTCGAGCGCGCTGGCGCAGTCGGCCGAGCCCTTGCGCATCGGCGTGCTCACCGATCTCACGAGCTGGGGCCGCGACAATTCCGGGCCGGGCTCCGTCGAGGCGGCCAAAATGGCGGTGGAGGAATTCGGCCCGACCGTGCTCGGCCGCAAGATCGAGATCATTTCCGCCGACCATCAGATGAAGCCGGACATCGGCGTGCAGATCGCGCGCGCCTGGATCGACCGCGACAATGTCGCCGCCATCGTCGACGTGCCGAATTCGGCGATCGGCATCGCGATTCACAATCTGGCGAAGGAAAAGAACAGGATCGCGTTGCTGTCGGGCCCCGGCTCCTCCGCCATAACAGACGAGCTCTGCAGCCCCAACACGGTGCATTTCACCTACGACACCTATGCGCTGGCCAAGGTGACGGGCGCGGCTGTCGCCAAGGAAGGCGGCAAGAACTGGTTCTTCATCACCGCCGACTACGCCTTCGGCCACCAGCTCGAGCGCGACGCCACGCGCTTCATCAAGGAATATGGCGGCAATGTCGTGGGCGGCGTGCGCCATCCGACCAATACGGCCGACTTCTCCTCCTTCGTGCTGCAGGCGCAGACGTCCAACGCCGACGTGATCGGTTTCGCGAACGCCGGCCAGGATACGGACAATGCGATCAAGCAGGCCGGCGAATTCGGCCTCGGCCAGAAGGCGAAGCTTGTTGGCCTTCTGATGTTCGACACCGACGTGCACGCGATCGGCCTCAAGGCCGCGCAGGGCACCTACATGGCGACGGCGTCCTACTGGGACATGAACGACGCCACCCGCGCCTGGTCGAAGAAATTCATGGAGCGCGCCAAGACCGCGCCGACCATGATCCAGACCGGCGTCTATGGTTCGATCCTGCACTATCTGAAGGCGATCAAGGCCGCGGGCGCCGACGAGCCCGCCAAGGTGATGGCGAAGATGCGCGAAATCCCGATCGAGGATGTGTTCGTGCACGGCGGCAGGCTGCGCGAGGACGGTCGCGTGATCCGCGACATCTATCTCGCGCGCGTCAAGAAGCCCGAGCAGTCTAAGGGGCCGTGGGACTATCTGGAAATCGTGCAGACGGTGAAGGGCGAGGATGCCTTCCGTCCGGTCTCCGAATCCAAATGCCCGCTGTTGAAGAAATAAGAGACCGGAAATGAGCGAGACGCAGGAATACGATGTCGTCGTCGTCGGCTCGGGCTGCGGCGGCATGTCCGCGGCCGTCACGGCCGCGCATGCGGGCCTCAAGGTTCTCGTCGCCGAAAAGGGCGAGAAATTCGGCGGCACCACCGCGCGGTCCGGCGGGTGGCTGTGGATTCCCGGCACGTCGCTCGCCAAGGCCTGGGGCGTCGAGGAAACCAAGGACGAGGCGCGCGCCTACATGCGCCACGAGGCCGGCAATTTCTTCGACAGCGCGCGGGTCGACGCGTTTCTGGAGCGCGGACCGGAGGCGGTCGATTTCTTCGTCGGCAAGACCGCGCTGAAATTCGACATGCCGCTGGTCTTTCCCGACTATCACGCGGAGGCGCCCGGCGGGACGCAGGGCGGCCGCTCCATGGTCACGCGGCCGATGGACGCGCACGAACTGGGGCCATGGCTGCCCAAGCTCGGTTCGCCGCTGCCGGAGCTCACCGTGTTCGGCATGATGCTCGGCTCCGGCAAGGAGATCGTGCATTTCATGCGCGCCGCGCGCTCCGTGACGTCGGCCGCCTACGTGGCGAAGCGCCTGACGCGCCACGGCATGGACGTGGTGAAGAACGGGCGCGGCATGACGCTGACCAACGGCAATGCGCTCGCGGGACGCCTCGCCAAATCGGCCTTCGATCTCGGCGTCGAATTGCGGTTGGAATCGCCCGCGCGCGAATTGATGGTCGAGAGCGGCCGCATTGTCGGCGTCGTGCTGGAGACGCAGGGCAAGCGCGTGCAGGTGCGCGCCAGGCGCGGCGTCGTGCTCGCCTGTGGCGGCTTTCCGCACGACAAGGCGCGACGCAAGGAATTGTTCCCGCACGCGCCGACGGGCGCGGAGCATTATTCGCCGGGGCCCGAGACGAATGTCGGCGACGGCCTTCGCATGGCGGAGGCTGTCGGCGCTGTCGTCGATTCCAATCTGCCGCATGCGGCGGCCTGGGTGCCGGTGTCGATCACGACCCGCAAGGACGGATCGAAGGGCGTGATGCCGCATTTCATCGACCGCGCGAAGCCCGGCGTGATCGCGGTGACGCGCAGCGGCAAGCGTTTCGGCAATGAGGGCGATTCCTATCACGACTTCGTGCAGGCGATGAACGAAGCTTGCGCGGACGAAACGGAAAAGACGGCGTTTCTCATCTGCGACCATCGCACCTTGCGCCGCTACGGGCTCGGCTGCATCGGCCCGTTCCCGATGCCGCTCAAACACCACCTGTCCACGGGCTACCTCAAGCGTGGCGCCACGTTGCGTGAACTCGCACAGCAGATCGGCGTCGAGCCGCGAGCGCTGGAAAAGACAGTGCAGGACTACAACGGCCCGGCGCGCGAAGGGCGCGACCCCGTCTTCGGCAAGGGCACGAAGGCCTACAACCGCTACCAGGGCGATGCGCTGCACGGGCCCAATCCCTGCATCGCGCCGATCGAGAACGGCCCGTTCTATGCGATTCAGGTGGTGATCGGCGATCTCGGCACCTACGCCGGTCTTGTCGCCGACGACCATGCGCGCGTGCTCGACCGCGACCGCCGGCCGATCCCCGGCCTCTATACGGCGGGCAACGACATGGCCAGCATCATGGGCGGCAATTATCCGGGCGCGGGCATCACGCTCGGACCCGCGCTGACCTTCGGTTATATCGCGGGCCGTTCGCTGGCCGAGGCTGCGGCGTGAGCGCCGTCTTCTCGGATCGCCTTCTCGAAGGTCGCGTCGCGCTGGTGACGGGCGCGGGACAGGGGAACGGCCGCGCCATCGCGCTCGGCCTTGCGCGCCACGGCGCGATCGTGGTCGCCACCGATATCGACCGCGCCAATGCGCAGGCGACCGCTGATCTCATTCGCGTCGAGCAGCGCAAGGCGATCGGCCTCGCGCTCGACGTGACCGATTCCGCGGCTTGCGCCGCACTCGCCGATCGCGTGCGGCGGGAAGTCGGCGCCATCGGCATTCTCGTCAACAATGCCGGGATCATCATCCGCGAGACCATCGATTCTCCACGCGCCGCCGAGAACTGGCGCAAAACGATGGACGTCAATCTCAACGGCGTCTTCAACGTGACGCACGCGTGCCTCGCGCAATTGCGCGCGACGCGCGGGTCTGTCGTCAATCTCGGCTCGATCGCTTCTTTTGTCGGCGTGGCCGACACGCTCGGCTATTCGCCTTCCAAGGGCGGGGTGAAATTGCTGACGCAGGCGCTGGCGCGCGAGCTCGGCCGCGACGGCGTGCGCGTCAACGCCATTGCGCCGGGCGTGATCGAGACGCCGATGACGGAAACGACCCGCAACGACCCGACCCGTCTGGCGGGATTTCTCGGCCGGACGCCGCTGGGGCGGGTCGGGCAGCCGGAGGAACTGGTGGGCGCGACCGTATTCCTGGCCTCCGACATGGCGTCTTATATTTCCGGCGCAATCCTGCCCGTCGACGGCGGCTTCCTGGCCGCCTGAGGCGTGCGCCGAGGGCATGGCGCGACGACCAGACACCATCAGGTCGCGAAGGCGACGCCGGCGCCTGTGCCCGCAGGCGCGCGATAGATGGCTCGGATAATATCGGGACGCACGCCGGCTGCGCCCCTCCTTCGCGTTCTGCTCCTGTCCGTCACGTGGCCGAACGCACGGTTCATCCAGGACACGAGCGTATGCGACGCGAGCGAGACGGCGGTCGAGACCGCCGCCAGACCGCGAGGGCGGCGCTGCGCGTGCAAACCGTCATCTAGCCGTCACGAAACAACGTCATCGAGCTTGCAGAGGCGACATATGGTCGACGCTGCGGTTCCCGTGCCAAAACGATTCCTGCCCGTCAGTCCCTGGCCGCGACCGCGACACGGCGCATCCGCCGCTCTCTTCATCGCGCCGACTCTCGCGCTGCTCGCCGTCTTCACCTATTGGCCCGTGGTCGAAGCGTTGTGGGACACGTTTGCGGTCAAGGACAGGTTGGGCCGCATTTCATTTGGCCTGGACAATTTGACCGCTCTGCTGGGCGACCAGGCCTTCCGGCGCGCGATCGTCAACAACCTCCTCTACGCGGCGGCCACGGTCCCGCCGACCCTGGCTCTGGCGCTGGCCTTTGCGCTGGCGCTTGCCCGCAGCAACAAGATCTCGGCGTTCCTGCGCACGATCTTTTTCCTGCCGACGCTCATTCCGCTGATCGCAGCCGCTTCGATCTTTCTCTTCCTCTTCCTACCGAACGCCGGACTGATCGACCATTACCTCGCGAAGCTCGGTCGGCAGGGACCGAACTGGCTCGGCGATCCCGATATCGCGCTCTGGGCGCTGGCGGTCCTCACCGTCTGGAAGAACGCGGGTTACTACATGCTGTTCTTTCTCGCCGGGCTCCAAGGCGTATCGAAGGATTTGCTGGAAGCCGCCACCTTGGACGGCGCGGGGCCGTTCGCGCGCCTGCGCCATGTCACGCTGCCCGCGCTCCGCGAAACCTTCGCTTTTGTAGCGGTGCTCGCGTTGATCGGCGTCGTCACGCAGGTCGATCATGTCTTCGTGCTCACCAAGGGCGGCCCGTCTGATTCGACCAATCTCATCCTGTTCTACATCTATCAGCAGGCGGTCGAGCGCTACGAGCCCGGCCGCGCAGCGGCGGCGACCGTGGTCGCGCTGGCGGCGATTCTGGTCATCACCGCCGCCTCGCTGAAGCGTTTCGACGCCGGACTGGGGGGCGCCGCTTGAGCGCGCGCCGCGAAATAGGGCTGCAGGTCGGTCTTGGGCTGGCGGCGATTTGCGCGCTGCTCTGGGCCATCCCGTTTTTGTGGGTTCTCGTCGCCGCCTTCAGACCGGACCGCGCCGGCGGCGAAATGGCGTCGCTCCTGCCCAATTTCGTTCCGACCGCGGCGAATTTCCTCGAGGCCTGGGATCAGGCGGACTTTCTCCGCTACGGCCTGAACTCGACGCTGATCTGCGGCGGCATCCTCGTCGTGCAGCTCGTCACCATGTCGCTCGCGGGCTTCGCCTTCGCGCGGCTCGAATTTCCCGGACGCGAGATCGTTTTCAACCTCGTGCTGGTCCAGATGATGATCGCGCCGGTCATCCTCATTGTCCCGAATCTCAAGACGGTCGCCGCGCTCGGCCTATACGACACGCTGGGCGGCGTCATGGCGCCCTATCTCGCGACCGCCTTCGGCACGTTTCTGATGCGACAGACCTTCAGGACCGTTCCAAGGGAATTCGAGGAAGCCGCCTTGATCGACGGCGCGAGCAAACTGGACCTCATACGCTTCGTCTACCTGCCGCTGGCGAAGCCCGCCGTCGTCGCCTTCGCGATCGTTTCAGTCACCGCGCACTGGAACGAATTTCTGTGGCCGCTGATGGTCATCAACTCACCGTCACGCAGGCCGCTTACCGTCGGCCTCGCCATGTTCACGCAAGGCGCGGAAGGCGCGCAGGCCTGGGGGATCGTCGCCGCCGGCACGCTCATCGTGATCGCGCCGCTGGTGATCGTCTTCCTGATCTTCCAGCGGCGGTTCGTCGAAAGCTTCATGGCCTCAGGTCTGAAATGAACGGAGAAGAAGAATGTCGAAACTGAAATGGTTGACGGGCGCGGCTTTGGCCCTGGCGCTCGTCGCGTCCGCGCCTGCGCGCGCCGAAACCGAGATCGATCTGTTCTTTCCCGTGCCGGTCGACGGCGCGCTCGCCAAGAACATGACCGAGCTCGTGAAGGGCTTCAACGAGAGCCAGAAGGACGTGAAGGCGACGCCGGTTTTCACCGGCTCCTACGACGAGACCCTGATCAAGACGCGCGCCGCCACCAAGGCGGGCAAGCCGCCGGCCGTCGTCATCATGTCCGCCAACTTTCTCACCGATCTGGCGATCGAGAAGGAAATCCGGCCGTTCGACGACCTGATCGCCGGCGACAAGATGACGAACGCGTCCTTCATGGCGCAGTTCTTTCCGGCGCTCGCGCCGAACGCGATCGTCGATGGCCATGTCTATGGCGCGCCGTTCCAGAATTCGACGCCGCTGCTCTACTATAACGCCGAGCACTTCAAGGCCGCCGGCCTCAATCCCGACAAGCCGCCGCAAACCTGGGACGAGTTGCTCGCGGCGGCCAGGAAGCTCACGCAGCGCGAAGGCGACCGCACCACACGCTGGGGCGTAATGCTGCCATCCAACTACGATTACGGCGGCTGGATCCTCGAAGCGCTGACCATGTCGAACGGCGGCCGCTACTACAACGAGGAATACGGCGGCGAAGTCTATTACGACACGCCCTCGATGCTCGGCGCGCTCACCTTCTGGTCGGACCTCGCCAACAAGCACAAAGTGCATCCGACCGGCGAAACGAAGGCGCCGGCGATCACCACCGCCTTCCTCAGCGGCCAGGCGTCGATGATGCTCCTGTCGACAGGCTCGCTGACCTTCGTGCGCAACAACGCGAAATTCCCGTTCAAGGTCGCCTTCGTGCCGCGCAATGTGCGCAACGCGGTGCCGATCGGCGGCGGTTCGCTCGTGCAGCCCGTCGGTCTCGACGAGGCGCGCCGCAAGGCCGGCTGGACGCTGATCAAATATCTCACGAGCCCGGAGAAGTCCGGCTGGTGGAGCCGCGCGACCGGCTATTTCGCGCCGAACATGGCGGCTTACGAGCAGCCCGAGATGAAGGAATTCATGACGAAGAACCCGGAGGCGGAAACGGCGATCAAACAGCTTGCCTATGCCAAGCCCTGGTTCGCGACCTACAAGACCGTCGCGGTGCGCAAGGCGCTCGAAGACGAATTGCAGGCGGTGCTTTCGGGCAAGAAAACGCCGAAGGAGGCGCTTGCGACGGCGCAGAAGAACGCCGACGAGATCATGAAGCCCTACGTCGAGACTACGGCGCTCAAGCTGCCGAACTGATGTCGCAACGCGCCCGGGCGGATCGCCGTCCGGGCGCCCTGCCGGATCGACCGATGCTCATCGCCCAGATCACCGATCTCCATCTCCGTCCGCGCGGCCTTGCGGCCTACCGCGTGTCAGAAACCAACATGTTCGCCGAACGCGCCTTCGATGCTCTGGCGGCGCTGCGGCCCGCGCCCGATGTCGTGCTCATCACCGGCGATCTGACCGATTGCGGTCTGTCGGAAGAATACGAGATGCTGACCGGGCTTCTGACGCGCCTGCCCATGCCCGTCTTCGCCGTACCGGGCAATCATGATCGCCGCGAAACGATGCGCAAGGTTGTCGGCCCGCGCATGCCACAGCTTTCCGACCCGGACTTCATCCACTATGTGATCGACGACTACCCGCTGCGCCTGATCGGCCTCGACACGATCATTCCAGGCCGCAGCGCTGGCGCGCTCTGCGCGCGGCGTCTCGATTTTCTTGAACGATCGCTGAAAGCCGCGCCGGACCGGCCCACATTGATTTTCATGCACCACCCGCCGTTCGCGACAGGCGTCGATCACATGGATGCAATCCGTTTGCTGGACGGCGCGGAGGAATTTTCGGAAATCCTGACGCGCCACCCGCAGGTGCGCAATGTCCTCTGCGGCCATGTGCATCGCAAGATCGTGACGCGCGTCGGCCACGCGATCTGTTCGATCGCGCCGAGCGTCGGCCATCAGGTGGCCTTTGATTTCAGGAATGGCGCGCCGGGCGGCCTCATATTCGAGCCGCCGGCGTTCGATCTGCATTGGCTCGGCCAGGACGGCGTGGTCGTGTCGCATACGACCTACGTCGAGCGTTTTCCCGGACCCTTCCCGTTTGCGCTCGATCCCGCCTACCCCGGCGGGCATTGACCTCATTCGGCGTCGACGACCGCCAGCTTCCCTTTCGACTTGTTCTTCTTCCCGGCCTTCTCTTCGGCCTTCCGGGCTGCGCGCGCGAGCTCGATCTGCTGCCCGGCCCAGACGATCTCGCCGCTGGCCTGAAGCTCCTTCTGCTTCAGGCGTTCGGCGAGCTCGCCGAGGACCGGCGCAATCGAGGCGTCGGCGGCGCTGCATTTCTCGATCAGGCCGCGCGCGCGATCCTTGTCCTTCTCCGCGTTCCTGCGAAATTTCTCGATGATCCTGATGGTGCGTTGGCGTGTTTTCGCCATGGGCCTGCTCCGCGATTGACGCAATTTTCGGCAAAATATTCCAACCGCCGCCAAGCCGCTACGCGTAACGTCCATATGACATTTATATGACAAAGCGTCGTTAAGACCGTCGCAAAACTGTCATTTTCACGACGTCGCCCATCAGCAGGCGCTGCTCTGTCGGCGCCAAGCCCGCCGCCGCGAAATATTTCTCCGTCGACGCATCATAGGTGCCGTGAAACATGAACTTCAGCCAAGGCGACATGACACGCATGCCAGCGCGCACCGTCGGCTTTTCCGACATGCAATAATCGACGAGCCGAATGCGTCCGCCACGCCGGCAGACGCGCGCGACTTCGCGCAACGCGTCAAGCTGAGCCTCCTCCGGGATACACATGAATACGAAGGTCGCGACGACGGCGTCGAAGGATTCGTCGGCAAAATCCATGCTCGCCAGATTCTGTCTCCGGAAATCGACGGCGCGGCCAAGCCGCGCGGCGCGCTGGCGCGCTTTCACGAGCATCGGCTCGCTGGCGTCGACCGCCGTCATCCGCGCGCCGACCGGATAGGCCGCTATATTGCATCCGGTGCCTGCCCCCGCGTCCAGGATTTCGCCGGAAAGGCCTGAGAAGACTGCGGCGCGCAGGCGGCCTTTCCACATTTTCTCATAGGGGCCGTCCAGCAGGTCATAGATCGGCGCGATTCGGTCGTATGTCTTCTTCAGCGCGCTCATTTCATGCGCCTCCGGGGGATCGTTCCAAGCAGATCGGACATGGCGTTCTCGCGACGCCTTCCGTCGGACTCCGCCGATACAACCATTCGATGACGCATCGATGTAGGAGCCGTCATCGATCCCGGCCCCTGTCGCGATCACGCACATGCCCTGTCATCGAAGCTTCACAAGAGCAATTTAGCTAAGCGCTTCGGACCTTGGTGGCGCCGCCTGCATCCTAGGCGGCATGGCCTGCGAAAGCGTCGCGCCGTCTGGCGGACCATGCATCATGGAGGCGACGAAACCCGTGCGCGACATCCTGAGTTGCCGCCCGACCACACTTGACGCGCAGGCTGCGCCACAATTGCTTCAGGCGTGAGGCTGTCATGTCCGGGGACCGATTGAAGCCCGCGCTCGATGTGCCCATACCCGGATGCAACTGGCTCATCCGCTTCGATGACGCCGGCGCCGCGGAAGCGGGGAGTCTGGCGGATCTCCAGCGCGTGGCCGCCGGCGCGCCGGGGTACATCTGGCTGCATCTCGACCGCACCGACACCCGTGTTGGGACATATCTCGCCGGGTTGAACTGGCTCAACGCCGAGGCGCGCGAGGCGCTGGCAGGTGCGATAGACCATCAGTTCGTCGATCACGTCGACAATATCCTGTCCGGCGCCATCGTCGACCATCAACACGCTTTCGAAGGCGTGCATTCTGAAACGGACTTCCTGCGCTTTGCAGTCGGACGCAACTTCATCGTCACGGCGCGCCGCTCTCCGCTTTACGCGCCGCAGGCCGTCCGGCACAACCTCTCGGATGGCGTGAAAATCGCGTCGCCGGACGCGCTCTTCGAATGTCTGGTTTCCCGCGTCTGCGATTGCTCAGCGTACATGCTGCGCGAGATCGCCGATACTCTCGACAAGATCGAGGAGAACGTCGTGATCGAGGGCCGGGGACGCGATCAACGCGCTGCGCTCGGCCGCGCGAGGCGCAAGACGGTCCGGCTGTCGCGCCAGGTCAGCGGACTGCAATCCACGATGATGCGGCTGGAAGAAGCCACGGAAGCTCCGGAACATTCCGAGCTGAGCGATCTCGCCGCCAGCCTCGGGCAGCGCGCGGATTCGCTCGGGCGAGACGCGACAAACCTGCAAGACCGCGCGCGCGTTCTGCAGGAAGAGATCAACGCGATCCTCGCGCTCGAGACGAACGACCGCCTGTATATGCTTACCATTCTGACGGCGGTTCTGCTGCCTGCAACTTTCGTGACCGGCTATTTCGGGATGAACACCAAGAACCTGATTTTCAGCGAAAGCGAGAGCGGCACGATCTACGCGACCATCATGTGTATGGTCGCCTCCGTCGGGGCGATATTCCTCATGCGCCGCTTGGGGATAACGGAGGCCTCTCAAACCCGAAGGCAAGAGCGGAAGGATTGAATTCCGCGCCGCTCGGCCAGCAACCCGGCGTCTGCGTCACGCTTGAAGCGGTCTCGATTCTTGGGCTGTCGGAGGCAGCCGGCCGCCGCGTCGAGGGAACATCGAGCCTCTCAATGGACGCGTGAAGCTCGCCATTGCGTCAGGCGGCGGGATTCGTGTGATAGCGACCTGGCGCGCCGCCTGTCATGCAATCGTCATGTCGCGGCGCTGAATATGCCGGCTCAACAGGAGCCAGGCTTATGGTCGACCAATCCGGACTGGACGGCGACACGCTCGAGACGCGCGTGCGGGCCGAAATGCTTGATAGTTTCGACGAGGAGCTCGAAATCGAGATTGACGATCAGCGCCTCGCGTCGCTGCTCGAGGACGCCTCCGACCATCCCGAAGAGATCGGACTCGATCGCAAGATCTATTTCCGCGAATTGTTCCGGCTGCAGCGCGAACTGGTGAAACTGCAGGACTGGGTCGCAACGACCGGCCATAAGGCCGTCGTCGTGTTCGAGGGGCGCGACGCCGCCGGCAAGGGCGGCGTGATCAAACGCATCACGCAGCGTCTCAATCCCCGCGTCTGCCGCGTTGTGGCGTTGCCGGCGCCGAGCGAGCGCGAGAAAGGGCAATGGTATTTCCAGCGCTACGTTCCGCATCTGCCGGCGCGCGGCGAGATCGTGCTGTTCGACCGCTCCTGGTACAATCGCGCCGGCGTCGAGCGCGTGATGGGCTTCTGCTCGGAAGAAGAGGTCGAGGAATTTTTCCGCAGCGTGCCGGAATTCGAACGCATGCTCGTGCGTTCCGGCATCACGTTGATCAAGTACTGGTTCTCGATCACCGATCAGGAGCAGCACTTCCGGTTCCAGATGCGCATCCACGATCCACTCAAGCAGTGGAAGCTGAGCCCGATGGACCTTCAGTCGCGCGTGCGCTGGGAGGCCTATACCAAGGCCAAGGAAACGATGCTCGAGCGCACGCATATTCCTGAGGCGCCGTGGTGGGTCGTTGAAGCCGTCGACAAGAAGCGCGCCCGCCTCAATTGCATCTCGCATCTTCTCGGGCAGTTCCCGTATTCCGAAGTGCAGCACGCAAGCGTCGTATTGCCGCCCCGCGCCCACAACCCGGATTATTTCAGAGTTCCGATTCCCGCGCAGATGTATGTGCCGAGCCGCTACTGATTCTTCCAAACCGACGCTGGCGTCATCCCAATGTCAACGACATTGCCTCTGATCGCGGCGCTTTCACGTGGAGACGCACATGACATCGGTATCTTCAGCCGCGGACGCGGGGCTCGCCCGCGCGCCGAGCCCAAAGCCCAATCTCGACCATCCCGTCGACATGCGGAGCGTGATTGTCTTCCTGGCGATTGTCGGCGGCGCGCTCGCCTACACCGCCTATTCGATCTATCAGGACATCCAGGCGACGGGCGCGCCGGTCACGACGATCGCGCCCTTCATCCTGCTCGGCGTTGCGCTCCTGATCGCGCTCGGTTTCGAGTTCGTGAACGGCTTCCATGACACCGCCAATGCGGTTGCGACCGTCATCTACACGCACTCTCTGCCGGCCAATTTCGCGGTTGTCTGGTCCGGCTTCTTCAATTTCCTCGGCGTGCTCACGTCCACCGGCGCGGTCGCCTTCGGCATCGTATCGCTGCTGCCGGTGGAACTGATCCTCCAGGTCGGCTCGTCGGCGGGCTTCGCGATGGTCTTCGCGCTGCTGATCGCAGCCATCGTCTGGAATCTCGGCACATGGTGGCTGGGCCTGCCGGCCTCCTCGTCACACACGCTGATCGGCTCGATCATCGGCGTCGGCATCGCGAACGCCGTCATGCGCGGCCGCGACGGCACGTCGGGCGTCGATTGGTCCAAAGCGACCGAAATCGGCTGGGCGCTGCTGCTCTCGCCGATCGTCGGTTTCTTCTGCGCCGCAGTGCTGTTGCTGCTGATGAAGACGCTCGTGAAGAAGCCGGAGCTCTATCAGGAGCCCAAAGGCCAGGCTGCGCCGCCTTGGTGGATTCGCGGTCTGTTGATCCTGACCTGCACCGGCGTTTCGTTCGCGCATGGCTCGAACGACGGACAGAAAGGCATGGGCCTGATCATGCTGATCCTGATCGGCACGGTGCCGACCTCCTATGCGCTCAACCGCGCCTTGCCGGAATCGCATGTCGCGTCTTATGTCGCGACGTCCGATGCGGCCTCCAAAGTGATCGAGGGCAAGGCGGCCGGCTATTCCGTGATCGGCGATCCGCGCCCGACGGTGACGAGCTACATCGCGCGCCACGAATTGACGGAAGGCACCTATCCTTCGCTCGCGGTGCTCGTTCGCGACATCGCCAGGCAGATCGAGACCTACGGCTCGGTCGCGCGCATTCCGTCGGCCGCCGTCGGCAATACGCGCAACGACATGTATCTGGCCTCCGAAGCGATCCGCTTCCTGATGAAGGATCAGGCGAGCTCGCTGAGCGCCGCCGAGGTCAAGACGCTTAACGCTTACAAGGGCCGGCTCGACGAGGCGACCAAGTTCATCCCGCTGTGGGTGAAGATCGCAGTCGCGATCGCGCTCGGCCTCGGCACGATGATCGGCTGGAAGCGGATCGTCGTCACCGTCGGCGAGAAGATCGGCAAGTCGCACCTGACCTATGCGCAGGGCGCCTCCGCCGAGCTCGTCGCCATGGGCACGATCGGCGCGGCGGACATGTTCGGCCTGCCGGTGTCGACCACGCACGTGCTTTCGTCCGGCGTCGCCGGCGCGATGGCCGCGAACGGCTCGGGCGTGCAGATGAACACGATCCGCAACCTGCTGATGGCCTGGGTGCTGACGCTGCCCTGCGCGATCCTGCTGTCGGGAGGCCTCTACGTGCTGTTGCGCCAGGTGATGTAGGCGTCGCACATGCGCAAGCATTCCGGCGGCGGTCGCGACGACCGCCACCGGTTCGCTCGTGACAAGCGGATATCAAAACGTCGTCGGTGCGCAAAGATCGCATTCGTCGACGAAGACGCCGATCGCCGGACCTGCCGAAGCCTTTCAGGCGCCGATTCCGGAACCGGCTAGGATCCGTTCTTCGCTCCAGCTGGATCGGGCTTGACGCTGGTCCCGTCGTTCAGTCGCTGCAGGTTCGAGGTCGCCACGCGATCGCCCTCCTTCAAGCCCCCATTGACGATGACAAGCGCGCCCTGCGCCGCGCCGAGAATGACCGGACGACGCTCCGCCTTGTTATCAGCGCCGATCACATACACATACTTGCCGATCTGGTTGGATCCGATCGCCACTTGCGGCGCCAGCAGAGCATTCTTCAGTTCATCGACCCGTAGCCGCACCCGGGTGAATTGGCCGGGCAAGAGACGCCCGTTCGCATTGTCGATGGTCACGCGCGCCGCGACGGTTCCTGTCGCACGATCGACGCTGTTGTCGAGGAAAGTCACCTTGCCGGTGCTGGCCGGCGCATCCGGGGTGATGCGCACTTCGGCCGCCACGCCGCCGTCCGCAAGCCGGGTCTGGATAGCAGGCAGATCGGTTTCGCTGACGTTCATCGTGACATTGAGCGGATCGAGCTGAACCAGCGTATTCAGCGTCGTGCTGTTGGCGCTGACGAGCGCGCCCTCGAAAATCTGGGAGCGTCCGAGCCTTCCGTCGAAAGGCGCCCTGATCTCGGTGTAGGCGAGATTGAGACGCGCGGTGCGCACCGCCGCATCGTCGGCGGCCACGTTGGCTTCTGCCTGATGCAGATTGCTGGTGGCCAGATCGAAGGCGTCCTTGGAGACCACGCCGCGGCCCGCCAGGGTCGAGTTGCGGCCCTGGTTGATGCGGGCATATTCCAGCGCCGCCTGATTGCGCCTGGCCTGGGCCATCACCTGATCGAGCGTCGCCTGATAGTCGCGCGGGTCGATCCTGTAGAGCAGGTCGCCTTTCTTGACGTCGGCGCCGTCCGCGGCGACACGGTCGCCGAGAAAGCCGCTCGCCTTGCTCTGAAGAACGACGCTACGCACCGCTTCCGTCGTGCCGACATAATCCAGGAAGACAGGCACGTCCTTGCGCAGGACGGTCGCGACATTGACCACGACAGCGTCGGACGCCTGCGCGAGAGCCGCCGCCGGCATCGCCGCGAAAATCGCGGTCATGGCAAGAGACGTTGAAAGCTTCATCGGACGTTCCTCATTCGCCGGGGGCGCCTTCAAGGCCCTCGGCTGTCTCGGCGGCCGCCTTCCGCGCGCCGCGTCCTTCGCGCAGGCGCTCGATGACCGCGTAGAATATCGGCACGAAGGCTAGGCTGAGAAACGTCGCCACGAGCATGCCGCCGAATACGGTCGTGCCGACAGATTGCCGGCTGGCGGCGCCCGCGCCGCTGGCGAGCATCAGCGGCACGACGCCGAGAATGAAGGCGAAGGCGGTCATGATGATCGGCCGCAAACGGAGCCGCGCGGCCTCCATGGCGGATTCCACGATCGAATGGCCTTCCTCGCGAAGCCGCTTGGCGAATTCGACGATCAGAATCGCATTCTTCGCGGCAAGTCCGATCAGCATGACGAAGCCCACTTGCGAGAAGACGTCGATCGTCATTCCGCGCAGCCACAGCAGACCATACGCGCCCAACAGCGCGAAGGGCACGGCCAAGATGACCATGAAGGGCATCGACCAGCTTTCATATTGCGCGGCAAGGAAGAGAAACACGAACACGAGCGCCAGCACGAACACGATCAGCGCGACCGAGCCGGCCTTGAGCTCCTGATAGGTGATGCCGGTCCATTCGTAGCTGAAATCCGCTGGCAGCACGCGCGCAGCGGTCCGCTCCATAGCCGCGATCGCCTGCGCGGACCCATAACCCTGCGCGGCCGAACCGTTGATCTTGGCCGTACCGTAGAGATTGTAGCGCGGCACGGTCTCGGGGCCGACGATCGGCTCGAGCGCCCCCAACGTGTTGAGCGGGATCATCTTGCCTGTGGAATTGCGCACATAGAGACGGGAGACGTCCGCCGGCTGCGCGCGCGCGTCCTTCTCGGCCTGCATGGTCACCCGGAAGGTGCGTCCGTACAGGTTGAAGTCGTTGACATAGAGCGAACCCAGATAGATCTGCAACGTGTTGAACACATCCGGCAGGTTCAGGCCAAGCAGTTTCGCTTTGGTGCGATCGAGATCGTAGCGGTACTGCGGCGTGTTGGAGGTGAATGTCGTATAGATCTGCTGGCCGTTGATTTCGGGCTGCTTGCGCGCTTCGGCAAGCAAGGCTTGCGTCACGTCGTTGAGCGCTGCGGATCCGCGGCCGGTGAGATCCTCGACTTGGAATTCGAACCCGCCGGCGGTGCCGATGCCGGGAATCGCCGGCGGATCGAACACGAGCACGACGCCCTCGCCGAGCGCCGACAATTTCTGGCGCAGGGACGCGATGACGGTTGTGGAATCCTGTCCCGGACCCCGCTCGTCCCATGGCTTCAGGATCGCAAATTGCGCCGCGCCGCTCGACTGGTTGGAGCCGCTGAGGAAGTTGAGTCCGACGATCGAGATCACATTGTCCATGCCGGGCGTGTCGAGCAATATCCTGCGCACCTTGGCGGCCAGTTCGTCCGTCCGCTGCAGCGAGGCGCCATCCGGCAATTGCGTGACGACATAGAAGTAGCCGCGATCCTCGACCGGGAGAAAGCCTGCCGGAATGCGCTTGGACAAGACGTAGGTGGCGCCGAGACCGACGACAAAGAGCCCGAGCATGGCCCAGCGCAGCGCGACCAGCCGCCGGACGCTGCGGCCATAGGCTTCCGATACGCGCTCGAACATCCGGTTGAACACCCGGAAGACCACGAATGTCGGCGGCGGGCGATGATGCAGCATGACGGCGCAGAGCGCAGGCGTGAGCGTCAGCGAGTTGAAGGCGGAAATCGCAATCGAGATCGCAATCGTCAGCGCGAACTGGTTGTAAAGCCGCCCGGTGACGCCCGGAAGAAAGGCGACGGGCACGAACACGGCCATCAGCACGGCCGAGGTGGCGATGATCGGGCCGGTGACCTCGGACATCGCGATGCGCGCGGCAGCCAGCGGCGCAAGTCCCTTCTCCAGTTGACGCTCGACGTTTTCGACCACGACGATGGCGTCGTCCACAACAAGGCCGATGGCCAGCACGATGCCAAGCATGGACACGGTATTCAGCGAGAAGCCGAACGCCATCATGACCGCCATCGTACCGATCAGGGAGACGGGAATGGCGATGCCGGTGATCAGCGTCGTTCGCCAGCTTTGCAGGAAGAGGAAGACCACCGCGAAAACGAGACAGAGCGCCTCGACGAGCGTGATCATCACGTCGTGCATCGAGGCCGACACGAACATGTTGGTGTCGTAGTTGATGCCCCAGGCGAGGCCTTTGGGAAATTTCCTGGCGAGCTCCGTCATCTTCGCGCGCACGGCCTTGTCCATGTCGAGCGCATTGGAACCCGGCAACTGGTAGACCGGCACGAGCACCGCGGGACGGTCGTTGACATAGGCGGAGGTCGTGTACTGGAGCGCGCCGAGGTCCACGCGCGCGACGTCGCGCAGGCGCACCGCCGCTTCGCTGTTCACGCCGGCGCGCAGGATGATGTCCCGAAATTGTTCGGGATCCGAGAGGCGCCCGAGCGCGTTGATCTGCGCCTCGAAGGTCGTGCCGGGCGGCGCCGGGGATTGGCCGAGCTTGCCGGCGGCGACCTGAATATTCTGCTCGGCGATGGCTTGCTGAACGTCGGTGGCGGTCATGTTCAGCCGCGTGAGCTTGTCCGGGTCCAGCCAGATGCGCATGGAATAGCGCCGTTCGCCGAACAGCGCGACATCGCCGACCCCGGCGACCCGCTTCAGCGGATCGACGATCTGCAAGAACGCGTAATTGCTGACGGTGACGGGATCGACCGAACCGTCCGGCGAATAGAGATTGATCGCCAGCGCGAAGTTCGGGTTCTTCTTCTGAACCGTGACGCCTGCCTGATTGACGATGGCCGGTAGTTGGGAGGCCGCCTGGGAAACGCGGTTTTGGACATCGACCGCGGCGATGTTGACGGGATAGCCGACATCAAATGTGATGGTGATGGTCGATGTTCCGTCGTTGCTGCTGACCGACGACATGTAGGCCATGCCCGGCACGCCGTTGATCTGCTGTTCAAGCGGAGTCGTGACCGTTTCCGCGACCACCTGCGAACTGGCACCGGGATAGGTCGAAGTGACGATAACCTGCGGCGGCGTGATGTCGGGGAATTGCGCAACCGGCAGCAGCGCGTAGCATATCAATCCGGCCATAACCATGATGATGGCTATCGACGAGGCGAAGATCGGCCGCTCGATGAAAAACCTGACCATTCCGACTGCATTATCCTGATGGCGGCGTTCACCGGCGAACGCAGGCTGAAACGCAGAACTGGCGAAAGACCAAGTTTCGGGCAATTTAGAACGTAACAGGCGTTATGCCAATCCGCGCTCCGGCTCAGCTCTAGCTTTCTAGCCCGGGGGTTTGGGGGAATCAGCCAAGCCGATCCTTCATTCAGGGGTTCCTATGGGTCAGATACTCCATCGCGGCGCCACGACCCTGCGCGTCATCCGGGCGGCGATACAGCGACCGAAGGCGTCGATCCAGCACAAAGGAACATGGACATGCGCGGCGTCGTGATCGTCATTGTGATGGCCCTCGCCGCGGCCATCGGGCAGATGCTGACCGATCCACGGATCACGCGCGCTTTCATCGGGAGAACGATGATCGTTGTGGGCGTCTATATCCTGTTCTGCGCAATCGGATTGGGCTTTCTGAGTCTGCTTTATGTTCTGGGGAGGCACGATGATACGGGCGCCTTCGCCGCGGTCATCGCCTGGTTGGGCTGGCTGGGTCTTGCCATGGCGGGGCTCATCCGGCTTGCCCCACGCACGAGCGAGCCTCCACGCTGGATGACGCATTTTGGCGCATGGGATATCGTCTGTTTGGCGATGATCGCCGGAGGGGCGGCCGCGTCCCTTGGGCTGGCCTGACGGCTATCCCGATGTAAAGCGCATTGCGCCGCACGGCGACTAGATGTTTGATCCCAGGCTTTGATGGGGCATCCTTATCTTCCGAATCGAAGGATGCGC
>OEIU01000538.1_pt1 | contig 34137 bp, 28 predicted proteins | sample 1539221 | NCBI WGS metagenome assembly OEIU01 (sample SAMN03792071, study PRJEB22550) | activated sludge metagenome | feature: wastewater treatment plant; material: activated sludge; isolation source: Wastewater treatment plant of a petroleum refinery complex | place: Argentina: Zarate | collected...
TCGACTCTCAGGGAGCGGAACGCTTCAACGGTATCGACTCTCAGGGAGCGGAGCCCGTCTCAATGCGGGGGAACAGCGGTTCGATCGCAGTAACCGTGCTTCCCGGAGTGAGCTGTCCCCACACGCCGGCACCGCGGATGTCCTGGCCGGCAACCTCGCCCGTTCCGCCGATCGCCTGCCACAACGTCGCCGCGGCGAGCGGGATCACCGGCGAGAGCAACACGGCGAGCGCGCGCAGGCCTTCCGCCACGGTGTACAGCACGGTGCCGAGACGCTCCCGGTCCGCATCCGACTTCGCGAGAACCCACGGTTCCTGCACCGTGATGTAGCCGTTCAAGTCGTCCACGACCGTCCAGATCGCCTCGATCGCCTCGTGGATCGCGAGTCGATCCATCGCGGCATCCGCGTCGACCGCCGCCTTCGCGAGCGTGCGCTGGATCGCAAGATCCGCCTCCGTGTAACCGCTCGGCGCCGGAACGAGGCCGTCGAAATACTTGCCGATCATCGCGATGGCCCGCGAGGCGAGATTGCCGAACCCGTTTGCGAGCTCCGCATGGTACCGGGCGGTCAGGTCCTCCCAGCTGAACGAACCATCCTGGCCGAAGTGGATGGCGCTCATGAAGTAGTAGCGGAACGCATCCGAACCGAACGTGTCGGTGATCTCCGACGGCGCGATGCCGGTGAGTTTCGACTTCGACATCTTCTCGCCGCCCACGAGCAGCCAGCCGTGTGCGAACACCTGCTTCGACACCTCGATCCCGGCAGCCATCTGCATCGCCGGCCAGATGACGGCGTGGAAGCGGGCGATATCCTTGCCGACGATCTGCACGGCCGGCCAGCGCCGGTCGAACTGCACCTGGTCGGTGCCGTAGCCGATCGCCGTCACATAGTTGAGCAGCGCCTCGAACCACACGTACACGACGTGCGTGCTGTCCCACGGGATCGGGATGCCCCAGTCGAAACTGGAGCGCGAAATCGACAGGTCGCGCAGCCCCTGACTCACGAACTGGATGAGTTCGTTGCGCACGCTGTCCGGCTGGACGAACTTCGGGTTCGACTCGTACAGGGCGAGCAGTTTGTCGCCGAACTCGCTCAGCCGGAAGAAGTAGTTTGTCTCCTTCAAGGACTCGACCGGCTTCGAGTGGATCGCGCACACGAGTTGCCCCTCGAACTCGCCGATTCCCGGCACGAGTTCGTTCTGCTGCTTGTACTCCTCGCAGCCGACGCAGTAGTAGCCCTCAAACTCGCCCAGGTAGATGTAGCCGTCGTCGTACAGTTTCTGCAGGAACAGGACTACGCCCTCCTCGTGGCGGGCATCCGTCGTGCGTATGAAATCGTCGTTCGCGAGGTTGAGCGTCTTCAGCAGCGGCTTCCACGCGCTCTCCACGAGCGCATCCGCCCACGCCTTCGGTGTCGTGTTGTTCGCGACCGCGGTGCGGAGGATTTTCTCGCCGTGCTCGTCCGTGCCGGTCAGGAACCAGGTGTCGTCTCCGGCCTGACGGTGCCAGCGGGCGAGCACATCCGCGGCCACCTCGGTGTAGGCGTGGCCGATGTGCGGCACGTCATTCACATAGAAAATCGGTGTCGCGATGTAGAAGGAATGGTCGGAGGCCATGCGCCCAATCCTAATTGGCGCGCCGGGCCGGTTACCGCGCCGGGGACGGCTCAGCCCGTGCCGCAAGCGCGCCCTGGTACAGGTCTCGGCGGCCAAGCCCGGTCGCGTCGGCGACCTCGGCCGCGGCATCCTTCAGTCGGCTCCCGCCCGCGACGAGGGCGAGCACCTGCGCGATCCCGTCGCTGAGCGTTGCGGATGCCGGCTCGGCCCCGGCGACGACGATGCAGATTTCGCCTTTAACCCCGGCGGCCGCCCACTCCGCGAGTTCGGCGGCGGTCCCCCGCTTCACTTCCTCGTACAGTTTCGTGAGCTCCCGCGCGACCACCACTCGGCGATCGGGCCCCATCGCCGTGGCCAGATCCGCCAGCGACTCCGCGAGCCGGTTCGGCGACTCGAAGAACACCATGGTGCGCTCCTCGCGCGCGAGCGCACCAAACCAGGCGACGCGGCCCTTGCGCGGAATGAACCCCTCAAAGGTGAACCGGTCGGTCGGAAGTCCTGACACGGCGAGTGCGGCGAGCACAGCGCTTGGGCCCGGGATCACCGTCACGGTCACCCCCGCCGTTGCCGCAGCGGAAACGAGCGGAAACCCCGGGTCGCTGATCGCCGGCATCCCGGCATCCGTGAGCACCAGAAGGTCGGTGTCGCGCGCGAGCTCCACAAGCTCCGCCGCCTTCTCCACCTCGTTGTGTTCGTGCAGGGCGATCAGACGTGGCCGGTTCTCGATGCCGAGAGCGCGCAGAAGGTGCACGGCAGTGCGGGTGTCTTCTGCCGCAACAACCTCCGCCTTCTCAAGCGCGTCAATGAGCCGCCGCGACGCGTCGCCGAGATTGCCGATCGGGGTCGCCGCGAGGATGATCACGCCCCCATTGTGGCACTGCGTCAAGCAGTGCCACACGAAAGCACAGTGGCATTGTGGCATTGGGAATGCGCCTCGGCTGGTTAGCATTGCCACGTGACCGGTGAGCGCGACTTCGATGACATGATCGGCGGCGAGCCGATATCCACTGCGCCGACCCCAATGCCGGAGCAACCGAGGTACGTGCTGGAGGAGCCGCGCGGTTCGCGCCTCGACGACTGGTGGGGCCGGATGCTGTCGACGCCCGCGAGGCAACGCGCCTGGGCATGGGGCGGCCCCATCGCGGTCACTCTGCTCGCCGCAATCCTGCGCCTCTGGAATCTCGGGTCTCCCCACTCCCTCGTGTTCGACGAGACCTACTACGTGAAGGACTCCTGGACCCTCCTGCACCTCGGCTATGAGGCGAGGTGGCCGGGCGAGGCCGACGCATCCTTCAATTCCGGCAACGTCAACGTGTACACGGACCAGGGTTCGTTCGTCGTGCACCCGCCGCTCGGCAAGTGGATCATCGCCCTCGGCCTCGCGGTGTTCGGCGCGCAGGATGCCGTGGGCTGGCGCATCAGCACGGCGATCGTCGGCATCCTCCTCGTCGCGCTCGTCGCGGTCATCGCGCGCGGGATGTTCCACTCCACCCTCCTGGCGACGATCGCCGGCGGCCTCCTCGCGATCGACGGCAACGCGATTGTGATGTCCCGGGTCGCGCTCCTCGATGGCATCCTGACCCTGTTCGTCCTGCTCGGGTTCGGCGCCATCCTGCTCGACCGCGGGCACAGCGCGCGGCGGCTTGAGCGGTGGCGACGGCGGCGAACGGATGCGGGCCGCACGATCGACTGGGGCCCCGCGCTGTGGTGGCGCCCCTGGCTTGTGGCGGCGGGCATAGCGTTTGGGGCGGCCTCAGCGGTGAAGTGGAACGGAATCTACTTTTTGGCCGGGTTCGCCGTGTACACGCTCGTTGTGGATGCCGTCGCCCGGCGCAAGGCCGGCGTCACGTTCTTCGGAAGCGGTGTCGCGTTCAAGCAGGCGCCGGTCACGTTCCTGCTCACCGTGCCCATCGCGCTCGCGATCTACCTCGTCACGTGGACCGGCTGGTTCGTCACCGACGGCGGCTACTACCGGCACTGGGCAGAGCAGGCCGGCAATGCCTGGCAGGGAGCCCTTGCCTGGGTGCCCCTCGACATCCAAAGTTTTTGGCACTATCAGGCGAGCACCTACGCGTACCACATCGGCGAGCACCAGCCGCACGGCTATCAGGCGAATCCGCTCACCTGGCTGCTCATGATCCGGCCGACAGCGATGTTCTATCAGGGCAGCGACCTCGGTCAGAACGGGTGCGAGTTCACCCGCTGCGGCGAGTCCATCACGGGCATCGCGAACCCGTTCATCTGGTGGGGTGCCGTTGCGGCGGCCGTCTACCTCGTGTACCGGGTCATCCGGTACCGCGAGTGGCAGGTGGGGGCGATCCTCACCGGGATCGGCGCCGGATACCTCCCGTGGCTGATGTACCTGAACCGCACGGTGTTCCAGTTCTACACGATCGTGTTCGAGCCGTTCCTGATCCTCGCCCTCGTGTACGTGATCGGCCTGCTGTTGGGGAAAAGGACCGATGAGACGTGGCGACGGCTCGGCGGGATCCGCCTGATCGCGGTCATCCTGATCGCGATGGTGCTCGTGAGCGCGTTCTTCTACCCGCTGTGGACCGGAATGCAAATGCCGCTCGAGTTCATCCAGTTGCACTACTGGTTGCCCACCTGGCTCTGACGCGCGCGCCCAGGCGAGGGCGATATACCGCTTGCTGACAACTCCTCGCAATGGGAGTACATTAAACACGGCCGGTTTCATTCCCGGTGCAACCCGAAACTCAGCCCTCCCCGGGGCTGTCGCATGCTGTGGAAGAAGCCCCCGTGATTCTGCGCAAAGTGGGTGCTGCCGTTGGCGTCAGCGCTCTGGTCCTCGCCTCGATCCTTGCCGGGTCGACGGCAGCATACGCCGCAGTCCCGGCCCCGCCGGCGATCGACGTGACGTACTCGCCGTGGATCACCACCGAGACGACCGCCCAAATCACGGGTGTCGCGGATGACGACGTCTCCTCGATCACGATCACCGTCCAGAACGATGTGGCCACCGGATTCTACTGTTCCACCCCGATGGACCCGGGCCCCGGAACCACGGCCTGGAGCTGCACGCCCGGGATCCCGGGCCTGGCCCTCGGCGACAACTACCTGACGGCCACGGCGACCAATGTTGACGGCACCTCCGCGTCGTCCGCGCCGATTCTGATCAAACGCATCCCGCACCCCGAGATCACGTCCCCCGCCGATGGCACCGCCACGAACAACACCCAGCCGACGTTCTCCGGCACCGCCGATGATTCACTCGGCACCATCGACCTGGTCGTTTCCGGGAACCCCAACTTCTGCACGGGGGTACCCGTCGTGGCCGGGCAGTGGAGCTGCACGGCGGCGGCGCCCATCCCGGATGGCGCCTGGAGCTACCAGATCAGCCACGCCGGAACGGGCGCAATCGGGTCGATCGGCCAGTCGATCCGCATCGACACGGTGCTGTCCCCCCTCCTCACCGACATTAACGGCCCGGCCGGCGCCGACGACGGTTCCGGAACGTGGATTGCCGCCGGCACCACCCCCACGCCCACCATCACGGGCACGGCGGAGCCATTCGCGACGATCACGATGTGGCAGGACTATTCGGAGGTTGGCTGCCAGGGCGGCGCCCCGGTCGCGAACCTGTACGGCGACTGGACGTGCACGCTCGCAACGCCGCTGCCGTCGAACCCCACCGCGAGCCCTCAGGTGTACATTTTCGGAAGCCAGCAAACGGATCCGGCGGGAAACACGAACGTCGGTTCATCCCCCGACCCCCAGCTCCGGTACACCTACACGGACATCACCGCTCCGCAGCCCCCCGTCGTGACGTCGCCGATCGGAACCGTCACCGCGGGCATGAACCGCGTGATCACGAACAGCACGGGCGCCACCGTGACCGGCACGGGTGAACCCGGTGCGACCCTGAACGTCGTCGGCAACACCTGCATGATCGTGCCGACGATCGTCGACTCGGGCGGCAACTGGTCCTGCCAGCTCACCACCCCTATGACTCCCGACGGCAACTATGACGTGTTCTTCGGGCTGACCGATCCCGCATTCAACTCGTCTGCGCTGGCCAGCCCGGGGGTGCGCTTCGCCGTGGACACCTTGGCGCCCGAGGCGCCGGGCCTCTCGACACCGTCGGGGCCCGTTGTCGGCGGTGTGATCCAGGCGACCACGACAAACCCGCACCCGGTCATCACCGGGTTCGCAGAGATCGGCGCGACCGTGGACATCGTGCGGGGCGGATCCATGCCCGTCCCGTGCGTCGGGGGTGCGCCGATCGGAGACGAAGGCGGATTCACCTGCACGGTCGCCGCTGCCCTCAGCCCGGGGGTTTACTATTTCGGTTTCGCGCAAACCGATGTTGCGGGGAACTCGAGCGGCTCACCGGTCACCAAACTGCGCCTCACGGTTGCCAGTCCGCCACCGCCACCACCCCCGCCGCCTGCCGCAGGCACACCCCAACTCCCCACCCTTGGGTTGCAGTGGTTCCTCAGGTTCGCCACCAGTTCGGCTGACCCTGTGCCGGGCCAGAATGTCACGCTGACCGGATCCGATTTGCCGCCCGGATCCATCGTGTCGGCGGAACTCCACTCGACGCCGACCCCGCTGGGCACCTCCGTCGTGAAGGATGACGGCACGTTCGTGCTCAACACCGTCATCCCGAACACTGTGGAGCCGGGCGCGCACCACTACGTCGTTACGGTGACACCGTCGGATGGTCAAGCCCAGACCGCGGAAGTACCGGTCACCGTGGTTGCGGCCCTGCCGCCGAACGCTCCTGCCGCCCCTGCGGTCCCGGCCGCCGCGCCAACCAGCGCACCGAGCAGCGCCGGTAGCGCGGGCGCGTCCGCGGGCGGTGCCGTCCGCGGATCGGGCTCCCCGACACCCCGGGATACCCCCGCAGCGCCGAATTCGCTGAGCCATGCAATTCCCACGTTCCAGGACATCGTTTCCAGTCCCGCCATCGTGGGAGCCGCCGCCGCGAGCAGCCTCGCGCTGCTGTTCCTCGTCGCGTTCCCCGCGGAGATCCTCAACTCCACGCTCGACGAAAACTACGAGCGCATTTTCGGCCGGCTGCCCAAAGCGAAGCTGCCGTGGCTGGATCGGATGCGCACGCGCCTGAAGCGCGTCCCCGTCGTCGGCGGGCTCGCCCTCACGACCCTTGCGGCCCTCATCCTGAGTTTCGCGGACCCGCACTTCGGATTCGACCTCGCCTCGATCCGGCTGTTCCTCGCGTGCACCATCGGAATGTTCGTGCTCGGGTATGTCGCCAATGCGGTGACCGGGCTGATCCTCCGCCGCCGCTGGAGCATCACCTCCGTCATCGAACTTCAACCGTTTGGGCTTCTCGTTGCGCTCGCCGGCGTCATCCTGTCCCGCGTGCTGGACTTCGCGCCCGGTTTGCTCATTGGGCTCGTCCTCGCGCTCTCGCTGAGTGCGAGCGCCACGCTCAAGGAAGAGTCGCGCGCCGTGCTCATCTGGGCGGGCGTCATCCTCGGACTCGCTGTCGCGAGCTGGGCAGCGTACAGCCTGTTCGCTGGCGCCTTCTCGCCGGGGACATTCGCGGGAGCCCTCGTGGACGATTCCCTCGTCGCAATCGCGACGGAAGGGGTGTCCGGGCTCATCATCGGACTGCTGCCGCTCGGGTTCCTCGACGGGCGGAGCGTGTTCCGGCACTCGAAGTGGCAGTGGCTCGGCACCTACCTCGTGACGCTCATCGCGTTCTTCGTGATCGTCGTGCCGAGCGGCGCCCTGTGGGGCGGGATCGACGGACCGTTCTGGGTGTGGCTCATCGTGCTTCTCGCGTTCGCGACGCTGTGCGTCGGGGTGTACCTGTGGTTCCGTACTCACCCCGAGTCGGAGGAGGACAGCGCGGATGTGGCAAGCGCAGAGGAGTCCGTCACCGGCAACCGGCAGACGAAGTCGCTGCACAGGTAGGCGGTTGCGACGCCGCCCTGAAGCGTGCGTCCCTCGAGCAGTTCGAATCCTGCCGCCGACCATTCTTCGGCCGCCGCCGCGGACACGGTGATGGCGATTCCCCCCGCGGTGTGCCAGGTGCGGGCGTAGTCCGCGAGCTCGGCCGCGGGGTCGTCCGACACGACCACGAGCTGGGTCGGCGGGGATGCCAGCTCGGACATGACGGCGAGCGCCGCGCCGAAGCCGAGCGGCTGCAGCGGGGCGAGCGCGGCGACGTTCTCCATGGCGCGTTCCGCCTGCGCGAGGTAGTCGCGGCGGGCCGTGAGCAGGTAGAGCTCGCGCGCCGCGGCGGCGAGCGCACTGGTGCCGGACGGCAGCGCACCCTCCGTGGGGTCGACGTTCGCGTCGATCCCGAATCCGGCGAGCACCGGGTCGCCGCCGCCGGGGATCGCGAATCCGCCCTCCGTCACGCACGCGTCGACGAGCGTCTGCGCCTCCAGCGCCCACCGAGCCTCCCCCGTCGCGAGCGCCAAATGCAGGAGTCCGCGCGCGAGCAGTCCATAGTCTTCGAGCGTTGCCCTTGCGGCAGAAGGCTTTCCGGCGAGCGTTGCTCGCGCGAGCTCGCCCGACTCCTGCATTTGTGACGCGAGGATGCTGTGTGCCGCGTCGCTCGCGGCAGTCACCCAGTCGGGCCGTGCGAAGCGCAGCCCTGCGGAGGCAATCGCCCCGATGGCGAGGCCGCTCCAGCCGGTGAGCACCTTTTCGTCGAGCGCGGGCGGCGTCTGTTTCGCGCGGTCGGCCGCGGACAGCGCGTAGTAGTCGCCCTCGGTGAGGTGACCGTCCACGATGCTCTCGCTGTTCTGGGCTGACGCGAAGCCGCCGCCGGGCAGTTTCATCGTGCCGAGGAGGAAGTTAACAATGCCCGTCGCCGCATCGCGCGCGAGTTCCCCGCGCTCCGGCACCTGTATTGCCAGGCGGGCATATTCGCCGAGCAGTTGCGCGTTGTCGTAGAGCATGCGCTCGTAGTGCGGTTCGGTCCAGTCCGCGCGGGTCGCGTAGCGGAAGAAGCCGCCCTCCACGTCGTCCCGCAGTCCGGATTTCGCCATCGCGGTGAGCGTGCGGTCCGCGAGCGCGACCGATTCGGTCGAGCCGTGGTCGAGCAGGAAGTCAAGGACGGGGGTGACCGGGAACTTCGGTGCCGTGCCGAAACCGCCGAACTGCGTGTCCTCGTTCGCGGCGAGCAGGTCCACAACGGCATCCAGCGCGGCACGGTCGGGAAGCGGCGACGCGTCCCGCGAACCGTGCGCTCGGATCGCCGCCGCGACGTCCGCTGCGTTCTCGATGACTTCGCTGCGGCGGTTCGCCCAGGCATCCGACACGCCGTCCAGCACCTGGCGGAACGACGGGATTCCGCGCATCGCATCCGGCGGCCAGTACGTTCCGGCGAAGAACGCGTTTCCCTGCGGCGTCACGAACACGTTGAGCGGCCAGCCCAGATTCTGGGTGAACGCGCTCGCCGCGGTGAGGTAACCGGAGTCGACCTCCGGATGCTCCTCCCGATCGACCTTGATGGCCACGAAATTCGCGTTCAGGATCTTCGCGATGGCGGGGTCGCTGAAGCTCTCACGCGCCATCACATGGCACCAGTGGCACGTGGAATAGCCGATCGACACGAACACGGGAACGTCGCGCCGCGCGGCCTCGGCGAACGGCTCCGGCCCCCACTGTTGCCAGTCGACCGGGTTCGAAGCGTGTTGGCGCAGGTACGGGCTCAGCGCATCCGCGAGCATGTTGGGCATGGTCCCACGCTACGCTGCGCCGCCGGCGGGTGCTGGGGAGCGTGGCGGGGATACGCTGGGATCATGCGTTCGCGACCCTCGGTGACCGGCACGATCGACCTCGCCCTGCCGGAGTTCGAGACTCCCCCTGCCGACCCGATGCCGCTTCTGGTTTCCTGGGTCGATGCCGCAGAGAAGCTTGGGGTGCTTGAGCCGTACAACGTCGCGATCGCGACAACCGACGACGACGGTGACGTGACGAACCGTTTCGTGCTCGCCAAGGTGTTCGACCGTGACGGCATGACGTTCGCGACCAACACGAGCAGCGCGAAGGGGAGGCAGTTGACGGCCCATCCACGGGCGGCGGCGGTCCTGTACTGGCGGGAGACCCGTCAGCAGGTGCGGCTCACCGGGCCCGTCGAGGTCCTCACTTCAGCCGAATCTGACGATATCTGGGTAGACCGGTCGGTGGAGTCCCAGGCGGCCGCGACGGCCTCCCTGCAAAGCGAGCCCCTCCCGGATGACGCCGAGTACCGCGCCGAAGCGACGAAACTTGCGCAGCCCGGCATCCCCCTGCCGCGGCCCGACGACTGGAACGGCTACCGGCTTCGCCCGGACTCGATCGAATTCTGGCACGGCGGCGCAGACCGGATGCATCGGCGCCTGCGCTACGACCGCGACGCTTCGGGCTGGCGCCACGAGCGCCTCTACCCGTAACTTCTGTTAGTTCCCTTCGAGACGGCCGCTGCGCGGCCTCCTCAGGGAGCGGGTTGCCGTGGCGCTCCTCAGGGAACGATTCTCCTGCTCCCTGAGGAGCCGACGACGTCGGCGTCTCGAAGGGAGCCGACGGTGACTCCTAGTTGACGGTGTCGGGGTGGCTGCCCACGCGGCCGCCGCCCTCCGCCTCGAGCGCCGTGATCGCGGCCTGCTCGGCATCCGTGAGAGCGAAGTCGAACACGTCGAAGTTCTCGACCATGCGTTCGCGGCGGTTCGTCTTCGGAAACACGATGAACCCGCTCTGCAGGTGCCAGCGGATCACCACCTGCGCGGGCGACTTGCCGTGCGCCTCCGCTGCCGCAGAGATCACCGGATTCTCCAGCAACGGATACTTCGCCTGGCCAAGCGGTCCCCACGATTCGATGTGGATGCCGTGCTCGCGCGCGAACGCGACGGTCGCCGGCTGCTGGTGCGCCGGGTGCAACTCGATCTGGTCCACCGCGGGCACGACATCCGACTCGCCAAGCAGTCGTTCGAGGTGGGGAACCAGAAAGTTCGCGACGCCGATACTCGTCGTATGCCCCGCAGCCTGCAGCTCCACGAGGGAGCGCCACGCCGCGACGTACCGGTCGTTCGCGGGCGCCGGCCAGTGGATGAGGTACAGGTCGACCCGGTCGAGGCCCAGCTTGTCGAGGCTTTCGCGCAACGCAGCCGGCGCATCACCCTGCCGGTCGTTCCACAGTTTCGTCGTGATGTACAGCTCATCGCGCGGGATTCCGGATGCGGCGATCGCCCGCCCGACACCCTCCTCGTTTCCGTAGATGGCCGCCGTGTCGATGTGACGGTACCCGACCTCGAGGGCTTCGCTGACGATCCGCTCCGTGTGGGCCGGGTCGACTTTGAACACCCCAAAACCAAGCTGGGGGATGGTCGTTCCGTCATTGAGTGTGATGCTCTCCATGCTCCCAGCCTAGGTCGACTTGCCCTGCCGCGGAGAGCTGAGCGCACTCCACGCCAGCTGCACGGCCGCGTAGACGAGCAGGAGCGCGAACAGGATGCTGCCGAGCATCGGCGGAACCGCCCACGCGAGCGCCGCCCCGCCGATGGAGGCGGGGACGGCGAGCAGGCCGATGATCGCCGCAGACGTGAGGTCGGTGTGCCCGCGCCGAACGTTCGCAATCGTGCCGGTAACCGCGGTGGGGATCATCATGAGCAGCGATGTACCCTTCGCCACGAGGTCGCCGATGCCGAACACGAGCATGAGGGCCGGCACGACGAACACGCCCCCGCCGATCCCCAGGAGACCGGACAGGGTGCCCGTCACCACCCCGAGCACGAGCAGGCCTGCAATGACCCACGGGGTGAAATCGAACACTGCCGACCGGTCCGGCACGAGGAAGAACAGACGTGCGGCGACGAGCACGAGGAATCCGACGAAAATCCAGCGGAGAACCAGTTGTGGCATTTTGTGCAGCAGCCAGGTGCCCAGCAGCGAGCCCCCGATCGCGCCGGCCGCCAGCAGGGCGCCGGCGATCCAGTCGACCGAACCGTGCGCTGCGTACGCGATCATTCCGGACACGGCCGTCGGCAGCACCGCCGCCAGGGAGGTTCCGCTCGCCCGCCGCTGCGCGTAGCCGACGAACACAATCAACAGCGGCACGAGGACGACGCCTCCGCCCACGCCGAACAGGCCAGAGAAGAACCCGACCACGAGGCCGATCGCGGCGAGGCGCACAATGCTGCCCCGGGTCTGAGTCACCCTACGAGGTTACTGCCGCTCACTCGGCCACGGTCGCGATGTGCCTCTCCGGCACGCCGTCGTACGCGGAAAGCGGGCGGATGAGCGAGTTCGAGGCGAGCTGCTCCATGATGTGCGCGGTCCAGCCGGTGATCCGTGCCATGACGAACAGCGGCGTGAACATCTCCGTGTCGAACCCGATGAGGTGATACGCGGGCCCGGAGGGGTAGTCAAGGTTCGGCTTAATGCCCTTGCGGTCATCCATCGTCTTCTCGAGCACCGTGTAGAGCTCCATCAGGTCCGGCCGATCGTATTCGGTGACGAGGGTGTCCAGAGCGGCCTTCATGGTGGGCACGCGCGAGTCGCCGTTCTTGTACACGCGGTGGCCGAAGCCCATGATCTTGCGCTTTTCGGCGAGTGCCGCATCCAGCCAGGCTTCAGCCTTGTCCGCGGTCCCGATCTCCTCGAACACGTGCATGACTGCCTCGTTGGCGCCGCCGTGCAGCGGGCCCTTGAGCGCGCCGATGGCGGCGGTCACGGCGGAGTACAGGTCCGACAGCGTGCTCGCGACTACGCGCGCGGTGAACGTCGAGGCGTTGAACGAGTGCTCGGCGTACAGGATCATCGACACGTCGAACGCGTTCACGACCGTGATGTCCGGCACCTCGCCGAACGTCATGTGCAGGAAGTTCGCGGAGAACGCCAAATCGTCCCGCGGTTCGACGAGATCGAGACCACGCCGCCGACGCTGATCGTAGGCGACAATCGCGGGCAGTTGAGCGAGCAGGTAAATCGAGCGCTCCAGGTCGGTGTCGCGAATACCGTGCGGTCCGCCGTCATCGCACGCTCCCATGACGCTCACCGCGGTACGCACCACATCCATCGGGTGAGCGGTGAGCGGCAACTCGTCGATGACCCGCTTCGTTCGGTGCTCCAGCGCCCGTTGGGACCGCTCCGCCTTTTGGAACGCCTCAAGCTGCACCGGCGTCGGCAGTTCGCCGTTCCACAGCAGGTAGGCGACCTCCTCGAACTGGCAGTTCGCGGCCAGCTCCTGCACCGGGTATCCGCGGTACAGGAGCGAATTGGTGTCCGGGTTGACCTTGGAGATTGCGGTGGTGTCGACGACGACGCCGGCAAGGCCCTTGTGGATTTCTGGCTCGGTCATGTCAGTCCTTGTTGGTCTCGAGGGTGAAGTTGAAGACGCCGGAGTCGAAGGTGTTGTATGCCTCGTAATCCAGAAGTTCGTACAGGCGCGCTCGCGTCTGCATGTCCGCAACTGCTGGTTTCAGCGTACCCTCGGCGAGCAGGGTGTCGAGCCCGCGCTCGGCCGCGCCCATCGCGAGGCGCAGCAGGCTGACCGGGTAAATGACGATGTTGATTCCGACGCCGGCGAGCTGGTCGGTCGTGAACAGTTCGCTCTTGCCGAACTCGGTCATGTTCGCCAGAACCGGTACGCTCACGGCGTTGCGGATCGCCTCGAATTCGCCCAAGTCCCTCATCGCTTCGGGGAAGATCGCGTCGGCGCCGGCATCCACGAGCGCCTTCGCGCGGTCGATCGCCGCCGGCAGACCTTCCACCGCGCGGATGTCGGTGCGGGCCATGATGAGCAGGTTCGGGTCGCGCCGCGCGGTCGCCGCAGCCCGGATGCGCTGCACGGCAGTTTCGGTGTCCACGACGGCCTTGCCGTCGAGGTGGCCGCAGCGCTTCGGGTTCACCTGATCCTCGATGTGGAGGCCGGCGACCCCGGCATCCTCGAGCGTCTGCACGGTTCGCGCGACGTTCATCGGCTCGCCGAACCCGGTGTCGGCGTCGACGATCGCGGGGAGATCGGTCATTCGCGCGATCTGGCTGGCGCGCATCGCGACCTCGGTGAGCGTCGTGAGCCCGATATCCGGGAGCCCGAGATCTGCGGAGATCACGGCACCGGAAATGTACACGCCGTCGAAGCCCTTGTCCTGGATGAGTTTCGCGCTCAGCGGGTTGAATGCGCCGGGGAAACGCAGCAGGTCGCCGCTCGCGAGCCGTTCGCGCAGGAGTTGCCGCTTGGTGGCGGCGGTCACTGTGGAATACAACATCAGAAGAGTCCTTCCGGGTTCTGGACGGAGGAGAGCAGTCCGGTTTTCGCGACGACCGTGAGGCCGCCCAGTTCGTCGGCTCCCAACTCCGGCAATCGCTGCACGAGGGTGAGGAACCGTTCGATCTCTTCCGCCTCGAGCACGTGCTCGGCGAGGGTGCGGAACTTCGCGACGTACTGTTCGCGGGTGAACGGATGCGCCCCGAGCGGGTGGGCATCCGCGACGGCGATCTCGTCGACGATGGTCGACCCGTCCGTGAGGGTGATCTCCACGCGGCCGCCGAACGCCTTCTCGTCCGGGTCGATCGTGTGGTAGCGCCGGGTCCACTCGGCGTCTTCCTCCGTCGTGACCTTCTTCCACAGCGCAACCGTGTCCGGGCGGTTTGCCCGCTCCGGAGCGTACGAGCGCTCGTGGTGCCACGCGCCATCCTGGAGGGCGACCGTGAAGATGTACGGGATCGAGTGGTCGAGGGTTTCGCGGCTTGCGCTCGGGTCATACTTTTGCGGGTCATTCGCGCCGGAGCCGATCACGAAGTGCGTGTGGTGGCTCGTGTGGATGACGATGCTCTCAATCTTCTCGCCGCCCTCCGGACCGACGAGCTCAGGGTGCTCGTTGTGGAGTTTGCGGGCGAGGTCGATGAGCGCCTGCGCCTGGTACTCGGCGGAGTGTTCCTTCGTGTAGCTATCGAGGATGGCGAGCTTCGCTTCGCCGCGGGCGGGCAGCGGCACCGAGTATTTGGCGTTCGGGCCGTCCAGCATCCAGGCGATCACGCCGTCTTCACCCTCGTAAATCGGCGTCGGGCTGGTCTCGCCCCGCATGGCACGGTCGACGGCTTCGACGGCCATCTTGCCGGCGAACGCCGGCGCGTGGGCTTTCCAACTGGAGATTTCGCCCTTGCGGGACTGGCGCGTTGCTGTCGTGGTGTGCAGTGCCTGGCCGATGGCCTGGAAGATCGTCTCGTTGTCGAGGCCGAGCAGGGTGCCGATGCCGGCAGCGGCGGAGGGGCCGAGGTGGGCGACATGGTCGATCTTGTGCTCGTGCAGGCAGATCGCTTTCACGAGGTCGATCTGGATCTCGTAGCCGGTGGCGATGCCGCGGACGAGATCGCGCCCGTCTCGCCCGACGTGCTGGGCGACGGCGAGGATCGGGGGGATGTTGTCGCCGGGGTGGGAGTAGTCGGCCGCGAGGAACGTGTCGTGGTAGTCGAGTTCGCGCACGGCGACACCGTTCGCCCAGGCCGCCCACTCCGGGCTGAACCGGCGGTCGAGGGTCTTGCCGAAGACTGTCGCACCGGAGCCGCCAACTGACACCGGATGCGCGTTCGCCTGGCTGCGTGCCGAGACGACGGGTGCACGGAGGAGTGACGCGGTGGCGACGGCCGCGTTGTCGATGATGCGGTTGATGACCATGTCGGTGACCTCGTCGGTGACCTCAACCGGGTCGGTCGCGACTTCTGCGATCTTCCAGGCGAGCTGGTCCTTGCGGGCGAGGTTCTCTTCGCTCTTGTGTACGCGAACTTCGTGCTGGTTCATGCTTCTACTCTTCTCTATCCTGCGAGGTTCGGTGAATCGGTGGATGCAGCTGGTGCGGCCCGGTCGACCGCGGAAAGTATGTGTTTGAGGCTGCGCTTCAGGTGGATGCTCGTGGCGTGCGCGGCGAGCTCCGGGTCGCCGTCGACGATGCCGTCCACGATCATGAGGTGTTCCCGTGCCGAGGCGAGCAGCCGATCCGGGTTGTCTTTCGCGAGCCTGCGGGCTCGCGCCAGGTGCGGGCGCAACTGGCGGATCGCGGCGAGCAGGAATCGGCTTTGCACCGCGTCATCCATGGCGGCATCGAGGCGGGCAACCAGTTCGTAGTAGGCGTCGTGGCCGTTCGGGTGCTGCAGCGTTTCGAGTGCGGCGGAGAACTCGTCGCGCAGGGCAACGAAAACGGCCGGATCCCGCCGGGAGGCGACGAGGGACGCGATCTGCATCTCGAGCACCTGGCGAAGCTCGAACAGTTCGACGATGGTCTGCCGCGACAGCTCGCTCACCACGTGGCCGCGGCCGGAGAGGGCGACAAGCAAACCTTCGGCGGCGAGCCGGGCGAACGCTTCGCGGATGGGGGTGCGGGACAGGTTCAGGCGCTGCGCCTGCTCCACCTCGGCGAATGCGGCGCCGGGCGGGAACTCGCCGTGCAGGATGTCGTCGCGGAGGGCCGCATATGCCGTGTCGCTTGCGCGCATCGCCGCCCCTTCCTGTATACAAATCTCGGCCACCGACCACCAATTTTAGGGGCAAAGCGAGTTCAAGTCCAGAGAATGTATACATTCCGTGGCCCGAGTTGCTTGCTATTGACAAGTTCGCTTGTTATTTGCAAGTATTCTTGCCTCGCTATCCGCCCACCGATCACACACTCCGGAGTGCACCATGGCCACTCAAATCTTCGTCAGCCTCCCCACGAGCGACCTTGAGCGCGCGAAGGCGTTCTACACGGGGGTGGGCTGGCCGCTCAACCCTCAGCTCTCCGACGACAACGGCGCATGCTTCGTCGTTTCTGAACACATTTACCTCATGATCATGGCTCGCGAGTTCCTGGCAACATTCACCGACAAGCCCATCGTTGACCCCAGCACGATGCTTCAGACGCAGACCGGTCTGAGCGCGGACTCCCGCGAAGACGTCGATGCGATCATCGACAAGGTCATCGCCGCGGGAGGGCGCGAGGATCGCGAAGCGCAGGACTACGGCTTCATGTATTCCCGGGACTTCGAAGATCCGGATGGCAACCACTTCGGGATCATCTGGTCGGACCCTTCCGCGTCCGAGAGCGGGCAGGACGCGCCTGCGGCACAACCGAACCAGGGAACCTGAGCCCATGGCGGCACGCAACTTCGGACAATACTGCGGCGTCGCGACCGCCGTCGACCTGGTCGGGGAACGGTGGGCGCTGCTCATCGTCCGCGATCTCCTCGTCGGCCCGCGCCGCTACAGCGACCTGAAAACCGGTCTTCCGCGCATTCCCACGAACATCCTCAGCTCGCGGCTCAAGGAACTCCAGGCTGCGGGCATCGTCCGTCGGGTACCGCTCGCGCACGGTCTCGCCTACGGCCTCACCGACGTCGGACGCGGCCTCGAGGATGTCATTCTCGCGCTCGGGCGCTGGGGCTTCCAGGAGATGGGAGAGCCAGCGACGGGCGACATCATCACCCCGGATTCGATGACGATGGCGTTCCGTACCGCATTCCAGCCCGCAGTCGCTATGCCGTTGCCGCCCACCATCTACGACGCGCACCTGGATGACTTCGCCCTGCGCCTCAGGGTCGACAACGCAGACTTGCGCGTAGCCCGACTCGACGCAGAGCACACCGAGACGGTTCTCCGCCAGTTGCCCCAGCTCGTCTTCAGGTCCGGGCCGGAGCTCCACAAGCTCATGTCCGGTGAACTCAGTCCGGCGGATGCGCTCACCCGCGATGCCGTCCACATCGTGTCTGGCGACCGCGCACTTCTCGACCGATTCGCCCGCACGTTCCACCTTGCACCGGCTGCATGAGCGGGCGGGCCCAATGGCCGCCTCGCGCCGTAAGCTGGAGGGCTCATGATTCCCGCCATTGCCTACCCTCCCGAACTGCCGGTCAGCCAGCGGCGCGACGACATCGCCGCGGCCATCCGGGACCATCAGGTCGTAGTCGTCGCCGGCGCGACGGGATCGGGCAAGACCACGCAGATCCCCAAAATCTGTCTCGAACTCGGGCGCGAATCGATCGGCCATACCCAGCCACGCCGCATCGCCGCCCGCACGATCGCCGAGCGGATCGCGGAAGAGCTCGGCACAGAACTCGGCGGACTCGTCGGCTACCAGGTGCGCTTCACCGACAAGGTCGGCAAAGACACCCGCATCAAACTCATGACCGACGGCATCCTGCTCAACGAAATCCACCGCGACCGGATGCTCAAAAAGTACGACACGATCATCATCGACGAGGCCCACGAACGCAGCCTCACCGTCGACTTCCTGCTCGGCTACCTCAAGCAGTTGCTGCCGCGTCGCCCCCACCTCAAAGTCATCATCACCTCCGCCACGATCGACCCCGAGAGTTTCGCCCGGCACTTCGCGGATGCCGCGGGCGAGCCTGCGCCCATCATCGAGGTGTCCGGGCGCACGTATCCGGTCGAGATCCGCTACCGTCCGCTGCGACCGGATCCGCCCGACGACGAGGACGAGCCGCCTGGCCCGACCTCAACCGCCGCGCAACCCCCCCGAAGCTCGAAAATTCAGGAAACTGCGTCACGACCCGGTGGAAAACCCGGCGTGTCGCCGGCATCCGAACGCGAGTTCCTGAATTTCCAGAACACGCGAGGGGGAAAGCACGCCGACGACGGCCTCGACCTGTTCGACGGGATCAACGCCGCGCTCGACGAGCTTGCGCGCGAGACTCCCGGCGATGTGCTCGTGTTCCTGTCCGGCGAGAACGAGATTCGGGATGCCGAAGACGCGATCCGGTCCCGAAACCTTCCGGCGACGGAGGTTCTCCCGCTCTACGGGCGGCTGAGTTCCGCCGACCAGCACAAAGTGTTCGGCAAGGCCGCGGCCGGAACGAGGCGACGCATCGTGCTCGCGACGAACGTCGCGGAAACGAGCCTCACCGTTCCGGGCATCCGCTACGTCATCGATGCGGGTACGGCGCGCATCAGCCGGTACAGCGTCCGCTCCAAGATCCAGCGGCTGCCGATCGAACCGATTTCGCAAGCCTCCGCCAACCAGCGCTCCGGCCGCAGCGGACGCACGAGCGACGGCATCGCCATCCGGCTCTACTCGGAGGAGGACTTCGAGAGCCGCCCGGAGTACACCGAACCGGAAATCCTGCGCACCAACCTCGCCGCCGTCATCCTGCAAATGATCTCGCTCGGGCTCGGCGACATCGCGGAGTTCCCGTTCCTGCAGCCGCCCGACTCCCGGGGGGTCAAGGATGGGCTGGATCTGCTCACGGAGTTGGGCGCGATCCGAAGTGGCCCCCTTCGAGACGCGCTCCGCGCTCCTCAGGGAGCGGTGACGGACGAGGACGGCCCCCTTCGAGACGGGCACGCTGTGGCCTCCTCAGAGAACGGGGGTTCTCGCTCCCTGAGGAGGCCGAAGGCCGTCTCGAAGGGAGCCCAACCGGTCATTACCAAGATCGGCCGGCAGCTCGCCGGTATGCCCATCGACCCGCGGCTCGGCCGCATGGTCATCGAATCCGGCAGGCACGGCGTCACACGCGAAGTCATGGCGATCGTCGCGGGCTTGAGCATCCAGGACCCGCGCGAACGACCGCTCGAGAAGCGCCCTCAGGCCGACCAGGCGCACGCCCGCTTCACCGACAAGACGAGCGACTTCATCACACTCCTGAACCTCTGGAACTACGCGAAGCTCAAGGAGAAGGAACTCTCCAGCAGCGCGTTCCGTCGCCTCTGCCGCGCCGAATACCTCAACTACCTCCGCATCCGCGAGTGGGGCGACGTGTATCGCCAGTTGAAGCGCATGGCGAAGCAACTCGGCCTCACGGTCAACGAACCTCGCGGTGGCGCGGCGGGGGCGGATGCCGCAGCTATCCACCGCTCGCTGCTCGCCGGACTGCTCAGCCAGATCGGCATCCGGGACGAGCAAAAGGGCGACAAGAAGAAGCAGCAGCGCGGCGACTACCTGGGTGCGAGGCAGGTGCGGTTCACCATCTTCCCCGGATCCGCGCTCGCGAAGAAGCAGCCTGCCGAACTGATGAGCGTGGAACTCGTGGAGACGAGCCGCCTGTTCGCCCGCATGAACGCCGCCATCGACCTGTCCTGGGCCGAACCCATCGCGGGCGACCTCGCGAAGAAGAGCCACAGCGAACCGCACTGGGAAAAGCGGCAGGGCTCGGCGGTCGTGTACGAGCGGGTCACCCTGTATGGCGTACCGATCGTGGCGCGGCGGCGCGTGCAGCTCTCTCGCATCGACCCGGAGCTGGCCAGAGAGCTGTTCATCCGCCACGCGCTCGTCGACGAGGATGGTGCCCCGGATTCCTGGCGCACCGACGGCAACCGCAAGAGCAGCGCCTTCGACTTCCTGCGGAAGAACGAACAACTGCGCCACGACCTCGCCGAAGTGGAAGAGCGCACCCGGCGCCGCGACATCCTGTTCGACGACGAAGCCGTGTTCGGGTTTTACGATCGCGTGCTGCCCGCCGAAGTGACCGACGTTCGGGCGTTCGAGTCGTGGTGGAAGAAGGCGCGCGCCGAGACGCCGGACCTGCTCACGATGACGCGCAAAGAGCTTGCCGCGGATGTTCCGCTCGCTGACAAGGCCGAAGGTCGTCTTGAGGGGGGCTATCCCGAATTCTGGTTCCAGAACGACCAGCGCCTCACCCTCAGCTACCGTTTCGAGCCCGGTGCCGACGATGACGGCGTGACCGTTCAGGTCCCGCTCGCACTGCTGCCGAGGCTCGATCCGGCTGGATTCGACTGGCAGGTCCCGGGGTTGCGGGCCGAACTGGTCGCCGCCCTCATCAAGTCGCTGCCGAAGGCGATTCGCCGCAACGTCGTGCCCGCGGCCGACTGGGCGAACCGGCTCCTTCAGGATGCGCCGGCGGAAGGCTCGGATGAGGTGGGCCTGCGCGAATACCTTGCCTCTCAGATCCAGCGCCAGACGTACACGCCGGTCACCGTGGACGATTTCAACCTCGACCGGATTCCGGCGCACCTCCAGGTGACGTTCGCGGTCATCGGAGAGAACGGCACGAGGATCGCCGCATCCAAAGATCTGGACGGCCTGAAACACAAACTCAGCACGCGCACGCGCGAGTCCGTCGCGAAGGCGCACGTGCGCATGCCCAACGCGATCGAGCGCGGCGGGATCACAACGTGGGACTTCGATGACCTCCCGCGCGTGCTCAACACGACACAATCGGGCAACACGATCCGCGCCTACCCCGCCCTCATCGACGAGGGCGCGAGCGTCGCGATCCGGCTCATGGCGACGCCGGACGACCAGGCGAGAGAACATCGCCGAGGCGTGCTCCGGATGCTGCAGCTCGGCATCCCCGCCCCAACCGGTTACGTGCAGGAGCATTTGACCACTGCCGAGAAGCTCGCACTCTCGCGCAGCCCGTATCCGTCAACAAATGCGCTGTTCGCGGACTGCCTGCTCGCGTGCGCGGACGAGGTGTTGGGCGAGCGCGATGTCCGCACGCGCACCGAATTTTCGAAAGTGCGAGACGAACTCTCCGCGACGATCGTCGATGCGCTGTTCGCCGCGGTCGGCCTCGTGAGCTCGGTGCTCACTGCTGCTCGAGACGCCGAGAAAGCGATCTCCGCCGCGTCGAGCATTGCGCTTATTGCGCCGCTCGCCGACGCACGCGAGCAGCTCGGTGCGCTCGTCTTCCCCGGTTTCGTCGGCCGCACCGGTCTCGCGCAATTGCGCCGGCTGCCGGTCTACCTCGCTGGAATCACCCACCGGGTGGCGAAGCTCGCGGAGAATCCGGCCAGGGACCGCGTCTGGCTGACAGAGGTGCACACCGCGACGGAGCGCTACCGCACATCCGGCGGCGAGTTGCCGCCGCATCCGGATGCCCCTGCCGCGCTCACGCACGCCCGCTGGCTCCTCGAGGAACTGCGCCTGTCCCTGTTCGCCCAACACCTGCCCACCACGGAGCCGGTGAGCCTGAAGCGCATCTCAAAGCTCCTCGCCGACCTCTGAGTTACTTGCATGCCCCCCCTTCGAGGCGCGCTTCGCGCTCCTCAGGGAGCGGTAACTGGCGGCGTTCGGCGCAGGGTGTTCGTCGGCGAGCGAGCTTTGGGGAAATGGTTTGGCCCGGAACCGCGCGTGCGCGGTGGAGCGGCTGAACGATTTCCCCAATGTTTGAGCGGAGGACGGACATCCTGCGCCGAACGCCGACCCGGTTACAGAACCTTCGACAGGAACGCCTGCGTCCGCTTGTGCTGCGGGTTGCTCAACACCTCGACCGGATCCCCGGATTCGACGACCACGCCGCCATCCATGAACACGAGCGAGTCGGCGACTTCCCGCGCGAACCCCATCTCGTGCGTCACGACGATCATGGTCATGCCGGATTCGGCGAGGTTCTTCATCACGTCGAGCACTTCGCCGACAAGTTCAGGGTCGAGCGCGGAGGTGGGTTCGTCGAAGAGCATCAGCTTGGGGTCCATCGCGAGGGCGCGCGCGATGGCGACCCGCTGCTGCTGCCCGCCGGAGAGGTGCGCAGGGTAGGCATCCTCCTTCTCGGCAAGCCCCACCCGGGCGAGCAGTTCTTGCGCTCGGGTTACGGCATCCGCTTTTTTGACCCCGTTGACCCGTATCGGCGCCTCAATGATGTTTTCCAGGGCCGTCATGTGCGGGAACAGGTTGAAGCGTTGGAACACCATGCCGATGTCGCGGCGTTGACGCGCCGCCACCTTGGGTTTCAGTTCGTAGAGTTTGTCTCCGCGCTCTTCGTAGCCGACGAGGACACCGTCGACGGTGAGCCGACCCGCGTTGACACGCTCCAGGTGGTTGATGCAGCGAAGGAAGGTGGACTTTCCGGAACCACTTGGTCCGACCAGGCACATCACTTCGCCGCGCGGCACGGTCAGCGAGATGCTCTTCAGCACTTCATTGGAGCCGAAACTTTTCGACACGCAGTCGGCGTGCACCATCGGGATGTCACGTGTTGTGGTGGTCATCGCTGCTCCTTCCCCGGCTTGTCCGGTGTGCTGCTGCCGGAGTCCGGGGCAATCACGATCCCGGTGGTGACCGGAATCGCTCCCGTCTCCGTGCCTTTTTTCTCCGGTCTGGCCTGCCCGACCCCGCGCGAGAAGCGCTTCTCGAGGAAGTACTGTCCGACCATGAGGATCGAGGTGAACGCCAGGTACCATGCTGACGCGACCAGCAGCAGCGGGATCGGGTCAAAGATCACGGCGGATATGTCGCGCGATCGCCCGTACAGGTCGAAGCTGAACGGCACCGCGGCGACCAGCGACGTGGTCTTCAGCATGGAGATCACTTCGTTGCCGGTGGGCGGAATGATGATCCGCATGGCCTGTGGGATGACGATGCGGCGCATCGTCAGTATCCACGACATTCCCAATGCCGTGGCGGCTTCGTCCTGACCTTTGTCGACGGAGAGGATGCCGGCGCGCACGATCTCCGCCATGTAGGCGGCCTCGTTGAGCGACAACCCGATGACCGCCAGCCAGAACACGCTGATGAAGTCGGTCGGGAACTGAAGCCACGGCGTCGTGAACGGGACCCCGATGTCGATGGTCTTGTAGATGGTGGCGAACAGGCCCCAGAACACGAGCTGCACGTAGATGGGCGTGCCTCGAAACACCCACAGGTACAGCCACGCGACGCCTTTCACGACCGGGTTGTCGGACAGGCGCATTACGGCAAGCGTGATCCCGAGGATGATCGCGATGATCATCGAGTAGATGGTCAGCAGCAGCGTGTAGCCGGCGGCCTGGGATATCCGTTTGTCGAAAATGTATTTCGCGAAGTTGTCCCAGCCGTACGCCTGACGTTGGGACGCGTCGATGATGAACAGCGCCAGCATCAGGATGAGGACCACGGCGACGACGTTGCGCCACGGGTGTCGCAGCCGAATCGCTTTGATCGGCGCGGGCGTTCCAGCGCCGTTCGGCAACACAGTTCCCTGTGTTGCCGAACGGCCAGAGTCTGGAAGACTCATGAACTTACTTGGCGGTTGCCGCGTTGATGGTGATCTTCGAGACAGCGCCGCTGAAAACGCCCCACTTGTCGAGGATCGCCTTGTAGCTGCCGTCATCCAGCATCGACTGCATTGCCGCCTGGATCGCCTTGGTCAGTTCAGATCCCTTGTTGACCGCGATTCCGTAGGGGGCAACGTCGAACGGGTCGCCGGCGAGCTGGATTTTGTCTTTCTGCTGGCTGACCGCGTACTGGGTGATCGGGGAGTCGGCGCTCATCGCGTCGGCGCGACCCAGAACGAGAGCGTTGGTCGCCTCATCCTGCTTGTCGAACTTGAGGATGTTGATCGCCGGCTTGCCCGCATCCGTGCACGCCTTCGACTTTGCGGGGAGTTCGTCGGTTTCCTCCACCGTTGTCGCCTGCACCGCGACGGTCAGACCGCATCCGTTTGCCGGGTCGACGGTCTTCCCGATCGGCGCTGCCCACTGGATTCCGGCGTTGTAGTAGTTGACGAAGTCGACGCTCTTTTCACGCTCGGCATTGTCGGTGAACGAGGAGAGCCCGATGTCGTAGGTGCCGCCGGTGACGCTCGGGATGATCTTGTCGAAGCTGGCAATCTGGTAGTCGGCCTTCAGTCCAAGCTTCGCGGCCATGGCCGTTCCCAGGTCGATGTCCCACCCGATCGGGTTTCCGGAGGGGTCCTTGTACTCGTTCGGCGCGTAGGTCGCGTCGACGCCAATGACGAGCTTGCCTGCTGCTTTGATATTTGCGGGCAGCAGTGCCACCGCCGCCGCATCGACGCCGGTGGGAGGTGCCGAACTCCCCGTGTCCGGCGTTGCCGGGGTGCCGTTGTCGACGCAGCCGGTGAGCATGAGTGCTGCGACGGCAATGATGGCCGGCAGCGCGATCTTGGTGCGCATTGTCATTCCTTCTCTTCTCCTGGTGAATGGTGCTGCCGGTGGAGTGAGACGGAGCGTCGCGGGTGTTGCGCGCCTCATCGACACGCCGGCATTCGCAGCCTACTCCCCGCGGAGGGCAAGGAATCGCCGCGCAGGGCCAATTTGGCTGTGGAATCCGTGCGAATTTGACAAAAACTGCTTCACTGTTCCGGCTTCTTGCCGGACACGGATTTCGCGTTCGCCTCGTAGGAGGTGTTCGTGGATTCGAAGAAGTTGACCAGTTCGTACGTGTCGTTCGCGGTCGCCATCCATTTGGCCGGGTTCGAGACCTTGTACTCGGGGTCGAAGCCCAACTCCTCGAGGCGGCGGTCGGCGAGGTACTTCACGTACTGGTTGATGTAGGTGGCGTTCAGTCCGAGGATGCCGCTCGGCAGCAGGTCGCGGTTGTACTCCTCCTCCATCTCCACGGCATCCAGGATCATCTGCTTGATTTCGGCCGCGAATTCCGGCGTCTGCAGTTCGGGGTTCTCCTCCAGCACGGTGAGGATGAGGTTGATGCCGAACTTGAGGTGCAGGGATTCGTCGCGGATCACCCAGTCCATGAGGGAACCGAAGTTGCGCAGCAGGTTCCGCTGGCGGAAGCTCAGAGCGACCATGAAGCCGGAGTAGAACCAGATCCCCTCGAGGATGATGTTGTAGGCGACGAGGTTGCGCACGAAGTCCTGTTTGCCCTGTGTGGTGGTGATGTCGAGCGTCTGCTCGGTCATCCGCTTGATGAATTTGACCTGGAACTCTTCCTTGCGTGCCATCGACGGCACACTCACGTGGGAGCCGTAGGCGGCTTCGCGGTCGATCGGGAACGTTTCGAGCACGTATTCGAAGCTCATGCAGTGGTTGGCTTCCTCCCACATTTGCTTCGCAAGGTAGAGGTGGCACTCGGCGGCGTTGATGTACGGGTACACGCCGAACGCGAGCGCCTTGTTCACGAGCAGTTCGTTCGGGTTGAAGTAGCTCATGAGGAACGTGATCGCGTGGCGTTCCTCATCCGTCATCTTCTTGAAGTCGGCAATGTCCTGGTCGAGCTGGATCTCGTTCGGGAACCACGTGTTCGCGACCGCCTGGTCGTACAGGTCCATGGCCCACTGGTACTTGACCGGCTTGAGCAGCAGGCCTTCCTGCACGCCCGTACCGAGAATCCCTGACATTGCGCGTTCCTACTTCCTTGTCACTGACTGAGTCGATCCCTTCGAGACGATCGCTGCGCGATCCCCTCAGGGAACGATGGTGATTTTTACTGGCAGCTGTCGCACTGCAGCTCGTCCATGGGGTCGACGGGTACGGAGAATTCTTCATCCATGATTACTCACCGTCCTTCGCCGGGCTTGCGGCAGAGAGTCCGGCGAATCCGAATCCCTTGCGCACGGGAGCAGCCGTTGACGCCGCGGCCGCGGCCGGCGTGCTTGCCGCACCGAACCCTCGCTTGGCCCCTGCATCGATGTCCTCCGACTTGTTCACCTTGACGGTGGACTGCTCCGCCTGGTGGCGCGGCTTCATGTGCAGGTAGTACGTCGTCTTCACACCGCGTTCCCACGCACCGTAATAGATGTCCATCATCTCGCCGAGGTCACGGGTTTCGAGATACATGTTGCGGCTGATGGCCTGGTCGATCCACTTCTGGGCACGGGCGGCGACCTCGAGGAACGCGTACGGGGAGAGCTGGAAGCTCGTCTTGTACACCTCTTTGAGGTCATCCGGGATGGCGTCGACAACCTGCACGTCGCCCTGGCTGCGCAGGATCGACTCGCGCACGCTGCCCCACAACCCGAGCGCCTGCAGGTCCTTCACGAGGTTGCGGTTCACCTCGAGGAACTTGCCACTCGAGGTGGACCGGCTGAAAATCTGGGTGAACTGCGGGTCGAGGCCCGGCGTGGTGCCCGCGACCAGACCGATGGATGCCGTCGGCGCGATCGCCATGAGCGTCGCGTTGCGCATCCCGCCCCTGACCTTCGCGCGCATCGCGTCCCAGTCGAGCCGCGTCGTGCGGTTCACCGTGATCGGCACGCCGCGGTCCTCCTCGGTCTTGGCGATGCTGTCGATCGGCACCATTCCCTTCGACCAGCCTGAACCCTCGAAGTTCGGGTAGGAGCCGCGTTCCTTCGCGAGCTCCGTCGACTCGTCGATCGCCGCCCAGGAGACGTGCTCCATGATTTCGTCGATGAGGTCGTACGCCGCTTCGCTCTCGTAGCTCAAGCCCAGTCGCTCCACGATGTCCGTGAAGCCCATGACGCCAAGCCCGACCGCGCGGTTCTGCTGGTTCGAGAAGTCCGCCTCTGGCACGCTCGACTTCGTGATGTCGATGAGGTTGTCGAGCTGGCGCACGGCGATGCGGGCGGACTCCTCGATCTTCGCGAAGTCGATCGTCGGACGACCGCCGGCCTCCCCAGCTTCGAGGAGGTGCTGCGACAGGTTGATCGACGCGAGGTTGCACACCGAAACGTTGTCCTCATCCTGCGGGAGGGTGATCTCCGTGCACAGGTTGGACAGGTGGATCGTGCCAGTGTTGTTGTTGAGGGCGCGGTTGTTGATCGTGTCCTTCCAGGTGAGCCACGGGTGGCTGGAAGCGGAGAGGGAAATCAAAATCGCCTTGAACTGTTCGCGCGCGGTCGTCTTCTTGAACATGTTCATGTTGCCGGCCTCGGCCTCGGCGACGTAGTGTGCGTAGCGCATCGAGAACGCCTTGCCGTACAGCTCGTTGAGGTCGGACACTTCGAGCGGGTCGAAGAGGTACCAGTCCTCGTCGTTCTGCACGCGCTTCATGAACTCGTCGCTGATCCACACGGCCGTGTTCGCGGTGCGGGTGCGGCGGTACGGGTCGCCGGAGTTCTGGCGCAGGTCCAGGAACTCCGGGAAGTCCATGTGCCAGTTCTCCATGTAGAAGCACAGCGCGCCGAACTTCTTGCCGCCGCGGCTCACCGCGCGCAGCACCGAGTCGATCGTGTGCATGAACGGGATCGGCCCGGTCGATGTTGTGTTGTTGCTCCGGATGGGCGAACCCTGCGCGCGCAGCTTCGTGACGGAGAGTCCGATCCCGCCGGTGCCCTTCGTGAGCCACATGACGTCGCGCGTGGTCTTCGCGATGTGCTCCATGTCGTCCTGCATCTCCATGACGAAGCAATTCGCGAGCTGCGGATAGCTGGTCCCGGCGTTCACGAGCGTGGAGCCCGCGGCGAGATATTCCAGTTTTGACATCTTCTCGTAGAACTTGATGGCCTGGGCGTTCGGGTCCGCCTCGTTGAGGGACAGCCCCATCGCGATGCGCATCCAGAAGTACTGCGGAACCTCGAGCGCGTCCCCGTTGCGGCCTTTGATGCCGTAGCGGTTGTTGAGCGTGACAACGCCGATGTACTTGAGCAGGTCGTCGTGGTCGGGCTCGAGGGTGTTGGCCAGCAGGTCGAGGTCGAAGAGCTGGATGAGGCGCTCGTCGAGGAGGCCCTCCTCCACACCGCGCCGGATGTTCATGGGAAAGTGCTCGACGTGCAGCGCGCGCAGTTCCTCATCCGACTCGTAGTCGCCGAGCACGCGCTTGTAGATGGTCTTGAGGAGGAGCCGGGCGGCGACCGTGTCGAACTCCGGGTCGTCTTTCACGTTCTGCAGGGCAACCTGGATGACGGCCTCATCAAGCTGCTGGGTGGTGATGCCGTCGAACAGCGTCAGCTCGAGCTCGCTCGCGATCTGGGTGACCCAGGTGATGTTGTCGTCCAGGCCCTCGCTGGCCTTCTCGATCGCAAGGTTGATCTTGTTCGCGTCGTACGGCTCACGCGCTCCATTGCGCTTGACGACTGTGATGGCCATTCTCACTACTCCCAATACTCGAAAAGCCCGCCACGACCGGCGGTTTACTCTCCCCTGACGAGCCCTGGCTGGACCCGAATTACACACTGAACCTCGAACTTTTCGGTCGAAATTTCGTCTTCGGGCCGGTTTGCTCCTGCGCAGTCACACCACTATATAGTGGGGATTCCGCATTCGACTAACCCAACATATAGTGGGCGTGTCATCCACAATTGTGCATAACTTGCCCGGGTTTTGCACAGCCTGTGAGTGAAGTTTCGCAGCAGCCACCGACATTCTGACCGCACTGCCCACCAGTAGACTTGAGCCCTTGTGAACGGCTACCTGCAACTCCTCAAAACCCGCGGTGTCGCGCGGTTGATGGGGTCGCAACTGGTCGCCAGATTCCCGAGCGGGATGCTGTCCCTCGCGTTCCTGATTTACATCGAACGCATCCACCACTCCTACGGCGCCGCCGGGCTTGTGCTCGCCGCCACGAGCGTCGGCCAGGCCGTCGCCGGCCCGCTCACGAGCAGGTGGATGGGTGTGTGGGGGATGCGGCGCGTCCTCATCCTCACGCTCATCGTCTGTTCGAGTGCGGTCGGCATCATCGCGTTCTCGCCGAAGCTCCCCGTCGTCGTGTACATGGCGGTCGGGCTCGTCGCGGGCTTGAGCAACCCGCCCATCCAGCCCGCGGTGCGCACGATCTACCCCAAGCTCGTCACGAGCAATCAGCTCACGCCGCTGTACTCCCTGGATGCCTCCGCGCAGGAAATCATCTGGATCGCCGGCCCCGTGATCGCCACCCTCGTCGCCACCCAGATCAGCCCCGTTCTGGCGATCGTCGTCGCCATGGCGTTTCTGGTCGGCGGCGGGATCTGGTTCATCGCCTCGCCCGAGGTCGGTCAGGTGCGAATCCCGCGGGCCCGCCGCAAGCTGGGAGCCGTCCTCACCCGGCCGCCCGTGATGTTGGCGACCGCGACCGGGTTCCTGCTGATCGGCGGTGCGGCGTCCGTCGAAGCGGGAGTCGTCGCGACGTTCGGTGAGGGGCGGCCGGAATCCGGAATCGTTCTGGCGATCTTCGCCCTCGGATCCCTCGTCGGCGGTCTGGCCTTCGGGCATCGGCCGATCGGGCCGTGGGCTCTCGCGCTGCGAATCTTTGGTGTGTTTATCGGCATCGCCCTCGCAGCAGCATTTCTGGACTTCTGGTGGCTCTCCGCCACTCTCGCGATCGCCGGGCTCGGCATCGCGCCGGCGCTCGCCGTGATGTTCACGATCGTGTCCGCGAGCGTGAAGTTCAGCGAAACCGCTGAAGCCTACGGCTGGGTCGGCACCGGGCAACTCATCGGCGCGGCGCTCGGATCGGCCATGGCCGGATTCATGATCGACGCGTTCGACGCGCACGGAGCGTTCTGGGTCGCTGCAGCCCTCACGTTCCTCGGGTTCCTCGTCGCGATGATGTTCCGCGGTGCGCACCCCGACCTGCGCGGGCGCGACTCGAGCCCCATCCCGGACACGGAGCCAATCCAGACCATGCGGCCGTAGCGCCTCGAGCGCTCACCCGATCGCGGTGGCCACAACCCTCGCGAGCCTCGGGCGGATGACGTGGTCGTTCCCCTCGACCTTGTGCACGTTGATCCCGCGCATCCGCTCCACAATCCGAAGCCCGGCGGGTGTGAGGAATGGATCGAGCGTGCCGTAGACGACCTCCACGGGAACGGTCACGCTCGCGAGATCGCTGATCGTCGTCTGGGATTCGATCAGATTTTCGAGCGACAGAACGAACGGCGTCCAGTTGCGTTCGGTCACCTCGACCACGTTCTTGATGGGCGACAGCCGCGCGAGGCTCGCTGCGCTGCGCATCGTGAACTCCTTGTTCGACCTCAGGTATTCATACAGCTTCATGTGGAGGTCGGTCGCGGTGCGATCCCGCGGATTCCCGATCGCGCTCGAGGAGATGTACACCGGCGGGCTCACGAGCACGAGCTTGGAGAGCTGGCGCCGATGCGTCGCCGCGTACCGGGTAGCGATGAGGCTGCCCATCGAATGGCCAACGAGAACAAACGGCTCCGTGAGTTTCAGGCTTCGGATGGTGCGCGCGAGCGCCGCGACGTGTTCCTCCAGGTCGTAGCGTGCGTCGAGCGGGGCCGGCGACTCGCCGAACCCGAGCAGGTCGATGGCGATCGCCCGATGCCGGGGTGCGATGAGCGGAATCAGAAGCTCGAACGTGACGGAGGAGGACGCGATCCCGTGCACCAAAATGACGGGAGGGCCGCTCCCCTCATCGCCGGCGATGTGCAGCAGCGGCCCGCGCTGGGATCGGAACCAATCGAAGAACCCCATGTGTTCAGTATCCCCTGAGCCGTTGCGAACCCGCCGACAGCATCGAGAACGTGACGTACGAATTGCACGAAACGTTGGGTGTTGCCGGGCGAGGCCCCGCCGCTATGGTTGCCGCATGAGGCGCATTCTGATCACCACCGTCATGGCACTGTCACTCGCGACGCTCGCCGGTTGCGCGATGTCCGGAGCGTCCACACCGGACTCGGCGCCCGGCGCCCCCGGCGCTGCCGAACACGGTACCCTGATCGCCGGAGACACCGCCGCCGGTGGCGCGGCCCAGTCCGACGCGAAGATTCTCGTGAACGGCCCGCAAATCATCACGACGGTTCAGGTCACCGTCACCGTCGACAACCCGATCAACGCGGCGGATGATGCGGCGAAGATCGCGGACCGGTTCGGCGGCTCCGTCGCGGATCGCAGCGAGCGCGCGGGTTCGGGAAGCGACAAGGGCAGCGCTCAGCTCACGCTGCGCATCCCGTCGGCCAGCCTCACCAAAGCTCTCGACGAGTTGAAGGCGCTGGGGATCGCGCGCGACACGTCCATCAATTCGACGGATGTCACCGCCCAGTCGCAGGATCTCACCGCGCGCATCACCGCGCTCCAGACCTCCGTGGACCGCCTCCTCGACCTGCTGTCGAAGGCGAGCTCCACCGACAATCTGCTCGCCATCGAGAATGCGCTGTCCGAGCGCCAGGCAAATCTGGAGAGCCTTGAGGCGCAAAAACGCAACCTCGACAATCAGGTGCAATTGTCGACGGTGAACCTGTACCTCGTCTCCGAAAAGGACACGCCCGCCGAGACGCCGGACACGTTCTGGAGCGGGCTTGCGGCCGGATGGGGCGCGTTCGTCGCCTTCTGGTCGGCAGCGCTGGTGGCTCTCGGCGTGCTCGCCCCGTGGTTGATCGCTGCGGGTATCGTCACCGCGGTCGTGCTGGTGTGGATCAAGCTCGCCCGCCGTCGCAGCGCGGCGCAGAAAAGCTAGCGGTTCCAGTCCGGCCGGGACGGTGCAGCGCGACCGGCCGCGTCGTAGGGGCTGATCGCCTTTTGCGGGTCCTGCTCCCCCGCCAATTCGCGAAGACGGCCGATGGTGTCCCGCGCCTCATCGACGACGGTCAGCAGGGCCGGAACCAGGGCAAGCAGCCGGCCGATGCGCTCCTCGTCGCTCGAACCGTCGCCGTCGTAGATGATGCCCATGGCGTTGTCCCGCAGCACTGCGGCGCGGTCGAACAGCTCGTCCGTCGTGTCCGGCCGGGCGAGCGCGGTGGTGGCGAGCAGTTCGATCTCGCGGCTCAGCACCGCCAGGGGGCCCTCGGCATCCGCTTCGTCCGTCACCCTTCCGATTATGCGCGATCCGTGGGGGCCACGCGAACGGACACGTCGCGACCGGCGTAACCTGAATATATGTCCGAGCATCTGGATTCGGCAGCGCGCCAGCGCACGGCACTTCGACGGATCGTCGAACCGTGGACTGTCGTGGTCTTCATCACGGCACTGTTTCACTTCTTCCGCGGCGCCCCGATCGACGGCCTGTTCTTCCTCGCGACCGCCGTGGTGTTGATCGCGGATGCTCTCGGCTGGGTGCGCATCAGGCTCCCGGCGATGCGCCTCCCGCGGCTCACGACACTCCTCGGCCTCGCGGTCGTGCTCGGCGCGCTGCTCGTCCTCGCGCCACGCCACGGTCTCGTCGAGGGGCTCATCGTCAGCGCGATCGGCGTGTGCGTCCTCGCTGTGGCATGGGAGTCGGGCGGGGAGCGGGCGGAGAAGTCCCGCGCTCTGAGGAAGGCTCTCGTGCTGTTCACCGCCGTCGGGGTGTTCGGCTGCCTCATCGAGGTTACCTCGTACCTGCTCGGCCTCGCGTCGCCCGAGGCCATGTTCGAACATCCGAGCATTTCGCTCCTGCTCGACCCGGTCGTCGGAACCACCCCTGGGCGAATCATCTTCACAAGCTTGTGGCTTGCCGCCGGGATCTGGTTCCTTCGCCGCGCACGCGGGAGGGAGACGCCATGACCCTGCGCCTCATCACGATCGCCGCGTTCCTGGCCTGCCTCGTTCTGGTCGGCCTGCTGGAGCTCCTCGCGCACCGGGAACCCGAAAAACTCACGTCACTGACGTCGATGATCGACCATGTGATGGCAACCCGCTCAGCCAGGATCGGCATCCTGCTGTTCTGGTGGTGGCTCGGCTGGCACTTTTTGGTCGGTCAAACCGTGTGAGGAGAAACGTACGGTACGCATGCTCGCACCGTCATTCTGAGATGCCGAACCGGTAACGATTCCCAGCCAACTCCATGCTGTTCTGCCAAGCTGTCCGACATGAATCGACGAACGCTGATCATTCTGCTCGCGCTTGCCATCCTCATCATCGCTGCCGTCGTGGGGTACGCGGTCACCCGCCCGCTCGCCGAAACCGCCACGGTCGGCGGCGCCGTCAGCGGGCCATCGAACAGTTCGACGCCCGCCGGCGAGAGCGCCGCTCCCGGGGCCCGATCGGGCGAATACGTCGACTATTCGCCCACCGCCGTCGCCGCAGCGCAGGGAGTCGCCCTGCTGTTTTTCCACGCCTCGTGGTGCCCGTCGTGCCGCCAGATCGAATCCGAGATCCTCGATCAGGGTGTTCCGGATGGCGTGACCATCATCAAGGTCGACTACGACAGCCACCAGGATCTGCGCCAGAAGTACGGCGTCACCATTCAGACGACGTTCGTGAAAGTCGACTCCTCGGGCAACGAAATTGAGAAGTTCGTCCCGTACGGCGGCGACCTCAGCCTGAAACTCGTGCTCGACACCCTCACCTAGGCGGCGGGCCCGGTGCTTACCCTTCTCCTGCTGTCGTTCGTCGCCGGCATCCTCACGGTGGCGGCGCCGTGCGTGCTCCCGCTGCTGCCGGTGATCGTCGGCGGTTCCATCGTGCGCACGGATGTCGACAACGCGCGCCCCGACCGCCAGTGGATACGCCCGCTCGTGATAGCCCTGAGCCTGGCCGGCTCCGTGATCCTGTTCACGCTGCTGCTCAAGGCGACGACCGCGCTGCTCGGCGTGCCCCAGTTCGTGTGGCAGCTGATCGCGGGCGGCATTGTGCTCCTGTTCGGGCTGACGATGCTCTTCCCCCAGCTGTGGGAGCGGGTCATGTCCGTGACCGGGCTGCAGAATCGGGCGAACCGGGCGATGGACCGCTCGTACCGGCGGGGCGGCATCGGCGGGGACATCCTGCTCGGTGCGGCACTCGGCCCCACGTTCAGCAGCTGCTCCCCCACGTACGCCCTCATCCTGGCCACCGTGCTGCCGGTGTCGTTCGCCGAGGGGTTCGTGTACATCGTCGTGTACGCGCTCGGTCTCGCCGTAACCCTGCTGCTCGTGGGCCTGCTCGGCCAGGCGTTCGCACGCAAGCTCGGCTGGCTCACGAATCCGTCCGGCTGGTTGCGCAGAACCATCGGCATCCTGCTGATCCTGGTCGGCGTCGCGGTGATTTTCGGCCTTGACAAGCAGTTCCAGGCGTTCGTGCTCGAGTCCGGCTGGTACGACCCGATCGCGAATTTCGAACAGTCGATCACCGGATGATTTTCCGCGTCCTGTCGGCGTCGTGCCCTTGATATCGTGAGGGGATGCCG
>OEIU01000539.1_pt1 | contig 34133 bp, 32 predicted proteins | sample 1539221 | NCBI WGS metagenome assembly OEIU01 (sample SAMN03792071, study PRJEB22550) | activated sludge metagenome | feature: wastewater treatment plant; material: activated sludge; isolation source: Wastewater treatment plant of a petroleum refinery complex | place: Argentina: Zarate | collected...
AAATCCGGTTTACGGTTACACCGTAACGTGGGTTCGAATCCCACCCTTTCCGCCACCCAGCACGCTTATATCCGCTTAATCCAGAAATGCGACAGCATATAAGTGGCTGATTAACATAGAAAATCACGGATTAAGTTGGGTAAGGCGTTGCATTCCCGCTGACTTTCCTCCATACTCCAGCATTATTTTAATGTTGGGTAGGAGGTGGGGATGCCGAAGAAGTCCGTCGAACTCTCTGCGCTACAGGTCAAGGCGCTGCCCAAGAAGGGGCCGGGGCTGCGCGCCGTCGGCGGCGTGAGCGGCCTGCATCTTCAGGTCACCCCGTCCGGTGCCACAAGCTGGATTCTCCGTGCGACGGTGGGCGACAGGCGCCGCGACATGGGGCTGGGCGGCTACCCCGATGTCAGCCTCGAAGGCGCCCGCGCCAAGGCGCGCGAGTACCGCGAGATGATCGCCAGGGGGGAAGACCCCGCGCATAGTCGGCGCGCTGCTCGGTCGAAGGCTGCCGCCGAGCGCGCCGCTGCGCTCACCTTCGACCAGTGCGCAGAGCGGTACATCCGCGCCCACGAGGGCGCCTGGAAGAACTCCAAGCACGCCGCACAATGGCGCGCGACGCTCGCGACCTACGTCTCGCCGGTGTTCGGGTCGCTGCTCGTGCGCGACATCGAGACCTCGCACGTCGTGCAGGCGCTTGAGCGGGACGACCTCTGGAAGACCAAGACCGAGACCGCCTCGCGTCTGCGCGGCCGCATCGAGTCGGTGCTGGACTGGGCGAAGGTGCGCGGCTACCGGGACGGCGAGAACCCGGCCCGCTGGAAGGGGCACCTCGACAAGCTGCTGCCGAGGAAGTCGAAAGTCGCCAAGGTCGTGCGCCACGCCGCGCTCGACTGGCGCGAGGTCGGCGACTTCATGACCCGCCTGCGCGCGGCCGAGGGTATCGGCGCCCGCGCGCTGGAACTGGCCGTCCTCTGCGCCAGTCGTAGCGGCGAGGTGCGCGGTGCGAGGTGGGGTGAGTTCGACCTCGACGCCGGTGTCTGGACGATCCCCGCCGATCGCATGAAGGCGGGCGCGGAGCACCGGGTGCCGCTGTCGGCGCGAGCGGTCGAGGCGCTGCGGTCGATGATGCCCGCCGAGGGCGGCGTGGCAGTTGACGCGCTGGTCTTCCCCGGCGTCAAGGGCAAGCCGCTGTCCGACATGACGCTCGGCGCAGTGCTCAAGCGGATGAAGATCGATGTCACCGCGCACGGATTCAGGAGCACATTCCGCGACTGGGCGTCAGAGACGACCGCCTACCCGCGCGAGGTCTGCGAGGCGGCGCTCGCGCACACGATCGACAACAAGGTGGAGGCCGCCTACCGTCGCGGTGACCTGTTCGAGAAGCGTCGCCACCTCATGGCCGACTGGGCGGCCTACTGCTCGAAGGCGAGCGGCAAGCGCGGTGAGGTGGTTGCACTGCGCGAAGGGGTCGTCTGATGGCCCGCCCGAAGTCGGACCGGTGGGTGGGCGCGGACGAGGCCATCGGCCATGCGTGCGCGCAACTGCTGCACTGGGGGCTGCCCGGCGTGGAGGTGTTCGCGACCGTCGCCGAGGTCGCCGGGCGCGTGTTCGGCCGACGAATCGGCGCCGAGCGCGTGCGGCAGGTCTACCGCTCATGGGCCCTGCAGGCGCGCGCCCTCGGGTACAGAGCCCCGAGTGGGATCACGAAGGAGAGCCGCAGCCTGCAGTGCCCGCCAGAGCCGATCGATGCGATGGCAGAGAGGCTGCTGCGGGACCACAGGCCCGGGTCGCTGCAGCAGCTTGCGCGACAGCGCGGCGCGCTCGCCGATGTAGAGCGCGTGGCCGGGCAGGTCGATCTCACCGTGCCCGTGCCGGGCGGCGACCCGCTGGACGACCCGAAGTGGATCGGCTGCGGAGGTGGCACGCATCCGGACGACATGAGCGACGCGCAGCGCGCGGCGTTCGAGGCGCTCACGGCCCACGAGCGCGAGCACTACCGGGCGCTGGTCGAGCGCGACGCACGGGCGTGCGCAGCCGATGACGAGGCAACCCGCAAGCGGTGGGCGCAGTACGCGCCTCTGGTCGATGCCGCCTTCGATCGCCTCGACGAGATGTTTGACAAGCGGTTCTATGCACCTCCGGGAACGGCGGTCGGCGGCACCCCGACGCCCGTCCGGGGGAAAGCGCGCCGGAAGAAATTGGGTAATTAATTCCGACCGCAGGAAAACACGTAGAACGAGGCTGGGCGCGGATTTCCGGCCGATTCGGCGGTTGATCCGCATCGGCGATGATGGAAGTGAAGCCCGCGCAATCGGCGCGCGGGGTCTACCGGACCGTCGCCATGCAAACTCCTGCTGCACCGACCAGCGCCCCTCGCGGGGAGCGGTCGATCCAATCGGGCACCAGCCCGACCAAGACCTGCTCGCGCTGCGGCGCCTCGAAGCCGCTGAGCGCCTTTCATCGAAACAACGCCACCAGCGACGGGCTGCAGTCGCGCTGCAAGGACTGCCACAACGAGGCCCGTCGCACGGGTGGCTCGGTTGGCCGCCCTCGCAAGGCCGACGCGCTTCCCACGCGCGTCACCCACTTCGACGTGCTCCCCGACTGCGCCCTGCTGGGCGCTGACGCGGTCGCACGTCTGCTCGACGTTGACGGCGTGACGCTCACCCGCATGGCCCGCGACGGACGCCTGCCGGCCCCGCGCATCGACAGCGGCCGGCGGGTCTGGACCGTGGGCGCGATCCGCGTGCACCTCGCCGCAGGCGAGACCGCTGCGCGCCGGGTCGGCGTCTACACGCTCGGCGGAATCATCCGCGCGGCCCGCGAGAAGCTGGGCAGCGCGCGGGTCGACCGGATCATCGCCGAGGCGAAGCAATCGGCGTCCGAAGTCACCGACAGCTCCCGGAGGAGGGCCGCATGAAACCGATGCTCAAACAACCGCTCGACGTTGCGGCCGACGCAGTGGAGATCCCCGTCGAGGATTTGCTCTGAAGACGAGGACCACGACCATGAACCGGGACCAGCACCAACGCGAGGGCTTCGACACGATGAGCCGCGTCGAACTCCTGCAGGCGAAGCACTCCATCGAGGGGCGCATCAGGGTGGCGAAGGCTGAACTCGTTGCCGCCCAGCGCGCCCGCTCCCCGCAGGACGTCGACCGGATTCGGAATCGGATCTCGCGGTTGAAATCGGCAGCGTCGGCAGCCTCGGTCGAACTTGCCTCGCGAAACGTCGAGCGCGACCGCGCCGAGCGGTTCGTGCAGATCGCACGCACGCGTCTTCCCGGGGACCTCTACCAGAAGATTGCCACGGAGGCTGCCTGACCCAGTTTTCCTTCCCTTCCTTCCAAAGGACTAAACCGTGAACGAGACCAGCATCAACCACAGAAACGGCGCCATCGTTGCCGACGCCCGCGAGATCACCACGGACGCGCCGCGCGGCGAGCAGAGCACGCAGAGCGGCGTGAGCCCGCCGCCGCAGGCGGACCGAGAAGGCCGACCGGGTGACTCGAGAGCAGGCCACACGGATCCTGCCCGAGCTTGTCGCCGAGGCGGGCACGGGCGCCGATCTGGCGGTGCGGGCTACGAAGGAGTCCGGCGGCCTGATCCGCAGGCTGATGGAGTGGGGCAGGCAATGACCCCCCGAAATGGAGAGGCCCAGTCGGTTGCCGCCGATCGGGCGTCGGATCTCAAACGAGAGGACGCTATGTCGCAGACGAGTCATACCTTCGACGGTCGTCGGCCGCCATGCCCCCAGATCCCCGCCTTGCTGACTGGCGGGCAGTCGGTCGAGGGTGACCGGTTGATCGAGCGGACCCTCGATCTGATGGAGTCGGTCTCGGAGCTTGAGGAGGAGGTCGCCGCGACCCGGCGCGCCTTCCGGTGCGCGACGACTCCGAGCGACTGGCGTCCGGAGTGGACCTTTTCGATCGGGGTCGACGTCACGGTCGGAGATCTCATCGATCAGTATGGGGAGGAGGGGCTCGCGGCGCTGTCGGATAAGGTCGAGGCGGCGATCGACGCTGCCCGGGCGGCCCGGGAGCAGGTCAGGGCGCGGGAGCGCGTGATCACCGACGCGTGGATGCGCGAGCAGGAGGAGAGGTTCCTGGGACTGGAGGCATTCAAGGCGGCACTCGCCGCGGAGGAGGCCACGGGGCGACCCTTTTCCGATTTCGAGCGGTTTCTTGCCCGGGTGCTGGCGGACAACAATGCCGACCGGCTGCCGATCGACGGGGCCCTGCACGAACATCTCGCGGAGCAGGCCATCGCGGCCGTACGGGCGCAGGAACCGGCGGCGAGGTTTCGCGTCGTGTCGGCGGCCGAGTTCGCGGCGACCCCCAGCGCCCGCTGGCGGGTGAAGGGTGTCCTGCCAGAGTCGGGGCTGGCGATGGTCTACGGTGCGCCTGGGTCTGGGAAGTCGTTCTTCGCGCTGGACCTGTGCGCGCTGATCGCGCGCGGGCAGGCGTGGCGCGGGCGTCGGACGACGCAGGGGCGGGTTGCCTATGTCGCCGCTGAAGGGTGCGCCGGATTCGCGGTCAGGATGCGGGCCTATCTGAAGGCGAACGGGCTCGACCGGCTCGACGGACTCGGGGTGATCGGCGAGACGCCCAACTTCTTCACCTCCTCGGGCGACCATCACGCGCTTGCGGAGGCGGTGCAGGTGTGGGGCGGCGCCGACGTCATCGTCGTCGATACGCTGGCCGCGTCGAGCAGCGGCGCCGACGAGAACACGGCCAAGGAACTGGGCGCGGTGCTGGGCAAGCTGGGCAAGCTTCAGGCGGCGACCGGGGCGCTGGTCATCCTGATCCATCACAGCGGCAAGGACGAATCGAAGGGTGCGCGCGGCTGGTCGGGGCTGAAGGCGGCGGTCGACACCGAAATCGAGGTGTCGAGGCCCAACGACGAGGAGCCGGGGCGTGTCGCGCGCGTCACCAAGCAGAAGGACGGCGAGTCGGGCGCGGTCTTCCCGTTCCGGCTTGAGCGCGTAGAGCTGGGTGTCGACGCGGATGGCGAGCCGATCACGTCTTGCGTGGTCGAGGTCATCGACGAGATCCCGAGGAAGCGGGCGAAGACGGCGGGGGTGGCCGCGGCGCGCCGGCCTCGGGGACAGTGGAAGCGGATGGCATTCGACATCGTCGAGGCGCGTAGAACGGTGGCCTTCGACGAGGTGGTCGATAAGGTCGCCGAGGAGATGCCGGCGCCGGAACCGGACAAGCGCGACCAGCGACGTGGGAACGCCCGCCGGGACATCGACGCGCTGATCCGCGACGGGTTTCTCGAAACGACCGGTGGGGGGAAGTCGCTGCGGCTGGCCGGGATGGGGGAACTGATGTGACCGGGTCTCGGTCTTCGAGCTTCAGTTGCTTCAGCTTCAGGCCCTCCTATAGGGGGCCTGAAGCACTTGAAGCAGAAGCACAGCTTCTGAAGATGCTTCTGAAGCAGTTGAAGCAGCTGAAGCAACCAACGCACACCGCGTCGAACACCAACAGGAGGCGACCGTGAAATTCAGGAACGCAATTCGCCGTGGTCGGCCGGTCGAGCCGCCGCCCGGTGCGGGCTTCGCGCATGAGCACGTCGCCCCTGACGGCACCCGTGTCGTCGTGCTGCGCGATCAGAAGGGGCGCCTGTTGCGGGGCAACCGGCTGCACCTTCTGCGCGACGGCGAGTCGGGCGTGGAGGCGCGTAACCGGGTCTCGGTCGAGCGGGCCGCGCTCGGGCTGCCCTCGCCGTGGGTGGAACTGCGCCGCAGGCGCAAGGGGGGAAGCCAATGAGCAAGCTACAAGAGAGGCAGGCCGAATTCCTGCGCGTGCTGGCGGAGACCGGCTCGGCGGTGAAGGCGCGTCGCGCGGCGGGCGTCGGCTCGCGCGCGGTGCGGAAGTGGTGCGAGGACGAGGTCTTCTTGGAGGCCTACAACGAGGCGATCGAGGCCGCCCGCGACGCGGTCGTGCAGAAGAGCCGCGAGTTGGCGCTGGCCGGCAGCGAGTCGCAGTTGAACCTCTGGATGAAGCTGGCGCACGCCGAACTGCGGCCGGGGACGAACCTGGCCGTCGGCGTCCAGGTCAACGGAACCGACCCGCAGGCTCGCTTCGCGAAGCTGCCCGATGACCAGTTGATTGAGAGGGTGCGGCGGATCCTCGACGACGACGCCCTTAGGCGGCAGGCGGGGATCGACATCGTGGACGTCGTAGAGGCTCCTGGAGGCGCTCTGCTGCCTGATGAGCGGGTACAGGCTACCGAGCCCGCCTCGGAGGCTCCTGAGGGCTCTGGCGAATCTGGAGGGCTATCGGCGGAGGACCTGATATGACCTCAGGCCGCGTCGCGTATCGCCAGGATGGTCGAGCGGGCCACCCGGAAGTCGCGGGCCAGCTGGCTCACGCTCTCGCCGTTGGCCAGACGCTGCCGGATCGAGGCCCGGTCGGCCGGCGAGGTTTTCGGCGGTCGCCACAGTCGCTGGCCTGCGGCCTTGGTGCGCGCGAGGCCGGCCTTGGTACGTTCACGGATCAGGTCGCGTTCCATCTCTGCGACGGCCGCGACCACACCCGGCAGCAGGCGACCAGTCGGGGAGGCGAGGTCTGCGCCGCCGCCCAGTCGCAGCACGCGGATGCGGATCCCCTCGTCGCCCAGTGCCCGGATCGTGGAGAGCACTTCGCTTGTCCAGGCTCAGCTCCGCGACCAGCTTCTTCAGCCGCGCGTTCTCGTCCTGCAACTGCTTCAACTCGCGCGCCTGGTCAGGCTGCAGCCCGCTGTAGAGCTTCTTCCAGCGGTAGAACGTCTGCTCCGAGATGCCCAACTGACGCGTCAGGTCCCCTACCGGCATGCCCATCTCCGCCTGCTTGAGCACCGCCACGATCTGCTCGACCGAAAACCGGCTCTTCCTCACGACAAACCCCTCCCTGTTCCTAAGGACAGCTTGCCGAAAAACTAACGCTCAGCGTGGATCAGGATTGCGGACGCAGATCACTTCCTGAGTGAATCCGTTTCTTTCGGGTAGGGCCGGTGCATGCCGCTGGCGTGCAGCCTTAAGCCCAACGATCCGACGATCGTCTGTTTCCATTCAGGAGATGGGGAACATGCACCAGAAGACCGCAGGTCTGCAGAAAACAGCATTCTTTGTACCTACGGCGTCCTTGGCCGAACGCGGCCTGCTCTGATCTGATCGAAGGGGCTTCGGCCCCTTCGATCATCTCGTCTAGACGCTTTTCATGCACTGCCCAACGTCAGATACGGTTTCGAGCGCCAGCACTCTATCGATCCATGCGTGGATCGCACCCTCCGCCAAGCGGTTCTTGGCGGACTCTGCGCACTTCCTGAATTTTCTCTGCACCTGCTCCTCGGAGACTTGGTTACGCGGATTGCCTGGCGGCTCGGAACCCTCGAGCCGCATCGACGTCCCACCTTCGAAGAGCAGGTCGATCCGCGTTCGGCCGAGCACGTAACCTGGATCGTGCATCGCGTCATCCGCATGAACTATGACGCGTCTTGCTAAACCAATGACGTCAGAGCGTGCCAACGCCTGTGGCGTGAACTGATCGAGAAAGACGTCGCCGCTGGCGAGCGCGGCGGCGGCGGTATAGGCGAGCGAGAACTGTGCAGCCGCCTGCGTCAACGGTTCCCTGTCGAGAGGAAGCGGTGTGCCCACGAGCTTATGCACCGCCGGCGCCACCGTAATTCGAATCGATTGCAGACGGGCGACGTCGATGTCGTGCCGATGCCCGAGCAGCAGGCCGATCGCCGTGTGAGTACAACGACAGGAGGCGAAGGGTTTGAATGAAAGCGCCTCTCCGCGAAAATCGTCCCCCAATCCTTCGGCGATCTTGCCTACGGTGCTCTCCGGCTCGAAACTCGTGAAGAAGCCCATCGGCCCCATTAGGAAATCGAGCGGTCCGGTGAAGCCGCGCTCGGCCATCATGGTTGCCACGATGGCGGCCTGGGCGGCATTGCCCTCGTGCGTACGGAAAGTCAGGGCCCCTTCCACAGCCGACTGGCCCTCGCCGCAAGCGAGCGAATACGCGATGCCCATCGCGTGACGAGTGCGTAGTGCGTCCAGATGAATCGCGCGCGCCGTTGCGGCGACGATCGCGAAAATCTTGAAGAGGTTGTAGCGCCCGCTTTGCATGCCGTCGAGGCGTGTCGCCGATCCGAAGCGGATGATAAGGTCCTGCCCGATCGCCAACGCGGTCAGGAATTCCCGGCCCGACAGCGGCGGCCTTGTCTGGGCGACCGCGAGCAGGGCAGGCACCAGGCCCGCGGACGGGTGCAGCGGGAGAAAGTCGGTACAGTCGTCAATCTCCAAAGCGCGCGCCATCGAGGCGTTGAGCCATGCAACCATCGGTGCTGGCGCCTTGAAGCCGTGTCCGATTACTGTCGCTTCACCCTTGCCTCCCCATTCCCTCGCCATCTCCACCAGCAACTCGATGCCTGGAGCGCACGAGGCCGCGATCATGCATCCGACGGTGTCAAGCGTCGCCCGCCGGGCCGCGGCCATCGACGCTTCACCGATCTGGCTGTAGTCCACGGTTGCGGCGTGCTCACACAGTGTCTGCTCGAGACTCATCGGCAACTGCTCCTTGTCATTCCATCGTCGATGGGAGGTAGATGGCGATCTCGGGTACAAAGACGATGAGGACGACCAACGCCAAATCCAGCAACATGAACGGAATCAGGCCGCGAAAGATCACGCCCAGCGGGATCGCTGTACCCGTTACCGAGCGCACGACGAAAGCGTTCAGGCCTACAGGTGGCGTGAGCAGCCCGATCTCGGTGAGTTTCACGAAGAGCACACCGACCCAGATGAGATCCATGCCGGCCAGGCGCCACAGCGGCAGGAGCACGGGTATCGTGATCAACATGATGCCCAGCGGATCCAGAAACATGCCGAGGATCAGCAGCACCACCGACGTAAACAGAATGATCGTCAGCGGATTCGAGTTCAAGGTGCGGCCGAACTCCTCAATTGCCGACGGGATGCCAGCCATGGCGAGGAAACGTACGAAGACGACGGCCGCCACCGCGATGATGAGCAGCGCCGCTACGGTGCCGGCGGTCTCGCGCGCGCATTGCCACATCATGCTGATCGTCAACGTGCGGCGCATCAGCGCAATGAGGATCGCCGCCAGCGCGCCCAGGGCCGCGGCCTCCGTGGCGGTGCCGAATCCGCCGTAGATCACGCCTGCCACGCTTGCAATCAACAACGGCATCGGCCAGATCTCGGCCAATGCCCTGCGCCGATCGGCCCACGAAATGGCCTCGGTCGGAGGAGGGGCCATCTCGGGCTTAAGGGCCGCGTAGAGGACGATGAATCCTCCGAACGTCAACGCGGTAACGATGCCGGGGATAATGCCAGCCACCAGCAGCGCGCCAACCGGCGTCTGCGTGTACCAGCCGAAAAGTACGAACGCGATGCTTGGCGGAATCGTAGAAGCAAGCGTTCCGGACGCGGCCACCGAGCCGGCGGCGAGGCCCGGGCTGTAGCGGTGGCGAAGCATTTCCGGGATGGCGATACGCCCCATCGCGGCCGTCGTCGCAACGCTCGAACCCGATGCGGCAGAGAATAGCGTGCAGGCGAAAACGGTCGAGAGCGCCAGGCCGCCCGGCAATCCGCTCAACCACATTCGTCCTGCATCGAACAACGATACCGTGAGCCCCGCACGCTGCGCGACCGCGCCCATCAGCACGAACATCGGGATGGCCGTCAACGACCAGTTCGAGGCGAACTCTAGCGGCGTGGAGCCAAACACCGCGATCGCGGTCTGGAAGTCGCGAATCCACGCGATGCCGCCAAAGGCGACGAGCGCGATGGAAACGAAGATTGGAACGCGTAGTGCAATCAAAAGTAGCAGTGCGAGCAGAACGAGAAGCCCGATTTGCAGGCTAGACATCGGCGCCATCCGGGCCGAACATTCGGCGAAGTTCCACCAGTACCGCCGCAGCGCAGGCGGCCAGCAGCGCCCAGCGTACGGGCCAGACCGGTAGATCGAAAAGGGTCGCCGCTGTACTTTCGCCGATCCGCGTAGCGGTGAGTGCCGGTCCGATGGCGGCATAGACGAGCAACGTGAGCACGATCGCCGTCAATGCGCGCCCGATCCTGAAAAGCACTCGTCGTCCGATCGGCGGCAGGGCGCTCGCGACCATCTCCACCTCGATGTGCTGCCGCTGGGCTCCGACGATGCCCAGCGGCAGGAACACGAGGCCGACCATCAGCCAGTTCGAAACGATTTCATTCACCGCGGCCAACGGCTGGTTGAACAACGTTCGCGAGAACACATCGGCACAGATGAGGACGAGCATCGCAATCGTGCACGCCGCTCCGGCGTTGGCGAGTACGCGCGCGATACGTTCGATCCAGGACTCGGCGTGGAGCGCCATTCAGTACGACACCTTCGAGAAGACCTCGCGATCCAACGCTGCTGCAAAGGCCTCGCGGCTCTTCGAAATCTCGGGGATGAGCCGATTCCACTTCTCCAGCTTCTCCTGGAACGTAGCGCTTAGCTTCTCGGCGTCCTTGACGTTCAAGCGCTTTGCCGCATCACCGACGACACTGGCGATGTTGGCTGGTTGCCGCCACTGATCGAGCTTGAATTTCAATTCGTCGGGGAGCTTAGCGATCGTCACGCCTTTGCTCGCCGCCTGCGTTCGAATCTCCATTTCCTCCTCGATAAGGCGATAGGCCACGTCCGCAACGCCTGTTGCGAGACGGCTCTTGATCCTCGATCGGTCGGACTCCGGTAGCGCTCGCCAGACGTCGCGGTTGACCGCGATCAACTGGGCCGAGTTGTAGGTGCCGATTGGATCGTCGTAAACGTTCTTCGCCACATCCCAGAAGTTGAGAGAGCGAAGAAATCCGAGTTGCGAGTGCGAGCACTCCACCTGCCCGCGCTGCAACGCCTCGTAGGTTTCAGGGAAAGGGATTTGTACCGGTGTCGCGCCCATGTATTTGATGACCTGTGCGAATTCACCGGCCGAACGCACGCGCTTGCCGCCGAAGTCAGCTGCCGACTGAAGCGGCGCACGGCAAATAAGGACGTAGTTCGATGTTGCGTAGTAGGCCAGAGTCAGTACCTTGCTGGCTTCGGCGTCCTGGCGGCATCGTTCGCAGTGCAGCAACATCGTTTCATTGGCCGCGCCGGTAGCCGCCAGTTCGTTCTCGCTGAGGATGCCGAGATTGCGCAGCACTGAACTTCCGGCGAACTCGCGTTGCATCAATCCGTCGATTCCCTGACCGCTGTGCAACACGCCGGTGCCGATGTTCGTCAGCACCTCGCGCGGCCCGCCCATCGAACCACCGAACGACGCCCGAAACCGGACCGACAGGTTGTCCGCATTCAGCCGATCCAGGAATGCCTGGGTTCCCTTTGAATCCGGAGAATTGGGGCTGGCAAACGAGCCGTAGATCAATTCCCGTTGCGACTCCGCGTGAACACCCGTAACGACAAGCGGAGCGGCGACGAGCACGGCTGCGACGAGGACAGCATTGACCTTCATGAATTGTCTCCTTGGTTAAACGCGTCGTTTCGACATCTTGCTATGGCGAGTGTCAATCTCCGGTGAAAACGGGCGTGCGCTTCTCCGAAAAGGCGGCGAGTCCTTCTGCGACGTCGCGCGAGCGGCAATGCTCGACTGCGGTTCGGGCCTCGATGCGCGCTGCCTCGGTCTCGGACAAGGCAAGCCCGCTATCGATCAGATGCTTGCAACGCGCAAGCCCCAGAGGACTCTTGCCAGCTAGCTTCTCTACCCATCGGTCAACCGCCTTTTCGAGTTCCACACGGGGCACCACGGCGCTGATCAGGCCGGCTTCCTTGAGCGTGGCAGCATCGACTTGAGCGCCTGTGTAGATCATGTATTTGGCCAGAGCCACCCCCACGCGCCGGGGCAGCCTAGCCGTACTTCCTCCACCCGGGATCAAGCCGAAATTGGCGTGTCCGTCCCCGAAGCGCGCTTCGGCGGCGGCGATGACGAAATCGCAGCGCAGAACCAGTTCGAGTCCGCCCGCCAACGCGTGCCCATTGACCGCGGCAATGACGGGTTTGGGCATCTGCTGCAATGCATCCGCGGCGGGTTCTGCTATCCGGATGAAGTCGGCGGTAGCGTCGGCGATAGAACCGTGCGAGGCGACAGCACTCAGGTCGACGCCGGCGCAGAAGGCGCGACCCGCACCTGTGAGCACGATGACACGTACACCGCGGTCTGCGCGCAACTCGGCCAGGCGTTCCTGCAGCAGACTCATCATCGTCGGAGTCAGTGCATTGAGCGCCGCAGGTCGGTTAAGCGTAATCCAGGCCGCGGCGCCGGTGCGCTGGACGAGCACTTCCTGGGCGTCGTTCATTTCGGCACAGCCTCGCCGCCGACAAGCGCCGGCGCGTCGTGTCCCTGCTGCGCCGCACGGCGCGATGAGTTCCGGTATGTCATGCGTTCCCCAGATCCGAAGTCGAAGAATTGAGCGCTCATGCGGCCAGGCGCAGGAGGCCGACCAGGTCGGCCGCCGACTGCACAGGCCGGGGGTTGGTCGGAATGAAGAAGTCGGTCATCGCGCGCTCGGCAATCGCCGCGAACGAGTCCTCGCGAATGCCTACGTCTCCGAGGCGACGTGGGAGCTGCAGTCGCCGCAGCAGCTCGTCGATCTTCTCGGCCGCGTCAGCGCCAGGCAGATCGAGTTGTGCCTCGAGTCGTTGCTGGCGCATCTCCACGAGGGGGCGGTTCCAGGTCATCGCCGCGGTCATCACCACGCAGCTGGTGATGCCATGTGGCAGCCCGTATTCGGCGCCCAGTATGTGACCGATGCCATGGCTGACTCCCATCGGAACACCGGCGGCAGGCCCGATCGAGGCCATCCACATGCCGAGCTGGCATTGCATGCGCGCGTCGAGATCGTCTGGAGTGCGTGCGGAACGCTGCAAGCCCTCTGCGAGCAACGCGATGCCACGGAGCGCCGCCAACTCGCTAAGGATGTCGCATCGGTCGGCGCAAACCGTCTCGATTGCATGATCAACTGCGCGCATGCCGGTGGACAGCCACAACGGAGCAGGGGTGTACGCACCGGCAGCGGGATCAAGAACCACGACGCGGGGCACCAGCAGGGGATGCATCAGGCGCTGCTTGCGCCCTTTGTCATTCGAGACCCCAGCCATTGACGTGAACTCGGCGCCCGAAAGGGTGGTCGGTACAGCGATGATCCGTAACGCCGACTCGGCAGCCTTGTGGCACGCCGCTCCTTCGGCGCTCACGCCTGCCTCGAAGTCAAGCAACTGCGCCGGGGTCGTTCCTCCCCTCCAGAGACTGTACAGAACGGCCTTCGCCGCGTCGATGACCGATCCACCGCCCAGGGCCACGATCAGGTCGGCTTTCGCGTTGCGTGCCGCCTGCGAGGCCGCCAGCACCGATGCGACTGGAGTATGTGCGGGCAGCGCGTTCAGAGTGGCAGCGTGGCGCATGCCCAATGCGCGCTGCAGGCGTACGCCCAGTGTCGATGCGATCGACCGCGTGGTGAGGACTACGACGCGCCTCAGGTTCAGGCGCTCGCACTCCTGCGCAACGACCTCATCGAAGGCTCTTCCATAAATAACTTGTTCGATGCGCCCAAAGCGATGCTCGCCGACGGAACGACTGAGCGAGCCAATTGCAAGGGCTTGTTCACTCGCGCCATCATCGATAGACCTTTCGGTAGCCCGGGTTGGTGTAGCCATCCGTTCGTCAGCTCACATGGGCCAAACTAAACGCGCGTTAAGTATTAGGATACATCGTATCACGCGCTAGTGAACAGCCGTCAAGTGGCAAGCGAAGGTACTATTTTCCTCCTATGCGTGCACTGAAGAGATACCCGCTGTTAAGTGGACCAGAACAAAAGCAAGTTGCGCGCTGAACGCGCGGTAAGTATTATTCTCCAGTGAAGCCGAACGACGGGAGTGCTGATTGAAGGGGGCCGGGACGCTGAATCGAGAATCCACCAAGGGGCGCGATCGGCTGCTAGAGGCAGCGCGCGAGGTCTTCTACGAGGACGGCTACCAGAAGGCGTCAATGCGCGAGGTTGCGCGGCGAATCGGTATGAGTCAGGCCGCGATCTACTACCACTTCGCCGACAAGGAAGATTTGCTGTTCACACTGATCGACGATTTCACCGAGCGTTTCTCGGAAACGTTGATGAGTGCAGTTGCGAGCGGAGTGAGTCCGCAGGAGAAGCTCAGCAACCTGATCGCAGCGCAACTCGACATGCTGGTAGAGAACCAGCGGGACCTGAAGATTCTCTCGCAGGACAAGGGCCATCTGTCGAAAATGCGGCGGCGCCTGATTCGCAGCAAGGAACGAACGGTTCTAGAGATCTACCGCGCCTGCCTGGGTGAAGTCCGCAAGGGAGGTGGACTGACCGGCGTCGATTCCACGGTGGCCGCTTTCACGATCATCGGCGCCATCAACTGGCTCTATCAGTGGTACCGCCCGGACGAAGGCCTACCGTGGACGACGGTCAAGGAGAGCATTCTCAAGATGGTTCTGCAAGGCGTGGGCATGCCCGGCGTGCCAGCGGAACCCGCGGGGCCGGCTCGAACGAAGCAACGCAAGGAACGCATCGCATGAACGACACTGCCGCTACGACGGCCTCCCCACCGGGCAAGCCCTTTCGTCCAGGCTTGTTCGATATATCCGACCGCGGCGTGCCGCAACTGTTGGTCAGCACCTGCACAACCTGTGGACGCCACTTCTTTCCGGTTCGCGCCGATTGCCCGCGCTGTGGTGATGGCGGGCGCGTCGAGGAAATGGCTGTGTCGGGCAATGGCACGATCTACTCGAGTACCGTGGTGCATGTGCCGTCGCCCGCCGGCCTGAGGCCGCCTTACGCGACGGGTTACGTGCACCTCGATGCGGCGCCTCTGCGCGTGTTTGCTCTCTTCACGTCTGTGGATCCACAAGAACTCACACCAGGTTCGCGCGTTGACATGGTGGTCGAACCCCTTCGCGCGGACCGCGACGGCACTTGGTTTGTCAGTTACCGGTTCCGTCCGCTTGCACGGGGGGCACAGGCATGAGGGCCGCGTATGTGGCCGGAGTCGGAACGACTAGCTTTGGAAAGCACTTGGAGCGCAGCTTGCGCAGCTTGGGCGCCGAGGCGGCACGCCTCGCGTTGAAGGACTCCGGGTTCGCGAAGCCTGACATCCAGGCCGCTTACTGCAGCAATGCGCTCGGCCCGATGTTGCAGGGCGAGTCGGGGGTGGGGCAAAACGTGATGGGCGAAATCGGCCTGGGTGGTATTCCGGTGATCAACGTGGAGAACGCCTGCGCATCCGGCTCCACAGCGATCCATCTGGCCTACCAGGCGATTGCCATGGGCGTGCATGAGGTTGTGCTCGTCGTCGGCGTCGAGAAGGCAGTGATGCCGAAGGGCACACCGCTGAATGTCGGCGTGACGGAGCTCGAAGTCCAGCTCGGAGACATCTTCCCCGGCTACTTCGCGATGATCGCGCAAAAGCATATGGAAGCCTATGGCACGACGCTGGAACAGATGGCCAAGGTATCGGTGAAGAATCACGCCAATGGCTGCCTTAACCCCTACGCGGAGTTCAAGAAGCCGCTCACGGTCGAAGAGGTGCTGCGATCGGCGCCCATCGCCGATCCGATCACGCTCTTTGGCTGCTGTCCGAATAGCGATGGCGCAGCCGCCGTGGTCCTTGCCTCGGGCGAGGCGCTCCGGCGCGCCCATTCCCAGCGCAAAGTGCGGCTTGCGGCCTCGACCCTGACTTCGGGCACTTACGAGCCGATGCGCGACATCACCTTCTGGGACGCCGAGGAACGCGCGGCGCACCAAGCCTACGAGATGGCCGGCCTCGGGCCACGAGACCTCTCATTGGTGGAATTGCACGACGCCTTCACGATTTGCGAGATCGTCCACTACGAAGGTCTTGGTCTGTGCGAGCGTGGAGAGGGTGGTCGTCTGATCGAAGACGGAGTTACCGAGCTCGGCGGCCGACAGCCGGTCAACCCCAGTGGAGGGTTGTTGGCGAAGGGTCATCCGATTGGCGCTTCGGGTGTCGGCCAGATCGTCGAGGTCACCTGGCAGTTGCGCGGCCAGGCGGGACACAGACAGGTGCCGGGTGCGCGCACCGGGCTGGCACAGATGATTGGCGGCAGCAAGGACGGCGACGTACGTGCCTGCGGAGTCCAGATCATGATCGTGGAATGAAGGAGGAAGGTCGGCATGACTCTGAGCAACGAAAACTACAAGGACTGGTTCGCGGACGTAAAGGACTTCATCTGGAACACTCTCGGGCCTTACGTAGAGGACATCGAGCGCACCGAGAAAGCTCCGGTGCACGAGTTGATTCCGCTGTTCGCTAGGCATCGTCTCTGGGGCTGCCTCGTATCGGAGGAGTACGGCGGGTTGGGGCTGACCGTGGCGCAATATGTACCGGTCCTGATCGAGTTGTCCAAGCTCCACGCTGGATTGCGCGGCTTCCTGCATGCACACAACTCAACCAGCGTGCTGCTGAAATGGGGCACCGAAACGCAGAGACGGCAGTACCTGCCCGGTGTCGCCAGTGGGGAAATCCAGCTGGCCTTCGCGTTGACCGAACCGGATTCGGGCACGGGCGTCGATATCAAGACCAGCGCCCGCAGGGAGGGCGAGTACTACGTGCTCAACGGGCGCAAGCATCTGATCAGCAATTGCGACGTCGCCGATTTCATCACTGTCGTGTGCTACACGGACCGCGCGCGCCGCCGCGATGGCATCAGCGTGCTGCTTGTTCCCAAGGACGCACCGGGCTTCAGCTGGGAGCCAAACCGCCCGACCATGGGATGCAAGGGTTTTACGCATGGGCGCCTGACCTTTGCTGACTGCCGCGTGCCGGCAGCCAACCTGGTCGGCGGTGTCGAGGGAAAAGGCATTACGCACGCGCTTACCTCTTTGGAGGAAAGCCGTGTCTTCATCGCCTCCACATCGCTGGGCACGGCCGAGCGTGCATTCGAGTTGTCGCTGCAATACGCGAAGAAGCGCGTGACCTTCGGGAAACCGATCGCAGATCGCGAAACCGTGCGCGCGTACCTGGCGCAGATGGCCACCGACATCTACGCGCTGCGCAACATGCTTGCCGACGTCATCGACAAGATCGATCGGGGGCTTCCGGTGCCTGCCGAGGCCGCGATGTGCAAGCTGTTCGGTGCCGAAGCGGTGTGCCGCGTCACCGAACTCGCATTGCTGGTGCACGGAGGCGTCGGCTACACGAGCGCTTTCCCGATCGAGCAACTCTACCGCGATGCGCGTATCAACCTGCTCGAGGAAGGCACGCCGACAATCCAGAAGACGGTCGTGGCGCGGACGTTCCTCGACGGCGGTACGCTGGGCGCCTATCCGTGGGAAGCAGCATGAGGCTCGTCGGCGACATCAGCCGGCTGAACGCGCGGCGCTTTCCACAGAAGCCGGCGCTGTGCTGCGCCGGTCGGGTGCTGACTCATGGTGCCGCTGACGAGTTGGCTAACCGGGTCGCCAACGGCCTGCGCGCGCAAGGTGTGCGCCCGGGCGATCGCGTGGCGATCCTGTCCGCGAACAGCTTGGAGTACATCCCGCTCGTCTTCGCGGCCGCAAAATGCGCTGCGTTTTGCGTGCCGCTCAATTTCCGGTCCAGCGTCGACGAATTGGTCTACATGTTGAACGATGCGCAGGTCGAGACACTGTTCGTCGGTCCGGGCTTTGCCTCCACCGCAGCCGCCTTGCGCCAGCGCGTATCCAGCCTTTCGCGCATGATCAGCATTGCTCCGGGCGTGGACGGCATGACCGACCTGGAGACCTTGGCGAGCGCCGCAAGCCCGTCGGATCCAGGCCTCGAGGCCGATGAAGAGTCCGGTGTCGTGATTCTCTATACGAGTGGTACGACGGGTCACCCGAAAGGCGCCGTACTGAGCCACCGCTCGGTGGTCGAGGGGGCTTTCCAGACCGCGCTCGCCACCGAGGTGAGGCACACCGATTCTGTGCTGGTGTCAGTGCCGCTGTTTCATGGCGGCGGACTGATGGTGGTGTCGATGCCGCATCTGGTGCTGGGTGCCACGCTGGTGATCCAGGAGAAGTTCGATCCTGTGGGCACGCTACGGGCGACCGACACGGAAGCGGTCACGACCTTCTTCGGGGTACCTGCGCAGTACGCGGCCTTGCTCGACGTGACTGGCGTCGAAGACTATGCCCTGCGCCGTCTTCGCACCCTGTGGTATGGCGCCGCGCCGATGCCGCCTGCGACGCTGCAGCGTCTGCTGGCGCTGTGGCCCCAGCTGCGCTTCGTGCAGAGCTACGGTCAGACCGAGACGACGCTGATTGCCAGTCTCGGGCCCGACGAGCACTTCAGCAAGCCGGGCGCAACCGGCCGCGAGTTGCCTGGCATCGAGATGCGAGTCGTGAACGAGGACGGCGATGACGTGCCTGCCGGTGCCGTCGGCGAAATCATCGTGCGCCGTCGCACGGGAATGCTCGGCTACTACAACAATCCCCAACAGACGCAGGAAGCCATCCGCGATGGCTGGATCTACACCGGCGACCTGGCCCGCATCGACGCCGATCGCTACATTACCGTCGTCGACCGCAAGCGGGACGTCATTGTCAGCGGTGGGGAAAACATCTATCCGAAGGAGATCGAGGATCTCCTCGGGCAGCATCCGGCGATCGCACAGGTAGCGGTGATCGGCGTGCCGGACGCCAAATGGGGTGAGCTGCCCCAGGCTTTCGTCGTACTGCGGGCGCACGCGGCGACCGATGCCGATGCACTGAATACCTGGTGCCTCGAACGGATGGCCCGATACAAGCGACCACGTCGATGGGTGTTCGTCGATGCGCTTCCTGCCACCGCTACCGGCAAGGTTCGCAAGAACGTATTGCGGCAGATGGCTCGCGAGTAATGGTCCAACGCCACATGAAGCTGAAAGGCCAGGTTGCACTGGTCACCGGAGCTGGTCGCGGCATCGGACGCGCCATCGCGTTGTCGCTGGCCGCGCAGGGTGCCTCGATTGCGGCCTGTGCACGTACGCGCTCACAGATCGAAAGTCTGGCGCAAGAGGTGCAGGCGACAGGACCCGGGCGCTGCCTGCCGCTGGTTGCGGACGCCACGCGCGATGGTGACGTCGTGCAGGCCGTCGAGCAGGCCGAGCTGCAATTGGGCCCCATCGATATCCTGGTCAATAACGCAGGAGGCGGGGCGCTCGGTGCGCTCGTGGACACCGACACTGCGGGCTGGATGGCCGCACTGAATGTCAACGCGACGAGCATGTTCCTGTTCAGCCGCGAGGTCGCCCGGCGGATGGTGCCGCGAGGGGCAGGGCGCATCGTGAACGTGAGCTCGATTGCCGGGCACCGGCCGAGTGCTGGCATGGCCGCCTACGCCGCGTCGAAGTTCGCCGCCGTCGGCCTGACCGAAGTCATGGCGCGCGAACTGAGGCGGAACGGCATTCGCGTCTACTCGCTGTGCCCCGGTGCAGTGGACACCGAGTTGCGACGAGCCGGCGTCCCGGACGAAGACCGCAGCAAGATCATGATTCCCGAGGACGTGGCCGAACTCGTAACCTTCCTCGTCGGTGGCGGCGGGCGGGGTCTGCGCGATCTGACACTGGACATCTTCTCGTAACAGGAAAATACCAATGGAAATTCTGGACAAGGTCATCATCGTCTCGGGCGGCGCATCCGGCCTGGGCGAGGCCACCTGCCGGCTCTTCGCCCAGCGTGGCGCGCGCGGCATCGGAATCATCGACCGCGATGCCGCGCGCGGCGCCGCGCTCGCTGCAGCGCTCGGCAACCAGGCGCATTTCGTGTCGACCGACATCGCAAGCGCGCCGGCGGTGGACGGCGCGGTCGCGGCGGTGGCCGAGCGATTCGGTGCAGTTCACGTTCTCGTCAACTGCGCAGCCATTGGCGGCCCGGCGAAACTGATCGGCCGCGATGGTCCGATTGCCCTGGACAAGTTCGACCAGGTCATCCGCATCAACCTTTACGGCACGCTCCACCTGCTGCGGGCCGCCGTACCTTTGATGATGAAGAACGCACCCGATGAGGAAGATGAACGCGGTGTCGTGATCAATGTATCGTCGGGCGCCGCTTACGAAGGGCAGGTGGGGCAAATGGCGTATTCGGCCTCGAAGGCGGCGCTGATAGGAATGACGATGCCGTTGGCGCGAGAACTGGGTGCACAGGGAATCCGAGTCGTCACCGTCGCGCCTGGCGCCTTCGATACGCCGATCTATGAGCAGGCGCCGCCGGCGGTCAAGGAAACAGTCGTTCGTGGAGCAATCTTTCCCCGCAGAATGGGACGTGCATCGGAGTTCGCACAATTCGCGGCCGAGATTGTCACGAACCCGATGCATAACGCGCGCACCTACCGGCTCGATGCCGGCTTGATGCTCAACGCGTCCTGAGCGAGCGACCATGGAATTCGATTTCGACGCCACTGAGCGCTCCATCGTCGACAGCGCTGTTCATTTCCTGGAGAAGGAAGTTCGCGGCGAGGCTGCGCGCTATCGTGACCAGATGGTGCCCAAGGAAGTCATGCACGAACTTCTGGAGCGCCTGCAACCGTTCGGCTTCCTCGGTACACTGATTCCGGAAGCCGATGGTGGATCGGGGCTCGGCTTCCTGATGTCGATCCGCCTCTACGAAGAGCTGTTCCGGGTCTTTCCGGCGCTCGCGGGCACGGCATTCGTCAACCAGATGGTCGGCTACGGCCTGCACATGGATGGCACGCCCGAGCAGAAGGTGCGGTTTCTACCCGGATTGCTCAGTGGAGCGCTGATCGGCTGCCAGGCGGCCACGGAGCCTGACGTCGGATCGAATCCGAAAGACATCCGCATGCGCGCCCGCACCGATGGCGAGGGCTACCGATTGAACGGCCGCAAGGTCTGGATTTCGAATGGTTCAATCTCCGACTTCTGTGTCGTGCTCGTGCGCACCGACGATGACGAGACTAACCGAATGATCGTTGAGCGCTCGGGCTACACCCCTCGGGAGCTCGAGACCCTGGGCCAGCGCGGCTGGTCGACTGCCGAGTTGAATTTCGACGACACCTGGATTCCCAAAGCTCAACGAATGGACGGGCAGGGCGTGGGCGCGCAGCAGACTTTGCGCGACTTCACGGTTGCGCGCTGCTTTGCGGCGATCATGGGTGTCGGCACGGCGCGCGCGGCATTCGACGCCGCGGTCAGCTACGCGCGGGATCGCCATCAATGGGGCAAGCCGATTGGCCAGCACCAGCTGATCCAGGAGATGATCGCCGACATGGCCACTGAGCTGGATGGCGCGCGGTTGCTCACCTATCGGGCTGCATGGATGGTGCAACAGGGACAGCGAGCGGATACGCAGGCGGCCATGGCCAAGTACTACGCGAGCGAGGCCGCTTTTCGAATCGCCTCCAAGGCCGTCCAGATCCACGGCGCGATGGGCTTGAGTCGCGAGATGCCAATCGAGAGCTACTTCCGCGACGCCCGCATGATCTCCATTCCCGACGGAACCAGCCAATTGCAGCAGCTGCTGATCGCGCGCAACGTCCTCGGGCTCGCTGCCTTCGGCGATGCTCGGCGCTGACGCAAGTCAGACGGCAGCCTGCGTCCGCACGCCCGCAGCAGCCTTGGCGTGCGCCGGAGACCCGGTCAGCGACCAGGTACTGCCGGGGAAGCTTGCGGTCTTACGCAGGAGCAGTTGGGCGAGTTCGCCGACCCGAACCGTGTTGCGGTGTGCCGGTGTTCAGCCGTGCGCGTTGTTCATCGACAAGGCGCGTGATGAACTTGGAGCGCTCCGGGTGACGGGCCAGCACGTTGGCGAAGTCCCGCTCTCGGTACTGGGCGGCGCTAGGCTCTGATCGGGAAGATCTACCTCTTCGCGTACGTACTCAGATCGATTGTCGCCCCGACCTCTTTGATTTGGTACTGCTCATCAACCTCTCGACCGTCGGCTGCTTGAAAGAGCCCTCGTTGGTACTTCGCCTCGCATCCCGTGTAGTCACTCGACTTCTCGGAGCACAGGATGCGAGTAATCCAGATTCCGTACTTGGGAAAAATCTCGGCGGCCACGAGGTCTGCGGAAGTGCCCGCCATGAAGGTCCCGAAGCTCGATGCGAAGTTGATTCGATCAACCAAATCGCGCGGCACTTCAGCCCTGTAGAAGCGAGAGTAGACCCCTGGGATGCCACTGATCTTGACCGCTACGTCACCAGCGCTACGTTCCAAGTACCACGCCCTTGAGAAGGCAGGTTGCTGCGACGATTTTCGGAGACGTTCAGCGTATCGGTCATATCGACTATTCAGCACCGTCTCATCGAACCGATTCAGAGACATTACATTGCCGATAATTATCAACCGCACTCCGCCATCAAGCGGCACCATCGCCGTTGCGACGACCGCCCCGTCGACTGAACTTGGCGGTACGTATTGAGCCGAGGCGTTACGCCGGTTGTAGCTATCCAAGTCGGATTGGGAGGGACCAGCAGCTGTGGGGAGTTTGATTCCCTCCGCGGCACAACCAGCAATTCCGACGACAACTGTGACAATCGCTGCAAGTCGAACCCACATGTTTCTCTCCTTCGGAAGATTGCGTTAAGGGGCCGTCCTCTGTCGATCGATCGACTTGTATTGCAGTTCCTGTAGCGGTAAGAACGACCGAATATATATTAATTGTTGCCAGATTCGCGGACTCGGAAGGGCGCACGGATTGATCGGCGGCGGGTCCTCGCATGCCCGGCGGCGTTTTGATTCGCTCGGGACGATGTTGGCAAGACGAACTTTCGTCACTTCGGCGGTTTTATTTGGAGACGAAGCAGCGCGTGCCGCGTTGCTCGATCCGCCGGCCGACGCGCCGCGCGAGATCGTCGGTTAGACCTCGCCGCGCTCGATGGCGAACGAGATGCTGCGCTCAATCGCGCGCTGCATCTGCAGCTGCTGGATCGCCTCCCAGTCACTCCAACCGTCGCTGTCGAGGTCGGGCTTGCGCAGGTACCGCGGTGCCGCCCACGGGTCGTACGGGAAGCGCATCGTGGGCCGACCAGTCAGCTGGCTGCGACCCTCGACGAGGCCCACCCCGTCGACCCGGCGGATCTGGTAGCAGGCGGGGTCGTCCCGCACCGCGAGGACCACGACGATCATGCCGTTGTTCTCAGCCCAGCGGCTGTTCTGGGTGATCGCGATGTCGCCCGGTTTGAATTCCATCTTGCGCTCCTGTTCCCCGCAGACGTCGTCGAACGTCTGCCTGCGTGCGGGGAGGGGGGCGCGGGCTCGACGCTTTAGCCGGTTGGTTCCCGTCGGCAAGTAGTCTGTAAATCTACGGGGCTGGCGCGAGGGTCAGCGGGTACGAGTGTAACGGCCCGATTGCGGGAAGTCGATGCCTTGAGCCGCTAGAAGCCCTTCGCGGCCCACTTCCCTGCGAGTGCGGCGACACGCTCAGGCACGTCCCACGAACCCGAAATCTGCGAGTTCGCGTCTACTGCGGCCTCGATCCGAGGCGTGAAACCGGGTCTCCAAACATCTAGGTTCTCAAGATGACCAACGCGAGCCTTGGCCTCGGCGAAGCTCCGGCTCTCCTCAAAGAGCGTTACCAGAGCTTCGGCCATGCGACTCTGACTTTGCTTGCTCTTCCGATATGCGTCGAAGAGTTCGCGAGCGATTACCTTGGGTTCCTTCCCGTTGCCAGCGAAGCCTTGAAAGCGCCCGATGAACCCGTAGGGGTCTTGACCGAATCGGACCGCAAAGACAGGCAAGCCGCGGCCCATCGCGAATCCGATCTCTTGATCGGTCCAGTTGCTAGCGTGAAATCCGGGATGCAGCAATGCGACCAGAGAGTCTGCCGTAGCCAGCGCCATCTCGATCTGCCCTTGCCATTCGAGTGTCGGTTCGATGTCGTTATGGGCAACGAATGCGGTGATACCGTAGGGAAGCAGTGCCTCCTGCAGTTCTGCGGCATAGGCCTTCTTCGGTGAAAGATGCGAAAGAAAGAGTCGGAACATCCCTTTCCGCCAGAACGGCGGGTCGACTCCGGGCTTCGGTGCTTCCTCAAGTGAATAGCCGACGTGCTGAGCGAGCTCAAGCAACGGTTGATCGGGAGCGCCTTTCGCCATCTCCAGAACGTACGCTTTCGAGCTCCCTCTCCACGTGTCGCTTGTTGGCATCCCAAATTGCGAGAGCGTCACGTCCACGAGTGACCAATCCTCTGTCGACAGGCGGTCGCTGATTTCTTTAAGAAGTGTGATCCGTTGGCTTGGCGTCAGCATCCAGAATCCTCGCTCAGTGTCGCATGCAGCGCAGGCGCATCGATGCGGCTGGTCATCACGTGGGCTGAGATAATCGCTCCAAATTCAACTTCAACAGCCGCCCCAGGATCTCCTCGTCCGACATGCTCTCGCTGTAGTCGCTCCAGCCGTATGCCTTGGCGACGGCGGCGTCGAGTTCGCGGTGCACGTTCGCGAGCCACGCCGACCGTTCGTTGTAGAGGTTCGTCAAGGTGCGCTTCTTCAGCTTCTCCTCGCAGCCGGACTTTCGTCCAATGAGTGCGCGTCAAGGTGCACCCGAGCGGACGGTGTGGACGTCCACGCTACGCCAGCCGATCGCACATCGCCCCTGTTCATCCGTCCCGCCGTAGGCGGCGCCGACGAACCAGGTTGTTCCCGATGCGCTGTCTTTGGTCTGCGTGTTCATCGTGCGCCCCCTTTAGTAGTACTGCCGGATGTAGCTGTAGGCCTTCTCGAACAGCTCCTCATCCGCGTGCAGCTTGTATTTGAAGAGGGCCTTGCGCAGCGCCTTCTTGACCTCGCGCTCGCCGGCCTGGGTTCCTTGCCAGCCCGGGAAGCGGACCAGGCGAACGATCTCGTCGATGTCCGCGACCACGCGTTCGACCATGATGGGCGTCTCGGCCGTCTTGACCTCGTTGAATAGTTCGGTGAGCGCCGCCTTGCCGCGATCCTCGTCCTCTTCGGGCGGGACCTCCTTCTCGGCTTGCAGGGTCTCCTTGGCGATCTCCAGCAGCTGCTTCAGAAACTCGACGCTGTTGATCTGACCGGACTCGAAGCGGTCCTTCAGCGCATCGAGCCGTTCCGACAGCTTCTTGAACTTGGGGTTGCCACCGTGCCCGCGCAGCCGGCGCTTGAGCTTGATCTCGATCTCCTTGGCCTTCTTCGGGTCGGGGTTCGACAGCACGGCCTCCAGCAGGTCGGCGTCCAGCACCAAGGTGTCGAGATCGTCCCGCACGGCGTCGACATGCACGTTCTGATGAATGAGCTCGATGGTCTTGGCGCCCAGCGAATGCCAGATCAGCTTGCCGTGGCCGCTGGACGGCTGCACCGACTGGTACACCTGCGACAGCCACTTGTAGTCCTTCTCGAAGGGGCCTAGAACGGTGTCCGGTGACAGCGCTTCCCAGATCTTGTTGAGCACGCTGTACTCGGCGGCAAAGTTGTCTCGCACCTCGTTGTTGGGCAGGCACTGCTGCGCGGCGATCAGGCCCTCATAGCCCTGCAAGCTACGGTCGCAGCCGGCGAAGAAGGCCAGGCACTTCTGCATCGCTTCGGGCAGCTTGTCCTTCAGCTCCTGGATGTTGCTGACCACCTGCTTGACGCTCTGGTCATCGAACTCCAGGGCCGCTGCCACATCATCGAAGATGCCGAGGTAGTCAACGATCAAGCCGTGGGTCTTCTGCTCGGAGTAGGTGCGGTTCACGCGGCAGATGGCCTGCAGCAGCGTGTGGTCCCGCAACGGTTTGTCCAGGTACATTGCCTGCAGGATGGGCGCGTCGAAGCCCGTCAGCAGCTTGGCCGTGACGATGATCAGCTTCAGCGGGTCGGCCGGGTCGCGGAAGCGGTCCAGCAGCCGTTCTTCTTCGTCACGGGTGCGGTCGTACTTCGCGTACTCAGGGTGGTCCTTCTTGTCGGACGCCTGCACCGACATCACGATGTCCGTGGCCTCGGGCGGCAGCAGCTTGTCCAGCTCAGCCTTGAACAGCATGCAGGACTCGCGGTCGAAGGTGACGATCTGGCCCTTGAAGCCGTTGGGCTCCACCTTGGTCTGGAAATGCTCGACGATGTCCTCGCACACCTTGCGGATGCGCTCGGGCGTCTTGACCAGGACGGCCATCTTGGCGGCGGTCTTGGCGAGGTTGTCCTTGTCCAGATCTGACAGGCCGCCTGTCAAGTCCTTGTAGGCGGCGTCCAGCGCAGCCTTGTCGATGTGCAAGTCGATCAGCCGAGGCTCAAAGTGCAGCTTCAGCGTGGCACCGTCGCGGATCGACTCTTCGAAGCCGTAGCGGCTCATGTAGCCCTTCTCGTCCTCGTCGGCACCGAAGGCGTAGAAGGTATTGCGGTCGGCCCGGTTGATCGGCGTTCCCGTCAGGCCGAACAAGAACGCGTTGGGCAGGGCCTCGCGCATCTTGCGGCCCAGGTCGCCTTCTTGCGTGCGGTGGGCTTCGTCCACCAGCGCGATGATGTTGCTGCGTGTGTTCAGGGCCCCGCTGGCCTCGCCGAACTTGAAGATCGTCGTGATGATGATCTTGCGCACGTCCTGCGCCAGCAACTGCTGCAGCTTCTCCCGGCTGTCGGCCTTCTCCAGGTTGGGTATGTCCGCCCCAGTGAAGGTGCCGGTGATCTGGCTGTCGAGATCGATCCGGTCCACCACGATCAGCACCGTGGGGTTCTTCAGGCCAGCATGCATGCGCAGCTTCTGCGCGGCGAACACCATCAGCAGCGACTTGCCCGAGCCCTGGAAATGCCAGATCAGGCCCTTCCTCGGGTGGCCCGCCAGCACGCGCTCGACGATCTTGTTGGCCGCTTCGTACTGCTGGTAGCGGCAGATGATCTTGATGCGGCGCTTCTTCTTGTCCGTGGCGAACAGGGTAAAGCTGCCGAGGATGTCCAGCACCACATGCGGGCGCAGCATGCTCTCGGCCGAAAGCTTGAGCGGCTTCAGCGGGTGGTGCTGCGCATCGCCCCCGTCCAGGTGCCAAGGCCCCCAGTCCTTGACGGGCAGGCCGATCGACCCGTAGTGGTAGGCCTTGCCCTCGGTGGCCACCGAGAACACGTTGCAGACGAAGAGCTCCGGCACGAACTTCTCGTAGTCGTCGTGCACCTGCACCGCGCCATCGACCCAGCTGATGCACTTCTTGACCGGTGTCTTGGCCTCGATCAGCACCAGAGGCAGACCGTTGACCAGCAGCACCAGATCGGCCCGGCGTTCGGTGGGCCCCGCGCGGTAGACGAACTGTTGGGTAACGACGTACTGGTCCTGCTTCGGGTCGTCCAGGTCGATCAGCCGTACCGGCACATGCTCGTTGTTCGCGCCGAAGGGCATTGAGCGTTCGCCGCGCATCCAGGCGGTCATCTCCTCGTTGGCGCGGATCAGGCCGTCCGAGCGCACCGACAGCACGATGGCGCGCAGCTTGTAGAGCACTTCGTCGGCGCGGTCAGGCTGGGCGGCGATTTCGGGATTCAGGCGGATCAGCGCATCGCGCAGCCAGGGCTCGACCATCACCTCCTGGATCTGGCGCGGTACCTCGGAGGGGGCTGCGTAGCGCCAGCCGATGCCTTTAGGGCTGGGTCCGTAGCTGGGCAGGGGCTCCTGCACGCCATATAAAGCCGTCGCCTTGCTAGAGCCCGCGAGGAGGTCGCGGACGTAAGCCTCGACCGTGTTTGATTCGTTAAACACAGGTCTCCCCCCTCACCAATTGGTCACCGATCTCGCTTACAAGCTTCCTTGACTCTTGTGCCCTCTCGGTCGCTCTTGCGCGGGCGAGCTCAATCAGCAAAATCTTGTCCGCTATCTGCTCCTGCTCATCAAGAGATGGGACGGGAAGCATGGTGGACCTAAAGTCAACGAGGTGAATGTGCTTAATCGCGGAACCTGAAGTCTTCTGACCAATTCTTCGCCGGAACTCAGTGGAGTCAAAGAAGTAGCGAAGGTACCGTCCTGACAGCACTTGCCGATTCGGCTTCAGCAGAGCGACGGAGACAAATATGCTGAACTCAGTCTCGGTATCAACATAACGAGCGACTCCCAGAGTGCCGTCCTTTGATACCAGAACATCACCACGCTCTGGATTTGCCCGCTTGTAGAGCTCCTTATGGTCTTCAGGTGAGACAAACCTAGTCTCGGAGAAGTCGATCCCTGGCCCCCGTGTGAGGTTCTCAACCACAAGGAACGGAACACCCGTGACCGAGTACGACGGGGTCTTGTGCGCGCCATCAACGATCTTCGTCGTCACAGCGTCAAGCCGAGCCATTTTGGCGCTCGGCTGATGCATGAGGCTATCGACCGTCGAGAAGTACAAGTCGTCAATGGCTGAAGAAAGCTCATGCTGTGCATCCAATAGGCTCTTGGCCGCACTCAGTAGCTTCACCGCTTCGTGCTGCTGCCCTATAGTTGGTAAGGTAAACAAGAAGTCCGCCAAGCTCGTCCAGTTGGTACGCGGACTTAGCGAACCTGCGGATGTGCCCACGGCGTGATCGAAGAAGGCGTCGGTCTGGCAGATGAACGGCAGCAACTCCGGCAGCAAGACCTTTGGGTCCTTCGTCTCCAGCACGTAGATGTCACCGGAACACACTCCGGAGAAGTCCGCAACGGCCACCTTGCGTTGGTAAGCGCGGCGCTTGCCGAAAAGCACTTGTCCGGGCTGAAAGATGCTTGTGAAGGTCACGCCGTCGGCGACGCTTCCCCAACTGCGGATGCGCAGATCGCCCGGCTCCAGGTGTTCCAGGCCAACGTAGCGCTCAATGCCATCGGCCAGCGGATCTTGGCTGCGCGCCTTCGAGAGCTGCACTACATTGCCAAACTTCACCTGGCGCCAGCCTGGCTTCAGGCTCTTGTTCATCTTGTCAGTCACGCTCGACGTTCTCCGCGATCAGGCCATCCAGCGTTTCCACCAGGGTGTCCATCTGCTGCCAGAAGGCACGTCCGTCGTTCTGCCACTGCGCCCACGCCGAACTCAGCGAAACCACATCGCGATTGCTGTCGGTTGCGACGGCTGCAGCGATGCGCTTCACGTACAGCGGGATCGACAGATTGGCCGCATTGGCGCCGATCTCGGCCAGCGTGGCGACCTTGGCGAAACCGGGCACATCTGCGAACGACTTGTAGGCAGCCAGGATGCGCTGCTGATGCGTGGGCGTGAGGAAGCTTTGTGCCCGCTCGCGGGTGACCTCGTTCACCGCGTCGATGAAGATCACCTTCCCCTTGCGTGCAGCCGTCTTCTTGCGGTTGCAGATGACGATGCACGACTCCATCGGGGAGTTGTAGAACAGGTTGGGCCCCAGGCCGATCACGGCCTCCACCCAATCTTGCTCGACCATCTTGGCGCGCATGGCCTGTTCCTCGTTGCGGAACAGCACGCCATGCGGCCACAGCACGGCGCAGCGCCCCTTGGCGGTGAGGCTGGTCAGGATGTGCTGCTGGAACGCATAGTCGGCGCGGCCCTGCGGCGGCGTGCCCAGTGAGTTGCGGCCCCACTTGTCGCTGCTCCAGGCCTCGCGGTTCCATTGCTTGATGGAGTACGGCGGGTTGGCCAGGATCACGTCGAACTGGCGCAGGCGGTCGCCCTCGATGTGCTTGGGGTCAGCCAAGGTGTCGCCGCGGATGATCTCGAAGTCCTCCACGCCGTGCAGGAACAGGTTCATGCGGGCGATGGACGAGGTGATGAGGTTGCGCTCCTGCCCGTAGAGCTTGAGCGTGCGGTATTCGCCGCCCGAGCGCTTCACTTCGTCCAGCGCCGAGATCAGCATGCCGCCGGTTCCGCAGGTGGGGTCGTAGATCGACTCGCCGGCCTGCGGGGCCAGAAGCTGCGTCATCAGGTGGACGACGGTGCGGTTTGTGTAGAACTCGGCCGCGGTGTGGCCGGAGTCGTCCGCAAACTTCTTGATCAGGTACTCGTAGGCGTTGCCCAGCTCGTCTTCGGGCACGTTGGCCACCGACAGCGTCTGGGTGGAGAAGTGCTCGATCAGGTCTTTCAGCGTTTCGTCCGGCAGGCGCTCGCGGTTGGTCCAGGGGGCGTCGCCGAAGATGCCGTCAAGCAGATCCGGGTTGGCAGTCTCGATGGCACGCATGGCCTTCTGGATTGCCGCGCCGACGTTCTTCGGCGTCTGGCGCACGTCGTTCCAGTGCGCACCCTCAGGGATCTGGAAGCGGTGGTTCTCGGCGAACTGCGCGTAGGAGAGGTCGCCGCCTGAGTTGGCCAGCGCCGCTTGGTATTCCTCGTCCCAGACATCCGAGACGCGCTTGTAGAACAGCAGGGGGAAGATGAACTGCTTGTAGTCACCCGCGTCGATCAGGCCGCGCAGCAGCACGGCAGCGCCCCACAGGTAGCTCTCGAGTTCTTGTTGGGTGATGCGCTTGGTCATGCTGGAGCCCACGGCTTTCGTCTCACAGGTAGGCGTGTGTGCAGGTCGACACCATGTGTGGACGCGTACGCCAGGACTGTGGAAGTGGCCTGAAGAATTGCATGGGGGTGTCCGAATTTTTGTGTGTGAGGCATACCATGACGACAAGGAGTCAGTATGCCGAGCAAACGAAAGGCGGCCGGCCCGGCCGCAGAAGCGCCTGAGCTGAAGGTGCCGAAGGAGCTGCTGGACGAGTTGGTCAAGGGCCCGATGACGCAGGGCGACCTGGAGACGATGTTCCGGTCGCTCAAGAAGGCCGTCATCGAGCGCGCAATGAGCGCGGAGATGACCCAGCATCTGGGCTACGAGCCCGGCGAGTCGCGCCCCGAAGGCCAGCGCAACCACCGCAACGGCGCCAGCCTCAAGACGGTGATCACCGACGACGGGCCGGTGCGCATCGAGGTGCCGCGCGATCGCGAGGGCAGCTTCGAGCCGCAGATCATCGGCAAGCACGAACGCCGCTTCACCGGCTTCGACCAGAAGATCGTGGCGATGTACGCCCGCGGCATGACGGTGCGCGAGATCCAGGGCTACCTGATGGAGATGTACGGCACCGAGGTCTCGCCGGAGTTCATCAGCAAGGTCACCGACGAGGTGATGGCCGAGGTCGTGGCCTGGCAGAGCCGGCCGCTCGAGCCGATGTACCCGGTGGTGTTCTTCGACGCGCTGCGGGTCAAGATCCGCGACGACGCCGTGGTGCGCAACAAGGCGGTCTACCTGGCGCTGGGCGTGCTGCCCGACGGCAGCCGTGACGTGCTCGGGATCTGGATCGAGCAGACCGAGGGGGCCAAGTTCTGGCTGAAGGTGTTCAACGACCTGAAGACCCGGGGCTGCAACGACATCCTGATCGCCGTGGTCGACGGCCTGAAGGGGCTGGCCGAGGCGATCGAGGCGGCGTTCCCGGCCACGACGGTGCAGACCTGCATCGTGCACCTGATCCGCAACAGCCTGGACTACGCGACCTGGAAGGACCGCAAGGCCGTGGCAGCGGCGCTGCGTCCGGTCTACACGGCGGCCACCGTAGCGGCCGCGCAGGCGGCGCTCGACGAGTTCGCCGAGGGCCCCTGGGGCGCGAAGTACCCGACGATCGTGCAGTCGTGGAAGCGCGCCTGGGAGCACGTGATTCCGTTCTTCGCGTTCCCGCCGGAGGTGCGTCGCGTGGTTTACACGACCAACGTGATCGAGAGCCTGCACATGCAGCTCAGGAAGATCATCAAGACGCGCGGGCATTTCCCCAGCGACGAGGCGGCGACCAAGCTGCTGTGGCTGGCGCTTCGCAACGTGATGAGCAAGTCGGTAAGATCGACCCGCGAATGGAAGAACGCGATGAATCAATTCGCGATCCTGTACGGCGAACGATTCACGAGCTCACGCCCGTGAAACCCACCTCGCACACAGAATTTCTGACAGGCCCAATTGCATCGACGCGCGGTTTGGCGTAGTCGCGTGTCGTTCTCGTCAGCGCGCCATGAACCAGTCTGTGTCGAAGCTGATAGGTCGAATCAACGAACTGGTCCCAATCTGCGATCAGAGCCTCCAACTCTTGACCGTGTCGAACACGGACCTCCTTCTTCCACAGGGCCGCGTACTTGCGCAGCCCCGATGTTTTCTCCAGCTTCTTCTGAAGGTCCTTGTTCGGGCTCACGCCCAATGCGACGATCGCGCGCCGCAAAGTCCACTCCAGATTCGCGGCGGCAGTGATCACTGCGATGCCAGGAAGGCCCCCTTCGAGCATGTCAAGAATGCTCTTCTCTCGGACGGCAAAGGAGTCTTGAAGGGTGAAGTTCATTCGAGCCAACCCCCTTCCGTCATCACACGTGCCAGGCGCTCTTCGGCCTCGCGGCAGCGGGTCAGCGCTTCCTTGAATGCCGCAATCGCGTCTGGCAGCGGCGGGATGTCTTCTTGCAGTGGTGGCAGGACGTAGCGCGAAATGTTCAGGGTCCAGTCTTCGGCCTTGATCTCGTCGAGACTGACCACCCGGGCCGCGTCCTGCACATCGGCAAAGCCGCGATACCAGCCGAGGATCTCGGCGGCGTGCTCAGGCTCCAGATAGTTCTGCGCGCGTCCGCGGCGGCACAGGCGCGACGCATCGGCAATCAACACCTTCTTCTTGTGCTTGACCGGTTTGCGCTTGCGCAGGACCAAGATGCACGCGGCCAGGCCGGTGCCATAGAAGAGGTTGGGCGCCAGCCCGATCACCGCCTCGATCAGATCCATCTCCAGCAGCTTCTGCCGGATCCTGCCTTCCACGCCTTTGCGGAACAGGGCACCCTGGGGCAGCACCACCGCCATCCGGCCGCTCACGTCGGCCATGGACTTGACCATGTGCTGAACCCAGGCGAAGTCACCGCTGGACGCGGGCGGCAGACCGGCAAAGTTGCGGCCGAACGGGTCGTTCATCCACAGGTCCTCGCCCCACTTTTCCAGCGAGAACGGCGGATTGGCGATCACGCAGTCGAAGGTGGCGAGCCGGTCGCCCTCGAAGAAGGCCGGGTTGCGCAGCGTGTCGCCGCGCACCACTTGAAAGTCTTCGATGCCGTGGAGGAAGAGGTTCATCCGCGCGATGGATGAGGTGGTGAGGTTCTTCTCCTGCCCGTACAGCTTCCCCCACAACCGCTTGACGTCGCCGTGCATCTCTTTGACGTGCTGTACGGCGGCCAGCAACATGCCGCCGGTGCCACAGGCCGGGTCGTAGATGGTCTCGGCTTCCTTCGGATCGAGCATGTCGATCATCAGCCGCACCACGCTGCGCGGGGTGTAGAACTCGCCGGCCTTCTTGTTGGTGGCATCGGCGAACTTCTTGATGAGGTATTCGTAGGCGTCGCCCAGCAGATCCGAGTTGACATTCCTGTTGCCAAACGGCAGCTTGGAGAAGTGTTCGATCAGGTCCTTGAGCAAGGCATCCGACAGCCGCTCCTTGTTCGACCATTGGGCATCGCCGAACACGCCGTACAGGGTGTCGGGGTTGGCCTTCTCGATCTCCCGCATCGCGCGCTGGAGGGCCGCACCGACATTGCTCGCCTTGGTGCGGACATCGTTCCAGTGGCAGTCCTCGGGAATCTGGAATCGGTGCGACTCCGGAAACCAGGCCAGTTGCTCGTCGCCGGTCTCGTCGACGATCTCCTGGTACTCCTCGTCCCAGACGTCGCAGATGCGCTTGAAGAACAGCAGGGGAAAGATGTAGGTCTTGAAGTCAGCCGCATCCACCGGACCGCGCAGGATGTTGGCGGACTCCCAGAGGTGGCTCTCTAGCTGGGCGAGGGAAATCGGTTGATCGCTCATCGTCTTGTCAAGTGCTCGGGCGCGGCAACAGAATTGGCAGGATGCCGCGTCCGTACTTGGCCTGCTTGGAGTCGCCGCGACGCAGGTCGGCGGCCGACCAAATGAAGGCGGAAAGGGCGGATTGGTTCACTGTCTCAGGCTATTCTTGCCGATGGGTGCTGGGGCGCCGTACCGATGATAGAGCCGAGCAGGCGCACCAGACGATCCTTGACCCTCATGGCAGGGCGCGGACGGCGCCACCTCTAGTTCGTGGCGCTCGGCCGCGCGGGCACCAGACTCGAACCTCATCGCTCTTTCCCACCCCGCAGGGCGCGCTCCATCGCCGCCTGCAGGCTGTACTGCTCGGCCATCTCCTCGTCGCACATCGGCGGCGCCGTCAGCGGCTTGGCAGGGCGCCGTCGGGGCGGCGGCACGAATGTCTGCGACCCCTCGCGAAAGATCGGGTCGTCGGGTGTAAGCGTCCCGCGAAGTCAGGTTGACAGCGAACGGCGTGAGCCGATTTCGGTCG
>OEIU01000540.1_pt1 | contig 34008 bp, 54 predicted proteins | sample 1539221 | NCBI WGS metagenome assembly OEIU01 (sample SAMN03792071, study PRJEB22550) | activated sludge metagenome | feature: wastewater treatment plant; material: activated sludge; isolation source: Wastewater treatment plant of a petroleum refinery complex | place: Argentina: Zarate | collected...
CCTGTATCGCATGCGAGTACACGACTCCCGCCGTGGAGTTGTTAATCGCAACCTTGAAACTTGCGGTCGTTGCGGCAGCCTGAATATATGCGACGCTCGGCGTTGACGGGTGCTGCACAATAGCGGTCACAATTGGTGCGGAAGTGAAAAAACCAGCAGGGAAACTGACCGACTTGTAGGCCGCCGACGTGACTCCGGTAACGGTCCCCGTGAGAATCCGGGGCACACGCGGTGGCCAGAACTGCGCCACCGTTCAGCCCACCCAGAGAGAGCAGGGACGAAGGCCCTGTGTGTGTGTGTGTGTGTGTGTGTGTGTGTGTGTCATACTCTCTCTATGAAGCGTCTGCACAGTGATCCCTCCGCTCGTCTCGCGAAATATTCCGCACCTGGGCCGATGTCCGTACTCGGCTCGACGTGCACTCTCTGGACTGGATATCGCCGGCCCGATGGGTATGGCGACGTTTCGATCAAGGGCAAGCTCCAGCGCGCGCACCGCGTCGCCTACGAACTCGCCAACGGGCCGATCCCAGACGGCCAAGACGTCGATCACGTATGCCACAACGTCACCGACTGCTCGGGTGGCCTCGACTGCCCGCATCGGCTCTGCATCAATGCCGAGCACTTGCGCGTTGTGCCGCGACTGGCCAACGCACGGGCGGGACGCACCGGCTCAACCCTCACGGGCGTCGTTGGCAACGTGTGCGACTCAGGCCACGCCATGACCGACGAGAACACCATTGCCGCATTCGGGCGTCGTTGGTGCGCCACGTGCAAGGCCGCGCGCAAGTCGCGACTCCGCGCCCGCTAAGGTTCGGCCGGTGGTTCCTCCCCCTCAGGCACCGGGTCGGGTTCCGGTTCCGGCTCGGGTACCGGTGTCGCCGCCACCACCAGAGCCTGCACATCCTCATCCGCCGTCAACGCAGTCACGAGCTCATCCAGGGTCGCCAAAGCCATCAACGGCAACGACACCACCGCCCGCGCACCCGAATCAAGCGTGTAACCAACATCAATCTGCGAACCAACCTCCGCCACAGCACGACCATCCGCCGACGTAAAAAGTAGCGTCATCGAAGACGACTTCTGCACCAACACCATCAACTCCTCACTACCAACGTGACCGTGACTGCCCTAGTCGACCCCGACCGGTTCGTGATCGACACCGGACAGGAAGTCTCCCCATCCAGCAACCCGCCGACAGCGACCGTCGCATAGTCCGCGGCCGCTGTACCGTCGTCCTCAAAGATGAGGCCATGATCGCCACTGGGGTAGACGCCGACCGCCCGTGACGCATCCGCAGACCTATGCGCCACCGTCTGGTACGCACGAAACCGAGCCGCAAAACTAGACTCAAAATGCAGAATCGTAAACCCGATCCCCAAATCCAACGTTCCCGTCTCCGACGCATTATTTGCAAGAGAACTCGTCGTATACGAGACGGTGCGAAGTCGGCCGCCACGACGCGACTCATCCAACGAAACCCGCAAATCCCTGAGCCGATCGTTCAACCAACCAACATCGTCAACCGGTCTCGGATAAACACTCATGACCGCTCCGGCGCAAACTTGATATCCACGAACTCATCCCCCACGTTCACTGTGAAACTCATGATCCGCAAATTATGGACACCCTCCGCCACACGCGGATTCTTCGGCACCTGAATGGCAGCCAAATCGCCCGGCCAATACTCACCCAACTTCGGGGTCTGATCCTTTCGCGCCGAAAACGCCCACGTCTGCAAATGGGATCTACCAACAACAACAGCAGCATCCGCATAATCCTGAACCGTCGACTGGAGAATCACCGACGGCCGAGCCGTGCGGGTTTGAAACAACGGATACCCGGCAGTGGTCAACGTCGAATCGGCAGCAACCGCCCCCAAGCCGGCATCCCCGGACTCGTAATCCCACCCGGACAGCACCGTCGCGTCACGCGTAACCGAGACACCCTTCACGCTCGACCCCGGAACCGTCGTAACCCACGTGTGCCGGTGCCCCGACTGGGTAAGCAGCGGGTCACCAGTCACGAGCCGCCACTGCACATGTGTGGAATCCGCCCATTCCGGACGGAAAACAATATCCGGCCCATTCTGAACGTTCGACAAATTAGTGAGCGCATCCCGAACCCGCATCATGTCCGACCCAGGATATGTGCGCACATTCGACCCGGCAACATCCGACTCAAACACGATCGGCAGCGACGGCGACCATGCCTGACACTGTTCAACAAGCCGCTTCGCCATCGTCCGCAACGAGGTAGTCCACGTCGAGGTCACATCCGCAGGCAACTGCCCGCCCGTCAACACCGGAAGAACATACCGGTAATCGAAATAGCTGAGCAACCCGGCCGCATTCAACGTGTACCGGCCCGAATCGAAATCGTAATCGTCCGACCAGATCGGCCCGGCCGCGAGAATGATCCCGTCCTCCTCATAGGCCAGAAACGATCGACCGGGAATCAACAAATTCGGGATATCAACCGCGACACGGGTGAGCGGGTCCGTCAACGGCAACCCAACATCGCAACCAATCGACCCGGCGTCTAAATCTGTGGTGACGCGACCGGCTCGTGCGGGAATGTTCCGCACAGTCACCAGACCGGTAACCAGATCACCGCCGAAGAACCCGGTCATATGATTGGCTCCCAGGTGCCGGAAATCTTTATTTTCCGGGTGACCGGTTTCCACACCCCAGCGACCTTGATTTTCCGGATGCGGGGTTTCCACACCCCGGCAACCCTAATTTTTCCTCCACGCGGAATCGGCGGCAACGTGTAACTCCCCGCCCCTGAACCGTTGCCGATAGTCGGTGACCCTGCCTCCGTGAAATCGTAGGACACCGCGAGGGTGCCGGTACCGTCCGGGGTGACCGGCAGGAAGTAACTGCTGCTACCGAGCGTGATCGTGTAGTCGGTACCGTGCCCGGACGGGAAGTCGAACGGTCCACTGAAGTTGACCCGCAGCCCACCACCGACATACAGGTGCCCCGTGTTTGAGCCTGCACTGTTCGGGAATCCGCTATTGTTTGTCGCGACCAGCGCGAGCGAAAAGCTCACATCCCAACCAGAGTTGTCCCCGCGCGCGACGGCGGACACAATGGCCCGCAAATCGCAGGTCATCGACGTGCCCGTGCACGGCAGAGCCGTGGTGTAGGTGGTCATTACCAGGAATCCCAGATCGACCCATCAGCAGCCCCCGAAGGTTCGGCCTGCTGAATGTAATAATCGCGGCCCTGAATTTTCCCAGTATGGTTCGCCGCCGACGTCACCCCTGAGCCGATAGTGCCCGACAATTTTGCCGCATCCACTCCAACGATTTTTGCGTTCGTCACAGCCGAGTCCGCAATCTTCGCGGTGACGACAGCACCATCCGCGAGCACAAAATTCGCATTCGTCAGCGGGGCAACATTCGTAAACGCGGCGCCCGCATTCGTGTTCGTTGCACCCGCCGCAACAACTTTCCGCGCGAGCTCGTACGCACCCGCGGGCAGCGCTGGCAGAGACGGAGACGCAGCCGGGGTACCGTTCACAACTCCAATACGCGCCACACCCGTATCCGACAATTCAGGGTCCGGCTGGGCGATATAAATCCGGTCGATCCGCGGGTTAGACCCGTCCGCTGTCGTGGTCGTAATTGTCGCCTTAACCGGGTTAGCGACCAAATAGCTGCCATGCCCTGCACGGGGGATAACCACAACACCAGCGTTCACATAATATTTCATCGCAGCCGGGTCACCGCGCACCTCCAACGGTTCACCATCCGCATTCGACGGTGCCGACAACCTGCCCCCCACAGGGACACCGGGAGCGGACTGTACCAGCAGTCCCGCCAACGCCAACCGGAACCCCTGAGCAGTCGTCCGCTCACCCGCAACCGACGAATTGATTGCCAACCCGGACGGAATGGTCACATCAGCCATAACTCACCACCACGCATCCCTCATATCAACCTGACATAGCGCGGTCGAACCGACAGCACCTAAACCTGCGAACGAAAACAATTGCGTCTCACCCGGACCAACCGGAGCCCAATCCGAACCCGTCAAATAGTGGGTAACGTCGACGCCGCCCATCACCGCTCGCCCCCCGGCAAACGGGGATAACACCACCTCGGAACCGAGCGGCACAGCAGCCTCGAACTTCAACACCCGCCCGTTCGACGTAATCGTGAAACCGGACCCTAAAGACCCGCGCACCCGGAACACCGGCCACGAATCCGCAGTACCCGCATTAGACAGGTAAAACCCGCCCGCCACCGCGAACGCCCCAAAATCCAGGTAGCCCGGAGAGAACAAAGGAAACTGGAGACCATCCGCAGACCCGACTCCGGCAGGTTGCGCCGCAACCGTAGATACCGGCCCGTACCGGCGCGGGTCCGCCGCCTCAAACACGAACATCAAATCATAGATGGTCGGTGTCAGCTGGCGGGCTCGCGCCTGCCTGCACCGCACCGCAGAAGACAAAACCCGTGCCGAATCCTCAACCTCCAACACCAGATCGGAACGTTTCGTCAACCCGTTAACCCACGGCTCAACAACACCCGGCCCATCAGACTGCGTGTCCACACGGCACCGACCAATGACAGTCACCGTCCGAGGGTTCACATAATCCTCAACAACCGGGAACCCGCCATCCTGATTAGGTATCGGCTGCAACTGGAACCGCGGATCGGGTGCCTCCGACCAACCCGTCAGCCCTTCCTGAACAACCCACCAGTCACCCTCACCACCAGTGAACTCCCGGCCAGCGAACCTGACCAGTGTCGGAACCGCCCAATCATCACTCATTGTGCCCACCGCAGTTCCCTCGCCACATCCGCCGCAATCTGCTTACCCGTCTGCTGCGTATACGTCGTCACGTGCACCGTCGCACCCGCCACGGGCCCGTCGAAACCACCGAACTGTGAAGCGTAGCGGGGCGGAGCAGGACTGTACCCAACCGTTCCCCCGTTCGCGAACGACGGCACAATGCCCTGATTCATCAACTTCAACTCACGCCGGAACCTCGACGCATACGGCTCCTGCGTGACTTCCTCACCCCGCGACAGATAAACCAGGTTGGAGTCCGACTTCGATGTTCCAACACCGCCCACCGTGCCGCCTGCAGCCTTGAACTGCGGTTGCCCGGTACGCACAATCTGACCCTCAATGTAAAGAACCGGTTTGCGGGAAGTGATGTCGGCCAGGAACTCGTCCAGTGCCCGTTTCGCCCTGGACGTGTCCGCCAAGAAGGTGATCTCCTTGTCGGACGGCATCGCATAAATTTTGTCCGTCAACGCCTGCGCCGCATCAGCATTACCGGTCAACGCGAGTGCAGTCTTGTAGATCTCATCCCGACCCTTCTGCAGAGTCGTCTTGTAGTTGTCGGTGTTCGCGTCCAGATCGAATTGGGCTTTCGCTGCGGCCTGTGAATCGGATGCCAACCCGGCCAGCATTGCCGCGTTCTTCGACCCCGCCAATGTGGTCTCATCCAACGCGGCCGCGCTCTGACCATGCTCGTTCACATAATCCTTAACCGCCTGCGTCGCATCCGCGATCGACTTCTGATATGACGCGTTCGCGGATACAGCATCCTGCCCGACACCGTTCGCCGTGTTGATCGTGTCAATCAAATCCGAAATTTGGGTATCCAACCCTTTAGCCTTATCGGCCGCATTCTTGTACGCGGTGGCAGCATCATCCGATTTCTCCGTCGCCGTACCGAACGCAATCTTCAGCAGGTTCGTCTTGTTCTCTGCCTCATCCGAACCGGTCACCACTAGACCAAGTTTGTTGGCCTGCTCAACCAACGCATCCTTGTAATCCGGCATCGTGTTCAGCAGTTCCCACAACTGCTTCTTCGAACCATCCGTCTTGTCAGCAAGCTTCTGGAACCCCGCCTGCGCTGCAGGCAAATCCGTAGACGCCAACGATGCAAGCTCCTTGCCGATATCCCGCAACGCACCGAATGCAGCAAAATGACTCGAATCGAACCGGGCGAAAATGTTTGATGCCTGATCCGCGGACGCCTGCAATACGTTCGGCAAATCCTTCAAATCAGCCTGCACATCATGCCAACCCTGCAACCCCTGCGTCGCAGTCTGAAAAATGGTGTCCGTGCTACCCGTCTTGATTGCGTTCTGCAACTCCGACGACGACGCCTTCAACCCATCCAAAGCTTTCTCGAGAATGCCGACACCGAGCGCCGCCGCCGTCATTGCGATACCCCACGGGCCCGTCAACAGTTTCACCGTCGCCGACAATGCCGCCGTGCCTGCACGCACTGAAGTGAGCATCACAGTGGCAGCTTTCGCCACAGCCGGAATCGACGACGTGGACAGCACATTCAACGCCACCGCGGTCTCATAAATCTTCGGAATCAGGAACGCCGCAGCCCCCGCCAACAACCCAAACCCGGCCGTCAAAGCCAGCACGGCCAGAATGGTCGCCTGCACCGGTGGGGGCGCGGCAGAGAACGACTTCACCAAATCCGTACCGGCCTGCACGAGTGCGCGCAAAACATCGTTCGACGCCGACCCCGCTTTGATGAGAGACACATTGAACGCATTCCCCAGCTTTGTGACATCCCCCGACAGGTTGTCCATCTGCTGAGCAGCAATCTTCGCCGCATACCCCTGCTCATCAATGGCCTTTACCCAGTCATTGATGCCCTTCGCCCCCTGCTGATACAGGAGCCGTGCAGCGGTGATCTGCTGGTTACCGAAAATGATTCCCAACGATGCGTCACGTTGTTCATCATTCATGCCCTTGTAGGCGTTCTCCAGCTGGCCGGCCATATTCGCCAACCCCAAGAACTTGCCCGTCGAGTCGTACAGGGTCACCCCGAGGGAATCCAACTGCGCTTTCGCCTGCGACGACGGAGATGTAAGCGACGACAACACACCACGCAACGACGTACCGGCCTGTTCACCCAGGATGCCCTGATTCGCGAACGACGCCAGAGCGGCCGTGGTCTCATCCAAAGACACACCCATTGACGCCGCAACCGGGCCAACAAACTTCAAACCGTTCGCAAGATCCTCAACCCCACCAAGAGCCTTATTCGCACCCGCAGCGAGCAGATCGGCAACATGCCCCGCATCTTTACCCTGCAACCCGAACTGCTGCATCGTCGTCGCAGCAATCCCCGCAGCAACCCCCAAATCGAGATTGTCCGACGCCGCAAGGTTCAACGCCGCCGACAAACCACCCGAAAGAATGTCGGAAGTGGAAATACCCGCCTTACCCAATTCGGTGATCGCCTCCGCCGCCTGAATAGCCGAATACTGGGTCTTCGTACCCGCATCCAACGCCGCCTCACGCAACAGATTCATGCCCTCCGCAGTCTCCTGCGTGGCCGCATGAACGGTAGACATCTGCTTGTCGAACCGAGCAAACTGGACAATCGCCAACGTCGCCGCCGCCGCAGCAGCCGCACCGATCGCACCAATCGCCAACGCCGCGGTCGAACCCAACGACTTGAACGCATCCGACTGTTCCTCAGCAGACGCAGTGACAGCCTTCGTTTTCTGCTGCACCCGATCCATACCGGACAGGTACCCATTCACCTGGGCGGAAACAAGAACCTTCACGGTACGGTCAACCACAAAATCACCGCCCTGTCTCTGCTCGTTGGTAAGATGTCGGCCATGACGAAACGACGCCCCACATGGGCGACCATCACCGCAACCGGAATGTTCGTGACCGCGTTCGGACTGCTACTGCTCGGAATCGGCCTGTTCGTTGGCGGTGTGGTCGTGATGACCGTTGGTGGTGGTCTGGTAGCGGTCGGCGGCGCGGTGACCGCGTTCGGCGGGTACGCCTCCTTCATGGCGGTCTAAGCGTCGGCGCCCGCCCCCGGTGCCCATGCCGTGGTTTGTCTTTCCACTCCGGTGCGTCATAGAACGCATCCTGCTTCTTCCCCAATGCCGCCTCAGCCCAGTCCACACTCGGCCCCTCCGGTGGCATGAACGAGAACTGGTTCTTCGGGTCCATCGACTCCGACAGCGGGATCCCCAACGAGTTCTTCGGCTCAAACTCGAGTTCCCGCGACGCCAACAGCATGGCCGTCTCGCCTGGGGTGAACTCCGGCTCGCGCACCGTGATCATGCGTACGATCCGGCCGGCCTCGTCGTACTCGAACGTTGTCACCTCAGCCGGTTCCCACCCCGTCAACCGCCGGTGGGAAACTCCGAGTTCGCGCGCTAGTTGGACTTCTGCCGCTGTTTGGCGGCTAAAGCTTTTTTTGCCTTCTCCGTCCGCACACCCGGTCGGAACTCATTCAATTCCCACACCAGGTTGCGAACCTGCGTCAAATCGGGCGAGGACAGTACGGATACGAGGTCACCCCACTCGTCGACCTCGACAACCTGTTTTTCGTCCTCGACGAACTCGAACGGGATATCCTCGTCACCGTCCACACGCACCACGGAGATGCGTGCTGCAGCATCCGCGGACGCGTGCCAGTCATATCCGTAATTCATGTCTAACGGCACGTCAACGCGAGGCGGATGTTCCGCACAGATCGCCGTCCATTCGGTGGACGGTAGCTCGCGGAACCGCAACGTGATCAGGTCATCACCGAGCGACACCTGCAACGTTTCCGACTCCGGTGTTGCCAAAGCTGCTTTGCGTGCCGCAAGTGCGGCCTTGAAATCAGACATGCTTGTTTCTCCCTACACCCCTACAGGAATGGTGGACTGGCCGGGACGTGTAGGGACATCCCGGCCAGCCGTCAACTAGGCAGTGATTGCCTGGTCCTTCTTCATCACCGCAGTGATGAACAGTTCCTGCGTGATCGTCTGCACACCGTTCTCCACAGGCGGATCCTTACGCTGCGCGCCCGCCTTGAACGTCAGATAGTCGGCAACCTGCGCTGCCGTCCATGCCGTCGAGTTCGGGATCGAGTAGCGAAGCGTCAGGTGACCTTCGTACCCTTCCACGAGTGTCGCCGCCGCAACATCCCCGGCGTCACCGTGCACGTACTGGACTTCACACTTCACCGTTTTCCGGCCCGGACGAGAAAGGTCCTGCGACAGAGAGAGGCGTTTGTCCTCCACCGTCGCCTGCGTTTCCGTCAGGGTGAATGTTTTCAGCGAATAGGTGAGGTCATCACCCGTCGCCAAAATTGCGGCCGACAACCCATCCTCGGCAAGCGAGGTTGCGGTGATCCGCAGGTTGTCGTCACTGTTTACTGATAATGGAACCGCTTCCTGTGCCAAGGGATTCTCCTTCATTTGAACCCCGACAAAGCGGGGTGACTACTGCCAGACGAATGTCAGGCAGGGACAATGAGCGCGGCGAGCCGCGCAAGATGGGTGACGCCATACCAGCGGTCGCGCTGCCGCAGTGCTCGCACGGCTTCGTCACCAGCTCGGGTGAACCGCGACGCTGCCGCATGTACGCGGCAAAGCACGGCCGACAGTATGTTCCTGAGAATGCATCGAGCGGCTTGCTCTCGCCACACCGCGGACACCTTCTACACTGGATCACATCAACCTCCATAGGGTTGGTCACGCCCCCGGCTGTTACCGCAGCGCGGGGGTTTCGCTCTAGTCCTTTTCCTTGTCGCCCGTGGGCGCGTTATCGACCGCAGGTGCGGTCTCCTTGACGACCGCGGTCGCGGTCTTCTTCTCCGCCACGGGGCGGAAGACTTCATGCAGAGACGGCCACCGATCCCAGTAGGCACGCGACACCGTCACCGGTTTCCCGTCACCGTCGATCTGCTCAATCTCGATCTCGTCGCTCATATGCGACCTCCTTAAATGGGTGTGGCCCCGACAGGCGGGGCCGATTCGATAGGGGAAGGTCAGGCGGGGTCGGCGGTCCAGCCGACCTCAACAACCGAGTACACGATCGCCGGCAACGGGTCGGTGGATGCTTGGACGGGCAGGGGCGCTTCGAACCAGAGTGGCTTCGACTTCTCGCCGGTCACCGACAGGACGATGCCGCGACCTGCCGGGAACAGCTTCTGCTCGAGCAAGTCCGTCAGCAGCTGCGTTTGATCCGCATCCACCCCAACGATGTGGCCGGTGAAACGCGGATGCATGGTCGTGCGCGGACCCGTCACACGCTCCTGCGTGTTCGTGCCTTTCGCCGGATGCCACACCAGATAGGGCGGCTCAGTCCCGTGCGGAACCAGCGTGACAAACGTTTTCGACGCGAACGCGGTGATCTCCTGCGACTTCGCCACAAGAGCAGCCGTGTGCTTCCTGCTCACAATCCCGCCTCCCGCTCCGCCTGCTGGATCGCGATCGACAAGCCCTTCTCAAAGTCGGCTTCCTGCTCATGCAGGGCCGTCTGTAGCTCATTGCCGGGGGTGAGTGCGTTCGGTGAACCGGGTGCCCCGAACTCAACCAGGTTGCCGAGCTTCCCGACCGGTTTGCCCTTGTCGTACCCGATCTCTGACGTGATCGACGACCCTGAGAGGGCCGCGGAAACTTTTACCTCATAGTCGATCGCCGCCGCAGCCTGCTTGAAATGCTTCCGTCGCCCAACCTTCTGCTGGGCGCCCTTCTTCACCTCCACCGACGTGTACTCGATCGCGGAACGCAATTTCGGGCCAGCCTTCCCGGCCACCGTGCCGAGATCCGCCGCTAGTTTGTTGAGCTCGGAGAAATCCAGCCCGAAACTGTCACCCATCAGGCCACCTGCTCAACCGGGTACCGCCACGACGTGACCTGCCCCGCCTGCGGGAGACCCTTCGTCCTGACCACCCGACCCACCAGCGAGTCGTCCACCGTCGACGCGGTACACCGCCAGAAATGGCCGACCTCCACGTTCGGGGTTGACCCGACCGCAACCTTGATCGTCACATCCTGCACAGCAGGAACCTGTGCGCCCTGCTCCCGCTCCGACACGGTGAGGGTCGGGAACTTGAACTGGCCGACCACACTCGCATACACGACCACCTCAGTGTCCGTGTAAAGCCCGGTCGTCTCGTTGAGCGCCTGCGTCACCCGGAACACCTTGAACGTCTCCGTGAACCGCAAGCCGGCCATTGACCGACCCAACCCGAGAGTGCCCTCAAGGACGCTCACCAGCCCGACTCCATCACAAGAACGCCGCCCTGCCCGAACTGATCCCGGACCGCCTTCTCGGCGTGCTCCGTCAAGACCATCCCGGACTGGGCGCCAGCGTCAGCCCACGCCAACTTGAAATCATCAAGCGCTACCGACGACAACCCGCCAGCCGTGAGACCTATCTTCGCCTCCAACGGCAGAAGCGTTTGGGAGACAAGGACGCAGGCCAGACGCACCAACTCGTTCGGTGCGTCCGCGTAACCCCACGTGAACTTCACATCACACGGATCATCCCCCGTGACCATGATGAACCCGGGCCGGTACAGGTAATCAATGTCAGCACCATCACGCTTCACCGACACGACCTCGACGACCGGCCATTGGGGCAGGTCTACCCGCCCACCGGACGGATACGCAGTGTATTCGCTGGTGGTTTGCGGGTAGACCTGCTGACCAATGACCTTACGGAGATACTCCGATGCGTCCGCCAACAGCCCGTTGATCCACGCGGTTTCCTCCCCCTCCGCAAACGTGCGGTTGAGGCGCGACCCAAGATCAGCGGCGACAGCGAACGCAGTCATCACAACCCCCTACGCGGCAGTCTTGACTGCGGAGATGACGAGCGCCTCCGACCGGACCACCTTCGAGCCGAACACGTGCAGCCCCTTGAGCGCATCCGCGAACCGCTTCTCAGGGCGGTACGCCTCAACCTGGTTGATCTGCTCCGCGTAGGAGTGCGCCAGGCTCGAGCCGGCGATGACGAGCTTCGACCCCGCCGAGAGCACAGTGTCGGTCTGCGCCGCGGCGGTGGCACCGTTGGTGTCCATCGTCGCAACCTTGCCGTCCTCACTCACCGACGCGATCTTCGACCCCGGGGTGATGTTGGTGCCGGCGACTGTGGAGCCCACATCAGATTGCTTGAACACCGCAGTCGCCGAGGTCAGCGTCTTCGCGGTCGTCGCGACCGTGATCGAGGACGTGATCGCACGGTCCGTGGTGGGGGCGTTGTTCGACCGGAAGATGCGGAACCCCGCAGCATCACCGACGCGACCGTTGTGGAGCGCGTCCGTACCGGAGTACGCCGCCTTCACGAACCGGTCGTCGAGCTGCAACTTCCCGTACACCGCAGGCGGGAGCACAATCCAGCGCTCCTCCTCCGGCACATCCGCCTCATCGAGCGCGACCGACGCCGGAACCAGCACCTTGTCGTAGACGTTCGTTGCGGTCGAGGACGCATCAATGGTGCCAAGGTCGGAACCGGCCCCGTCACGCATACGACCCGCCGCAACCTTGTCCGCCGCGTCACGCAGCTTGAACCCCGCCCGACGCGACGCCTCCGACATGAGTCCGCCACTGTTGCGGACCTGAGCTTTGTCGATGTCGTCGACCTGGAAGTTGAACGAATTCTGCTGATCGATGACAAGCAGCTGCTCGTCGTCGGTCAACGCCTCCGGGTCGGACAGGTTGGTGTTCTTCGTGTACGGCGTGATCGTCGGGTCACCAATGCTGGTGATGTGAACGGTGTCACCGAACGCGGAGATCTCACCCTCGTAGTCGCGGTTCGAGCAGGGTGCGCCCGCGTAAACCAGCGACGTGTCGAGGACGGACAGCAGTTCTGCCGCCCAAACCTCGGGAATGAACTTCGTGATAGCCATTAGGGCTACCTCCTTTTCTTAGGATTTGATGCCGAGAAGCTCATTGAGGAGCCCCTCGTCTTTGGCTTTCTTCACGGCCTTGTAGTCGCCCTTGATCCGGTCGAACTCGGCCGCTGTCATCTGCGCGGTCTTCGTCTGCTTGCCCTTCGCCCCCTGATCTGCGGACCCCTGAAACTTGGTCGCATCAGCGGCCAGTTCCGGGTACTCCGAGAGAAGAGCGTCGATAGCGGCAGACACCGCATCCGAATCGACATCCCCGTTGTCATCGACCTCGATCTCCGAGGTGTCGATGAGCTTGAGCGCCAGGACAGGGTTCTTCACCTTGCCGGTAGCCGCCGCCTTGACCTCCGCCCGCACAATGCGCTCATTGGCCTTCTGCGTCGCCTCCGTGCGGGCTTCCGCCCGTGCAGCCTCGAGCGCCTGCTCCTCAGCGGGCTTGTCCTTGAGGGCAAGTTCCGCCTTCAGCGCGGCGAGAGCTTTCTCTGCCGCCTTGCGCGCCGTGCGCTCGGTGACCAGAGCCTTCTTCGCCCCAGCGTTCGGGTCAGGCTTGACCTCTTCTTCCTCGGTGGATTCAGACTCGGTATCGGTCTGCTCCTCCTCGGTATCGGTCGATTCGGTTGATTTGTCCGTCACGGACTCATCGGTGGTTGACATGTGGAATCACTCCTCATTGGGATGAATGCCGCATCACACGGCGATAACACCCCTGTGGAGGGGTGGTTGCTGCATCACGCAGCTCCCCGCAGAACGGGGAAGATCAGTGGATTCCAAGCAGCGCCGCCAAGTGGCGAACCGACTCCGGCGCATCCCTCAGCGCCGCAACCTCGAGCCGCAGCGCCTCCTCCATGGCCCGCAACTCGGACTGCGACACCGGCCGAGGCCGCGCGAACGCATCCGAATCGGACGGGCGCAACCCTCGAAGGTTGGGGACGGACGGGGCCACCGTGCCCGTCGCCCGTGCGTAGTTCAACCGGTAGTTGGCATCGAACAGACGCCGCTCGGCCGCGGTCATCGTCGCCCGGTCCAGCGGGTCTCGCACACCGGACGTGCGCGCATCAAGCACACGCGCGCGGTTCGACCCAGCAACCAGTGGCCGACTGATCGGAGTCGTGTACGCTTCGCGACGCGGACCGAAGATCGCCCCACCAGGCACCTGACCTTCTGGGAGGATGTAGCCTTCACGTTCGAGCATCCTGATCGCGTTCGCACGATGCCCCGCCGTGCGGTAAATGTCATCCACGGTCATCCGTGACGGGGTGCCGTAACGCAGGTTCCCCTTCGCGGTGGCCAGCCCGCGAAGCTTGGTGTTCTCCACCCGGTAAATGTCCGCACCATCCCGGATCGCCCGAGACTCAATCCGCCCGAACACTCTCTCCTGCTGCTCCTTCGACAGCGAATTGAAGTACTCGTAAGGGTCGTCCATGAACCCGGACTCGGTGGCGAATGCCTCCGACGTGGAAGGCACATGCAGGCAGTCACAGCGCGGGTGCCGCCTGAAACCCTGATTCCACCGAAACCACTTGCCGGCGAGGATCGCGCACCTCGAGCATGACGGCGGATTCAACATTCTCGTGTAGCCGCTGATCGCAGGCCGTTGCACAATGTCGGCACCCACCACTGCGCGGCGAGTATCCGCCATCACCGTCAGCAGCATTCCGGTCAACCACGACCCTGCGAGGTCGAGAGCATCAGCGGCGCCCAACCCACGCGAAACCGCAATGCGCGCTTTGATCGGGGCCTCATCGAGCAACGTCGACATCGACCGATCATCGGGGGCAGAGGACAGGAACGCTGCCGGGTTCAGGGCTCCAGACGCCGGCGCAACCTGCTTCGTCTCGGCCAGCAAAGCCGGCGTGTACTGAGTCGCCGACACCGCAGCAGCCGCGCGACCAGTCTCCACGACCCTCTCAAGGCTCGGCTTCACCCGCGCCCACGACGAGGCGAAGTCATCGCCCACTCGATCCCATAGCTTGCCTGCCGCCGCTACCGTCGTAGCCGCTATCTGCTGTTGCTGACGGTAGAAGTCAAGACTGGCTTGAGGTACCTGCTGCAATTGCGTTCAGCTCCCTCGTCGCCGCCGCCAACTGCGGGTCGTTCCGTTCGGCCTCAGCCATTGCCATCACCCGATCGATGGTCGCCGGGTCCACGTTGTCGAGCTCCATCAGGTACTCCAGCGGGTACCCGATCTGCTTCTTCTTCAACAGGGCATCCGACATTTGCGACTCGGAGCGGATCTCCGTGTTCCGCCACGCCAACTTCGCCAAACGCACCTTCTGCGCAAGATCCTTCTTGTCGCTCACCAACGCCACCAACCGCAGCACCTCCCGCAGTTGCGGGTCGCTGAACGAGATGAACTCGTTCGCCTTCTGCGTCAGGCCGATCTCCGCCGACTTGAGCGCATCCCCGGACAGGTTCGAGATGCCCTTGTTCGCCACCAGGTAATGCGGGGGCGTGCGGGTCTGCGCCGCAATGTGCCCGACAGCGACCTCGATCGTGTTCGTGAAAATGTCCAGCTGCGCGGCCTTCCACGAGTCGATCCGCGCATTCTCACCGGTGAGCGAGATAAGCCGCTTCTCGCGCAGGTCCTTCATCTCCACCGGCCTCGACCCGATCGGCTTCCCGTCCTTATCCAAGACCGGGATCATCGGCGGGCTCGAGGAGAGCATCACCCGCGCATCCATCGACGCATAGTCCGCAGCCAGGAACAGGTACGCCCACAGCAGGTTGATTGCATCCTGCATCGGCATGACGCCCTGAATCTCTGAGATCGGGTCGCCCTTCAACGTGGGCCGGTTGCCGATCTCCACCACCGGCACAATCCCGATCGGGTTGTAGACGATCCACGACTCGCCGGCCGGCATCTCCCGCGGCACCCAACCACCATCCGCCGCGAAACCGGTCCGCGACTGCTGCGCCTGCGACTCCCGGTCGTTCTTGGGCTTCTGCCGGGGGCGCTGCCACTTCCACAGCTCGGTCGGCGTGTAGAGGGTGGCGTACTCGAGCTTCTCGTCAACCCACGTCTTCAACGCCGCCGTGCGCTTGCGCGGGTTCTCCCAGTCGTACTCAATCTCCACTTGCGACGGATGCTCGAACGTGACCGTCGCCTCACCGTCCGAGTCGCCCCACACGATCACGTAGACGCGCTTCGCGGCGAGTGCAGTGATGACGCCCTGCGAGAAGCCCATATCGAACTCGTTGTACTGGAGCTGATCCCACAACCACGTCGCATCCGCATGGTCGAGGTTCGTCACCCCAATCGGGCGCAACCGTTCCGCCTCCGCGTTCACGACCGTCCCGCACCAGTTATCCGAGAATCCCGAATAGCGGGCCGCGTTCGCCGCTTGCCACTCCTCCGTCGCGAACGACAGCGGCTGCTTGCCCCCGTAGTAGTCCTCAGACTTCTCAATGTCGGGACGACGTTCGTTCAACCGCAGATAGATTCGCTGCGTCAGGAGGCGGGCCGCATCGGCATCCATGGAGCCTCCTTAGAAGTAGACAAGATTCTCGGTCGGGGTGGTGAAGTCACCTTTAGCGGTTGCGTCCATCGCCGCTTCGTGGGCGAGATCGGAACTCATGGCCTGGTCGATCTTCTGGTGGTCGGCTCCGTAAGGCTTCCCGAGCACGTAACGTTGGGCGGTCTTCGCCACCATCACTGCGTTCGTGACGTGCATGCACGTGATCGGATCAGCATCGTGAGTGAACTTGCTATCGGGGTTGCGGATCACAGAACGGAACTGCTCGAGCGACGCATGCATTTGGCTTATTCGAGCCGTCGACCACGGAATGAAAACACTTTCGCCGTACTTCGATGCCCATTCCGCAAGCTCGGTCCGCCACGAGTCATCCTCGGCGAGCGAGTCGTCCCCGACCGACCCCATCGCAGACCCGGCCGGGTCAATGTAGGCGCGAACGATGCGGAACTCGTTGACGAGATAGTCGATCGCCGACCGCACCTCCCCGCGAGGAATGAACCCTCCCCACAGCTCGGGGTTCCACACGCACGGACGCTGCTCGCCGCCAACAAGATACGTCGGGGTGAACTGGTACTGGTCGGGGGTCTCGAGGCGGATGCCGGTCCAGTCGTTGTTGTTCGACAAGTCCATGCCCAGCGCAACCGTCGTGCGCGGTTCGACGGTGATCGGCTCCGGCCGGCCTGCCTTGCCGTCCCGACCCTTCGCGTCCCACTCCTCCGGCGTTACCCATTTGCCGGCGCCCGCGACGAGACGGTTCCCGAAGAAACGCTCCGCGTCCGCCGGTTCTTTCTCCATCATCTCGGCCGCCTCAGCCTCGATGCTCTCCACCGGCACCCAAGGGGCACCCGCGTAGTTGAACTGGAAGATCTTCCGACGCTCAGCCTTGTTCTTGAAACTCAAGTTCGCCGGCGGGTGCCGGAAATCACGATTCACGTCCTTCGCCAAAGACTCATACGTCCGCTGCGCCACCGAGTCCGCGGCAGGGTCCCAAGCGTTCGTCGTCTCGATCGCACGACCACCCATGCCGGCCAGACCCTGACGTTGCTTCTTCGCCAGGTTGTGCCCGCCATTGGATTTCAGCCACAACCCCGTCTCGTCCTGAACAACGAACGTGACGCGCTGACCGAGCCTCGAGTTGCCCTTCGAGGTGACCACATCGATTCGCCCATCACCGGGAAGCCGGATGAACTCCTCACCCGTCTTCGGGATCACATCGTGCAACGGCCCAAGGTCGATCATCGGCCTCAGCGCGTCATACGTGTTGTCGGTCTGGTCCTCGGACGTGGCCGTAATCTGGATCAGCGGCGACGACCACGGGCGCCCCATCGGCTCGCCCGGCTCGTACTCGTAAACCCAGCCGCAGTAGCAACCATGCTCTGCGCAGTCATAGACCTCGCCACCCTCAGCCCACCCCGCGAACAGGGCGGGACCGACGCCCTCCACGCACACGAACGCCGACACCAGCGGAGACTTGCCCCACTTCTGCGCACGAACCAACTGAGACCGCCGGAACACGAACGCCTCGGCCTTCGGATTCGGTTTCAAATCCGGGTCGAACTCCGCCATCGGATCGAACCGCGCCGAACCATGCACCAGGTAGTGATTCGCGACGAACGTCAACTGCTCATCCGCGAGCAGAAACGGCAACCCGCGGTGCGCCTGATCGGGGATCACACAATGCGCTTCGATCCACTCCGGCACCACCAGAAGCGGACGATCACCCCCCATTGCTCAGCGCCGCCAACCGGGCCTTCGCAGACGGACCCGAACGGGCCGGCAACACAGCACGCTTCGCGCCGAGTTCGTCCTCCGAGAACTTCCACCGCAGCGAATGCATCCCCGGCAGAGACAACCCGATCTCCGCCGCCATACGAAGCACCGCAGTCTTCAACCCAGCAGACGCCTCCGCCTCAACCGACTCAAGGAACGCCCGCACATACGCAGCCACCTCAAACTCAAGACCAAGCTTCGACCACATCGCCGCCTGCGGCTTCCGCCACAACGTCAACCACAGTTCGATCTCCGCCGCCAAGGCCCCAGCAAGCGGAAACTCAGGAACCGGACCAGCGAAACCCTCGACCGGCAACGTCACCCAAGCTGCATCATCCTTCCGATCCCGACGCAACGCATTCGGATCAGGAGCAGGACCACTACGCGAACGGGCACCACCAGAAGTCACAGCATTCATCTCCTCGCGGCATCACGCCGGGCGGCATCACGCCACCAAGGATCGGGGTCAGGACAAGGGGAAAGAACGTTTTGAACCCGCCAGACGTTTTTTCGACCTCACCGGCGGTCTAAGTCGCGAGGTGCGAGTGGGGGTATCCCCCTACCCTGTTGCCGTCGAACCGTCTGACTGTGGAGGCCCTATTGCGGGCTGTTCCACCCTCCGGGTTGATTGCGGGCTGTCTCGCGGTCATGGCAGGGTTTACACACTCCGCGTCCATGCTCAGGTGCGTTCGGGTCGAGTCCTGCGTCTATGAGATCTTTGCGGGACAGTGGGTAGTGGTCTGCGACGGTGGCGAAGGCTACGTTGCAGAGGACGCAAATGGGATCGCGTGTGAGTATTGCGGTTCGGAAGGCTTGATGCCCTGTGCTGGTATACCCACGGTCGCGGGCTGTCCCTCTACCCCTGTCGGCCTGACGCCTGTGGGTGGAGCATCGGCTGCCCTCACTGGCTGGGTAGATTGTTCCGCACCCGTGGACTGAGCAAACTCGCATGGTTAGATCGCGTGCTTCCCGAGCTCTTTCACCGCGTCCTCGTCGAATTGTTCGAGTTCTGACTCTCGCCATTGCGTCAGAATTTCGTCGATGCGGTTTTGGGCTTCCCTGGACAGGCGCCCGTACACGCTGTCGGGGTCGACTGGTTGGCCGCCACGATCAAGCAGAGGGTCAGACATTGGGGGTGAATCCGATTCGGGCTCGAACGTCTGGGATCACACGGAGTCCGTCGTCGGTTGTCGGGTCGCGCCACGCGGTTTCGACCTGCGACTGGGTGCCCTGCTTCTGCGGTTCGGGGTCGTTCGCGTCGTGCCGGTGGCTGGTCCGCCATTGGAGGACGTCGCGGCGGGTTGCACGGATTGATGCACCGCACGAACACCATTCACGCATTGTGCCTCCCTACAGGTGATGCCCCGCGGGGGAAGAGTTGCCTGGCGGCCCCACCACGGGCTCTTACCGCTATAAGGCTAGGACTTCCCGCTCATGCTGTCGGCCGACAGGGGCTGGACAGTCCAGCCCCGAACACGCACGGTTGCTTCTGATGGGGGTTCCGGTTCACCTCACCACGCATATGGATGAAGGAAATGACCCTGTGGGAGAACCGGAAGCTTAAATGCGAGAACCCCGCACTGGGCGGGGCTCCGGGTCTGGACACACTTATGCCAGACACCCCACAATACCCCGAAAAGGTTAGCTTGCGTCAACCTCCGGGTCGGCGTGTCCCGCCACGGCCATGGGCCACGCATTCACCCGTGCTGCGCTGTTCGGGTTATAGCCGGGGCAATTGCAATGCTCGGTGTCGGCTATCCCAACGATGCACCACGTCTCCGTGCGTGTCGGGTGGTGCTTGATCTCAGGGTGACCGCAGATTGTGCAGTCACGCATCGGCTCGCTCATGAAGTCATCCTCTCATCGAGGCCACTCTCAGTCGAGTAGAGCAGACCAACCTTGCCCGTCTGCACGGTGCCGTTCATTATCCGCCGCAATGCCAGCGGGTCCGGGTCGGTGGCGAGAACCCGGTTGCACGCTTTGCACATGCCATACGAACCCTCCTCACGGTAGGCGGGACGTAGGAACGCCCACAGCGCGACCGCATCATCCGCGTCACCCTCAACCGTCTTCACCGCGCTCGTCTCACCACACAACGGGCACGCCTGCCCCCGGTACGGGATCTGCTCGGGCGGGTCGAGAATGTCGCGCACCGTGGTCGCCCACTTCTCCAGAATGATCCGATACCGGTCATCCTCACCCACCGGGGTCACACCTCCAATGCGGAGCAGGTACCAGGAGCGCACGAGTTGCGTGAGTGTCAGATCCGCTCCCGGGCGACCGCCAAGTTGCTCAATCCAGTAACGCACGTCCCTGTCGATCTCCCTCGCCTTGTCGAATGCGGAAATGTCGATCGGTGAACCGCCCGTGTTCGCGCCTCGTGTGCCGGAGTCGCCGAGGGTGGTCCTGATGCGATCCTGCAACTGTTCGAGCAGGGGAGGTTCATCGCGTCGACTAATTCGCCGCTCCGGTTCATGATCGGGACGCTCCGTCACGGCACTGTCGCACCAGGGGCACCAGAACTCGCCGGTCTTGAGTGTGCGGCCCAACTTCCGTTTCGCCTTCTTCGCCTCAACTCGCTCCTCGCGGGTCGTCGGACGCACAAGGTCCAACCATTCGTGATCGTGGTCGGTGCCGGTGAAGCGGGCGAGCACGACCGGGGTTGTCAATGCGTCGACTGCGTCGAGCAGGGTACTAGGGGTGTCTGTCACGGTTCAACCTCCAAGGTCGGGGCATGGCATTCGCACGGGCACACGGCTGGGGCATCCGCAACGTGATCCCACGCATCACCCGTACAGGCTCGACATTTTCCGGCCTTGCAGTCAGGACTCAGAATCGCGGTCATGGGGTGGTGTCCTCACCGGGAACAGAGGGCGGGTCGACAACGATGTAACCCGCCTGCGTTAGCAGTTCCCGCAGTATCTCCTCGGCGACAGGAATACACCTGCACTCATCGAGGTAAGTCCAATCGACCGCGATCCGCGTTTTCCCCTCGTCACGCGACAGGTACTCGTATGGGTCTCGAATTTCAGTCGTTGGCATTCTGTGTTCCTTCCCTCGGGCCGAGCAGGTAGCCCAACCCGACCAATGTGTCCACCGGAGGCCGCCAACCAGTCAGATAGAGCGCCCGGGCAATCTCGTGCGGCGACGACGCAACGGTCAGCACGCTGGTCGGAGACTTCTGTCGGGCTATCTCCCTCGCCAGGCGCGCGATCTGGAGCTCTACGATGTTCGCTTCGGTACTCACGAGACCACCTCCAACCTGTCAGTAACGGCCTCCAACAGGTCGAGGAGTTCGCCAACAACCCCAGACCTATCGACGGCCCGAATTGCTCCGTACTGTCCGACTGCGTTCCTAGCGGACTCGATCAGCGACTCCGTGCGGAGGTCGGCCAGCCACGGCCGGGACAACTCACGGTCTAATTCTGCAATTCGCAGAAGGTCATCGTCGGTACTCACGAGATACCCCGCTCCTGGCAGCAGGCACCGTCGTAGCAACCGCAACACTTGAACCCATCATGCAGACAGTCCTCACACGACTCACACGAATGCTCTGTCTCGGGCATCATTCGCCCCTCACTGGTGACACAACCGGGCCAAGTGCAGCCGTCAACGCTTCGCGCATCGTCCGCTTCCACTCGTCACGCCACTCTTTCGGTAAGTCACGCCACTCGCCATTGTCCTGATCGACTTCCTGCGATTCCTCAAACAGCACCTTCGCGCCACGAGTCACCATCGCGTCAGTAATCTTCATTACCTTTCCCTTCTCCCGGTGTGACAGGGGCTCCCTGCCTATCAATCGCGTCAATGAACTTCACCGCGACCGCGGCAACCTGAACCAACTCCGCACGCACCCGCACCGGATCGTCCTCAGCAAGCGCCTCAGCGACTTCCTCAAGCAGAATGTCAGCCCAAGTACCACCCCCGATGGCGAAAGAATTGTCGGTCACCTGTCGCGCCGTGTAAGCGAGCGTGCCCATCGTGACTGGGACATGCTCAAACGGCTTTGCAAGTTTCGTGCCATGCAGCAGCGGCACTTGATCGCCGGTGCCCAGTGGGACGTGCGACTGGTCACCGTGCTTCTCGGTTGAGCGCGTCACCTCAGCCGCAATCTCTGAGTACACGGCTCCGACTTCGGCAGGGGGAGAAACAGACAAGAGCACAAGAATGTCATCGGTCATTTCGTCAACACACCGACACGCCCCCGGATAACGATCAGGGTGCTCACACCGCCACGAATGAGGATGCCCACCATTGGGTGTAAACCCGTTCTCGGCAAGCATCTGCTTGACCGCTTCGCGGGTCACTGGGGAAGGGCGACGGGCCAAAACTTCAAGATCAGAAGCGAGCAACTTGACATGCCCCGCCGACCCCAAATCAATGTCGTGAATGGTGTCGAACCTCTCCCCATCGATCACCGGGTTACCTCACGACGCCTTGCCAGATACTCACGCACACGCTCGGCTCGCTCTTCGTCGGGGATGCTCTCAGACATCACCGACCCCCTCTCGGAAAGATCACCTTGAGCTTGCCGACCACAAGGATGTGACCGTGATAGAAGCCCAGCGTGCGCCATGACCACTGGCCCCAAGCGAAGCGTCTCTTGAACAGTTCCCAACGTGTTTCCGGTCTCATTTCTGTTCCTCCGGTTCGCCACAGTCAATGCAGATACGCCCATCGCTTTGCGGGTCGATGAACGCGAAATAGTGCGGGCCACCATCAGCTTCGGGGCAACCCGAACCGCTCTCTCGTGTCGCGTGGAATTCCTCGATCGTTCTTTCGCTCATTTCTGTTCCTCCGTCTCAGTCGTGGCGCGAATGCTGATTCCCGCCTCGATCAACTGCTTGCCAAGATCCGTAGCCTCCGACTCTGTAAACCAGAGGCCCAGTCCGCCCACGTCAACCTTCACCTCAGGGCTGGCGGTCGGGCTCGGGTAGTAGATGACTTTGACCTGGGGTCGGCGAGATACCTGCGCCTGCACGCCCGTATGGAACCTCATCGGTTTACCTCCTCGGACTGCGCCCGAGAGCCATCAACCTGCACCCCGAAATCATCAGCGTCCAAGCCGAACCACTCCCGAAACGTGTCGATCCGGGTCCGCAGCTCATACTCCGACAGACCCTCCATCGGCGTGTACTCGACCCCACGTTTCACCACGAGCATGAACCTTGTATCGCTCATCTCTTGCCTTCCTCTCTCCCAGCCCGCAGGGTCGCATGCAAAGCAATCTCCAACTGACGCGCCGTGAACTCGTACGGTTCCGGCAACGGCTTCCTCGGACGACCCCCACGCTTCGGTTCCACCAGGTACCGGGCACGCTTCCGCTCGACCTTCGACAAACCTGCTTCCCGGTCCCGGAGCACCTTGCCGGGTGTCAGGCCGGCGAGGAATGCGGTGAACGCGTGGTCTGCCGGTGTTTCGACATAGCTCACGATGCCACCTCGATCCGGGCCGCTTTGTCACGTCTGCTCAAGGGCACCCCGTGAGGCTGTGGAGAACTTGGCCCGAGATCAACTGCAATTTCTTTAGAAATTGGTGCAGGTGTAGGTGTAGGTGCTGGTGTAGGTGTAGGGGGTACCGAAACGTGAGGCTGGCGTTCGGGTAAACCTATGGGTAAATCGACCCCTAAAGGCATGTCCAAATCGACCTCTAGCTCGCGTGCCGGAATCGCACTCTGACGCATCACTGTCTTCACCTGCGGCTTCTCCCACGCCCCCCACTCCGGGTGCTCTTTCCGCAACCTAGACAGCTCATGAACGAGCGCCGCGCGGATCTTATTCGACCCGATCGTGCCAAACGCGTTCGCCATCGACACCGCCATGCGCGGCTGTTTCATCAGCCCGTCCCACCGCAGAAACGACCGCACAAACACCTCCTCCGTGTCCTGATCGAACACAAGAAAGTAGGCGTAAGAGAGTTCCACGGCGGAACGCATCAGCTCGAGCATCGACCATTCCGCAGCCCTCGGGAGGATGCGTGCCGGTCTCCAATCCGCGACACCCGCATAGGACAGCTCGGGGTCGGTGAGAACGAGCAGGTACAGGTGCTGGGCGCCGGGTGTGAGTGCCCGCCATTCATCGTCCAGCCACATCTCTGGGCGGATCTGCGCGAACGATCTAGCCACCGGGCATCATCCTCTTCATGGCCCAGTGGTCGAACTCGCCGTCGATCACGAAACGCACGTAATCCTGATTGCTGAGGATCGTGGTGGCGAAGTCCTGACCGTCACTAAACCCGTCTTCGTAGCCCTCTCCGCGCTGTACCTCTCCGTAGTTCTCGACCTCATTCTTTGTGAACGTCCGAACCGTCTTCTCGCTCAGGGAGTAGTCGATCTCATGCTCGTTGATGCGGCCCCAAATCACGCCGGCCATGTACGAGAACTCACCGAACTCGCCCCGGATGAATGGCTTAGACATGGCGGCCCGGATTCCCTCATCGATCAGATCCATCGGTACGCCCATCCGGTTCCACCGGCCAAGCGACCGCGCATAGTCGTGCGGGAGGGGGACCGGCTTGCCGCCTTGCGTCCATGTATCCCAGATGGCCCGGAACCGGGCGGCAAACAACTGGTCGTCTTGGATCTCGGCGCGCAGCGTCGTCATCCGGTCGAGCATCCCGAGCGCATATGCGGCCGCGTGGTCAGATACCGACTTCACCAGTGGCGAGTCTGGTTGAATCGACGACTTGCCCACGTTGCAGTCTATGCACGCCGCAACGAGGTTGTCCGGGGTGTCGGGGCCTCCCAGCGTCACCGGGACGACGTGATCGATGGTGAGCCCTTCGCCTGTCTCCTCTGCCTTGAGCCCGCAGTACTGGCAACGGAATTCATCCCGCCGCAGTACCTCGAATCGTGTTCGCTTTGATACAGCCATTACGCCACCAGTCCATTCATTCTTCGTGCTGCTTCCTCGTCCGTGATCCAATGCACCCCACCCTGGTTGTCGTACAGGCACCACCGCAGGCCGACGATGCCCGCCCAGCCCTTGAACCAGCGGCGGGCGGGCCACACGAGCGGGTCAGCCCAACCGGGGACCGCCCAACCTTCCTCGATCGCTTCGGCGGGATGTTCCGTCTTCCACTGGTGGCAGCGGAGTCCCAGCAGTTGCAGGTTCGCGGGCGTCGTGTTCCCGGGTTGCCGGTTCTGTCGGTGGTCGCGTGCGATAGGGCCACAGTTGCGCAGGCACCGTTGACAGGTGTTGTGGTCGCGGTCGGTGGCGATCGTGTAGGCGCGCTTCTCTTCCGCCGCAGTGTGCTTCTGGGTTTTCGGGGCGATCGTCATGCGAGGGCCTCCAAGTTCAGGATCGGCTGCGCGAACCGCGTCTCGAGAGACAGTCGCAGGTAGTCGGCGTTCAAATCGATGCCGATGTACTTGCGGCCCTCCTGCGTCGCGACCATCCCTGTCGTGCCGGAACCGCTAAACGGGTCGAGCACGGTATCGCCGATGCGGGAGCCGGCGAGGATGCAGGGGCGAATGAGTTCGGGCGGATAGATCGCGAAGTGCGATCCAGGGAACGGGACGGTGGGTACGGTCCACACGGTGCGCTTGTTCCGCTTCCCGTCCGGTTCGTAGACGTTGCCCGACTTCGTCCGTGACTCCGCGGATGTGTCGTCGCCGTACTTCTTGCCACCGAATCGGATGCCCTTCTGCGCGCGGCCCAACTGGTGGTCGCCTGTCTTTCCCGTGTCGAAACGTGAACCCCTGTCACCCTCCACCGCTGATTCCGCGATCGCCTCAGCGTCGTAGAAGTAGCGTGGCGACTTGGCGAACAGGAACAGGTACTCGTGCGCCTTCGTCGGGCGATCCGTCACCGATTCCGGCATCGGGTTCGGCTTCGCCCAGATGATGTCCGACCGGAGAATCCAGCCATCCTCTTGGAGCGCGAATGCCACGCGCCACGGGATGCCGAGCAGGTTCTTGCGGTTGAGGCCCCTCACTGTCCTATTTCGAGCGGCCCGCTGTACGCTCTCGACGCGACGGACGAGAAATGCTGAGTTCTTGCCGCGCCCCTCGCCCGCGTCCGTCGCGTAAGAATCCCCGAGGTTCAGCCACAGCGTGCCGTCGTCTGCGAGCACATCGCGCAGCACACGGAACGTATCCACCATCCGGTCGACGTACTCCGTCACCGACGATTCCGCGCCCAACTGCCCCGCCTCGCCGTAATCCCGCAAACCGAAATACGGCTATGGAGGAGAAGTCACGATTGTCTGAACTGTCCCCGGCAACATCGTGCGGGCGACATCCAGAGCATCGCCGTGGTGCAGGGTCACAAGATCATCTCGGTAATACGGCTCGCGTGTCTTCTCTCTCATAGCATCACCCCCCTTGGGTAGTATTGGTGACATGATAAAATCCAATCTTCTAGATGCTTATTTGGCAGGCGCGATGGACTCGGACGGATCTATAGGAATCAAGCGATCCACATACGCAATCCGGGTGACGCAGGATTCTCGGGCGGCCGCTTACCAAGAGCGCATTTGCCTCAAGCAAGTGACTCCTCAAATCCCGACGCTGCTGCGCGAGCGGTTCGGTGGCTCGCTCATGATGCAAGGCCCATCCGTTACAAAGGGGCGTCCTTTGTTCTACTGGGAGGCGACCAACCGTAGGGCGGCAGACGCGCTTGTGAGCCTCCTGCCCTACTTGACCGTTAAGCGTGCTCAAGCTGAGGTCCTGCTTGAGCTGCGTGCATCGAAGGCTTCTCCTCGGTCGGTGACGCATGTTCACCGATTGCCAGCGGTGTCCCAGACTGGGACTGGAACCTACGGCATTCGCAGGCTTGAGCTCTCGGCGGAGACCATTGAATTGCGTGAAAGCTTGTACCAGCGAATCAAAGCTCTCAATAGGGTTGGCGTCTAGAACAGTCACGAGATCATCGGAGTAGTAGAGGCTCATGCGAGGGCCTCCAGATCGAACACCTCAGAGACGCGCCGCCCGTACCGGTCCGCATAACACCCGTCACACCATGCCGGCCCATTGTTGATCGCCCGGTTATTGCCATCCACGTAGTAGACGGTGTGCAGCTCACACAGCGTCTCGGAGCAACCAGCACACGAGTACGCACGGTGCTTCCCTGTGTGGGTCACAACCACGGCACATTCCGCGCACTGGAGGGCGGTCATGGTGTCACCACAGACGAAGAAACAACAGCCGAGAAGTTGCTCACGCTGCCACCCCCAAAGATGCAACCGACACGCCGATGATGTCGCGCGCTGACGGCGGGGTGACCGCGTTCCCGGTCGCTTTCACCAGGTCACGGTTTGAGATCGGCTTGAGCCGGTCGACCGGCTGCCACACGTAATCGGCGGGGAATGCCATCCCAGCGGCTACCTCGTGCGGGCGGAACATGCGGAACAGCACCTCGGGCACCATCTCCTCGGCGGCTTTCATGTCGGCAGCGGTGACGTGGCGTTTGCTTTGTAGGAGCGCCACGTTGCCGCCCGTCGTTAGGGTGCGCATGTACTCCATCGCCGGGGTAGTCATCTCCGCGCCGCCGCCGTTCATGCGGTGGATGAGCGCGTACCGGTCCACGGTGGTCAGGGTGCCGAGCGCATCCGTGACTGGGCGGGCCTCGTGGGTGTTGCCGTAGTAGGACTGCACGAGCGCGTGATGGTTGCCGCCAGAGGTGAATGTCCCAGCCGGTTCAGTGACAGGCCGCGCGGTGCTGGTGCCGTACAACTCCGCGATGAACGGAGGCTGGTTGACGACGAGCGCGGTCTCGGCTCGGGTCGTCATGGTGCGGAATGGCACATCCACCGGGCGGGCTTCCTTCCCATCCCGACCCTCAACGGGGACGGCCAACGCTTTCGTCTCGTGCGTGTTCAGGGTCTTGAGCGGGTCACTGATCGGCCACGCCCGGTAGTACCCGTTCGGGTCGCCGTGGTTGCGGTGTTTCGGGTCGGCAGAGTCGTACTGGTTCCCGGACGCCTCAATATGGATCGGACCCCAGTAGCGTGCAATCCCGGCCGCGATGCGCGCGCGCGTCTTCGGCTTGAGCCTGTCACCGATCCGCACGCCTGGGATGGACCAGTCGATCGCTGCGATTGCCGGGAGCCAGCCGGGTTCAACGACACTCCCGCACTTCGGGCAGCAGTACACGTACGCCTGCTTGTAGCGGCCCACCGTCCGACCGGGCTTGAACGACTGCACCGACTCGTGCACCTCAGCACAACGAGGGCAGTACGCTCGAGGACGCAACGCCCTATCAAGATCCGGGACCGGTGCCCCTTCCGGCCAGGCGACAATGTAGATCCGGTCTCGAGACTGCGGGGCCGGCGTCCCGAACAACTGAGCGTGCATACTGTTGAGCGACACAACCCGGAAGTTGTATCCGAGCGCCCGGAGTTCCTGCCGCCAGACGGTCCACGCTGTCCGGTACTGCGCTTGCGTGGCGATGTCGACCACGTTCTCGATGAACACCAACCGGTAACGGTGATATTCGATGAATTTCAGGCAGTCGAACATCAGCAACCGGGAGCGAGTCTTCGCATCATCCGACAGAGGGTCCTCGAACAGGCCCTCCTCGATCGCGGGCATATTCTCACCGGACGCCTGAGACCACTTCGTGCACTCCGGCGACATCCACGCCATATCCGTGTACGGGAAATACGACGGCCGCTCGAGGTGCAGGTCCACGATCGCGTGGTCGGTCTGCTGGTGATTCGCGTTGTGAATCTCGATCGCGGTCTTCCAATGGTTCGCGGCGATCTTCACCGTCACACCAGGGACTTGGATCGCGCCCGAGCTCGAGCCGCCCGCACCGCAGAACATATCGGTGAGGGTTAGCGCGGTTCCGTCTGTCGGGGTCACTGTTCCCCCTCGGGAGCCACGAAGTTCGGGTCAGCGTCCTCGAGCGGGGCAGACGGAAGCGCTGTGAGGTCGATCGCCTTGTCAGGGAAGTACTCGCCAGCCGGGATACCGTCCACCGTGATCGACAGATAGATGCGCACCAGCTGCGCGAGATTCGTCGGCGTCCACTTGTCCCGCTTCGCCCCGACACGGCCCTCCAATTGGGCGGGGGTGACCTTGAACTCCTCGAACTTCGCCACAGCATCCGCGACCCGCTCAGGGAAGGGACGGCCGTCCCCGTTCTGGATCGTCTCTCTGCAGCGGGCCTCAGCCTCCGCGACGAACCAGCCGGGCAGGACCGAGAAGATGCACTCCCTGACGGCTCGGGCGCCGACGTTCTGATTCGACAGGTAGATGTCTCCGATGTCGGTGAGGCGTTGCCGGTTGCCGCCCTTCATGCGGACGTGCGGTGCGAGGAAGCTCCTGGTGGAGCGCGCGTTGGTCTGCTGATCCCACGACCACACCTGCATCTCCGATGTGCCCGCCTCATCGTCGCGGGACAGCTCGCGCACGCCGTAGTCGATGTTGCCCCAGATGCGGGCGAGCTCGCGCGCGAGATGGATGGACGGGCCAGCGCCACGGTTCGGCACCTCATAGAACGCCCGGTTCGCGACAGCCAGTCGGCTGCACGTCTCGAGCATCGCCGCGCGTGCCGCAGTCTCCGAGCGCGGGTTGTCCTGCGCGACCCGAACCGCTGCGGCGACCTCCGCGACGGCGCGGGTCTGCTCGACAACCGCCCCCTGTGAAGCTGCAATCGGAACCACCTGTGCGTCACTCATCGCCATACTCCTCCTCGTGCTGGTAGATCAGCCACGTTGGTGGGCTGAGTAGAAAGACCTCGTTGCCGTAACCGGGCCACTCACCCGACGCCACACACTCCGCATAAACCTGTCGGGCTCGGCGAGCTTTCGTGACACCCATCTCCGCCCAGATCGTCGGCAACTGGTGCACCGCCACCAGATAGGGCGGTTCCTTCTCGACGGCAACAAACACGAACTCCGCATCCTCCCCAGTGATCCGGTGCAGGGCGTCCAGATACCAGGCGCGCTGCACGTCATAGCCGAAATCCGCAATAGAGCGGGTGAACCCGCGAGGGGATGCGTCCCGCGTCGTCTTGAGATCCACGGCGACACGGGACGGTGCGCCGAGACTGAAATCGGTGGGTAGGAAGTCGAACCTGCCCCGCAAGGCAACCTCGGTCTCGGGGTCGGTGGCGAAGACGGACACTTCGGCATCGCCGGGCTGGGAGAACAACTGTGCTGCACCCTTGTGGGCGAGCACCGCTTCGGCCATGGCGTTGACAGCCTGATACTCGCTCGTGAGCAGGGGTGCCTTTCCGAGTGCGCGTGCTTCTTCCCGTGCTTCCCGTGCGGCTTTGGTCCGCCAGTCATCAGCCTCGACCACGATCACGGGGGCACCGATGCCGAGGACTTTGGAGTGCACGGCTTTGCCGATGTCGAACTTCGGTGAGTCGTCGATCAGGGGTGGGTGGTCTTTCCTCCACCGGTATTCGGCGGGGGTGCGGAGGATCATCCGTGCTTCGGTGGACGAGAGTTCCGGGCGTGCATGGTAGGTGGCCTCGTCGAGCCCGCGGACGATGCCTTCGAGCTTGGTCATGCCGCCACGACCTCCCCGCCACGCAACGTGTAGAACACCCTGGCCTTGACCTTCTCGCCATCGACCTGCACGGCCTGCACGCCGAGGATGTTCCAGTTGTCATCCCGCTCGGTAAGGACCAGCCAGGACCCACGGGCACCGCAGGCGGCACCTTGGCCGAGGACAGCGGCGATGGCGGTTTCGTCTTTGACGCTTGCTCTGACGTTCGCGGAGTACCCGGTCGTCGCCGCGTTCGCGTAGCGCCCGGTCGTCGCCGCGTTCGCGGAGTACCCGGTCGTCGCCGCGTTCGCGGAGTCCCCGGTCGTCGCCGCGTTCGCGTAGTCCCCGGTCGTCGCCGCGTGCGCGGAGTACCCGGTCGTCGCCGCGTGCGCGTAGCGCCCGGTCGTCGCCGCGTTCGCGGAGTACCCGGTCGTCGCCGCGTGCGCGGAGTCCCCGGTCGTCGCCGCGTTCGCGGAGTCCCCGGTCGTCGCCGCGTTCGCGTAGTCCCCGGTCGTCGCCGCGTGCGCGTAGTACCCGGTCGTCGCCGCGTTCGCGTAGCGCCCGGTCGTCGCCGCGTTCGCGTAGTCCCCGGTCGTCGCCGCGTGCGCGGAGTCCCCGGTCGTCGCCGCGTTCGCGTAGTCCCCGGTCGTCGCCGCGTTCGCGTAGTCCCCGGTCGTCGCCGCGTGCGCGTAGCGCCCGGTCGTCGCCGCGTTCGCGTAGTACCCGGTCGTCGCCGCGTTCGCGTAGCGCCCGGTCGTCGCCTTCGACTTCGCAGACGGCTCCTTCACCGACTTAAACACCGCCTCCACATGAGCCTTCACCAGCCCGAGAATGTTCAACTGCGCCCCGACAGTGATCTTCCGGCCAACCACCTTCGAGTCACCGCTCGGCTGCTTGACCACACCCTCCAAATCCACGGCGTGATAGACGGACTCGCCCGGCTTGTAGTAGGTGAGCGCGTCCAGGGGCAGGGTGACCGCGTGGAACCCGGAATCGCAGATCTTGACCGGTCCGGGGTGCTCGTAGGTTTCCCCGACCTTGTACTGGAACCCGCGGCAGGTGAGGTCCTTGTTGAACCCCTTGAACGCGGCGATCGGTTCGGTGGTCATGCTGCTTGCTCCTCTGTCATCGGGTCGACCACAACCACCGGGCGATCATCCGGGCCACCCTCCAACAAGCGGGCGAACGTCTCGAGGGTCATGGTCACGTACTGGTCGGCAGGGTTCCCCGAACCGTGCTTCTTGTGCGCGACGACACCGATCACGGCGTCATCGTTGCCGCGCTCGATCTCGGCTTCCCGAATCCATGCGGGCAGGTTGTCGCGGGCCGTGTTCTTGCATTCGATGACGACCCTGCCGCCGCGGATGGTGCGCACACCGGAAATGTCTCCCCGGTCGTGGGCACCCGTTTTGGTGCGGCGTTCGATCCTGTCGTCTGCGAGTCGGAAGGCGAGAAAGTTAGCGACAAGGGACTCCATTGCGGTGCCTGCCTTTTTCGCGGATGCACGGTTGCGGGTCATGATTCCTCCGTCAACGTGTCGAAATCAAGCTCGTGCTCCACACCACAGACCGGACACGTCCACCCAGCCGTACGCCCCTCCGGGTCAACATAAACATCGACAACACCCGTGAACGTGCAATCCCAAGACCGAGTGAACGCGGGGCCGGTACCGAAGATCGGGAAGGTGAAGGATGATTCCCCGCCGTGACATTCGACCTGCCGCGGTGTGGTGGTGGCGTACTGCCCGGATGAACGCATCAGAACCCGCCCATCAGGTAAGACACGTGTGCGGTCAACAAGCAGAGTCCAATCAGGCCGATAAAACATGCCAGACGGGTGACCGTTTCACGGCGGGTCACCGAACCCACCCCATCCCTGTTGGCAACCCAAAAACGGCCAACCCCGAAAAGCACACCAACCCGGGCAGGAACATGGCGGGCAGAACACCGCGTGCGATCGAACCATCACGCCGCGAATTGAACCCCGCCGATGTCGTCCTCCGGTACCGGCGTGCCGCCCTCCGGGGACTGATCGGGCGCATCGACGGCAACCCCGTCACCTGCCCCCACCCATCCGGGCCAGTAGCCTCAATGAGGTTCGCGTGGTATTCATCCATGTTCGGGGGACCACCGATATAGCGCGTCACGAGGACACCTCGTACATGGCGCAAGCCCGACCCCGCGGAGTCTCCCCCACCACCGGCGACTTCACCACACGCCCCGACTCCACCAACTCCTTCAACGCCGTCCGCAGGCGTGACGGCGACCACTGCCGAGCCGTCAACCACGCCCGCTCCTCGATCTGCCACGCCGCCGACCGCCCATACAAACGCAGGTCGAACAGGACGTGAGCTTGCGAATCCAGCCGCCCCGTCCTCGAGATTGAATCCGCCGCCCGGTGCGACTCGACCGGGTCCGACCGGCGCACACGCGGGGAATCATCGGGCAGAATCTGCGGCACCTGCTCGTCGTCGAACAGTGGTACCGCTACGCTTGATAGAGACATCGAAGCTCATACCTTCCTTGTCACGCCCCCGAGCAATCGGGGGCTCTTTTCATTTGGTCTAAGTGGTGGGCGACGGCCATGTGTGGAAAGCACTCGACCCAAGGAGTCCGCCGTCGCCCACTCGATTTAGTTGTGTGGTTCGTTTTTCGTTCCCCGGAGAACCAAACCGGGCTGAATCCAAGGAGGCGGATGAACGACTAACTCCCCGGCCGCGCGTGTTCGGGTGCACGCACGGACGAGGAAGAATGTTCGGGCGGGGACCCTCCAAGAGAAGGCCGCGGTACAGGTGAACTGTCCCGCCCGTCACCGGCACGAGTGAGTGCCGGAAGTTTAGAGAGAAACGTGACCATGAGGCCGAGGAAAACGATCGCGAACAACATGGCCGCGACACCCACGCCAGTCATGCTGCATCCTTAGACGACGAAGAGGCCCGCCCAGCCGAGACCGGGGGGAGGTCATCAACTGGGCGGGCCGTGGGGGTAGACGGGGAAAGAATGAGGGCGTCGAGACCGACATCGAAGTAGTCAGCGATCCGTCCAAGTTCGTCGACTGTGAACGGGACAGCGCCATTGAACCTGCGCGACATCGACATCTTTGACATGCCGATCGCGGTTGCAAGGTTGGCCTGCGAGATCCGTCGCTCTGCCGAGAATGCTCGCACCCGACCAGCCACCGCATCACTAGTTTCTATCGCCATGCGTTAGACAATATCACGTCGCGTTAGCTTGTCAAGTTATTGGGTCTCCCCGCGAGTTGCGTTCTGCCGTAGGTCGCAATTTTGTAACGCACAGTAGCGCGAGCGTATCACTCTGCGTTACACTCTCAGCATGAACAATCTCGCACACATTCACACGGCACTGCAGAACTCTGCCAACGCGACCGTAGCTGCGAACGTTCGCGCCGAACTCGGATTCGCCGGACTCGGACAAACCGACCTCGCGTCAGCACTCGGACAAAACGACATGTGGCTCAGCCGCCGCATGAAGGGCGCACCGGACTTCTCCGTAGTGGAGGTCCAGGCGATTGCCGACTACTTCGCGCTTGAGCCGGGCGACCTTTTCAAAGCACGCACCCGCCCGACTCGTCCTGTGGGCCCTTCCGGAGTCGAACCGGAGACTTCCACGGTGTAAACGTGGCGCTCTACCAGCTGAGCTAAAGGCCCGTACCCGCGAC
>OEIU01000541.1_pt1 | contig 33979 bp, 30 predicted proteins | sample 1539221 | NCBI WGS metagenome assembly OEIU01 (sample SAMN03792071, study PRJEB22550) | activated sludge metagenome | feature: wastewater treatment plant; material: activated sludge; isolation source: Wastewater treatment plant of a petroleum refinery complex | place: Argentina: Zarate | collected...
GAATCGGACATCAGATTATGTGTGAAGAAGGTTACGCTTTTCCGGGAACAATGGTCGTTGCATCAGATTCGCACTCAAATATGTACGGCGGACTCGGCTGCCTCGGAACCCCAATCGTGAGAACTGATGCTGCTGCGATTTGGGCAACCGGCAGAACGTGGTGGCAGGTTCCTCCAATTGCAAAAGTTGAACTTAAAGGCAGCTTACGGCAAGGTGTAACCGGCAAAGATGTTATAATTGCTTTGTGCGGGTATTTTAATCACGATGAAGTTTTAAATCATGCAATAGAATTTATTGGTGATGGAATTCGTTATCTAACGATAGATGAACGTTTATCAATTGCAAATATGAGTACGGAATGGGGCGCACTTGCTGGTGTCTTCCCAATTGATCTTGCAACAATTCTCTGGTTAAAAAAACGAGAAAGATTTATTGAGCATCGCGGACTTGAAGGAGTTTTTTCCGATGCCGATGGTAACGGGCAACATCCAAGAATAAATCATAAACGAATTGAAGAACTTGAGCATAACATTCCACACGCTGATAAAAATGCTTTCTACGCAAAAGAATTAACAATTGATCTTTCAACAATAGAACCTTTTGTATCCGGACCAAACACAGTTAAAACTTATGCGGCTGTTTCAGAACTTAAAGAAAAAAATATTGCAATCAACAAAGCATATCTTGTTTCCTGTGTTAACAGTCGTATTGATGATATTGCAGAAGCTGCCGCAGTTGTCAAAGGTAAGAAAGTCGCTGAGCACGTTAAGTTTTATATAGCTGCTGCTTCAAGTGAAGTGCAGAAAGAAGCCGAGCGATATGGCTATTGGCAATCATTAATCGAAGCTGGGGCTATTCCACTTCCTCCCGGCTGCGGTCCGTGTATCGGACTGGGAACAGGTTTGCTTGAAGATGGTGAAGTTGGAATATCTGCAACCAACAGAAACTTTAAAGGCAGAATGGGCTCGCCAAATGCACAAGCTTATCTTGCTTCGCCTGCTGTAGTTGCTTCTTCTGCAATTTCCGGAAAGATTGATTACGATTGGAAAAACAAAGAACATCGTGAACTTAAAGGTTCAATCAAAATAAATGAGAAGAAATCCGGAGTAAAATCTTCCGTAAAAATTATTGATGGATTTAAACCTGTTGTTGAAGGAGAATTAATTTTTTGTCATCAGGATAATTTGAACACTGATGGAATTTATCCCGGCAAGTACACTTACAACGATGATATGACTCCGCAGCAGCAGGCAGAAGTTGTAATGGAAAATTATGATCCTGAATTTGTAAAGATTACAAAAGCTGGTGATATTCTTGTTGGCGGATTCAATTTCGGAACGGGTTCATCACGTGAACAAGCAGCAACAGCATTAAAGTATAAAGGTATTCAACTTGTTGTTGCCGGAACATTTAACGAAACTTACAAACGCAACGCACTTAACAATGGTTATTTGTTGATTGAATGTCCGCAACTTGTGAATGATTTAAAAGCAAAATACGGAAAAGAAAAGCTGACAGTTAAATCCGGAATGAATGTTAAGATAGATTTTCAAAACTCAGTTTTAACTTTTGATAACAAAACTTATTCTATCGATCCAGTTGGTGAAGCTGCACAAGAACTTATTGTTACAGGCGGACTGGAAGATTGGGTGAAGAAGAATTTATAGTTCGTCATTGCGAGTGAGTCTTCGAATGAAGCAATCTGTTACATTGTTCAATTGCTAAATTGCTCGATAGAATTAGATAAAATTATTCTAATTTAAAATCATACTTAACATGGAAAACATTTCAATAAATCTTTTTCCACAAGAAAAAAGAACTAAATATCAATATGTTTTATTATTCATTTTAGGAGTAATCTATATTATACTAGGGATCCTATATCTTTCAGATAAGCAGGCAAAACATTTTTTTGGGCTTATATGGTTTGTTACTGGATTAGGATTCTTCGTTTCATCAATTCTGATTTTTTATAAAAAGGATAAAAGGGTTCTCTTTTTAAGTGATGAAATAATTAAAGCAAATATATCTTGGAATAATAAGATTAACATAAGCTGGTCTGAGTTGGAGGAAATTCGAATCGATCCTGTAGCGATAGATCTGCAATTCATTAATGGAAATACAAAATCTTTGCCATTAGATTTTTGTGATTATAAAACTGTGCTATTAGTTAAAGAAAAAATGATAGAATATGCTAAATCCAAAAGTTTAAAAGTTCATTAATTTTACTTAAAAGTTTAAATATTCGATAAAACAATAAAATAATTCAACAATAGAGCAATTTAATATGAGCAAATCAATCTCAAGAACAATCTCAGAATTCGCAGTTAATCTGCAGTACAAAGACTTACCAAAAGAAGTAATTCACGAAGTTAAAAGATATCTATACGATTCTATCGGTTGCGCCTTTGGTGGATATCATACAAAGGATGTCAGAATCATAAGAAATATTTATCACGATATGGGCGGAACAGAAGAAGCAACAGTAATTGGATTTGGAGATAAAATTCCTGCTGTTAATGCTACACTTATAAATTCGTTAATGATTCGTGCTCTGGACTTTAATGATATTTATTGGAAAGAAGATCCTTCTCATCCATCGGATATAATTCCTGCAGCACTGGCAACAGCAGAATTAGTTGGTGCATCTATGGAAGAAGTAATAACTGCGATCGTTCTTGCATATGAATTTGAACAAAGACTCTGCGAGTTTGCGGTACCGGGAATCCGTGAACGCAAATGGCATCACGCAACTTTAACACAATTTGTTTCTCCTATAGTTGCAGGAAAAATTCTTGGACTTAGTGTTGATCAAATGGTTAATGCTATCGGCATTAGCGGAAGTCATAATCATACAATCGGCTGTCCAACTGCTGGCAAACTTACAATGATGAAAAACACTGTTGATCCGATGGCTGTGCAAGCAGGAGTTTTTGCAGCTCTGATGGCTCAACGCGGTTACACAGGAACAGAAGCAGTGTTTGAAGGCAAAGAAGGTTTTATGGATTGCTTTTTCGGTTACAATGTTAAAGAACAAAAAGTTGAACCGGTTAGTATGAAAGGAAGAGATGGAGTATCTGAATGGAAATGGAATATTGATAAGTTAATTGGTGGACTTGGTGAATCATATAAAATTCTTGAGTGTGGAATGAAAGCGTTTCCAACAGAAGCGTTAACACACACTCATCTTTCAGCAACGCTTAATGTTGTAACAAAAAATAATATCAGTTACGATCAAATTGAATCTGTAACACTTACAACGCTTGCGCAAGCTTATGATATTCTTTTTGATCCACACAAGTATCGTCCTGAATCAAGAGAAACCGCAGATCATTCGCTCCCCTATTGTATCGCTGCGGCTTTGGTAGATCATAAAGTTACAACACAATCTTTCTCAGATGAAAAATTAAAAGATCCAAGAATCTGGGAAGTTATTGACAGAATAAAAGGTGAACCATCAATTGAGTTTGAAAAAATGTTTCCAGCGAAGCAGCCAAGTAAAGTTGTTGTTAAAACAAAAGATGGAAGAGAATTTTCTGAATATCTTGAGTATCCCAAAGGTGATCCACGTGAACCGATGACAATGGAAGACCTTGATAATAAATTTGAAGGATTATCATCTCAATTACTTGTTGCAGGCAGAAGAAAAGAAATTAAAGAAGCTATCTTCAAAGCAGAGTTGATGACTGCGAGAGAGTTTATGAAGAAATTGATTGTTTAATTGTCTAACTCTCTAATTGTTTAATTGCTTTATTGTCTAATTGCTTAATTGTTCTTTAAACAATTTGACAATTTAACAGTTTAACAATTTAACAGTTCATCAAGTAAGCATTTGAATTTTGTCATTTAAGAGTTAAATTTGTGTCAGAATAATGACATTTTTGGCATAGACATCACTATGTGAAAGGAATTACAATGCAAGCAATAATTTATACCGAGGCGAGAAATAAACTCAATAAACTTATAGATAAGGTTCATGAAAACAGTGAACCATATCTTATTGTTGGAACTAAAGGAAGAAAAGACGCTGTCTTAATTTCAAAAGAAGATTACGACAATATGGTTGAAAATCTTTATATACTTAGTAATCCCAAGTGGGTTAAGAGTATTAAGAAAGGACTGAAAGAACTTGAAGAAGGGAAAGGGAAAAGATTAGATATTTATCAGGTGCTTGGGAAAAAACGTGGATAAATTCCTCGAAGTCATTTGGTCGCCTGAAGCACTGCTTCAAAAAGAATTAATTGAAAAGACCAAACCACAGGATCAATGTGATTTATATTTTACTAAACTAATTTTATTGATTGAAGACATAAAAAGAAACCCTTTCAAAGGTTTAGGTAAGCCAGAACCACTTAAGTATGAAGTACCCCCATGTTGGTCTAGAAGAATTAACAAGAAAGATCGTCTTGTATATCGCATCCATAAACGTGATATTCATATCATTTCAATTTTAGGACATTACAATGATTAAAAAATTAAATAAATCCTCAGCAGGCAAACGCGGCGATAGTGTTCGATCTGATTGCTATTTTGAAATCGAACTTAAAAATTCCGGTGGAATAAAAATCGATTTAAGGAGTAAAGTAGATGTGATGTATGGAGAATCAATCAAACAAATGATTCTCGATATGTCTAAATTCTTTGGATTAAAAGATGCAAAGATTTTGTGTGAAGATAATGGCGCACTCCCGTTTGTTCTTGCAGCAAGATTTGAACTTGCTGTTAAAAGATTAGCCCATCCCCTTATCCCTTCCCTAAGGGAAGGGGAATATGAATCTTCTTCATTAATTAAAGGACTTAAATTAAATAAAGAGTATTTACTTCCTTTCAATGAAAAAAATTTATATTCAACAAAAAAAGACCAACTGCGTAGAAGCAGACTTTATCTACCTGGAAATGAACCTAAGTTTTTTGTTAATGCCGGACTTCATTCTCCTGATGGAATTATTCTTGACCTTGAAGATAGTGTTGCCCCAACTGAAAAAGATGCTGCACAATTACTTGTTCGAAATGCACTTCGTTCAGTTGACTTCTATGGTGCAGAGAGAATGGTTCGTATCAATCAACTTCCGAAAGGTTTAGATGATCTCAAGTTTATAGTTCCCCATAATGTTCACGTTATTCTGATTCCAAAGTGTGAATCTGCTGAACAAGTTAAAGAAGTTGAAAAAGAAGTTGATAAATTGAAAAAGCAGCACAAAGTTGAAAATCCAATTTACTTTATGCCAATAATTGAAAGTGCACTTGGTGTAATTAAAGCTTTCGAAATTGCAACTGCTTCAAAAAATAATTGTGCACTCGCAATCGGACTTGAAGATTACACTGCTGATATTGGAACTCAAAGAACAAACGAAGGACGTGAAAGTATTTTTGCAAGACAAATGATTGTTAACGCCGCAAAAGCTGCAGGCATTCAAGCAATAGATACAGTGTTTTCTGATGTTTCGGATATGGAAGCTTTACGACAAAGTGTTATTGAAGCAAAGTCACTTGGATTTGAAGGCAAGGGATGCATTCATCCACGACAAATAAAAGTTGTTCACGAAGCATTTGCTCCAACTGCAGAAGAAATCGAGAAAGCCAAAAAAATTGTTCAGGCATTTGAAGAAGCCGAGAAAAAAGGATTGGGTGTTGTTTCACTTGGCAGTAAAATGATTGATCCGCCGGTTGTTAAGCGGGCACAGAGGATTTTGTCATTGGTAAATAGACATTAGTTATTGGATTTTAGGAATCATTTAATAGTAATACTATAACAATTAGACAATAAAACAATTTAGCAATTAAACAATAGAGCCATGAAATTAGTAAAAAATGCAGCAGGAAGATTTGTTCCTACAGGAGTAAATGGAGAATCTCAAATTCCATTCAAGGGAGTTGATAAATACAAACCGACCGGAGTAAAAGCGAAGCCACCGATTCGTTCCTGTATTGATTATCCTTCTGATGGCAATAAAGTAGTTAAAGATTTAAAGACTGCTTTAAAGAAAGCAGGACTTAAAGATGGAATGACTATTTCAACTCATCATCATCTTCGCAACGGTGATGTTGTAACAAATATGTTGTTCGATGTTGTTCACGAAATGGGAATAAAAAATATCCGCTGGTTTCCAACAGCATCATTTCCCGTTCATTCACACTTAATCAAATATTTAGAAGATGGAACGATACATCACATTGAAGGAAGTATGAACGGACCTCTTGGTAAATTTACAACTGAAGGAAAGATGAAAGGAGTAGGGGTTCTTCGTTCACACGGTGGAAGATATCAGGCAATTCAGGATGGAGAAGTTCACATTGATATTGCAGTAATTGCAGCACCGACTGCTGATCCATTTGGAAACGCAACCGGAGATCGAGGAAAATCAGCTTGCGGACTAATTGGTTTTTCACTCGCTGATTCTGAATACGCTGATAGAGTTATTGTTGTTACGGATAATCTAATTCCTTTCCCTTGCGTTCCCTGGCAGATTCAGGGTAATAATGTTGATTTTGTTGTTGAAGTTGAATCGCTCGGTGATCCCGCAAAAATAGTTTCAGGAACAACTGAAGTAACTAAATCACCTGACCGTTTACTCATTGCTGAGTATGTCGCTGATTTTATTGAAGCAGCAGGAATTATGAAAGATGGTTTTTCACTTCAAGCCGGTGCTGGTGGAACTAATCTTGCATTTGTTCTTTTCTTAAAGGAAAAGATGAAAGCTAAAGGTGTCAAAGCAAGATTTGTGCGCGGCGGCAGCACAAAATATTTAGTTGAAATGCTTGAAGAAGGTTTAACAGATTACATTCTTGATGGACAAACATTTGATCTGGAGGGTGTGAGAAGTATGAGAGAAAATGCAAATCACGTTAACACATCCCCATTTACAAGTTACAATTTTCACGGCAAAGGTAATTTTGCATCGATAGTTGATGTTGCCGTACTTGGTGCAACCGAAGTTGATGTAAAGTTTAATGCAAATGTTGTTACGCACTCTGATGGATATTTATTACACGGAATTGGCGGATGGCAGAATTGTCTTTATTCAAAATGTACTATACTTGCTATTCCATCATTCAGAGATCGCATTCCTGTAATCGTTGATGAAGTTACAACACTCTGTGGACCCGGTGAGTTGATTGATGTAATCATAACAGAAAGAGGAATTGCAATAAATCCTTTAAGAAAAGATTTGTTGAAAGCGGTTAAAGGTTCCGGACTACCGATAAAAGATATTAAGCAAATCAAAAAAGAAGTCGATGAAATTTGCGGAGGCACTCCAACCAAACCAAAAGTAAATAAAGACAAAGTTGTTGCAATTGTTAAATGGGTTGATGGAACTGTGCTTGATTCTGTTTTCAGCGTGGAGTCCACCTCATAGGTGGCCTCCACTTATAGGTCATCAGTAAGAACTAATACCTACTTGTAGGCCACCTGCTATTATTTCAATATTATAAATTTTAAGGTTAATTTATCATTTAGAATTACAAGTAAAACATCAAGGTGGACTACAAGTCGAATGGATACCTACTTGTAGGCCACCTGCTATTATTTCAATATTATAAATTTTAAGGTTAATTTATCATTTAGAATTACAAGTAAAACATCAAGGTGGACTACAAGTCGAATGGATACCTACTTGTAGGCCACCTGCTATTATTTCAATATTATAAATTTTAAGGTTAATTTATCATTTAGAATTACAAGTAAAACATCAAGGTGGACTACAAGTCGGATGGAGCTAGAGCCAAATAAATATTATCATTTGTACAACCGGTCTAATAATCGCGAACTGTTATTCAGAAACCGGGATAATTATCTTTACTTTCTTTCAAAATACAGAAAATATTTAGCGCCTTTTCTTGATACTCTTGCGTATTGTTTAATGCCTGACCATTTTCATTTTTTAGTTTTTGTTAAATCAAATAATTCATTACTCATAAAGAAAAATATAGGGTTACTTTTAAGTTCTTATACTAAAGCTGTTAATAAGTCTTTCTCAAGAATTGGAAGTCTCTTCCAACAACATACTAAAACAAAGTTATTAATAGATGAAAAATATATTTTAATGGTAATAGCTTATATTCATCAGAATCCTCTAAGAAAAAATCTAATTACAAATTTAGAAAACTGGGAATTTTCAAGTTATCAAGATTACACCGGTCTGAGAGAAGGAACCTTAGTTGATAAAACTTTTATCCAAAGTAAATTTACTTCTATTGAGGCTTTCAAATTATTTTCTTTAACAAAAGTTGAAAAGAATAGCTTTATCTATGATTTGCATTAAACACAACTTGGAGGCCACCATCAATATTATTATGATCGTAAAATCTTATGAATAGCAGACAAACTAATGTTACTAATTTAAAATCTAAGGTGGACTCCAAGTCAATCGGAATAGCATTTGGTGCTGGTGGCGCTCGTGGTATTGCTCATCTATTAATGATTGAAGCTCTTGATGAACTTGGTTTAAAACCTTCTATCATTTCCGGTTCAAGTATTGGTTCTGTTGTGGGTGCTTTTTATGCTGCTGGATTTGATAGCAAACAGATGCTTGAAATACTCGATCAACTTATCCATCCTAAAAGTGATTCCGTTTTTGATTTTCTTCTTAAATCAGATATTGTAAAAATGTTTACGATGTTTGATCCGCAGTTCATTAAATCCGGATTTATAAAAGGTGAAAAGTTTCAAAAATATATGGAAACACATTTAAAGGTTTCCAGGTTTGAAGATTTAAAAGTTCCGCTTAAAGTTGTAGCTACTGATTACTGGAAAAAAGAAGCAGTGGTTTTTGACAAAGGAGATTTGCTGAGTCCAATAAAAGCAAGTTATTCTTTGCCCGGATTATTTACTCCCGTAAAAATTAAAAACAGAATTTTAATTGATGGCGGTGCCGTAAATCCACTTCCCTTTGATTTGATAATGGATAAATGCGATATAACAATTGCAATAGATGTTACGGCATTTAAAGCACAAAGCGAAAGTGAAATCCCACCTACGTTTGATTCAGTGTTTACAACTTATCAGACCATGCAAAATTCGATTATTAAAGAACGATTAAAATTTCTTAAGCCGGATATTTATATCCGACCAGAAATATATGATGTGAGAGTTTTTGATTTTGTAAAAGCTGATTTAATATTTAAACAAGCTCAGTCAGCTAAAGAAGAATTGAAAAGACAATTAGATAAGCTGCTAGTGTAGTCCATCTCCTAGATGGCCTACACATAAAAAATCTCTAACTAATTGTTTGCAATTTTAAGTGGGGACCACCTTCAGTTATTCAAACTCTTTTTCCCAAAACATCGTGTAGTCCATCTCCTAGATGGCCTACACATAAAAAATCTCTAACTGATTGTTTACAATTTTAAGTGGAAGCCACCTTTAGTTATTCAAACTCGCTTTCCCAAAATCCGTTTCATCTATTTTAAAATTCTAATACAACTTTAAGGTGGACTCCACGATTACGATTATCTTTTTATTTGCACACCCAGCCATTCTTCAAGCTTGGAATAAATAAGTTCTCTATCTTTACCAGAAAAACTTCTAATTCTTGTTCTATGAGAACCGCCGGGTAAAATCATTTTAATTGAATTTGTTTTACCATCAAGGCATACACCAGCCGCTGAATATGGATCGTTATCACCATAAATAAAAATACAATTCTTTGCTTCTTCTCTGACCCAATTTGTTATATCTTTCATTGGCTCTGGATCAAAAACAGGATTAACTCCCGGAGGAATAAAAAACGGTGTATGTCCATCTGCATATTTTACATAATCCTTAAATGGGGTTATATCATAGGCATAATATCCATAGTTAGTATAACATTGATAGAAAAATGGATAACTGTCATTGATACTCGCATCATCAAAATATGTTACTCCGCCGTTTGCTAATAAGTGTTCCCAGATTTCTTTGATAGATGAAGTTTCATCGGGAATCTTTGAGCAATCACCATCACCGAATTGCCAGAAATTAAACGAATACTCAAGAATGGAATATTCATAAGCTTTCTCGTTACCGACAATGTTATAAGTAAGATTTTTATCCTCGGCATTTTTCAAAAACATTGGATATAACTGATCACGTTTTTGAAAACATAATTTTTGAAAATCTTCTACCTTCTTTCTGTTTTCTTCAGTAGATACATTTTTAAAGAATTCATAAAATCTTTGATCTTCAGGTGATCGAATAATAGGTCCTACATAAGGGACTGAAACATCAACATCATCTGGATAAAATCTTCTGTGAAAAATTACAGTTGAACCACCTTTACTAATTCCTGTGCTAATCCATTTACCGGTATAAAACTCTTTAAGTAACTGAATAATTTTATGATGATCAGCAGCGGCTTGCCTGAAATCAAGGTACTTCCAATCAAACGGTTCGGGGACAGATTCACCGAAATATCGATGTTCAACCATAACCTGATTGCAATGTAAAATTCTTGCTAATTCTGATGAACGATTATTAACGGCATAGCCGTCCAGCTCAATTACTACCGGCTTATTTTTATCCTTATGATTCAAGAAAAACTGTTCTTTAAATTTTGGACCATCAGGATTATTGTGATCAATTGGCTGGGTAATCATTATTTCATATGCTTCTGTAAATGAAGTATCAGATTTGATTTGCTTTACTTCAAGTTCTGGTTTGGATTTTAACCATTTATAAAGTTCACTTTCATTATTCTGTGCAAAAATACTTATACTTAATAGAAAAGATAAGATTACTAATGCAACTGGTTTGGTAGGAACAGATTTGGCAAACAATATTACCTCCGTGAAGAATTTATTTATTTATGATTAATTATAAACGTTTTTTAAGTCTTTAATAAAAGGATGTTATCAAGCAATTTATTGATAATCCTTGTTGTAAAATTTGTTAAAAATGCACTGATAAGCAATCGAATTTTATAATCTATTGACAGATGCTTCTATTTATAATATGTTTACCACCAGAAAATTATGAAAAGACTTATAAAAAATATTAACCGTTATTATTCGGTCACAATGCGAAAAGCCATTATCTGGTCAATAATAAATTCAATTATATTTTTTAGCTTATTGAGTTTTGAACAGGAATATTTTACCAACACTGCTAAACAGAACGATGCGTACATTTCATTAGCAGTCCAGAATATTCTTGAACAAAATTATAACGAAAGAAACATCAGACATAAGAGTTCTGAAAAATTAAATTTTAATGAGATCCTATTCGCTCTCTCAAACATAGACTTATCTTCACCAAATGATTTTCAAACAATATTTATTGTTAAATCTTTTGGATCAATTTTCATTTCATCACAAAATAATCATTCATTAAGAAGTCCTCCCCTAACCTTTTAATCAGTTTTATTCATCGTTACAAAATAAACCACAGTCTCAATTGAGGTCTGTGGTACCGGAATCCAGGATAATTTTATAGAAAGGTGTAGTATATGAATTTAGGCGGCTGGATATTTTTAGGATTAGGTTGGGGAATAATTATTTTATTAACAGGTTATTGCTTCTATAAAGTGATGAAAGTTACTAAGAAGCAGTAATAAAATATTAGAAGGAAATAAAATGAGTGAATTAAAAAATAAAGATGAAAAATCTTCAGCAGTTAAAGATTACTTACAGGGAATATTCTTTTTAGTTATTCCTATTATTATCATTTATCTGATTATTAAGTTTTTATAGGGAACCCTTATTTACCTGATTTAATTATCAATAAAAAATCTTTAAAAAGAAAAAGGGCTTGATTTCTCAAGCCCTTCTTTTTTAACTATTAACCACTAACTAATTTTTAAGAGCATCACTTTAGTAAAACCATTTTCTTGGTCTGTGTAAAGTTTGATTTACCGTCGTTTGATACTGCATTGATTGAATAGAGGTAAATACCGGAAGCTAATCCATTAACTGAATTTGTATTGAACTGAGCTTCGTGTTCGCCTGCTGCATATTCACCATCAGCAAGAACTTTTACTAATTCACCATTTATGCTATAAACACTGATTTTAACTTTGCTATCGAAAGGCAAAGTGAATTTAATCATTGTAGATGGATTAAATGGATTAGGATAGTTCTGTGATAAGTTAAATTCTGATGGAATTAATCCAGCAGAAACGTTGATCTCTTTTGAGTAAGTATACTTACCGTTTAGATCAACTTGTTTCAATCTGTAAGTTACACTTGAAGTATTTGGTTTATCAGTGAAAGAATATTTTGTTAATTCTGTTGTGGTTCCTTTACCTTCAACAAAACCGATTTTAGCCCAGCTTCCGCTGATCTTTCTTTCAACTTCAAATCCTTTATTGTTTGTTTCAGTTGCGGTTTCCCAGTTTAATGTAACGCCAGCTTTATTAACTTCTGCATTAAAGGAAACTAATTCAACAGGAACAACACCGCCAAGAGCAACTTGAGTCTTTAACAGAACATCAAATGCAAACTTGGAATTGTGCATACCAAAACTACCATCATTATTAATCAGCTGATAATTCCAGTATGCTTTTTTTACTGTTAGATCATTCATCGCTTTTATTAAACTCCAATCGATAGAATCTGTACCTGTTGGAGGCAATAGAATTCTTATGTTTTGGAGCAATCCTTCAACTTCACCTTGAACGCTTTCAACGGTTCCGTCACCATCAAAATCTGTTACAGCTACAAATTCATCAAAGCTTGTTTTTGGACCGTGGCAGCTTGTACAAGCTGTTGTATGATCATAGTCTGAATCAGGATTATGAAGATTCCAAGAGTGTCCACCAACTTTATCTCTGTTAACAGTACCAGTATCAGCTGTAGCAACCATGTGACAGGTTACGCAAGCATCTGTAACTGCAAACTGATGAGAATTTGTCATATAATCAGTTGTTCCAAATTTGGCAGCATTCTGTCCGAAGAAATTATCTGCTTGAACTGAATGATGAGGGCCCCAGAAAGCACTAATAGTACTCGTCATATAGGTGACATTATTTCTTCTTGATTTATGGCAATTCATACAAACCTGTCCGGTACCACCAAGAGTATAAGCATAACCATTAGCAAGAGTATCTGAGTTAGCCGGAGCTTGGCGTAATGATGCAACATTACTATTTCCGTGTGGATCGTGGCAAGTTTGGCAAGTGACATGTGTGCCGTTTGCCTGAGTCAGAGTAACTTCATCAATTTGTCCAGGATCACCCTTTTTGAATCCTTTAGTAAATTGGATATAAATTCTTCCATCGTGGCATCTTCCACAATCATCTAAATTATATGTATTAGCACTTGTACCAGTAGTTTTTTCCCATACTGATTCTGCGTGACCTGAATTTTCGTACATAGAGTATATGTTATGTCTCCAGGGTTCGTCGTGGCATTGAGCACAGGCACCAGCTTTATATGTATTTACAGTTAAAAATTGTGCACCAGCTTGTGTGTTTGGATGGTTACTACCAGCACCGTGGCAATTTTCGCAACCAATAACAGCAAATTTAACTAAACCAGGATAATTTGTTTTTATTGTATTCCAGGTACCTGGAGCAGCAGCACCAGAGAATACCCAACCTAATTGAGCAGCAACATCATCAAAACCATTGTTTGATGCTGTGATGTTGTGATCATAACCGGTTGTATGACATTTCATACATGATGTGCTGTAATGTGTGCTGTTATCAACCTGATTTCTGAAAATGGTAGCATGACCAGATGTTGACCATCTTGTAAATATATCCTGGAATTTTGGCCAACCAGCATTATTATGGCAGCTCATACATGATGGGAATTGACCGGTAACTCCATCAACGTCACCTACGCCTATATAATCACCTGCGTAAACTGTTAAAGATGTAGAAGCATTTCCACTTGCAGTTGTAATATCAAGTGTGATTGTATAAGCACCTTTAACATCAGCTTTCAAACCTTTCCAGCCAAGTGACCCAACATCTTCTAATACTGCATTAGAGCCAGCAGGTTTTGTTGTTAAGGTAAAAGTTGAAGTTAAAACCGGATCAGTATTACCAACGTTATTTGCAGAAAGATAAATATATGTCCCATTTGCAAATACTGGTAAACCAGGAGAAACAGAATTTGTAGTTAAATTTAGTCCCAACGTTGTGAGACTATGGGGAGTAACTGGCTCAAGTTTCAGTTGTGCAACTGGCTGAGCCGCTAAAAAAGTTGTAACAAAAAGAACAAGGAAGCATGAGTATATTAATTTTTTCATAATAGCCCCTTTGTGAATAAATAAATTGACGATTTATATTAACAAAAGGCGTTCCAATATTATTCATAAGGCAACTATTTGATTTTAGAACAATTATAAATTCTTAACAATTAGTTATTACTAATTTTTAGAATTTCTATAATTTGATTCTCAGTAGAGAGAAACAATGAAAGTTTTTATGATATTTGTATGATTGTTTTGTATTTGGCAACTAATGACAATCTGAATCTTTTGCTATAAAGAAGTCGGGATAAGTAAATGAAATAATGCAAATTTCTTTAGCTTTTTAATACTCAAGTGTAAACTTGAATAGTGCATAACTAAGATTTTCTGATATGTTTTTTGTTATATTTTTTTTGTTTTGAAAATTATAAGAAACATCAAAAATGTAACCTCTCAATGGTTCGATACGCAAACCGGCACTAAAAAAATTGTAATTAACTCTCTCACCATCAAGAAACGGTGCCTGCTGATTAACTACAACAAATCCATGTGAGAGGGCCGCATCTCCACCAACATTTTTTATAAGATTTCCATTATCATCATACATATTGTTTCCTTTTCTTGTGTATCGATACTCTGAAGAAACCCTGAGTCGTTCGCTAAAATTATAATTTGCTCTAATCATAAGTTCATCAGCGTTTGGGCCAATCCTATGACCTAATAAAGCTCCGTATGCAGTGTAGTTATTTTTAATATCGTAATGTGTGTAAACATAAGGACGAATTTTTGTGTATTCTATAATTAATGATAAATCATTTATAGAAAGTGGTTCATACCAAAATGCACCGACTTGATAAGCAGTTTTGTTGGTATATTTTTCAAGATCTGAAAGGTTTCCTAAAATATCCTCATCCAAAAAAAATGTTCCCTGAAGCTCCAGATTTTTTATAAATTTGGTTTGCATATCTAAATAAAGAGTTCCATTATCTCTATCCTGAATTGACATTTCGGTAAATTTATAAAAGTTAACAGGACTTAAATACGCCAGCTCAATACCTCTGCCGGAGTAAATCATTGTCTCTCCGATTCCGACATCAAACAAATTTTTAAACTTAAGCTTTAATCTATTGAAGGCAATGTATTTTGTGTACCGATCATCAAGATTATAACTATAATATCCCGTAGTGGATGCATGCATTGATGAAAAGTTTATAATGCCATAATCAAAATTAAATTTTATAAAATCTAAAATTGGATGATCTGTTGATAGAACTAATTTGCTTCCATAACCATAACCTAACGATACATCTTCCCTGCCCAGCTCAACCATTATGTTCATATCTTTTACGGGTTCGGAATGATATTTTAGATAGCCGTAAGTAAAATCATAATTACCAATATTTTCAATATTCTCAAGCCACTTAAAATTGTAAAGTAAACGAGGTTCAATTATTTCAGCAAAACGTTGATTACCACTTGCACCGCCTTTTATTACTGTAAGATTGTAACCGAGATGATTAAAAATTGTTCCGCGTATTCTAAATCCGATATCATAAAGATCAGAATTATTTGTTGGTGCGGGTTGAAATCTTTGACCATGATAAAAATGTCCTAACCATTCAAAGAAAATATTATTTTCATTGTCCTTTACAGCATAAAGATATTTTACTTTATCTGTAAACATCTGATTGAGATCGCTAAAAAAATTTGTTGTTGGATTAAAAAGTTGTGTGGATGTATCAGGATTGATGGAATCAGAAAATTCTATCTGATATTTTTTTAGTAATTTCATTTCAGTTGAGCTAAGCTCCTCCTGATATTGAGCTACTATATTTAATAAATCTTTAACTTCAAATCTGGAGAGGATTGGATCATCTTCACGGATAAAAGATAATATCCCTTTTACTTTCATCTCTTTAAGAAATGTGTAAACAGAATTGTTTATTGGCACACTTTCTACTTGTGAATAAGAAATTGTATGAAGAAATAAAAAGAGAAATGAAATGAGCAAAAAATATTTTTTCATTAAATAATCCTTAATTACTACTTTAAATATAAACTTTGAAAGCGAATTATTCAGATGCACTTTTAGTTTTTGCTTAATATGACTAATTTTCCAAATAAAAACAGAGTAAAATGAGAACAATCTATTTGCATGTGGAAAAATACGGGCTTATCAGGAAAATAGCTGTTGATATGGCTTTCCTGGCAAAGCATAACATTATCAGACTTCCCAAATATTATTTTGAGGATGGTTTGTTTTTACCTTTTAAAGATTTAAAAAATAATTCCAGTATAGAGAAATATTTTCTTACTAAAGATAAAATCTTTAAAGAGGATAATGATTTTTACTACTTTAAATTCCCATTTAAAATGGAACAGGTTTTTGATATTGCCGTCTGATTTTTTGTATCAACTTATTAATACCTCACAAAAGTTATAAAGGAGAAATAATGAAAAAAGCATTCGCAGTTTTCCTTCTACTTTTTTCAATTAATTTGTTTGCACAAGATATTCCAGATTCAATGCTGGTTAATGGTTGGAATCCTACAGGAATAGTTGGATTAAATTTAAGTCAGGTTGCATTTACAAATTGGTCACAAGGCGGGTCTAATTCGTTAGCATTTTCAACCTTTGCAAAACTTGGTGCAACATATTTTAATCTACCATACAAATGGAAAAATAAATTGAGTCTTGCTTACGGAAGAAGCAAAATTGAAGATAGTGGATATAGAACAACTGATAATGATATCTATTTTGAAAGTGTTCTATCCAGACAAATTGGCTGGTCAGTTGATCCTTATCTTGCTGTTACTTTTAGAAGCGCAATTACAAAAGGTTATAATTATGGAGTAAATCCATCAGTTCAGATTACTGATTTTTTTGATCCTGGTTATTTAACAGAAGCGCTTGGATTTACCTATAACCATAATAAAATTATCACCACAAGATTGGGTTTGGCATTCCAGCAAACTTTTGCAAATAAGTTTGCAGCATTATACTCAGACGACTCTGAGACATTGGATAAAATAGAAAAATTTAAATTTGATACTGGCGTTGAATCAGTAACGGAAGTTAAATATGAATTTTTACCTAATATGAGCTACTATAGTTTCCTCAGATTATTTTCAAGATTTAATTCACTTGATGTTTGGGATGTAAGATGGGAAAATCTGATTACTGCAAAAATAAATGATTATTTTAATGTTAATTTTAACATGGTGCTGTTACACGAAATTAGCCAAACAAGAAGAACACAGTTTAAAGAAGCATTACAAATTGGTTTTTCTTACACCTTATTTTAGAAATGTTTTATTGTGGTTTAAGGAAATTTTATGGATTGGAAAGAAATATTACCCGAACTTAGAAAGTATATTGCGGAATTTGGCGTTCACATTATTTCTGCAATTGCTATTCTTTTAATAGGATTTTGGTTAGCAAAACTTTTTACAAAAATTTTAACCAGGGTTTTACATAAAAGAAACGTTGAACCAACATTAATTGGATTTTTATCCAGCTCATTAAAATTTGCGCTGTACTTATTTGTGATAGTTGCTGCTGTGGGACAATTGGGTATTGAGACAACTTCATTTATAGCCGTTTTAGGTGCTGCTGGTTTGGCCGTTGGTTTGGCGCTGCAGGGATCGCTTTCTAATCTTGCTTCCGGAATAATGCTTGTGATATTTCGTCAAATTAAAGTTGGACAATTTGTTGAAGGTGCCGGAGCATCGGGCACGGTGGAAAAAATTGGAATTTTTAATACTACTTTGGTTACGATTGATAATAAAGTTGTTTACATACCCAACTCAAAATTGATCAATGACAACATCATTAATTATAATGAAAAAGAAACTCGCAGAGTTGATATGATTTTTGGAATAAGTTATGAGGATGATACATCAAAAGCTAAGAGTATTATTAATACAATTCTTTCTGCTGATAATCGGATATTAAAAGAACCTGCTCCTCAAGTTGTTGTTGCCAAACTTGATGCAAGCAGTGTTAATATTAGTGTACGTCCCTGGGTTAAAACTGAGGATTATTGGGCAGTTTATTTTGATTTGTTAGAACTGATAAAGAAAAAATTTGATGAAGAGAGCATTACCATTCCCTATCCACAACAAGATGTTCATGTTTATAATAAATAAAGTGTGTAAATATTTTTGCAAATAAATTATTAAAAATTTAAATAGGTAAAACCATGAGTTCAGCAAATGATTTTATAAAAGAGCTTTCTGAGGGCTATACCTTTAAAGGAGATTCCATTGTACTTGGCACTGCGATTTATAATCAGGAACCGCAAAAAAATCTGTTAATTAAAATTCCATTAAGCACGATTAACAGGCATGGTTTAATTGCCGGTGCTACAGGTACGGGCAAAACAAAAACTGTTCAGTTATTTGCAGAATCACTCTCAGAAAAAAGCATACCTGTTTTATTGATGGATATCAAAGGCGATCTAAGCGGTATTGCTGCACCGGGTTCGTCAAATCCCAAAATCGAAGAACGCCATTCGAAAATTGGAATTCCTTATCAACCAAAAAAGTTTCCGGTTGAGTTTTTAACTTTATCAGATGAAAAGGGTGTAAGGTTACGCGCAACAGTTTCTGAATTTGGACCTATTCTTATCTCTAAAATATTAGAATTAAATGATACCCAAGCCGGATTAGTTTCAGTTTTGTTTAAATACTGTGATGATAATAACCTTCCTCTGCTGGATTTAAAAGATTTCAAAAAGGTATTGCAGTTTGCTTCAGCGGAAGGGAAAAATAGTATCGAAAAAGATTACGGCAGTGTTTCAACTTCATCAATTGGAACAATTTTAAGAAAAGTAGTTGAACTTGAACAACAAGGAGCAGATAAATTTTTTGGAGAAAAATCTTTTGATGTTAACGATCTCTTAAGAATAGATGAAAATGGGAATGGTGTTATTTCTGTTTTGAGATTAGTTGATCTACAGGATCGCCCAAAATTGTTTTCTACGTTTATGTTATCATTGCTTGCGGAAATTTATTCAACGTTCCCCGAACTTGGTGATAAAGCTGATCCAAAACTAGTAATTGTTATTGATGAAGCACATTTGATATTTAATGAAGCTTCCAAAGCGCTATTAAATCAAATAGAAACAATCATTAAATTAATCAGATCAAAAGGCGTTGGAATATATTTCTGCACTCAAAATCCTACAGATATTCCCGCATCAGTTTTAAGTCAGCTCGGATTAAAAATCCAACACGCGCTAAGAGCATTTACTGCGCAGGATAGAAAGATGATAAAGCTTACTGCAGAAAATTATCCTTTATCTACATACTACAAAACTGATGAACTATTAACTTCACTTGGGATTGGGGAAGCCGCAATATCGGCATTAAATGAAAAAGGCGTTCCCACACCACTTGCAGCAACATTACTTTGTGCGCCTAAATCCAGAATGGATATACTTACTGCAGAAGAATTAGATGAAAAATTTCGGACATCACAATTAGTTAATAAATATAATGAAGTAATTGATCGTGAGAGTGCTTATGAAATTCTCAATAAAAAATTGGATGCAGCACGTGAATTTGATTTGCAGATGCCAAAAGAAAGTTCAGACAATTTCGGTTCTCAACCTAAAACAACAAGAGGTCCTGCCAGACAGGAAAGAAGTACTATGGAAAAAGTTATTAACAGTCCATTATCTAAACAGGTAGGCAGAACTTTAGTAAGAGAGTTTACCCGCGGAATACTTGGCGTACTTGGTGTTGGCGGCAGAAGAAGATAAATTTATTATCATATGGACGATTTATTTAAAAAAGAAAAAGAATTATTCCTATCAACTTACAAACGGATTCCTATTGACATTAAAAATGGCGATAGTGTTTTTCTTGTTGATAGGAATAATAAAAAGTATCTGGATTTTTTTGCTGGCTTAGCTGTTAATGCTCTCGGCTATGCCCACCCTAAAATTGTTGAAGCAGTAACAAATCAAATATCAACCTTTGCTCATCTCTCAAATTATTTTATATCTGATATTCAAATTCGGTTTGCTGAAAAGTTACTGAACATTTCAAAGATGGATAAACTTTTCTTAACCAACAGCGGAACTGAATCTGCTGAAGCCGCAATTAAATTGATTCGCAAAAAATTCGGACCTGATAAGAAAATATTTTCTTTAACTAATAGTTTTCACGGTCGGACTTACGGAGCTTTATCAATTACAGACAGACCGAAATATAGAAAAGGATTTGAACCACTTTTGCAAAATTGTGGTACAATAATTTTTAATGATATAAATGATTTGAGAAATAAAATTGATAGAAATACCGCTGCAATTTTTATTGAATTTATTCAAGGTGAAGGTGGCATCTATGAAGTTTCTCCTCAGTTTGCAGATGAGTTAATTGCTCTTAAACAAAAATACAATTTTATTATCGTTGCAGATGAGATACAGAGTGGAATTGGAAGAACCGGAAAAAGCTTCGCATTCAACTATTATAATACGCAACCTGATTTAATTCTTGTCGCAAAAGCTATTGGAGGTGGTCTTCCTCTTGGAGCTTTGTTAGTAAGTAAAGAGTTAGCCGATGTATTTTCTTCTGGGGAGCATGGAACTACATTTGGAGGTAATCCTGTAGCTTGTGCAGCAGGATTGGTTGTACTTGAAGAAATTTTTGACAATGAATTACTTAAAAATGTTTACGAATTGGGAATCTATTTTAAGTCTCGTCTTATAGATATAAAAAATAAATTTCCAGATAAAATAAAAGATGTTCGAGGTAAAGGATTTATGATTGGTGTTGAACTTTCATTTCCGGGACAGAGTGTTGTTGATGAAATGTGTGAGAGAAAAATTCTTACCAACTGTACAAACAATAATGTAATAAGGATACTCCCGCCCTTAATTGTCCAAAAAGAACATGTAGATTTTTATCTAAAGAATTTTGAAGAAGTTATTAGCTCAATAAATGTCAGATAGTTAAATATAATTTTCTGCCAGCATCAATTCTGCACAAAGAATAGAACCACCAGCAGCACCCCGAACAGTATTATGCGATAAAACTTCAAATTTATAATCAAATAAATTACATTTTCTTAATCTACCGATTGAAACAGCCATACCCTTATCAATATCCCTATGAAGTTTTGGTTGCGGGTACTTTTCTTCTGAAAAATAATGAATAGGTTTTATTGGTGCTGAATGTAATTTTAGTTTTTGTGGAATTGCAAAAAAATTATTCCATACTTCAATAATTTCTTCAGCCGTTGCTTTATTTTTTAATTTGATTTGAACAGCTTCAAGATGTCCATCTTTAACTGCAACACGGTGGGTTTGAGCACTTATTTTGATATTTGCCAATTCTATTTTTTTACCTGAAAGTGAACCTAAAATTTTTCTAGGTTCAGATTCTAATTTTTCTTCTTCACCGCTAATAAATGGAATTACATTATCAATAATATCAAGACTTGAAACACCGGGATAACCAGCACCTGATAACGCCTGCATAGTTACAACATTAATTTCTTTAAGTCCAAAATTATCCAATAAAGGTTTCAGAGCAATTACTAATCCTATAGTTGAACAATTAGGATTTGTTACTATTGCTCCTCCATTAAACTTTTGATACTTAATTAATTTTAGATGGTCAGGATTAACTTCCGGGATAAGGAGCGGAACATTTTCATCCCATCTGTGATTTTTAGAATTTGAAACAACTATATGTTCCTTCCTCGCATAATATTCTTCAACTTCACCGGCTATTGATGAATCTAATGCCGAAAAAAGTAATTTACTATTTAACGAATCCTGAACCGATTTAATTTTAAGATTTGATATATCATCTGAAATAGTTTCAGGTAAAATCCAATTTACTGCATCCGCATATCTTTTACCTGCTGATCTTTCGGAAGCCGCAATTTCCTTTAATACAAAATTCGGATGCTTACTGAGTAATTGAACGAATTTTTGACCAACACTTCCCGTTGCCCCTAAAACTCCAACTGATATTTTCTTTGTCATAGCTATTAGTTTTTTAAGTTATAATTTAAATTTCTTTGTTAATGATCTTACAGCAGCTTTTAAATATTTTTTTTCAATCAAGCAGGATATTTTAATTTCTGAAGTTGTAACAAGACGAATAGGAATGTTTTTCATTGCAGTAAAAAAATCGGAGGCAACACCAGTACTTGACTTCATTCCAATTCCTACTACCGAAACTTTTACAAATCCTGGATGGAATTCAATTATATATTTGGATAAATCTTTAAGTGCCTTTTTTATTGCCGTGCCGATTGATTTTTCATTCTCATCTATTATAGTAAAGGAAACATTCAGTCCTGATACATCGGTGATAATGGAAATCATATCTACATTAAATCCTGCTATTGCAACTTTATGAAATAACTTTCTGATAAGCGAATAATCAAGTGGAAGATTTTTAAGCACTACCTGAGTTTGATTTTCCTGAACAGTAAGTCCTGTTACTACTTCTTTTTCTATAATTTTATCTTCACTCATAACATAACTTCCCTTCTCATCTGAAAAAGTTGATCCACAGTAAATTGTAATATTAAATTTCTTAGCGATCTCAACGGATCGGCTATGTAGTACCTTTGCACCTAAAGCTGAAAGTTCAAGCATTTCATCATAAGAAATATATTCTCTTTTCTTTGCTGCTGGAAAAAGTTTTGGATCGGTGGAATAAATTCCTGCTACATCACTATAAATTTCACAAACAGCTTTTAATGATGCGGCAAGTGCGACGGCTGAAGTATCTGATCCACCTCTGCCCAAAGTAGTTAACTCACCTTCTTCTGTAATTCCTTGAAATCCTGTTATTACGAGTACTTCGTGTGAAAAAAAAAGATCCAAAATTTTCCGAGTATTAAAATCTTTAATACGCGCCTGATTAAATTTTCCTTGCGTAAGTATACCAGCTTGAAATGCATTTAATGATTTGCTTTTTACTTTCAACTTGCCTAAAGCTATACTTAATAATGCAGCACTAACTTGTTCTCCGGTAGAAAGCAACATATCAAGTTCACGGGCATCAGGAACCGGATTAATCTGTTTGGCAAGATTAATAAGATTATCAGTTGTTTTGCCCATCGCAGAAACAACAACTGCAACCTTGTAACCTTCTTTTACTTTTTTATAAATCCGCTTTGCAACTAGCTCAATTTTTTCAGCATCAGCGACTGAGCTTCCACCGTACTTTTGTACAATAATATTTTTTATTAATGATTTTATAATCAATTCTCTATAAAGCTATTATAAATTTTAAAGTTTATTGAAAAAGTTAAACAGTTTCGAACATTTTACGGAAACCTTGAAGGTTCTTCCAGAATCAAGAAATAAATTCCGCATAGTTTATTTTAGATTTCTAAGTGCATCAACAAGTTGAGTCTTTGATTTAGTTCTTTCATCAACAGTTTTAATAATTTTTCCTGGAACACCTGCTACAACAGAATTATCAGGGACATCTGATATAACAACTGAGCCAGCAGCAATAACACAGCCATTACCAATTTTCACTCCTTCGAGAACAACGGCATTTGCGCCCATCACTACATTATTCCCAACGATAACTGGTTGAGCGCTTGGTGGTTCAATTACACCAGCGATTACGCTCCCTGCCCCGATATGACAATCCTTACCGATAATTGCTCTACCTCCAATTACTGTATTCATATCAATCATTGTTCTTTCACCGATTACAGAACCAATATTTATTACAGCACCCATCATTATTACACAGTTATCACCAATCTCAACCATATCACGAATGATTGCCCCAGGTTCAATCCGGGCATTATACTTCGTTAAATCAGCAAGAGGAATTGCGGAGTTGCGTCGGTCTATTTCAATCTTGTGAGATTTGATCTTTTCTTTATTATCCAGCAGTAATTTATTAAAATCATCCAACTCACCAAAAAATAATCCAAATCTATCATCACCTATAAATTCACATTCTGCAGGCATTGTTAAACCCGAAAGTTCACCTGAAATATATACCTTAACCGGAGTTTTCTTTTTACTATTAGCAATTCTGTTTATTATTTCCTGCGAATCCATATTACCTCACGCTATTTATTATTTATTACATCTTTAAATGAATAAAATCCATTTTGTTTTTTTAAGATAAAGTTTGCTGACATTAAAACTCCATCAGCAAAAGTTCTTCGCGATAACGCCTGATGTTCTATCTTTAATATTTCACCTAAGCTGCCAAATTGAATTGTATGAACTCCTGGAACATTTCCCAATCTTAATGATGATATAGAAACTTCTTTCCCAATTAAATTCTTAATCATTATTGCTGTACCAGATGGCTTATCTTTTTTAAAGCGATGATGTGTTTCCTCGATTTCGATATCCCAATCTTTCACATCATTTTTTATTGATTCAATCATTCTTAATAATAATTGAATACCTATTGAGAAATTATACGATTGAACAACCGGAATTTTCTGACTTAAAAGTTTAAGAATTTCTAATTGATCATTTGATAAGCCAGTAGTACCGATTATAAGAGGTACATTATAAGTTTTGATATAATCAATTGTTTCTTCTAAAACCTCGGGCAAAGAAAAATCAATTAATAATTCCGGAGTTGCAAATTTTTGTTCTCCATCGATATCAAATTTAAATACACATTCATTTCCAGCTTCTGAAAAAACATTTTCAATTTCTCTTCCCATTTTACCAGAGGAACCAATTAATCCATATTTAATTTTTCTCATGTTTATTCGCTCAACTTTAAATGTTCTTCCAATAATAATTTCTCAGCAGCAGCGGTAGCTTTAACCAGCGGAAGTCTTAAAATATTTTTACATAGTCCTCTTACACTGGCAAGATATTTAACAGGAATGGGATTAGTCTCAATGAATAACAGGTTCATCATCTTCAAATATTTATTATTCAGTTCTAAAGCTGTTTTAAAATCATAATTAAGAATTGCATCAGTCAATGAGCTCATTATTTTAGGATATATATTTGAAAAGACAGATATAACTCCCTTACCGCCAAGAGCCATAATGGGCAGAGTTTGATCATCATTACCAGAGAATACTGTAAGCGTATCAGGTTTCATCGCACAAAGCTTTGCGATTTGGGAAATGTCTCCGCTTGCCTCCTTAACCGCAATAACATTTTTACATTTATCATGAATTGCTAAGACCGTTTCAGGTAAAATATTCATTGCTGTTCTTGAAGGCACATTGTATAAAATTATTGGTAAATCAGTTTTTTCTGAAATATATCTATAATGTTCAACAAGTCCAGCTTGAGTGCTTTTGTTGTAATAAGGATTAACGATTAACAAACCATCATCTTTATATTCTTCTGCTATTTTGTTAAACTTAACTACTTTTTTTGTGTCATTTGTCCCTGTACCAATAATAACCTTTATTCTTCCATTTACTACTGAGACTGATTCGTCAACAAGTCTTCTCCGTTCATCTTCATCAATGACAGGTGATTCGCCTGTAGTACCGAGAATGATAAGTGCTTTCACACCATTTTTAATCTGATCTTCAATCAGGAGTTTTAACGATTTATAATCAATACTAAGATCTTCGTTAAATGGTGTAATTAAAGCTGTGCCTGTTCCGTTAAACATTTAAGACTCCTTCATCTGAAATATTTTTTTAAAAATTAAATTACTTAATCCAATAGTTATGAAGTAATTCTACAACATCAGTTAATTTATCCGTTTTAACAAGCAAAGATAATCTGAATGAAGTTGTTGTTAATCCAAAGAATTTAATCTTATTCAAATTTAATAAATCTAGGGTTTCTATTATTGTTTTGTTGTCGCGACTGAATCCCTCTCCAATTATTGAAACAGCACCAAGAGTTTCATCTATGAGTATATCCTTTTTATAATTTGTCTGTAATTCCTTTTTAACTTCATTCCAATTATGAATATTCTTTTTTGAAATTACAAACAATATGTTTTCACTTTCAAAAGAATGGTTTTGATTGTAATGCAATTCTTTTACAGCAATATTTTTTTCATCTAATAATGTAAAAAAATCTTTCAGATGGTTCCGAATATCTTTTTTTATGAAGGTAATTTTAGCGATTTCATTTTCCTGAACAACTCCAATAATTTCCAGCTTACCTGTTGGAGCCATTTCTCTAACAATAGTTTCTCTGACTGAATCAAATGTACTTCTCGCATATATTGCTATTTTTGCTTTTTTTGCAAACTGCACAGCTTGCGCATTTAATACCTTTGCACCTGCTTCAGCCATCTCTTGAATCTGCTCATACGATATTTCGGTTAGATGTTTAGCATCTTTAATTAAATTCGGGTCTGCTGTATATACACCATCAACATCAGAATAAATTTCACACCGCTCTGCATTCAATGCTGCAGCTAATGCAACAGCTGATGTATCTGAACCACCTCTACCCAAAGTGGTTATATCTCTCTTATAGCTGACACCTTGAAATCCACCAATCACAACTACTTGTCCTTTTGCTAGTTCATCCTGCACACGAAACGGACGAACTTCAATTACACTGGCATCATTATATCTATCATTGGTAATTATTCCTGCTTGAGAACCGGTTAAAGATATCGCTCGAATTCCAAGATCATTAAGAGCAATGCATAAAAGTGCCATAGTGATTCGCTCACCTGTACTTAACAGCATATCAAGTTCTCTTCTTTCAGGATTAGGAGAAAGAGATTTAGCCATTTCAATAAGTTGATTTGTCGTTTTGCCCATTGCCGATACAACCGTAACAACATCGTGTCCCTGTTGTTTTACAGAAGCAATTATGCGGGCAATCTTTTTTAACTTCTCAATATCAGCAACGCTGCTTCCGCCATATTTTTGGACTATTGTGCTCATATTATTTTATATGATTTTTAATCTACTTGTCAATATATTCACCTTCAAGTTTTGATGCTGCATCTTTATCAATTATAACAGTAGCGTATCTGTGTAATTGAACAATCGTTGCCGGATATTTTGCCATAATTGGTCCTTCAACTGTTGCCTTAATTGCATCTGCTTTATTTATTCCGTTAGCCAGTAACAATAATTTTTTTGATTCCATTATAGTTCCTACACCCATTGTTATTGCGTATTTCGGAACTTCATCGATATTATTAAAAAAACGAGAGTTATCTAATCGGGTTTTTTCACCAAGAGTTTTTATTCTTGTTCGTGAGCCGAGCGAAGAACCCGGTTCATTAAATGCGATATGTCCATTTGCACCAATTCCTAAAATCTGAATATCAATTCCGCCATAACTTTTAATTTTGTCTTCATACCAATCACAAAATGCTTCAATGTTTTCAGCCATTCCCATGGGGATGTGAACATTTGATGGATTGATATTTATATGCTTGAAAAGATTTTCCCACATAAAAAAGTGATAGCTTTCTGGATGTGAAGGCGGTAATCCGACATACTCATCAAGATTAAAAGAAATTATCTTTGAAAAATCTAATCCTTCATCTTTATGCATTCGAATTAGTTCTTTATACAAACCTAAAGGTGTACTGCCTGTAGCAAATCCAATTACGGAATCTGGTTTTAATTTTATTTGCGAGGCGATTTGGCTAGCAGCTTCTAAACTCATCTGCTGTGCGTTTTCTTTAATCAGGACTAACATAAAGTACTCCTTTCAATATTTTATAAGTTAAGAAATGAGGCGCATTCAAAGTTAAATGATTTCATTAGTATTAACTTAGAATAATTAGATAAAAGAATAAAAGTAAATGTCAAATTATTTAAACATTATTTTATATTTGTAATAACATTTTGGAAATCGATGAAAGAATATTTTCTATTCATACTTGTTATTTTAATTAATTTATTAAACTATGCTCAAACCATTTCTTTTTCTGGAAATGTGAAAGATGTAATAAGTAACTCACCCATTGAAAATGCAAAAGTTCAAATAAAAAATTTAGACACAGGTATCGCTGACTCTGTATTTACTGATGCAATAGGTAATTGGCAATATAACTTTGTTACAGCAGTTTATGGTAATCCGGACTTTATTCCAAATGATCTTCAAGTTTATCAGAATTTTCCTAATCCCTTTAATCCATCAACAAAGATTGGATTTTTTATTCCAACAAATGAAAATGTTACCATCTCGGTACATAATATCCTTGGCGAACTTATAGATGAAAAAAGTACATTTCTTTCAGCCGGTAATTATTTTGTGAACTGGTTTAGTAAGGGAAGTGCCGGTGTTTATTTTTATACTATTTCATATCGTAATCAATCATTAACAAAAAAAATGATTCAACTTGATGGAGGGAATGGAATTGGGCTTGGCGAAATATATACCGGTGTTTCAATCAATTTAACAAAAAACAATTCTACAGCTTCAACACCAATTGAAATTGTAATTACGAAATTTGCTTATGCAGCAGATACGATAATTTCAAATATAAACGGAAGCGAATATTTCAGCACATATTTACAAACCATTCACTCAAAATATACACTTATTGATTTGCATAATGATGTACTTGAAGTAATGGTTTCTGATCCAAATTATCACCTTGCTGATTTGCATACTTATAATCATACAGATATTCCGCGATTACAAATGGGTGGAGTTGATATACAGTTTTTTTCTATCTGGGTAAATCCATCAACCTATACTCATTACTTCGATCAGGCGATTGTAATGCGTGATCTGCTTTCATCTGAACTCACATTAAATCAAGGATCAATAGCACAGGCAAGAACAATGCAGGAAGCATTGCAAATAAATAACCAAAATAAAATAGCTGCTGTTATTGGTGTTGAAGGCGGGCATCATATTGAAGAAAGTATGGATAAACTTTTGCAGCTTTATAATGCAGGGATGAGATATTTGACTATCACCTGGAATAACAGCACTAACTGGGCAATCTCTGCTAAGGATCCCAGAACTTTAACACAAGGATTATCTGAATTTGGCAGACAGGTTATAAGAAAGTTAGACTCGTTAGGAGTTATTATTGATGTCTCGCATGTAGGTATTAAAACTATTCAGGACATCTTAGCCGTAACAACAAACCCAATTGTAGCTACTCATTCTGGTGCAAGAAGTGTTTACAATCATTACAGAAATTTATATGATTCTCAGATACAAGATATTGCAAAGTCAGGTGGAGTAGTTGGTGTAGTTTTCTATCCATACTTTCTTAATGGATCTTCAAACTCTTCAATTGATGATGTATTAAAACATATAGATCATATTGTTAAACTAGTTGGAACAAACTACGTTTCAATTGGTTCTGATTTTGATGGAATTGAAGTAACACCGACTGGTTTGGAAGATGTTACAAAATTTCCTGATTTAACTTTAGCATTATTACAACACGGCTATACTGAAACTGAAGTTGCTAAATTTCTTGGCGGAAATTTTAAAAGGGTTTTTGAGAAAGTGTGTAAAAAATAATGTTACCTAACTAACATCATTTTCTTTGATTCTCTAAATTCTTTCGTTCCATCAATTGGATGAGCCGACAAAGAATAGATATAAAATCCAGAGGGTAAATTAAATCCATTAAAAACTTCATTATAATTTCCCTGTTCTCTTTCTTCATTTACAAGTACTGCAACTTCTTCACCCAGCAAATCATAAACTTTCAATTGCACAAAACTTCTTGTAGGTAACTGAAAATTTATGAGCGTACTTGGATTAAATGGATTTGGGAAATTCTGTTCAAGTAAAAATTCTACCGGAAGTTCATTGTGCCCTTCTTCAACATCAGTTACGATGCTTGAAAGATAATAAGGGTCTGCAACTGCATCCTGATAAGACGTTAATGATGCAGTTGAAGAATTAATTCGCCAATCTGTAAAAACAGTTCCTTCAGTTTTTGCAACATGAAACCATGTGATTGCTTTAATTTTGGGGAATGAATAATGTGTATAAAGATATGCGTCATGAATCCAACTTGCTTTATTCCCTCCCTCTTCAACTGAAGCAAATTCACCTATCATCATCGGTTTGTTATATGTTACAAATTTATTATAAAGTGGATAGTAAATATTAAAAAAACTTACCCAACCAGACCAAGTTTGTGAGGTACCAAAATTGTAGCCGTCAAATCCAATCCAATCAACATAATTATCGCCCGGATAGTAAGCTTCCGGCACATTCCACGAAGCAGTTGGTGAACTACTATTATTAAGACACCAAATCCAAACAACATTTGTTACGTTTTGTGCCGCAAATAAATCATGAACATGTTTGTAAGCAGCAATAAATCTTTCAGGACCATCTGCTTTTGTTGGATCGCCAAAACCGTTTAAAGTCCCCCCGCCATTATTTGCTCCACCATAAGTGTACCAATCTCCGTTAAATTCATGTCCAAGTCGAATGAAAAGAGGTTTACCAAACGCTTTAGCTGCATTAGCAAAAGTTGTAATGTAATAATCGTAAGTTCCGTTAATTATTCCATCTAATGGGAATGGTGAACCGCTTACCTGCGGCATCCAGGTAATATGAGGGATCGATCCGTTGTTTGAAATTTGAGTGCATTTAGTTATTGGAAATGCTTCCGGCCATCCCATAAAAAACATTTCGATAGCAATTTCTTTTTTAGCAAGTGTTACAAACTGCTGATGAGTATCATTACCCGTAAATGCTGCATGATAACAACCAGTTTCCGGAACTGGAACTTGAGCATAAAGTAAAGTGTTTAGAAGAAAACTTAGAGTAAAAAAATATTTGAAAAGATTATTTGACATAATCAGAAATTCCTGTTTGACAATAAAAAATTTATTCAGCTAAAAATATTAAAATGATGTAATTACCGGATGTAAGATAATATAATTTTAAATCAACAACTTAAAATTGATTACAAATCATTTTTCTTCTATCTAATTTACAGTGACAAATAATTTATTTACTCAAGATGGCCGCCTAAAATTTGTCAAGGTTAGAAACCGTTAAAACGGTTAATAACTGGGTTTTAGGTTTTTAGTATCACCGGGATTAATCCCGGTGTTAATGAAAAAAGAGATAGTTTTGCAACCGTTTCAACGGTTTACCTAATTTAAGCGGTCGACTCGAGTTATTTAAGAAAATTTTATTTGATTAGCATCATTTTCTTTGACTCTCTAAATTCCTTAGTCCCATCATTCGGACGAGCAATCAAAGTATATATATAAAATCCAGAAGGTAAATTGGACCCATTAAAAACTTCATTATAAATTCCCTTATCTCTTTCCTCATTTACAAGCACAGTAATTTCTTCACCCAGCAAATCATATACTTTTAACTGAACAAAACTTCTTCCAGGGATTTGAAAATTAATTACTGTACTTGGATTAAATGGATTTGGGAAATTCTGAGAAAGTATAAAATTATCCACAGCTAAATTAAATTCATCAACATTCGTAGCCACATCAGCGTTTACAACTTTTCCTTCGACAACTGTTACAACTCTTCGGTAAACACCGTTTAAAGCTGTAATAGTATAAGTGCCGGGTTTTACATCTCCGATAGCATAATTTTCTTTATAGATATCATCAGATCCTATATACGGATCAGCAAATTGATATGTGAGCGAATAACTGTAAGTTGTATATGGTGGTCTCGGCTTAGGATCGGGAGTGATGCGAACTTCAGTACTGTTCGGTGCATTTGGAATATGTCCATAAATAGCTCCCATACCAGATATTGAGCACCACAACTCCGCATTTCTTTTATTTCCGATAGAACTGCTTTGCGAACCTTTTCTGATTTCAAAATGTAGATGCGCACCTGTAGAGTATCCAGTATTTCCGGATAATGCTATCGGCTGTCCGGCAGAAACATTTTGTCCTATAAAAACAAAAGGTCGTGTAAGATGCATGTAAAGCAAATAATAATAATCGTTATTCCACAGAGTTCTAATTGTAATATAATTACCGGCACCATTAGGTTCATAACCACCATACTGACCGGTGTCTGCTGCGCTATAACCAACAAAACTAACGTAACCATCGGATGCCGAATACACAGTATCCCATTTGACGAGAATATCAGTTCCATTATGTGCAGATGTGCCGCCGTGAACACTTGGTTCACCGTAAAGGTAACTTCCGTTGGTTTGCACGTTGTCAGGTACAGGGCGCAGGGACCTAAATTCCTGCGCTTGAATTGAATAGTTAAGAAGTAGAATGAACAGAAGTAAAAATTTTATCATGCCGCATTATCAAAAATTTATTCCAACCGAGAAGTAATGAACATCCTTCAGTCTTCCAAAATCCTGATAAGCATAATCAAGTTTTACTTTTATCAAATCGATAATCCGATAATTAATTCCAAAGCCGAGAGTTAATCCTTTTTCAGAATCTTTTTCGAATAATGAATTATAGCCACCTCGTAAAAATATTATTTCATTCCAGGAGTATTCCATTCCTGTATTAAGATATTCTGTATGATCATTTGGATGAATAGCATCAACATCTACAGTTAAACGAGATGTGGATTCTTTTATCACATCAGCAGAAATTCCAAATCTAAAAAGTAATGGTAAATCAAATTTATCCATTTCTAAATTAGAGTTTACAAGATTATTTCCACCTGCACCTGCCGGGAAATTAACAGTTGCATCTCTTCCGGAAAGCTGCATCTTTGTACCAAAATTTGAAATGCTGGCTGCAATACGTAACTCATTTAGAACAGGAATTTTGTAAAGTGTTCCAACATCAACTGCAAATCCTGTTGAACTCATATGCCAGATTGATTCGTTGATATATTTTACATTAAATCCGATTGAAAAATTTTCCGTTAGAAATCTGGAGTAATTTAATCCAACTACTATGGCGCCATAATTAAAAAATTCTCCTGTTCCCTCCGGTTGATCAACAGTTCTAACCGGCATATCATCTGTTGAAAGTACTGAAACAAAAGCACCCACTGTTCCAAAGCCGCCAACATTACTTGCAATAGCGGCGTAATCATATCTTAAGTCTAAGTATAATGAAGTATGATTAAAATACGCCTCGTTAGATTCAATATTTGCAGTACCTGAAGGATTCCAATACAGTGATGTGATATCGTTAGCAACTGCTGTAAAAGCTCCACCCATTCCAATTGCTCTTGGACCAACATTTAATTTAAGAATTTGGGCTGATGTTGTTCCAGTTTTTGTAGTTTGTGCATTAGCAGTAAAGATTAAAGCCGCTGCAACTGTTAAATAAAAAATATTTTTAAATGTTTTCATAATTTTTTCCTGCAGCTTATTTACTTAATAATTGCAAACTTAATCAGTTTCTCACCTACTCCGGGCGCATCGATGTGTGCTATGTACAAACCATAAGCGATGCTGAAGCCATCTTTGTTAAGAAGATTCCAGTACTCTCTTCCGTTGTCAACTCCGGATTCATGCTCAAGCGTTGTAACCAATTCACCACTAAGAGTAAATATCCTGATGGTGCACAACATTGGGAGATTTTCAAAATAGATTCGTCTCTCACCACGATTTTGCCCCGGCAATTTATTTGCAGGTTCAATATCGTTTGTTGCAACGTACGGATTTGGCACAACATAAATGTTATCCATTTTAGAAGATGCCAGTTGGTTACTTACAAAACCTGCTTTTGTCTGGAGTGTATAAGTATCATATTTAGTAAACGGTCTGTTTGTATAAATTAAAAGTGCATCTCCTGCACTGGGTAATATCGAATCACCACTTGCAGTTTTTGTTAAAGTAACTCCCCATGAAAGAGTATCGGTAGCTAAACCAGCAGCACCAGGTAAAAAGAAAATTATTTCATCTCCTAATGACAATGTTGTATCGTTCTTAGCTCGCTCCTCAAGAAGGGTTAGTACCGGAATTGAGATTCCAGTTGAAACTTCTTCAACTTTATAATTAACCATAATATCCTGTAAAGGTTTTCCGGGAACTCTTTTCTTTGCAGGAT
>OEIU01000542.1_pt1 | contig 33967 bp, 31 predicted proteins | sample 1539221 | NCBI WGS metagenome assembly OEIU01 (sample SAMN03792071, study PRJEB22550) | activated sludge metagenome | feature: wastewater treatment plant; material: activated sludge; isolation source: Wastewater treatment plant of a petroleum refinery complex | place: Argentina: Zarate | collected...
CCTGCCGTCGGCCAGGGCCCAGAGGGCCCAGGCCGGGCGGGGCCGCCACACGCGCGCGCCGCGCGCGCGCAGCGCGTCCAGCGTCTCGTCGCGGGGGTGCCGGAACGGGTTCCCCTCCCCCGCCGAGATGAGCGCCACGCGGGGCCGGAGCCGGGCCAGCTCGGCGGGCAGGCCGGGGTCCTCCGACCCGTGGTGCGAGACCTTCAGCACCTCCACGCGGCCGGCCACGAGGCGTCGGAGCGCGTCGGACTCGGCGTCGGCGGTCAGCAGGACGTCCAGCGGACCCGCGGACGCGAGCGCCACCAGGCTCCACGGGTTGGGGTCGGCGCCCACCGGGCGCGGCCCGCGCGGGTTGAGCGCCCGCACCCTCCACGGCCCGAGCGGGAACGCGATCCCGGCGCGCAACTCCCCGGCCGGGATCCCGCGCCGGCGGGCGTCGTCGAGGGCGGCTTGCGCCCAGGGGAGCCATCCGTCCTCGGGCGGCACCGGGCTCAGGACCGTCCCCACCGGTATCCGCGCCATCACGTCCCGCGCCCCGCCGACGTGGTCGAGGGAGTCGTGGGTGAGCACCATCGCGTCGAGCCGGTGGACGCCCTGGCGCCGCAGGGCCGCCACCACCGGGGCGGCGCGCCCCTCGCCGCCGGGCGGCCCCGTGTCGATCAGCGCCGCCGTCCCATCGGGTCCCCGCAGCAGGATCGCGTCGCCCTGGCCGATGTCGAGCGCGGTCACCGCCGGCCCCGACGGCCACGAGGCGGGGGCAGGGGGCCGCCCGGCGGCCCACCCGCCCGCCACGGCGAGCACCACGACGGCCGTCGCCAGCCGCCACGTCACGGGGCGTCGCAGCCACTCCGGCGGCCCGCCCGGCCGCATCCACGCCGACGCCGTCACCACCACCGCCGGCAGGGCCGCGAGCGCCGGCGCCGCCCACCCCGGCAGGTCCACCGCCGCGCCGGGCAGCCGCGAGGAGCACCACGCCGCCTCCAGCAGCGCCCACGCCCCCGCGCCGGCGAGCCACGCGACCGCCACGCCCGCCGCCGGCACGAGCGCCCCCGCCGCCATCCCGAGCAGGGCGAGGATCACCACCGGGGCCGCCACCGGCACCGCGACCACATTGAGCGCCAGGCCCACCACCGACAGCCGGCCGAAGTGGGCCACCGTGACCGGCGCGGTCGCCAGCCCCGCCGCCGCCGCCATCGCCGCGAGCCCCGCGACGCGCGCGGGCATCCACCCCCGCAGCCATCGCTCGACCGGCGGCGCCAGCAGGAACAGCCCGGCCACGGCGGCGAACGACAGCTGCAGCCCGGGGTCGCCGACGGCGCGGGGGTCGTGCGCGAGCAGCCCCGCAAGCCCCGCGAGCATCAGGTACCACCGCTCCCGCGGCGACGACCGCAGCTCGGCGAGCAGCCCGAGCCCTCCGGCGATCCCCGCCCGCGCGACGGACGCCCCTCCGTCGCATGCCAGGCAGTACGCGGCCATCGCCAGCGCCGCCCCGCCCACCGCCGCCCGCCGCCGGGCCCCGAGCGCACGCAGCAGCGCGAGCGCCGCCAGGGCCACGACGGTCACGTTCTGCCCGGAGACGGCCAGCAGGTGCCAGAGCCCCGCGTCGCGGAACGCCGTGGCTCCCTCCTCGGACAGCCCGTCGCCCCCGCCGAGCGCCATGCCGCGCACCAGCGCCTCCCGGTCGCCCGTCAGGCCCGCCCCGGCGCGCGACGTCGCCCAGGTCCGCCACCGGTCCCGCAGCCCGTCGAGTCCGCCGCGCCTCCCCGCCGGCGCGATCCGGTCGGGACGCAGGCGCCCCGCGATCCCCTGCCGCGCCAGCCACGCCCGCCACCACCCGGGCGACGTCGCCGCCGCCGCCGAGCGCATCCACCCCTCGACGCGCACCCGCTCGCCCAGGGCGGGGGCGTCCGGGCCGTCCTGCAGGTCGAGCAGCACGCGGGCGCGCCCGGGGAGCCGGCGCCCCGCAGCCGTCCGCAGGTCGTCGGCCCGGACGCGCGCCCGAAGGCCCCCGAACCGGTCGGGCCGTGGCGGCGCGTCCACCACCACCGTGCCGCTCACCCGCACGGGCACCTCGACCGCGACGGGCGCCGTGGCCGCGTACCGCGCCGATCCCCATGCGACGCCCGCCGACCCCCCCGCCACCAGCAGCAGCGCCAGCGCGGGTGCCGCGGCGCCGCGCGCCGCCGCCAGGCCCGCCCCCGCGGCGGCGAGGACGCACGTCGCGAGCCCCGGCCCGGGCGCCCCGATTCCCGCGAGCGGTGCGCACAGGCCGGCGCAGAAGACGGCGAGGACGGCGTGCGGGGCGGCGCGCAGCCCGGCCGGCGCCGCCGCGTGGCGGCGGTCGCCGACGGGCATGCGCCGAGGCTAGGCCGGTGTCCCGACCCGCCTCAGCATGCGGATGTCACGACCGGCGCGCGCGAGCGCGCCAGGGTGCGTCACGGAGTCCGGCGGGGCGCAATGGCCGTGCGCGCCGCCGGCGGCTCCTACCCCTCGGCCAGCGGCTCCCCGGCGCCGGGGTACGGCATCCGCTTGGCCTTCTTCTCCTGCTGCCCCTGCTGCTCGGCCTCGCGGGCGAGCTCGGCCGCCTTCGCGTCCCGCTCGGCGAACACCAGGTCCTCCCGCTCCCCGTTGAGGAGGGCGATGAACTCCTCGCGCTCGATCGTCTCCCGCTTGAGGAGGATCTGCGACAGGTTCTCGAGGTCCTCGCGGTGCTCGACGAGGATGTCGCGCGCCCGCTGGTGCGCCTCCTCGATGATCCGGCGGATCTCGGAGTCGATGGTCCGCGCCATGTCGTCCGAGTAGTCCGGCTCCGAGTGCATGTCCCGGCCGAGGAACGGCGCCCCGTGGTTGTGGCCCAGCACGCGCGGGCCGAGCTTGTCCGACATGCCGAAGCGCATCGTCATCGACTTGGCCGTCTGGGTGACCTTCTCCAGGTCGTTGGCCGCGCCGGTGGTGATCTCGTCGAAGACGAGCTCCTCCGCCGCCCGGCCGCCGAGGGTCATGGCCATCTGGTCCTCGAGCTGCGCCCGCGTGGTGAGGAACTTGTCCTCGACCGGCATCGAGATCGTGTACCCGAGGGCCTGCCCGCGCGAGACCACGGAGATCTTGTGGACGGGGTCGGCGTCGGGCAGGAAGTGCCCGACGAGCGCGTGGCCCATCTCGTGGTACGCCGTGACGACCCGCTCCTTCTCGGATAGCAGGCGCGACTTCTTCTCGGGGCCGGCGATCACGCGCATGATCCCCTCCTCGAGCTCCGCCTGGTCGATCAGGCGCTTGCCCTTGCGGGCGGCGAGGAGGGCGGCCTCGTTGACCAGGTTGGCCAGGTCCGCGCCGGTGAAGCCGGGGGTCTGGCCCGCGAGGGTCATGAGGTCGATGTGCTTCGCGATCGGCTTGCCCTTGGTGTGGACGCGCAGGATCTGGGCGCGCCCCTCGCGGTCGGGGCGGTCCACCACGATCTGGCGGTCGAAGCGGCCGGGCCGCAGGAGGGCCGGGTCGAGGATGTCCGGACGGTTGGTGGCGGCGATGAGGATGATGTTGTCCTTCGCCTCGAACCCGTCCATCTCGACGAGCAGCTGGTTGAGCGTCTGCTCGCGCTCGTCGTGGCCGCCGCCGAGGCCGGCGCCGCGGTGGCGCCCGACGGCGTCGATCTCGTCCATGAAGATGATGCAGGGCGAGCTCTGCTTGGCCTGCTCGAACAGGTCGCGGACGCGGCTGGCGCCGACGCCGACGAACATCTCGACGAAGTCCGAGCCGGAGATCGAGAAGAACGGCACGCCCGCCTCACCGGCAACCGCGCGGGCGAGGAGCGTCTTGCCGGTGCCGGGGGGGCCGAAGAGCAGGACGCCCTTCGGGATCCGCGCGCCCAGGCTCTGGAACTTCTTGGGGTTCTCCAGGAACTCCTTGATCTCGTGGAGCTCCTCGACCGCCTCGTCGGCGCCGGCCACGTCCTTGAACGTGATCTTGGGCGCGTCGACGGCCATGCGCTTCGCGCGGCTCTTGCCGAAGCTCATCACCTTGGATCCGCCCCCCTGCATCCGGTTCATGAGGTAGATCCAGAACCCGATGAACAGGATGAACGGGGCGAGCCAGATGAGGCTCGACCACCACGGCGAGCTGGGGATGCCCTTCACCTCGAACGGCACGTTGGCCGCCTCGAGCTGGCTGATGAGGGTGTCGGAGTAGTCCGACGGGTAGCCGGTCGTGAACTTGGTCTTGTCCTTGAGCGTGACGTCGACCGTCTGGTTCTCGACCTTCATCGTCGCCTTGGCGACCTCGCCGTCCGCGATCTGCTGCGTGAACTCGTTGAAGGTGGGCGCCGGCTTGGACGGCTCGCTCGAGACCACGAGGCGCTGGGCGACGAACACCAGCAGGATCACGATCAGGATCGGGAACGCCGCGCTCTTGAGGAACTTGTTCAGCCTGGGCCCCCCTCCGGGCCTCGTACCCTGGACGCCTCGGGCGCGTCCCCTGGCGTGAGGATAGACCACCTCGGGCCAATTGGACCCCCCCTCACGGCACGACCTTCGTACGGAGTGATTCGAGCCGGGTGGGGCCGATCCCTGGTACGTCGAGCAGGTCGTCCACTGAACGAAAGCCGCCGTGGGCGTCGCGCCATTCCACGATGCGGGACGCGAGGGTCGGGCCGATGCCGTCCAGCGCCTCCAGCTGCTCGGGCGTGGCGCTGGCCAACCGCACCTGCGCGTCGGCCGCGGCGCTCGTGCCCGCGGCGGCCGGCGCCCCCGGCCGCGCCCGCTCCGGCACCAGCACCTGCTGGCCGTCCTCCAGGGTCGCCGCGAGGTTGAGGGCGGCCAGGTCGGCGCGCCGGGTGGGGCCGCCCGCCTCCCTGATGACCTCGACCACCCGGGCGCCGGGGCCGATCTCGTAGACGCCGGGGTCGCGGACGGCGCCGGCGACGTGGACGAGCCCCGCCGGGCCGTCCTCCGGCGCGCCGACCGCGACGGGCGCCGTCGCCGCGCCCGCTGCGGCCGCCTCCGGGGGCTGCCCGCCGCCCCCGCCGCCCCCCATCCGCCACGCGACCAGCGCGAGGGCGATGGCGACGACCACGTACGCCCATCCCGAGCGCCGCAGCCATGGCAGGAGCCGATCCATGCGACGACGGTAGGCCGGCGCAGGCGCGCCGGTCAGCACCCATCCGTGCCGTGAGGCGCGCGGCGCCGTGCCCGCGCGCGGCTACTTCACGACGAGGTTCACCAGCCGGTCGGGGACGACCACCTCGCGGACGACCTGCCTGCCCTCGATCGCGGGCGACACCTTCGGCAGCGCCCGCGCCAGCGCCACCAGCTCGGCATCCGGGGTCCCGGCCGCCACCTCCGCCCGATCGCGGAGCTTCCCGTTGACCTGCACGACCACGGTGACGGTCTCGCGCGCCAGGAACTCGGGCGCCGCCTCGGGCCACGGCTCCTTCCACAGGCGCTCGCCGCCGAGGGCCTCCCACATCTCCGATGTGACGTGCGGCGCGAACGGGAACAGCAGCGACACCGCCGTCTGCGAGGCGTAGCGCAGCGCGGCTCGGCCGGCCTCGTCCTGGAACAGGCCTTCCCCGGCGCCCTTCGTCGCCAGGTTGACGAGCTCCTGGATGCTGGAGATGGCGGTGTGGAAGGAGAAGCGCTCGCCGATGTCCTCGCCGACCTTCGCGACCGTCGCCTCGGCCGCGCGCACCAGCTCGAGTGCCGGGCCCTCCAGGGCGTCGCGCGACGGCCGCGGGACGATGCCGCCCGGCTCCAGGCCGCCGACGAGGCGCCACAGGCGGTCGATGAACCGCCGCTGGCCGTCGACCGCGCGGTCGCTCCACTCGATGTCGTCGGCCGCCGGGCCCATGAACAGGACGTAGAGCCGCAGCGCGTCGGCGCCCAGGCGCGCGACGATCTCGTCCGGGGAGACGACGTTCCCCTTGCTCTTGCTCATCTTCGCGCCGTCCCGGTAGATCATCCCCTGGGTGAAGAGGCGGGCGAACGGCTCCCGGGCGCCGACCAGGCCGGCGTCGTGCAGCACCTTCACGAAGAAGCGCGCGTAGAGCAGGTGCAGGATCGCGTGCTCGATCCCGCCGATGTACTGGTCGACCGGCAGCCAGTAGTCGACGACGTCGCGCTCGAAGGGCCCGGTCGTCAGGTGCGGCGCGGTGTAACGGAGGAAGTACCAGCTGGAGTCGACGAACGTGTCCATCGTGTCGGTCTCGCGACGGGCCGGTCCCCCACACTGGGGGCATGTGGTCTCCACGAACGCGGCGACCGACGCGATGGGGCTCCGGCCCTTCGGCGCATAGTCGTCCACATGCGGCAGCAGCACCGGCAGCTGGTCGTCGGGCACGGGCACCACGCCGTCGACCGGGCAGTGCACGACGGGGATCGGCGCGCCCCAGTAGCGCTGGCGCGAGATGAGCCAGTCGCGCAGCCGGTACCCCACCGTCAGCTCGCCGAGGCCGCGCTCGCACAGCCACTCGGCCACGCGGGTCTTGGCCTCGGCGACCGTGAGGCCATTGAGGAATCCGGAGTTCACCAGCCGGCCGGGGCCGGTGTACGCCTCCTCCAGCGGGGCGTCGGCGTCCTCCCCGTCGGGGGCGATGACGCGCGTGACGGTGAGGCCGTGAGCCTGCGCGAACGCGAAGTCGCGCTCGTCGTGGCCCGGCACGGCCATGATCGCGCCGGTGCCGTAGTCCATCAGCACATAGTCGGCCACCCACACGGGGATGGGGTCGCCGGTGACCGGGTTGACGACGTGCCGGCCGGTGAACACGCCGGTCTTCGGACGCTCCGCGTCGCCGCGGTCGGCGGCCGAGGCCCGCGCCGCGGCGGCGGCGTACTCGCGCACGGCGGCCGCCTCGGGGCGGCCCTCCACCAGGTGGCCGACGGCGGGATGCTCGGGGGCGAGGATGAAGAACGTCGCGCCGAACAGCGTGTCGGGGCGCGTGGTGAACACGGGGATGGGGTCGCCCCCGCCCTCGACGGCGAACGTGACGCGGGCGCCCTCGGACCGGCCGATCCAGTTGCGCTGCATGGTCAGCACGCGCTCGGGCCAGTCGACCAGCTCGTCCATGTCGTCGAGCAGGCGCTGGGCGTAGTCGGTGATCCGCAGGAACCACTGGGTGAGCTGGCGCAGCTCCACCTCGTGCCCGCAGCGTTCGCAGCGGCCGTCGATGACCTGCTCGTTGGCGAGGACGGTCTGGTCGTGGGGGCACCAGTTGACGGCGGCCTCGCGGCGCTCCGCCAGGCCACGCTCGTACATCCGCAGGAAGAGCCACTGCGTCCACCGGTAGTACTCGGGGTCGCTGGTGGCGATCTCGGTGTCCCAGTCGATCGCGAAGCCGAGCGTCTTCAGCTGCTCGCGGATGCGTGCGATGTTGCGGGCCGTGCCCTCGGCGGGCGGTACGCCGGTGCGGATGGCGGCGTTCTCGGCCGGGAGGCCGAACGAGTCGTAGCCCATCGGGTGGAACACCGCCATGCCCATCCGCCGGCGGTGGTGCGCGACCACGTCGCCCATCGTGTAGTTCTTGACGTGGCCCATGTGGATCTCGCCGGAGGGGTACGGCAGCATCTCCAGCACATACGACTTCGGGCGGTCGGGGAGCGCGGCGTCGACGCCGTCGCGCGAGACCGGCTCCGCCCGGAAGGCGCCCTCCGCCTCCCACACCGCCTGCCACTTCGACTCGACCGGCGCAGGGTCATATCGTTCGGGCAGGATCCGTGGCGGCGCAGACATCCCGCGGACTATCGCATAGCCTCCAATCCTGGAATGACCACCACACGCCCACCGATCGTGATCCGCGAGGCCGACGTCGCCGCCCACTTCGACGGCATCATCGGCCTGTACCGGGCGCACGGCTGGACGCACGCCGGCGACCCGACGCGGCTGCGCACTGCGATCGAGTGCTCGTCGTTCAGCGTGGTCGCCCTCGAGGGCGACCGGGTCGTCGGGTTCGCGCGGGCGATGTCCGACGAGGCCTTCGCCGTCTACATCGCCGACATCCTCGTGGCACCCGACCGGCAGCGTCAGGGGATCGGACGCACGCTGACCGGCGCGATCCTCGACCACTATCCGATGGACCGCTTCCACCATCAGGTGCTTGTGGCGGAGCGCGGCGCCGAGGGCTTCTACCGCCGCCTCGGCATGGTCCCCGTCACGTCCTACGGGTTGACCGCCTTCATTCGCGCCCGCCGATAGGGGTCGTCGCCGGAGTGTTGTCGGCGGATCGAGTCGACGGGACGCGGGCCTGGAGTGTGGAGGTGTGGCACCACCGCACGGCGGACGTCCTCGTGACCTTCGCGAACGATCGTCTGAGCGCTTACGAAAGGATCTCGCCGACGAGGGCCCGCCGGTCACGGTACGGGCCGAACTCGCGGCGCTCGATCGCACCCGGCAGCACCGGGATGAGAACCCGCCGGCCCGGAGGCCCACTGTCCATGGAGGATACCGGGATCGAACCGGTGACCTCTACGCTGCCAGCGTAGCGCTCTCCCAGCTGAGCTAATCCCCCGCGGAACCGATTATAGGAAAGGCTCGGTCCCGGTCCAACCTGGCGCCAGCCCAGCTCGAAATCTGAAGGCGCCGCGTTGCAGGTTGGGGGTCGTCGTGGGAGATCGTGGGTCGCTGGCCTCTGCGGATACCGTCGGGCGGCGATGATGCTTCTCCACGAATCTCGACATGGGGCAGCGGAGGCGCCCAGCGCCTGGCGGTCCAGAGACGAGTTCACGGCCCGGCCCAGCCCGGCCCGGGGCCCAGACATCGAGGTGGACCGCGCCCGGCTGCTCGAATCTGGTGGCGCTGCCAGGGGTCCTGGCCGGTGTCCAGGTCGCACTCGGAGCCCAACCGGTGGGCAGTCGCCGCTCACACCGCCGGTGATCGGCGCGCGTCACGCCGGCGCACGGCGGTCGCCGGTGTCGACGCGAGGTCGTGGGCGCCCCTGATCGGCCGCGTTCAGGGCACCCGCACCCCCGTCGGCGCGCACGCCCGCGGACGCGCGCCAGCCACTCGGAGCCGGACGAATCGCGCCCAGCGGACGCCCGACAGATCGGGCATGGCGGCCCACACAGACCGCGATCGAGCGGCCTGGCAGCCGCGCCCCACACGAAGCGTGGGCGTCGGGCCGGCCCGTCCTGTCGGCGACCCGCACCCGCTTCCCGGCGGCCTCCCCGCGAGGTCTACGACGCGGCCGCGAACTCCTGGCGGGGGGCCTCCCGCCAGAGGCGGTCGAGGCGGTAGAAGTCGCGGGCCTCGGGCGTGAAGACGTGGACGACCGCGTCGAGCAGGTCGATGAGGATCCAGTCGCCCTCGCGCTCACCCTCGACGCGGCGCGGGAGGATGCCGTGGTCGCGCTTCATGCGCGTCCGGATCTCCTCCGCGATCGCCTTGGTCTGACGGGATGTCTGACCGGTGCAGACGATCAGGTAATCGGTGTAGGACACCAGCCCCCGCATGTCGAGGATCACGATGTCCCTGGCGTTCTTCGACTCCGCCAGCTCGGCGGCGGCCAGGGTCAGCTCGAGCGGGTTCGCGAGGTGTCCTTTCGTCGGACCGGGATTCCGGGCGAGGGTACCACGCCCTCCCGGACGAGTGCCGCCTCCACCGCCGGCGGCAGCAGGTGGCCCACCGGCTGCCCCGCAGCCAGGCGCTCGCGGATCATGGTGGACGACACGCCGATCGCCGGCATGCGGACGATGTCGTGGCGGCCCGGGGCGATGCGCTCCGCCAGGGCCGTCAGGTCCCCGTCGTCGACGCCCTCCCGGGCGACCACGGCGAGGCGGGCGGCGGCTAGGACGCGGTCAGGGTCGCGCCACGACGGGACGCCCGCCAGCTGGTCGGCGCCGAGCACGAACCACAGGTGCACGCCGGGCTCGGCGGCCGCCAGCGCCTCGAGCGTGTCCGCCGTGAAACTCGGCCCCTCGCGCTCCAGTTCGACGCGGGAGACGGTGATGCCATGACGGCCCTCCACCGCCGCATCCGCCCACGCCGCCCGCGCCCGCGCCGACGCGATCTCGCGCCCCAGCTTGTGGGGCGGGGTCCGCGCGGGGACCAGCCGCACCTCGTCCAGCGCGAGCTGCCAGCGCGCCTCGCACGCCATCACCACATGGCCGATGTGGGGCGGGTCGAAGGTGCCGCCCAGGACGCCGACCCGCCGCGGCGCTCCCGCGGCGCTACCGGAGGTGCCCGTGGCCCGTGACCAGGTAGGTGTAGGTCGTCAGCTCGGACAGGCCGATGGGCCCCCGGGCGTGGAGCTTCTGCGTCGAGATGCCGATCTCCGCGCCCATCCCGAACTCGCCGCCGTCGGTGAAGCGGGTGGAGGCGTTCACGTAGACGGCGGCCGCGTCGACCGCATCCTGGAAGGTGCGGGCGGCGTCGAGCGAGCCCGTCACGATCGCCTCGCTGTGCCCGGAGCCGTGACGGGCGATGTGCTCCAGCGCCTCGTCGAGCGAGCCGACCACCCGCACCGCCAGGGTGAGGCCGAGGAACTCGGTGCCGAAGTCGGCCTCGGTCGCCTCCGCGATCCCCTCGGCCGCGTCGCCGAGCACGTCGAGGCCGGCCCGGTCGATGCGGAGCTCCACCGCCTCGGCCCGCAGGCGGGCGACGGCGGCCGGCAGGAACGCCGGGGCGGCATCGCGGTGAACCAGCAGCGTCTCGGCCGCGTTGCACACGCCGGGGCGCTGCACCTTGGCGTTGACGGTGATCTTCAAGGCCATGTCCACGTCGGCGTCGGCATGGACGTAGACGTGGTTGTTGCCCGACGCGGCGTAGATGACGGGCACACGGGAGTGCTCCATCAGGAACGCCTTGAGGTCCTCGCCGCCCCGGGGGATCACCAGGTCGACGGCGCCGGTCATCTGCACCAGGTTCCGCAGCTCCTCCCGGTCGGAGCCGAGCAGGGCGACCGCCCACCGGGGGGCCTCCGCCTCGATGAGGGCGCCGGTCAGGACCTCGGCCAGGATCAGGTTGGAGCGGCTCGCCAGCCGGCTGCCGCGCAGGATCACGGCGTTGCCGCTCTTGATGCAGAGGCTGACCGCGTCGACCGTCACGTTCGGGCGCCCCTCGTAGACGACCGCGACGACGCCGAGGGGCACGCGCCGGCGCACCAGCTCCAGCCCGTTCGGCAGGGTGCGGCCGACGTCGACGACGCCGATCGGGTCGGGCAGGGCGGTGACGTTGCGGACCGCGCGCGCCATGTCCGCCACCCGGTCCTCGTCGAGCAGCAGGCGGTCGATCAGCGCCGGCGCCGCGCGGCCGCGCTTCGCGGCCTCCACGTCCAGCCGGTTCTCGCGCAGGATCTCGTCGCTGCGGCGCTCGAGGGCGTCGGCCATCTCCAGCAGGATCGCGTCGCGGCGGTGGCCGGGTAGCCGCGCCAGCTCCCGGCGGGCTTGGGCGACGTCGGCGACGACTCTCTCGAGCGTGGTCATGGGGACGGGATTACACCACGGCGGCGGCCGTCCGGCCGCCGGTGGGCGGTTCCGCCAGTACGAACTCGTCGCGGTGGATCACCTGGGGCGCGGCATCGGGCAGGCGCCCCCGCACCGCCTCGGACTTGAGCCCGGCGACCATCGACACCTCGTCGGCCGACATCGCCGAGATCCCCTTCCCCACCACTTCGCCGTCCCGGCCGACCACCTCCACCGCGTCCCCCGCGGCGAAGGCGCCCTCGGCCGACACGACGCCCACCGCCAGCAGCGACGTCCCCCGCTCCCGCAGGGCGGTCGCCGCGCCGCCGTCGACCACCACCCGCCCAAGGGTGGGCTTCGCGTGGCGCAGCCACAGCTTGAACGCCGGCTCCGGACGGGGCGACGCCGCGAAGCGGGTGCCGACGTGGCTGCCGGACGCGATCGCCGGGATCACCCCGTCGGCGGTCCCCGAGGCGATCACGCAGGTCACGCCGCCGCCCGTCGCCATGCTCGCCGACGCCACCTTGCTGGAGATGCCGCCGCGTCCGATGCTGCTGGCGCCCATCTCCGCCAGGGGCACGTCCGCGGGGCGTGTGCCCGCCGGCACGTCGCCGATGAGCGCGGGGCCGTCCGGGCCGGGCCCGTAGAGCCCGTCGCGCTCGGTGAGCAGCAGCAGCCACGCGGCGCCCAGGAGGATCGCGACCTGGGCGGCCAGGACGTCGTTGTCGCCGAACGTCAGCTCGTCGGTGGCGGTGGTGTCGTTCTCGTTGATCACCGGGATCGCGCCCAGCTCGATCAGCCGCCGCAGCGTCACCCTGGCGTTGAGGTACGACGCCCGCGCCGCCAGGTCGCTGGAGGTCAGCAGCACCTGGGCCGGCACCACGCCGTGCGGGGCGAACGCCTGCGAGTAGCGCTGGAACAGCACCCCCTGCCCCACCGCGGACGCGGCCTGGAGGTCGGGCAGGGCGCTCGGGCGCTCACGGAACCCCAGGCGGCCGAGCCCGGCGGCCACGGCGCCGCTGGTCACCAGCACGGGGTGGTTGCCCTGGCGGTGCACGCGCACCAGGTCGCGCACGCGCGCCTCCAGCACGTCGTGGCGGAGCTCCCCGGAGGCGTCGACCAGCGTCGATGACCCCAGCTTGACGACGATGACCGCCATCTCAGCCGGCGCGCAGGGCGGCGATCACGCGCGCGCGGAGGGCGTCGACGCCGCGCCCCGTGACGGCATCGACCGCGACGTCGGCGCCGTCCACGGGCTCGGCCTCGTCGGAGTGGGTGGCCACCACGATCTCCTCGGCGCCGTCGCCCACGAAGGGCGCGACGGCGTCGCGGACCAGGGCGATGCGCTCGCCGGCGGGGGCGGGATCGGCGGCATCGACGGCATGGAGCACGACCCGGGCCCGCTCCAGCTGCCCCAGGTGGGCGTCGCGGCGCGGGACGCCGTCGGCGGCCACGCCCGGCAGGTCGGCGACCAGATAGAGGTTGCCGTCCTCGTCCTCCAGCGGGCCGAACGCGGGCTCGCGGGTGGACTGCGGATAGGGTGCCACCGTGGCGGAGGCGCCGGTCAGGGCGACCAGCAGGGCGCTCTTGCCGGCGTTGGGCAGGCCCACGATGCCCACGTCCACCGGCAGCCGCAGCTCCAGGGTGAGCCACGCCTCCTCCCCGGACGTGCCGGGGGTGGTGTTGCGCGGCGCCTGGCGCGTCGACGAGCGGAACGCGCGGTTGCCCACGCCGCCGTCGCCGCCGCGGGCCACGGGCACGCGGTCGCCGGGGGCGGCGAGCTCGGCGATGACGTGGCCGTCGCGCAGCACCCGCGTGCCCGGGGGCACCTCCACCAGCAGGTCGTCGCCGTTGCGCCCGTGGCGCACCTTGCCCTCGCCGTGGCCGCCGTTCGCGCCGCGGTGGTGCACGGCGTGCCGGAAACGCGAGAGGTCGGTGACCTGCTCGTCGGCGACCAGCACGACGCCGCCGCCCCGGCCGCCGTTGCCGCCGTCGGGACCGCCCTTCGGGATCTTCGGCTCACGGCGGAACGACATGCAGCCGTTGCCGCCGTGGCCGCCCTCGACGTTGATCTGCACCCTGTCGGTGAAGGGCATCGGCCCTCCCCCGGCCCAGCCCCGCCCGTCGGCTAGACGGCGGTCGGCTCCTCGGCGTGCACGAAGATCCGGCGGCCCTTGCGGCCGTTGGTGAACTCCACCCGGCCGGTCACCGTGGCGAAGATGGTGTGGTCGCGCCCGATGCCGGCGCCGTCGGCGGGACGGAAGCGGGTGCCGCGCTGGCGGACGATGATGGAGCCGGCCGGGACGACCTGGCCGCCGAACACCTTCACGCCCAGCATCTTCGGCTTGCTGTCACGACCGTTGCGGCTGGAGCCGCCACCCTTCTTGTGGGCCATCTCGTCTGCTTCCCCTGCGGCCTAGGCGGTGATGGACTCGATCTTGACGCGCGTCTGGCGGGACCGGTGGCCCCGGCGCTTGCGCTCGTTGCGCTTCGGCTTGTACGTGAAGACGAGGATCTTCTTGCCGAGCAGGTGCTCCTCGACCGTCGCCGTCACGGTGCCGCCGTCGGCGATCCCGTCGGCGTCGCCGGTGGCGAGGACGCGCGGCGTGAAGCTGGCGCCCTCATCCTGGGCCAGGCGGTCTACGACGATGCGCTCACCCTCGCGAACGCGATACTGCTTGCCCCCGAGGGCGATCACGGCATAGTCGGGCACAGTCGTTCCCTCATACGTTTGAAGAGCGACGGCGGATACTAGCGAGCCGTGACCCGAAGGTCCACGCACGGCCTTCGTCACTGCGCGGCGCGCCGTCGTCTCCGGTTGGCGGGTGACGCGGGCGCAATCCGGACAGCGACGGGCTCCTCCGGCGTCCGGATCCGCATGGCGTGCGGACCGAGGGAGGCGTCGGGCGTCAGATCGATGCCGATGCCGGTGTCCTCCTCCAGCCCCTGGAGGCGGATGCCCTCCTCGCCGCTCATGACCTCCGCGATGCGCGGATTCACGGCGACCGTGACCCGGTCGGAGGCGCGGCCCTTCAGCTGCCGGCGCAGCTCCCGCTCGATGGAGATGGCGTGGGTCTCGTCGCTCGGGATGACGCCGACGCCGGCGCAGGTGGGGCAGATCTCGGTCATGATCTCGCGCGGGCCGTCCGAGATGTTCTGGCGGGTCATCTCCACCAGTCCCAGCGGCGAGATGTCGACGACGTACGTGCGGGTGCGGTCCTTCGCGAGGGCGTCGTCCAGCGCCGCCTTCACGGCCCGTCGGTTCCGCTCGTCGTCCATGTCGATGAAGTCGATGATGATGATGCCGCCGATGTCCCGCAGGCGCAGCTGGCGGACCACCTCGACCGCCGCCTCCAGGTTGGTCTTCGTGATCGTGTCCTCCAGGCGGTTGCCGCCCTTGCCGACGTTGCGGCCGGAGTTGACGTCGATGACCGTCATCGCCTCGGTGTCGTCGATCACCAGGTAGCCGCCCGACGGCAGCGGGGCGCGGCGGTCCATCGTGGAGCGCAGGCTCGCCTCCACGCCCTTCGCGACGAACAGCGGCTCGTCCTCGACCCAGTGGCGCACCCGGTCCCCCATCTCCGGGGACGTGCGCTTCAGGAACCCCTGGATGCGCTCGAACTGGGTCTCGTCGTCGACCAGCACCTCCTCGACGTCCGCGTTCAGCAGGTCGCGGATCACGCGGAGGGAGATGTCGGCCTCGGAGTAGAGGAGCGTCGGCGCCTTCGCCAGGCCGCCGCGCTCCTGGAGCGTCTGCCACAGGCGCTTCAGGAAGGCCAGGTCGCGGGCGATCTCGCGGGCCGACGCGCCGGCGGCCGCGGTCCGGACGATCAGGCCGCCCGTCTCCAGCGGCAACGCGCCGCAGATGGAGCGCAGGCGCGTCCGCTCGTCGTCGGGCAGGCGCTTGGACACGCCCACGCCCTCGCCGAACGGCACGTACACCACGAACCGCCCCGCCAGCGACAGCTGCATCGTGAGGCGCACGCCCTTGGTGCCCATCGGGTCCTTGGTGGCCTGCACCAGGATCTCGTCACCCCGCTTCAGCAGGTCGGCGATCTGGCGCTTGCGCTTCGGCACGCCGAGCGCGACGACCTCGTCGACGTGGAGGAAGCCGTTCTTCTCCAGGCCGATCTCGATGAAGGCGGCCTCCATGCCCGCGAGGACGTTCTCGACCCGCCCCTTCCAGACGTGGCCGACGACGGAGCGCTGGCCCCGCCGCTCGATGTAGCACTCGGACGCGCGGCCGTCCTCCATGATGGCCACACGGGTCTCGGCGCGGTCGACCGAGACCAGGATCTGCTTCTTCAGGACTGACTCCTCGGTGGATTCGACGTCCCCAGGCCCAGTCGGGCGGCGACGCGGTCGAAGGCGGGGCGGAGGGGCTCCAGGGGGATCCCCTCGACGAGTTCGTGTCCGGACTCGAGACGGGCGAGGGTCGTCTCGCCGACCGCGCGCGTCGCGGCGTACGCCACCGCGCCGCGGGCGGCCCAGCCGGCGCCGGGCACCAGGCCCACGGCGCTGCGCGCGATGGCGCGCCAGGCGAAGCCGGCCCCGAACAGGCCGAGCGCCTCCACGGCGCGCTCGGGGCCGAAGCGGTAGCCGTACATGCTCTCCAGCTCGGCGACCAGGCGGATCTGGATCAGGGTGATGCCGGGCATGTCGACGCCGGGGAACGGCAGGGCGCCGATCGCCGCGGACTGCTTGGCGCGGCGGACGATCAGGTCCTGCCCCACCGGCTTCCGCAAGCCCGGGTAGCGCCACCCGGAGGCGACGGCGTCCTCGCCGAGGTGCGGCAGGATCGCCGCGATCCCGGCGTCACGGCCGTCGTCGCCGTCCAGCGACGGGACGTGGACGATGTTCGACATCTCCAGGCGGCGGCCGCGGAGCATCCGCTCCTCCAGCTCGGCGCGCTCCCCCGCGTCGCCGATCAGCATCGCGACGGCGCCGCCGCCCTGGCGGCGACGGGCGACGAGCGCGGGGGCGCCGATGCTGAGATCGGTGTCGCGGCGCACCGGCAGGATCGCCAGGGCGTCCTCGTCGGGCGCGGTCACGTCCCCGTCCAGGATGCCGCGGAGCCGGGCCACCGACGCAGGGTCGCCCGGCAGCAGGTGGATGCGCCCGCCGCCCTCCGTCAGCTGGTCGGCCTCGCGCACCGCCCCGGCGATGGGCCTGACCACGCGCAGGACGGCGCCCGCGCGCCCGATCACCCCCACCGCGCTAGCCCGGTACGGCCGACCGGCGCTGGTGGATGCCGAGCAGCAGCCCGATGGCGATGAGGGTGGTCAGGGTGTGGCTTCCGCCGTAGCTCATGAGAGGGAGCGGGATGCCGGTGATGGGCATGATCCCGATCGTCATCCCGATGTTAACGAACACCTGGAAGCCGATCATGGCGACGACGGCCCCCGCGACCAGCATGTCCATCTGCGAGGACGCCCGGGCCATCGTGCGCAGGCCCCTCCAGAGGACCAGGCCGTAGAGCAGGATCAGCAGCCCTCCCCCCGCGAACCCGAACATCTCGGAGGTCGCGGCGAAGATGAAGTCGGTGTGGTGCTCCGGGATGAAGTCGCCGTTCGCCTGGGTGGCGCCGTCGGGGCCCTTGCCGAGCGCCCCGCCCGACCCGATCGCCGTCTTGCTCTGGTCGAGCTGGTAGCCGGCGTCGCTGGTGTCGCGCTCGGCGCCGATGAACGCCGTGAGCCGCTCCACCTGGTAGTCCTGGAGCACCTTCACGCCGGCGTGCGGGAGGATCCACAGGACGCTCAGGATCAGGATCGCCAGGATCGACCCGGCCACCGCGAAGTGGGACCACGGCACGCCGACCAGGAACAGGATCGCGGCGAGCACGGCCGCGTACACCAGCGACGTCCCCAGGTCGGGCTGCAGGAACACCACGCCGGCGGGGATCGCCGCCACCACCCCGAGGTAGAGGGTGTAGCGCGCGCTGCCGAGGTCCTCGATCTTGTCGATCGCGAGGGCCGCCAGCACGATGGCGATCGCGACCTTCCCCATCTCGGAGGGCTGCAGGTTGAACGGGCCCAGGTCGATCCAGCGGTTCGAGCCCTTCACGGCGGTGCCTACCACGTAGACGACGGCCAGGGCGCCGAGCAGGCCGCCCCAGATCGCCCACGCCCACCGGGCGAGCCGGTCCAGGTTGACCCGGGTCGCGACGACCATCAGGACGACGCCCACGACCGTGAACAGGATCTGGCGGTCCATGTAGAAGCGGGGGTCGCCGGGGATGTCGTCCTCGGTGGTCTTGCCGACCACGAAGATGCTGAACACGCTGATCACGGCGACGCCGAACAGCAGCACCCAGTCGAGCCCCCCGACCGCCGCCCGGAGCCGCTCGGCGACGCCGCCGCCGCGGGGTGGCGCGATCGTCGTCATCGGCTCTCCACCGTCGGCTGGCCGCACAGGCCGCCGTCGAACCCGAGGTCTGCGCCCATCGTGCGGCACACCACCGGCGCGGCCGCGTTGGCGCCAGTGCCGCCGCGCTCGATGACCACGGCCACCACGATGCTCGGGTCGTCGTAGGGGGCGTAGCCGACGAACCAGGAGTGGTCCTCGCCGCCGTCGCCGGGCTCGGCGGTGCCGGTCTTGCCCGCCACCTTCGCGTCGGCCGGCAGGTTCGCGAACACGCTGGTGGAGGTGCCCTGTCCGCCGTTCGCCGCGAGGTACAGCCCCTCCCGGATCTGCTGGAGGCCGGCGATGTCGATCTGCCGCGCGGGGCGGCCCTCCGACAGCTTCTGCACCACGCGGCCGTTGGGGTCGCGGACGCTCTGCGCCACCGTCGGGGTCACGACCGTACCGCCGTTGGCGATCGCCGCGTACGCCACCGCCATCTGGATCGGCGTGACCTGCAGGTATCCCTGCCCCACGCCGAGCTGGATCGTGTCGCCGGCGAGCCACGACCGGTCGAAGTCGCTGAAGTCGGGGCCGGCGAAGTTCTTCTTCTTCCACGGCGGGTCGGGGACGAGGGCGGGGGTCTCCCCCGGCAGGTCCACCCCGGTGTCGCGCCCCAGGCCGAACTCCCGCGCCTCCTCCTGCAGCGGGAACTCGCGCTTGTCGGTGTTCTGGGCCCGCCAGAGCCGGTCGGCCACCTGGTAGAAGAACGTGTCGCTCGACACCTCCAGGGCCGTCGGCAGGGTCACCCAGCCATGGCCGCGGCGCTCGAAGTTCGAGAACTCCTGCTTGTGGAGGGTGATCGTCGGCAGGGACTCGAGCTCGGTGTCCACGGTGATCTCGCCGCCGGCGATGCCCGCAGCGGCCGTGATGGGCTTGAACGTGGAACCCGCCGGATAGACGCCCTGGACGGCCCGGTCGAGGAGCGGCCTCTCCTCGTCGTTGTTGATCCGGGTGATCTCCTTGTCCTTGCGCTTGACGAAGATCTCCGGGTTGTAGGTCGGGTACGACGCCAGCGCGAGCACCTCGCCGGTCCGCGGGTCCATCGCCACGCCCGCGGCGCCCTTCGCCCCCGTCACGGAGGCGGCGTCCGCCAGGCCCGCCTCCAGCGCCTTCTGCGTCTTCAGGTCGATCGAGAGCTGGATGTTGCGCCCCGGGACCGGCGCGCGCGAGCTGATGTACTCCCGGCCCTGCGGCTCGCCGGCGGCGTCGACCTCAACGACCGCACGGCCGGGGGTGCCGGTCAGGAAGTCCTCGTACTGCTGCTCGATGCCGCCCTTGCCCACCACCTCGTCGCCCTGGTAGCCCTTGCGGCGGTACGCGGCGATCTCGGTGGGGCCGATGCGGCCGGTCTGGCCCAGGATGTGGGCGGCCGTGGAGCCCTCGGGGTACGAGCGCAGGAAGGTGTTCTGGAGGCTGATCCCCGGGAAGTCGCGCTGGCGCTCCGCCAGGTACTGCGAGATGCCGGGGTCGATGTTCTGGGCCAGGACCACCGGCTCCAGCGGCTGGTCGTCGCCGCCGTCCACGTCCTTGATGAGCTCGGATGCGGGGACGCCGATCACCTTGGAGAGGCGGTTGAGGACGGCCGCCCGGCGCGCCCCCTGCAGCTCGCGCGGCTGGGCGACGAGGTTCTCGCCGATCGTGTTCTTCACCAGGGCGGTGCCGTTGCGATCGACGATGTTGCCGCGCGGGGCCTCCGAGACGACGGTGCGCAGCCGGTTGCCCTCCGCGCGCTGGGCGTACTGCTCGCCGGCGATGACCTGGAGGAACCAGAGGCGCACCAGCAGGATGCCGAGCAGGGTCAGCGCGATGCCGCCGAGGATGGCGATGCGCACGGCGATCCTGGGCGTCAGGGCCGGGGCCCACCCCCCGCCCCCGCCGCCGCCGACGCGCCCGGAGGGACGCCGTGGCCGGAACGTCGTCGTCATGCGGTCATCCGGGACCAGGGCTCCACCACGCGCGGGGCGCCCAGCAGGCGGCGCCCGACGAGCAGCACGGGCGGGCTCAGCAGGGCGGTCAGGGCGACGGTGGGCAGCAGCAGCTGGGCGACGAACTCGGACGCGGGCATGCTGTTGCCCAGCAGGAGCTGGAACACGGCGTAGCCGAGCTGCACCGCGAGGGTGGCGATCACCGACAGCAGGAGCGGCGCGAGCAGGCCCGACGACTCCTCGCGCTCGCAGTAGCGCCCGCACCAGGCCCCGACCGCCAGGTACAGCAGGGCCATCACCCCGAGGGTGCCGACCGGCGAGGTCAGCTCGATGAGCAGGCCGGCGCCGAACCCGGTGACCGCGCCCACCAGCGAGCCGCGCAGCAGCGCGACCACCACGACGGTCGGCGCGATCAGGTCGGGGATGCCGTCGGCCACGTTGATGTACGGCATGACCGACACCTCGAGCACGACCGCGACCAGCACCATGAGCACCACCCAGCCCAGGCCCGCGCCGCGCGGGCGCGACCGGGGGACGCTGCTGGCGGGACCGAGCGCGCGCGTCGGCGTGTCGGTGGTCATCCGGCCGCGCGCTCCTTCGCCTTCTGGCTCACGGGGACCAGCACCGCCAGGTAGGTGAGGCGACGGGCGTCGACGTACGGGGTGACCTGCACCGTCTGCTGCACGTCGACCTCCTGGCTGCCGAAGCTGGTGACCGCGCCCACCGGGATGCCCGGTGGATAGACGGACAGCAGGTTCTTGACCTTGAAGCCGGACGTGACCACGGTCTGCCCCTGCTGGATGCCGGCGGCGCGCGGCACGCCGGTCAGCTGGAGCTGCCCGGGGGTGGTCGACTGCAGGACGCCGGGGAAGTTGCCGGCCTCGGGGATGGTGGCGCCCACCTCGGTGCGCCCGTCGGTGAGGAAGGCCACGGCGGCCGAGTTGGAGCTCACGGACGTGACGTATCCGACGAGCGCGGCGCCGGTGCCGGTGCCGGCGACGACCGGCGAGTTGCGCACGACGCCGGACGAGCTGCCCACATCGACCCGCGCCGAGCGGTACCAGTCGGTCCAGGAGCGCTGGATCACCAGGCCCACCTCGCGGCGGTAGCCGCCGAGCTCCTTGCCGGTGTCGAGCATCGCGTCGACGCCGAGCAGGGACTCGAGCTCGGTGAGCCGCTGGTCGCGCACGGCGTTGTCGGCGGCGCGCGCCTGGAGCACGTCGTTCTGCAGCTGGAGGTCGGCCGCGCGGTCGCGGGCGTCCTTCAGGCTCGTCATCCAGCCCCACGCGTCGCGGAACGGCTGGACGGCGCGCGTGGCCCCCTCCTGGACGGGCGCCATCACGCTGGCCGAGGTGGCCTGCACGCCGTGCAGCGGTCCGTCGGAGCCCTCGCGGAAGTAGCCGGTGAAGATCACCAGGCAGACGACCGCGAGGACGGCGATGACGCCGCGCCGCACGGTCGCCCGGCGGCGGGCGATCCCAGAGGTTGCGGGCACGGCCATCAGGCGCTGCGGGGTCGGGGTCCCCGGATCAGTACCGCTTGCGGTGTCGGCCGTTGGACGAGGCCTTCTGCATGACCTCGAACTCCTCCAGCGAGCGGCCGGAGCCCACCGCCACGCAGGTGAGCGGGGACTCGGCGACGTGGATCGGCATCTCCGTCTCGCGCCGGAGGCGCTCGTCGAGGCCCTGCAGCAGGGACCCGCCGCCGGCCATCATGATCCCGCGGTCCATGATGTCCGAGGCCAGCTCGGGCGGCGTCTTGTCGAGCGTGCTCTTCACGGCGTCGATGATCTGCACGAGAGGCTCCTCGAGGGCGTCGCGGACGTCCTCCGAGGACAGCACGACCGTCTTCGGAAGTCCCGTGATCATGTCGCGGCCCCGGATCTCCGCCTGGACCTCCTCGCGGAGCGGGTAGGCCGAGCCGATCTCGAGCTTCACCTCCTCGGCCGTCTGCGAGCCGATCATCAGCTTGTACTCCTTCTTGACGTAGCTGATGATCGCTTCGTCCAGCTCGTCGCCGCCGACGCGGATCGACTGCGCCACGACGATGCCGCCGAGGGAGATGACGGCCACCTCGGTGGTACCGCCGCCGATGTCCACCACCATGTTCCCGGTGGGCTCCGCCACCGGCAGCCCGGCCCCGATGGCCGCGGCCATCGGCTCCTCGATGAGGAACGCGCTGCGCGCGCCGGCCGACAGGGTTGCCTCCTCGACCGCGCGCTTCTCCACCCCGGTCACGCCGGAGGGGACGCAGACGACGACGCGGGGATGGGCCCAGCGATTCTGGTGCACCTTCTGGATGAAGTGGCGCAGCATCTGCTCGGTCACGTCGAAGTCGGCGATGACGCCGTCCTTGAGCGGCCGGATGGCGCTGATGTTGCCGGGGGTGCGGCCCAGCATGCGCTTGGCCTCGATGCCGACGGCGTGGACCTCGCCGGAGCGCTGGTCGATGGCCACCACCGACGGCTCCGACAGCACGATGCCGCGGCCGCGCACGTAGACCAGCGTGTTGGCGGTGCCGAGGTCCACGGCCATGTCGCGGCCGCCGAAACCGGTCAGGTAGCTCCAGAAGCCGATCGGTCGCCTCCCCTGCTGATGGCGTTCCCCGCGGACAGCCCTGCAAAGCGCGGGATTCTACCCGACCGCCGCCATGGCGTGGCCAGCCTGCCGGTGCGCCCCGGGCCGCGGCGAGCGTACCGTCCCCGGAGGCGGGTTGCCAACTGGGGGTCGCCCGTCTGCAACGCGTCATCGGCGGCGTCCGGTACCTTTTTCCGGATGGCCTCGCCGCCGCTCTTCGCCGACGACAACAGCTCGTACCGGCGGGCGATGCGCAAGCAGCAGCGTGAGGAGGAGGTGCGCGAGGCGCGCCGCCGCGAGATCCTCGCGACGCTCCGCCGCCTCAAGGAGGAGGCCGGGAACGACGAGGTGCTGGCCGCGCAGGAGCGCGCCCGCCGCCACGCCGACCTGCTGGAGCGCTACCCGCCCCTCTGGTAGCCGCGGCAGGTCCGGGTGCGGTGCCCGTCCGTACCCTTCGGGAATCACCCGTGCGGGCCGCCGTCCGGCGGCCGGCGAGTCCGAGGGAGGCGATGGCATGGCGAAGCTCCAGGTCGGCACCGAGAACGGCATCCCGGTCGAGATCCACTACGAGGACGTCGGCGAGGGGCGCCCCGTGGTCCTGATCCACGGCTGGCCGCTGAGCGGGCGGTCATGGGAGCCCCAGGTCCGCCCCCTGGTGGAGGCGGGCTTCCGGGTGATCACGTACGACCGGCGCGGCTTCGGGTGGTCCAGCCAGCCGTGGAACGGCTACGAGTACGACACGCTGGCCGCAGACCTGCGCGCCCTGATCGAGCACCTGGACCTGCGGGACGCGGCGATCGTGGGCTTCTCGATGGGCGGCGGCGAGGTGGCCCGCTACCTCGGGGCGCACTCCGACGACCGCGTGTCGGCGGCGGTGTTCGCCGCGGCGATCCCGCCGGCGTTGAAGAAGACCGACGACAACCCGGACGGGGCGGCGCCGGACAGCCTGCTCGCCGACTTCCAGGGCCAGATCCGCGCGGACCGCCCGGCCTTCGTCGACGGCTTCCTGACCAACTTCTTCGCCGTCGGCGACCGGACCGACCTCGTCAGCGAGGCCACGCGGCGGTACTGCCTGGACATCGCGGAGTTCGCGTCGCCGAAGGGCACGCACGACTGCGTCGCCGCGTGGGGCACGGACTTCCGGAAGGACCTGGAGGGCGTGTCGATCCCGGTGCTGGTGATCCACGGCGACTCGGACGGGATCGTCCCGTTCGAGGCGAGCGGCAAGCGGGTGGGCGAGATGATCGACGGGGCGCAGGTCGTCCTGGTGGAGGACGCCCCCCACGGGCTCAACGTCACCCACGCCGAGGAGTTCAACCGCGCCCTGCTCGGCTTCCTGCAGGGGTAGCCCGACGGATGTCGATCCGCGCCCGGGCCGTTCGTCGTCGAGGTGACGACGAGGCGGCCCGGGTGGCCGCCGAAGGAGGAGGCGCGATGACCAAGCTCCGGTGCCACATCTCGATCTCGGCCGACGGCTATGTCGCCGGCCCGGATCAGAGCATGGAGGAGCCGCTCGGGGTGGGCGGGATGCGGCTCCACGACTGGGCGATCTCGCTGGCGGCGTGGCGCGCGGCCCACGGGATGCCCGGCGGAGAGGTGAACGCGAGCACCCCGGTCATGGAGGAATCGACCGCCGGCGTCGGCGCCGGCGTGATGGGCCGCAACATGTTCGGCCCCCCCGGGGGCGGCGACTGGGGGGACGGCGCCTGGACGGGCTGGTGGGGCGACGAGCCGCCGTTCCACCACGAGGTCTTCGTCCTGACCCATCACCCGCGCGAGCCGCTGGAGATGGCGGGCGGCACGACCTTCCATTTCGTCACCGACGGGATCGAGCGGGCGCTGGAGCGGGCGACGGCGGCCGCGAACGGCAGGGACGTGCGACTGCACGGCGGCGGTCAGGTCGCCAACGCGTTCCTGGCGGCCGGGCTTCTCGACGAGCTGGAGGTCAGCATCGCCCCGGTGCTGCTCGGGGGCGGCTCCCGCCTGTTCGACGGCGTCGGCGGCGACGTCCGCCTCGAGCGGGTCCGCGTGGTCGAGGCCCCTCGCGCCACGCACATCACCTACCGCGTGCTCAGGTGACGGGCGGGGCCCGCACGGTCAGGCGTGCGTGTCCCTCCGCTCGATCGCGTACTCCACGGCCGCCCGGATGTCGGCCTCGCTCGCGTCGCCCGGGACGCCGCGGTGGCCGTACTGGGAGCCCCAGAGCGCCAGGATCGAGCCGGCCGCGTCGGCCAGTTCCTGGGCCTTGTGGTGGCCGCCGTACTCCACGAAGCGGGCCTTGCGGCCGGTCTGCCAGCGCCAGATCGTGTCGCCGTCGGCCTCGTGGATGATCGCGTAGAGCTTCTCGTCGCCCATGCCGCCTCCGGTTCGACGGGTTCGACCTGGGAGGATAGCCTCGACCCATGGACGACCGGCCGCCCGACCGGCACCCCGATGGAGAGCCGAACCCCTTCGACGCCCACGCCGGCACGCTGACCGGCGTCCACCCGCCAGGGTTCCTCGAGGAACTCCGCGACGAGTGGGCGCCCAGGGGCCTCAGCGGACGGCCGGACTGACCCAGGGGGCCAGACCCAGATCCTCGAGGGCCGCGCCGAGGGCGGCGACGGGCAGCCCGACCACCGTGGCGTAGGAGCCCTCGATGCGCTCCACCAGCGCCGCCCCCGCCCCCTGGATGGCGTAGGCCCCCGCCCGCTCCCGCCACTCGCCGGCGTCGAGGTACCAGCGCAGCAGCCCCTCGGAGAGGGGACGGAACGTCACGCGCGTCTCGTCGGCCACCTCGCGCGTCGTCGCCGGAGTTCGAATGAACACCGCGGACACGACCGAATGAACGCGGCCGGACAGGGCGCGGAGCATCGCCTCCGCCTCCCCCCGGTCGGCCGCCTTCCCCAGGGCGCGGCCGTCCAGCAGCACCTCGGTGTCCGCCCCGATCACCGCGTCGCCGGGGCCGAGCGGCGGGATGGCGCGGGCGGCCACGTCCTCGGCCTTCGCCCGCGCGTTCGCGACCGGGTCGGCGCCCTCGTCGACGCCCGACACCACCACCCGGAACTCCACCCCCAGCGCGCCGAGCAGCGCCCGCCGCTGAGGCGAGCGCGACGCGAGGAGGATCAAGCGCCGAGCTTCGGGAAGTGCAGCTTCAGCTCGCGGACGCCGGACTCCGGGCTGTCGGACCCGTGGATCACGTTCTGCCCGACCTCCAGGGCGAAGTCGCCGCGGATGGTCCCGGGCGGCGCGTCCATCGGGTTGGTCGGCCCCATCATCGTGCGGAGCGCGGCGACGCTGCCCTCCGGCCCCTCAACCGCCATCATCACGACCGGTCCCGAGGTGATGAAGTCCACCAGCTCGCCGAAGAAGGGCCGCTCACGGTGCTCACCGTAGTGCTCCTCGGCGGCCGTGCGCTCCATCGTCGCCTTCTCCAGCGCCAGGATCGACAGGCCGCGGCGCTCGATGCGGGAGACGATCTCCCCCGTCAGGCCGGCCGCCACGCCGTCGGGCTTCACCATCACGAACGATCGCTCGGTCATACGTCTCCTGTGTCGGGATCCGGACGCGGGCGCCGCCACCTGCCGGTGCGGCCCGTGTCGCCCTCGGCGGGCCTCCGCCGGGCGGCCTCGCGGGCCTCGGCGCGCTCGCGCGCGGGGATGGGGTCGTTCACGTCGCGCGGCGGCGCCGCGCGGTCGGCGGCCATCCGGAGCCGGAACTCGAGCTCCGTCAGCCGCTGATCCAGGTCGCGGACGTCGTCGTAGGACGCCACGCCCTGCTGGCGCAGCGCCCGCGCCAGGTTCGCCGGGTCGGACTGCACGCCCTCGCGCGCGAGCATCCGGCCGACGATCTGCTGCCCCTCGGAATCGCCGAGCTCCCCGAGCCGCTGCTCCAGGGCGAGCAGCTCCAGCTCGCGCTCGCGCGCCTCGTCGAGGTACTCCGGCGGACGGACGATCAGGTAGATGACCGTCCCGAGGAACGGGATGAGGACGGACAGGGCGACGCATGCGGCGATGGGGCCGGGCGCCTCGATGCGGCGCCGCGCGTCCTGGTAGGTCCAGTAGATCAGGGCGAGCCACAGCAGCACCACGAAGACGCGCAGCAGGATGCTGATCGCGCTCCAGAGGCCCGAGTCGAAGAAGTTGGAGATCGACTCGAACGGGTCACTGCTGTCGGAGCTCGTACCTGCCTGTGCCGCGATGAAGGCGAGCATCACTGGGAGTCCTTGAGCATGGCGCTCTATTTCGCCTCGGACGGGTCGATGCCCTTCCGGGCGCGGGGCATCGTAGCAGGGGTTTCCCCGCTCCCAGCGGCCATCCGTGGTCGCAGATCCGCCAGCAGGTACAGCGAGCCCGCCACCAGCACCGCCCCGTCCGGTCCCGCCAGCTCGCGCGCGGCCGCCAGCGCGGCGGCGGGATCCTCCACCGCCCGCGCCGGCACGCCGGCCTCCCGCGCCCGCGCCGCCAGCGCCCCGGCCGGCACCGCCCGCGCGTGGCTCGACCGGGTCGCCACCATCTCCGCCACCGCCCCACGGAGCGCCGCGACCATCGCCCCCGCGTCCTTGTCGCCCAGCACCGACACCACCGCGACGGGCCGGCGGCCGGCGAGCACCCCCGGCAGCGACTGCACCATCGCCTCCATCCCCGCGGGGTTGTGGGCGCCGTCGAGCAGCACGTCCGGGCGCCCCGGGAACAGCTCGAGCCGGCCGGGCATCCGCACGCCGCCGACCGCGTCGCGCAGCGGGCCCGGCTCGAGGGCGCCCCCCACCACCAGCTCGGCGGCCGCGAGCGCGATGGCCAGGTTGGGCCGCTGGAACGCCCCGCGCAGCGCGAGCGGCAGCCGCGCGTAGACGGTGTTCGGCGTGGTGACCTCGACCCCCCGGGGGGTGTCGCGCGCAGTCACATCGACGCCGTAGCGCAGGGGGCGAAGCCGCCTGCGCATGCATTCGCCGTCGACCGCCAGCCGGGCCGCGGGCGTGAGCGGGCCCACCACCAGGCGGTCCGTGCCGTCGGCGGCCACCGCCAGCTTCTCGGCGGCGATCGCCGCCTCGGTGTCGCCCAGGAACTCGGTGTGCTCCAGCGTCACGTTGGTCAGGATCACGGCGGCGCCGTCGGGGAGCACGTTCGTCGCGTCCCAACGGCCGCCGAGGCCCGCCTCCACCGCGACGGCATCGACCCCGGCCACCTGGAACGCCCGGAACGCGATCGCGGTGAGCGCCTCGAACTGGGTGACGGTGTCGCCCTCCTCCAGGGGGAGCGCCCCGGCGGCGTCGCGGACGTCGCCGGCGGCGGCCGCGAACGACGCGTCGTCCAGCTGCACCCCGTCCAGTTGGACGCGCTCGGTCCAGTCGAGGATGTGCGGGGAGAGGTACGTCCCCACCCGCCGGCCCGTCCCCGCCAGCGCCGCGGCGGCGAGGCGCGTGGTCGAGCTCTTGCCGTTGGTCCCCACCACGTGGACGGCCGGGGCCGCCCGCTGCGGGTCGCCTAGGGCGGCGAGGAGGGCGCGGATGCGCTCCAGGCCGAAGCGCATGCCCAGGATCTCCAGCCCCGCGATCCAGGCGCGGGTCTCGGCGGGGGTCACCCTGGAGCCGACGGGGATCGTGGATGCGGGGCGTGCGAGCGCCGCGGCAGGCGTGATTCGGCGTCGCACGAGAAGGGTCGCCCCTCGCGTCGCGCCGAATCGCGCCTGACGCGAGTGATCGCGCGCATCCGCGCCGCGAGACGCGGCGGTTCCGGGGTCACTCCAGGGCGGCGATGCGGGCGGCCAGGGCCTCGCGCTCGGCGGCGTAGCGGGCCGCCTTCTCGCGCTCGGCCTCGACGAGGTGCGCGGGGGCGCGCTCGACGAAGCGCGCGTCGGCCAGCTTGCGCTCGGCCCGGTCGCGCTCGCTGTCGGCCTTCGCGAGCTCGTCCCGCAGGCGGGGGCCCGCCACCCCCGGGGCGACCCCCCCCCCGCGCGGCCCCCCCGCCGGGGAAGGCCCCCCCGGCAGCAGGCCCCCCACGAGCGTGGGCCGGGCCGCGTCGTCGGCCGCCTCGACCGGGTCGAGGGCCGCGACGGCGGGCGCCGGGGGCGGGGCCATCGCCAGCGTGGTGCGGGGCGGCAGGTTCCGGCGGGAGCGGTAGCCGCGCAGGGCCGTGACGACCTCCTGGACGGCGGCGATCTCGGCCTCCGCCGCGTCGTCGGCGGCGCCGGGCGCGACGGGCGGGGCGTGGACGGCCATGAGGCCCTCGGCGCCCGGCATCCGGGCCCAGCACTCCTCGGTCACGAACGGCATGAGCGGGTGGACCAGGGCCAGGATCTGCTCCAGCGCGAAGCCGGCGACGTCGGGGGTCGCCTCGCCGGCCTTCAGCAGCTCCAGGTACCAGTCGCAGTAGTCGTCGAAGACCAGCTCGTAGATGAGCTTCGCGAGCTGGGACATCTCGAAGCGGGCCGTCAGGTCTGCGGCCTCCCCCACCGCCCGGGCGACGCGCGACGCGATCCAGCGGTCGGCGAGCGAGCGCGGCTCCGGCGCGGCCAGGCCGGCGCGGCCGCCGCGCTCGACGACCAGACGGGTGGCGTTCCAGAGCTTGGTGACGAGCTGGCGCCCCTGGTCGATGCGGTCCGCCGAGAAGCGCACGTCCTGGGTGCTCGACATCATCAGCAGCCCGAAGCGCAGGGCGTCGGCGCCGTGCTCCTCCACCACCTCCAAGGGGTCGATACCCGTGCCGAGCGACTTGCTCATGCGCCGCCCGTCGGGCGCCTGGATGACCGAGTGGATGTAGACCTCGGTGAACGGGTCCTCGTCCAGGAACTCGTCGCCCATCATCACCATGCGGGCGACCCACAGGAAGATGATGTCCCGCGCGGTCGAGAGGACCTGCGTGGGATAGAACTTCTCGAGCTCCGGGGTGCGCTCCGGCCACCCCAGGGTGGCGAACGGCCACAGGGCCGAGCTGAACCACGTGTCGAGCACGTCCTCGTCGCGCTCCCACCCGTCGCCCGCGGGCGCCGTCAGGCCCACGTGGATCTCGTCGCCCCGGTACCAGACCGGGATCTGGTGGCCCCACCACAGCTGGCGGCTGATGCACCACGGCCGGATCTCGCGCATCCAGTTGAGGTAGACCTCGCCCCACTTGGGCGGGGTGAAGCGCACGCGCCCGCGCTCGACGGCGGCGATCGCCGGCTCGGCGAGGCGGCTCATGTCGCAGAACCACTGGAGCGAGATGATCGGCTCCACCCGCGCCCCGGAGCGGTGCGAGAACGGCACGGTGTGGGTGTAGGGCTCCTCCTTGCGCACCAGGCCGATCGCGCGCAGGTCCTCCAGCACGCGCTCCTGGCATTCGGCGGGGGTCAGACCCGCGTAGAAGGGGCCGGCGCCGTCCGTCATGCGGCCGTCCTCGCCGATGACGTTGATCGCCTCCAGCCCGTGGCGCTGGGCGATGGCGAAGTCGTTGGGGTCGTGGGCGGGCGTGACCTTCAGGGCGCCGGTGCCGAACTCGGGCTGGACGTGCTCATCGGCCACGATCGGGAGCTCGCGCCCGAGCAGCGGCAGCGTCACCGTCCTGCCGATGAGGTCCCGGTAGCGCTCGTCGTCGGGGTTCACCGCCACGGCGGTGTCGCCCAGCATCGTCTCCGGCCGGACGGTCGCGACCACGATCTCGCCGGACCCGTCGCTGAGCGGATAGGCGATCGACACCAGGGTGTCGGTGACCTCGCGCTCCTCCACCTCCAGGTCGGAGATGGCCGAGCCGAGGCCGGGATCCCAGTTGACCATGTAGCGGTCGCGGTAGATGTAGCCCTTCTCGTGGAGGGCGACGAACACGTGGAGCACGGCGGTCGCGTAGGCGTCGTCCATCGTGAACCGCTCGCGGCCGTAGTCGAGGGTGCAGCCGAGGCGCTTCAGCTGGCCGATGATCTGGCCGCCGTACTCCTCCTTCCACTCCCAGACACGGCGCACGAACTCCTCGCGGCCCAGCTCCCGGCGATAGATCCCCTCGGCCGCGAGGGCCTTCTCCACCACCGCCTGGGTGGCGATGCCGGCGTGGTCGGTGCCGCAGATCCACTCGACCTCGTCGCCCGCCATGCGCCGCGTGCGGCACAGGACGTCCTGGATCGTGTTGTTGAGGGCGTGCCCCATGTGGAGCGCCCCCGTGACGTTCGGGGGCGGGATGGCGATGGAGAACGCCGGGCGGTCGCTGCCCGGGTCGGCGCGCCCGACGCCGGCGTCGGCCCACCGCTCCACCCACTTGGGCTCGTCCTGCGACGGCACGAAGCGACTCGGGGCGCTACTGGACATCGGACCGGGGTGCGGGGCTACGCGGACTCCCCGCCCGCCTCGGCGGCGCGCCCGGGGGCCTCCGTCACGAGGGTCGGCGGGAGGCCCTTCTCGATCGTCTCGCGGGTGACCACGCACTTGCGCACGTCGTCGCGGGACGGGAGCTCGAACATGACGTTGAGGAGCGCCGCCTCCATGATGGAGCGCAGGCCGCGGGCGCCCGTCTCGCGCTCCAGCGCCTTGTCGGCGATGGCGTTCAGCGAGTCGTCGGCGAACACCAGCTCGACGTCGTCGAAGCTGAAGAAGCGCCGGTACTGGCGGACGAGCGCGTTCTTCGGCTCGGTCAGGATCTGCACCAGATCGTCGCGCTTCAGCTGGTGCACCGCCGAGATGACCGGCAGGCGGCCGATGAACTCCGGGATGAGGCCGTAGTTCATGAGGTCCTCGGGGAGGACCCTGCTGAACACCTCGTGGGGGTCGTGCTCGTGGCGGGCCTTCACGTCGGCGGCGAAGCCCACGCCCTTGTGGCCGATGCGGCGCTCGATGATCTTCTCGAGGTTCGCGAACGCGCCGCCGCAGATGAACAGCACGTTGGTGGTGTCGATGGTCAGGAACTCCTGGTGCGGGTGCTTGCGCCCGCCCTGCGGCGGCACCGACGCCACCGTGCCCTCCAGGATCTTCAGCAGCGCCTGCTGCACGCCCTCGCCGGACACGTCGCGCGTGATCGACGGGTTGTCCGCCTTGCGCGCGATCTTGTCGACCTCGTCGATGTAGATGATCCCGGTCTCGGCCTTCTTCACGTCGAAGTCGGCGGCCTGGATCAGCTTGAGGAGGATGTTCTCGACGTCCTCGCCCACGTAGCCGGCCTCGGTGAGGGCCGTGGCGTCCGCGATGGCGAACGGGACGTTGAGGATGCGCGCGAGCGTCTGCGCCAGGAGCGTCTTGCCGCAGCCGGTGGGTCCCAGCAGCAGGATGTTGCTCTTCTGGAGCTCGATGTCGGAGTCGCCCGCCGACATCATGTTCACGCGCTTGTAGTGGTTGTAGACGGCGACGGCCAGCGTGCGCTTGGCCTCCTCCTGCCCCACCACGTAGTCGTTCAGGACGTCGTAGATCTCACGCGGGCGCGGGAGCGACTCCGGGTCGAAGGAGACCGGGGTCGTCAGCTCCTCGTCGATGATCTCGTTGCAGAGATCGATGCACTCGTCGCAGATGTAGACGCCGGGACCGGCGATCAGCTTCTTCACCTGCCGCTGCGACTTGCCGCAGAAGCTGCAGAGGAGCTGCTCGTTCGACTCTGAGGACTTGGCCATGGGGTGGCGGCGCCCTAGTGGGAGTCGATCACCCGGTCGACGATCCCGTACTCCTTGGCCTCCTGGCTCGACATGAAGAAGTCGCGCTCCGTGTCCTTCGCGACCTTCTCGATGGGCTGGCCGGTGTGCTTGGCGATGATCTCGTCGAGCCGCTTGCGCAGGTCGATGATCTCGCGGGCGTGGATCTCGATGTCCGTCGCCTGGCCGCTGAAGCCGCTGGAGACCTGGTGGATCAGGATCTTCGCGTTCGGGAGGGCCATGCGCTTGCCGGGCGCGCCGCCCGACAGGAGCAGGGCGCCCATGCTCATCGCGATGCCGACGCAGATGGTGGAGACGTCGGGCTTGATGAACTGCATCGTGTCGTAGATCGCCAGGCCCGCGTACACCGACCCGCCCGGCGAGTTGATGTAGAGCGAGATGTCCTTGTCGGGGTCCTCCGACTCCAGGTGCAGGAGCTGGGCGACGATCAGGTTGGCGATCTGGTCGTCCACGGGCGTGCCGAGGAAGACGATCCGCTCGTTGAGCAGACGGGAGTAGATGTCGAACGAGCGCTCGCCGCGCGACGTCTGCTCGACCACCATGGGGATCAACGGGCTCATGCGATCAGGCTCCGATCTCTGGTGCTAACGGGGGTCACCGGGCGTCCAGAGCTTCCCCGCGGGCGCGGGCTTCCCTGCCGGCTCGGCCACCGCGGCGGCCTTCTGTCGCTCCTGCTCGGGCGTCCACAGCTTCTCGCGCGCCTCGGCCTGCGCCATCGGGATGGCGGTGGCCGAGTCGACGAGCATCTGGACGGCCTTCTGGATGCGCATGTCCTGGCGGAGGGCATCCCAGCCGCCGTGGTGCTGGAGCTCGTGAAGCAGCCGCTCGGGCGCCCGGCCGGTGGCCTCGGCGTCCTGACGGACCTGCTCCTCCATCTCCTCGTCGGTGACCTCGATGCCCTCGGCGTCGGCGACGGCCTCGACCACCAGCTCGCGGCGGACGGCCATCTCGGCGTCGGGGCGCAGCTCCTCGACGATCTGCTCGATCGATCGGCCGGTGGCCGCGACGTACTGCTCGAACGAGACGCCCTCGGGGAGCTGGGACGCGGTCTGCTGGAGGATGGTGCCGACGCGGCGGTCGACCATCACGGCGGGGACGTCGACCGTCGCCTTCTCGACGACGGCGTCGATGACCATGCGCCGGAACAGCTCGTCGACGCGGGCCTGCGCGTTCTCGTCGAGGCGGCGCCGGATGTCGGCCGTCAGCTCCTCGATGGTGTCGAACTCGCTGACCCCGATGGCCAGGTCGTCGTCCAGCTCGGGCAGCACCTTCTCCTGCACCTGCTTGACGGTGACCGTGTAATCGACGGTGCGGCCGCGCAGCTCGGGGCGCTGGTCGTCGTCGCCGTACGTGACGGGGAACTCGACGCTCTCGCCGGCGCTCCTGCCGCGCAGCCGCTGGTCGAACTCCGCCACCAGGCGGCCCCCGCCGATCTCGACGAGGTAGTCGCGGGCCTGGGCGTTGCGCTGCTTCCTGCCGCCGATGGCGCCGTCGAAGTCGATGACGACGAAGTCGCCCTCGCCGGCGGCGCGCTCGACGGGCTGGAGCCGCGCGGCGCGCTCGCGGAGCGCCTGCAGCTGCTGGTCGAGGGCGTCCTCGGGGACCTCCGGCTCGGCCTTGCCGACCTCGAGGCCGGTGTGGTCGCCGAGCGTGGCGGTGGGGCGCACCTGGACCGTGGCCTGGAACGTCAGGTTCCCGGACTCCGGGACCTCCTCCAGGTCGAGGTCGGGGTCGTCGATCGGCTGGACCCCGGTCTCGGCGACCGCCTGCGAGTACCACTCGCCGAGCGACCCCTTGAGCATCTCCTGCACCACGGCGTCGCGGCCGACCCGCTGCACGATCGCCGCGGCGGGTGCCTTGCCGGGCCGGAAGCCCGGGATGCGGATCTCACGGGCCAGCTGCTGCACGGCCCGGTCCATCCGCTTCTGGACCTCGTCCTCGGGGACCTCCACGTCCAGCCGGACGCGGTTCTCCTCGAGGGTCGTGACCTCGGCGGTCAGCGCCATCGGGCCGCCGCGGTCGCGCGCTGGATGTATGCGGGTGAGAGGACTCGAACCTCCAAGGGTTGCCCCACTAGGACCTAAACCTAGCGCGTCTACCGGTT